>WNFS01011063.1_pt1 | contig 11856 bp, 13 predicted proteins | sample 5400141 | NCBI WGS metagenome assembly WNFS01 (sample SAMN13153358, study PRJNA577476) | soil metagenome | isolation source: 60 cm saprolite under Madrone tree | place: USA:California | collected 2016-06-14 | reverse complement strand
CGGCCGCATACCTGGCGCACGTGCGCCGGCTCGCCGATCGGCCCTAGAGCCAAAGGATCATGGCCCGCCAGAGGAATCGCAGCAGAATCGTCACCGCGTAGGCGATCGCCAGAAATCCGATGAAGAGCCCGCAGTGATGGAGAACACGCCCGAGAAGGGAGGAGCGGACGCGCCGGTAACCGTGTAAGGGCAAGAGATGAAGCACGGCGGAGGCGGAGGTCCTCGCCAGTACCCTCTGCTGAGCCCGCCGCGCCCCCCGTCCCTCCATGACGCCGGCCAGAATGGTGAAGACGAGTGCCGCGACACCCATCAGAATCCATAGGGCCATAGGAGTCGCCGATGCTAGCAGAGACGGTCAGGACGGGCAAGGTACAGTCACATCCTGAACGGCGAGACCGCGCGACCGATCACGCGCTGCCGCTCGTCGACGTGTGAGCGGCGGTCAGGCCGACGTGACCGCGAAGAGCCGCCAGTCGCCGGGCACGCCCTTCAGCACGTGGCTGCCCCGATCGTCGAACGCGATCCCGGAGCCCGCCACGAGGTCCCTGACGGTCCCGGACACCAGGATCTCCTGGGCGCCGCCGCGGCGACGATTCGCGCCCCGGTGTGCACCGCGATGCCGCGGACCTTCGATCCGGCGAGCTCGCATTCGCCGGTGTGAAGACCCGCGCGCACCTCGAGACCGAGCGGGTGGACCGCGTCCCGGATGGCGGACGCGCAGCGGATCGCGCGCGCGGGGCCGTCGAAGACCGCGAAGAGGCCGTCGCCCGCCACGTCGATCTCGCGCCCGCGGAACCGCTCGAGCTGGCGGCGGGCCACCTCGACATAGCCGTCCAGGAGCTCCCGCCAGCGGCGGTCTCCGACGGCGGCCGCGCGCTCGGTCGAGCTGACGATGTCGGTGAACATCACGGTGACGAGCACACGATCGGGCTCGGGGCCGGGGCGCGCGCCGGTGATGAATTCCTCCGTCTCGTCGATCAGGAGATCCAGCGTGTCCTGATCGAAGGCCTGGAGGAGATGGTCGTCACCCGGGAGCTCGACGTACTTGGCGCCGGGGATGTGCCGCGCGATGTAGCGACCGGCCTCGACGGGGACGGTCAGATCCCCGACGCGGTGAAGGATCAGGGTCGGGGCCTGGATCGCGGGCAGAACGTGGCGGACGTCGATGTCGTAGTTGGCCCGCATCAGGGCCAGGATGGAGCCCGGGCTCGCGGTGGCCCGCTCCAGCCGGCCGAACCACTGGACGAAGGCCTCGTCGTCGCGGCGGCTCGGGGCGTTGATGGGGACGAGCACGCCCTTGCCCCAGCCGATCTCGATCTGCCGAAGGAACTGTGTGAAAACCTCCGGGCTCACCGCCCACGGCTCCTCCCTGATGGAGGCGAAGCTCCCGCAGAGCACGAGAGCCGAGGTCCGCTCCGGATAAGTCGCGGAGAACATGAGCGACATCGATCCGCCTTCCGACCAGCCGAGGATCGTGGCGCGGGGGGAGCCGGCCGCGTCCATCACGGCGCGCACGTCGCCGATGCGCTCCTCGAGAGTCTGCTCCGCGACTCGATCGGAGAGCCCCTGGCCGCGCTTGTCGAAGACGATCACCCGGGCGAAGGACGTGAGCCGCTTGAGCAGGTACTGATTGATCGGGAGCTCCCAGTAGAGCTCGGCGTGAGACAGGCTCCCCGGAACGAGGACGAGATCGCGGGGCCCATCGCCGAACACCCGGTAGGCGATGTGAACGTCTCCGCTCGTGGCGTAGTTGATCTCGCTCGCCATGGCCCGCGGCTCATGATCCCACGCGGGGGCGCCGTTGGGTTTGGGTAGGTCGGCGCGCCCGTCGGATCCCTCGCCGTCCGTCCGGCGTAGCTGCGCGCCGGGCGCATGGCCTTCTGCTATAGTGCGCGCAATGTTCGAGCAGCCCCTGCCGCGGTGGCTGGCCTGGGCGACGGACCCCGAGCAGGTCCGCCGGGCGCCCTTCCTCTCGAGCTCGCCGCTCTTCACCGGTCTGCCACGCCGCCTGCTGGCCCGGCTGTCGACGCGGTTCTTCGAGAAAGCCTATCACCCGGGCGAGGTCGTCTTCGAGGAGGGCGATCCCGGCCGGGCGTTGTTCGTGGTGGTCGACGGCGCGGTGGAGATCACCCGGGCGACGCCGCAGGGCTCGTACGTGCTGAACACCCTCGGCCCCGGCGATGCCTTCGGCGAGCTCGCCCTCATCGACGACTTCCCGCGCTCGGCCACCGCGCGAGTCGTCACGCCGGGACGCCTGCTCATCCTCTACAAGAGCGACTTCGACGCGCTCATCGAGGGTAACGGCCGGATCGCGGTCGTGATGATGCGTAATCTCTCCCGAAGGCTCGCCATCTACGCGCGGCGCCAACCGGGGGCCATGAGCGAGCCGGGCCCGGGGTCGGAGACGGCCGGTCCGCTGTGAGAGCCAGCCGGCTCCTCGCGTGGGGCGGTGTCGTCGCGCTGGCCTGGCTGGCGCGCGGCCTGCTCCTGCCCGTGTTCCTTGCCGCCGCGCTCGCCTATCTCCTGAGCCCGGCGGTCGCGTGGGCGGATGCCCTGGCCATCCGGCGGAGCGTGGCGGTGGGCGCGCTGTTCGCGGTCATCATCACCGTGCTGGTCGTCGTCGGGTTCCTGCTCGGGCCGGGCATGGTCGCGGAGACCGCGGCGCTGGTGGACCGGCTGCCCACGCTGGCGCGGCAGATCGACGTCGGCCTGAACGCCGCCGTCCGCGAGCTGGCCGAGTCGTCGCCCGCGCTCCGGCGGCTCTTGCCGGAAGGTGGGGACTGGGTGCAGCGATTCGTTCTCAACCGGGGCCCCGGTGAGCCGGCCGATCTCTTCGAGCACGTGGGGCACCTCTTCCTGCTGGTGATCCTCGTGCCGTTCTTCGCCTTCTTCCTGTTGCGGGACATGCACCGGCTCATCGCCCTGGCGATGGACCGGCTGCCTCCGCAGCACGTGGAGACGTCGGTGGCGGTGTGGCGTGAGCTGAACGGAGTCATCGGGCGCTACATCCGCGGCCTGGTGCTGGACGGCCTCGTGGTGGGCGCGCTGGCCGCCCTGGGCCTGTGGGCGGTGCGCGTCCCGTATCCGCTCCTGCTTGGCGCCTTCGCCGGCCTCGCCAACGTGGTGCCATTCGTGGGGCCGCTGCTCTCGGCCGCGGCCGCCGGGCTCGTGGTGGTGCTGACGCCGGGCCAGGGGCTGGCCGGGGTCGTGCGCGTGGTGATGCTGTTCCTCGTCATCAAGGTGCTCGACGACACGATCATCCAGCCCTTCACCATCGGGCGGAGCGTTCACCTCCATCCCGCGCTGCTGCTCGGCTCGGTGGTGGTCGGCAACCACGCGCTCGGGGTGCTCGGCATGATCATCGCCGTGCCGGTGGCCACGGTGCTCCAGGAGACGGTGCGTCTCCTCCTCGAGCACCGCCGGGTGCTGGCGCGCCGCGACCTGCGCAGGCGACCGGAGCGCCTGGTCGCCTGACCGGTCGCGGTCACCCCCGGCCCTGCACCACCGGGCGGGCGATTGGGCTTGACCTGTTGAGCTATATCTTATATAACTAGGTCGGTAAGTAACCCGCGCCGCCTGCCATCGGGCCCGCGCCCAGGCGTTCTCCCTCTCGAAGAGCCGGTCGCACGCGGTACTGGCAGTTCTGTTGGTCTCTAGACCCATCCGAAGGCACCCGCCGATCGGGATCAGCCACCAAGTTCCACCTTTACCATCAGGAGGCGAGACCATGAAGATTCGTCCGTTACACGACCGCATCCTCGTCGAGCGCGAAGAGGAGAAGGCAGTCAAGAAGGGAGGCATCATCATTCCAGATACCGCGAAGGAGAAGCCCCTGGAGGGCAAGATCATCGCGGTGGGCAACGGGAAGGTGAACGAGGACGGCAAGAAGGTCGCCCTGGATGTGAAGGCCCACGATCGCATTCTCTTCGGCAAGTACTCGGGGTCCGAGGTGAAGCTCGACGGCCAGGAGTACCTGATCATGAAGGAAGAGGACGTTCTCGCGATCATCGAGTAGGTAAGGCCGCACGCAATCAACCCGACCGCGCCCGCCGGGCCGGTCCATTCGATCCTACGATCGAGAAGGAGAAGCAGATGCCGAAGCAGATTCTATTCAGTGACGCGGGCAGGGCCGCCCTGCTCCGCGGCGTCACCGTCATGGCGTCGGCCGTGAGGGCCACGATGGGGCCGAAGGGTCGCAACGTGGTGATCGCCAAGAGGTTCGGCAGCCCGACCATCACCAAGGACGGGGTGACGGTCGCCAAGGAGATCGAGCTGAAGGACAACTACGAGGACATGGGGGCCCAGATGCTCAAGGAGGTCGCCTCCAAGACCTCGGACATCGCCGGTGACGGGACGACGACCGCGACCGTGCTGGCCCACGCCATGATCCGCGATGGGCTCAAGAACGTCACCGCGGGGGCCAATCCGATGGGGCTCAAGCGCGGGATCGACGCCGCGGTGGACGCGGTGGTCAACGAGCTGAAGAGCATGTCCAAGTCCACCAAGGATAGGAAGGAGATCGAGCAGGTCGCCACCATCGCCTCCAACAACGACAAGACGATCGGTAGCCTGATCGCCGAGGCGATGGAGAAGGTGGGCAAGGACGGAGTCATCACCGTCGAGGAGTCCAAGTCCGCCGAGACCGCCCTGGACGTGGTCGAGGGTATGCAGTTCGACCGCGGGTATCTCTCACCGTACTTCGTCACCGACCCGGAACGCATGGAGGTCGTGCTCGAGGACGCGCTGATCCTGATCTATGAGAAGAAACTGAGCGTGATGAAGGACATGCTGCCGCTCCTCGAGCAGGTGGCCCGCGTAGGGAAGCCCTTCCTGATCGTCGCCGAGGACGTGGAGGGGGAGGCCTTGGCCACGCTCGTCGTCAACAAGCTCCGTGGCACACTGCACTGCGCCGCGGTCAAGGCGCCCGGCTTCGGCGACCGACGGAAGGCCATGCTGGAGGACATCGCGACCCTGACCGGTGGCAAGGCCGTCACCGAGGACCTCGGCATCAAGCTCGAGAACATCACGCTGGAGAACCTGGGCAAGGCCAAGAAGGTGGTGGTGGACAAGGACAACACCACGATCATCGATGGCGCCGGCAAGACGTCGACGATCGAGGGTCGGATCAAGCAGATCCGCGCCCAGATCGAGGAGACCACCTCGGACTATGACCGGGAGAAGCTGCAGGAGCGGTTGGCCAAGCTGGCGGGCGGCGTCGCCATCGTCAAGGTGGGGGCGGCGACCGAGACGGCCATGAAGGAGAAGAAGGCCCGCGTGGAGGACGCGCTCAACGCGACCCGCGCCGCGGTAGAGGAGGGGATCGTGCCCGGCGGTGGGGTCGCCCTGCTGCGGGCCGCGAGGGTCATCGACGGGTTGAAGCTGGAAGGCGACGAGAAGGTCGGAGCCATGATCGTCAAGCGCGCACTCGAGGAGCCCATCCGCCAGATCGTGGAGAACGCGGGGCTCGAGGGTAGTGTGGTCGTGGAGAAGGTGAAGGCCGAGAAAGGGGTGACCCGCGGCTTCGACGCGGAGTCGCTCGAGTTCGTGGACATGATGCAGGCGGGTATCATCGACCCCACCAAGGTGGAGCGGGTGGCGCTGCAGAACGCGGCGTCGGTGGCCTCGCTGCTGCTGACGACGGAGGCGCTGATCACCGACCTGCCGGAGGACAAGCCCGCGGCGGCCCCGCCGATGCCTCACGGGGACTTCTAGACCCGCTTCGGACGGCCCAGGCGGCCCTTGCCGGCAACGGCAGGGGCCGTATCTTGGCTCGCTTCGCCTCTCCCGTCCGGGGGCGAAGCGCGTTATCGTTGCGGCATGTCTCGACTTGCCGCCAGCAAGCGCGCCCGGATGCCGGCCAGCGCCTTCGCCTACATCGACTCGCGCGGCCGGCGGCGGCTGCCGATCCACGACGAATCGCACGTCCGGAACGCCTTGGCCCGATTCAGCCGGGTCGCCTTCGAGAATGACGCCGATCGGGAGCGCACGCGCACGCGGCTCCTGAACGCGGCGAAGAAGTACGGCATCGTCCCCGTCGGCTTCATCACCGGGCAGCTGCAGTCGGAGCGCAGCAACGCGACGGCAGGGCGACTCGTGATCGAGCTGGGCCGCCACGGGGCACCCGGTGAGCTCGAGCAGCGCCTGCGAAGCGTCCTGCGCGATCCGACCCTCGCGGTCCTGCACTGGTCCGAGGCCTCCGGCGCGTACCTGGACGGCACCGGCAAACCCGCTCCGCTTCCCGCCGAGGGAGATCGGCGGGGCGTGACGTTCCTCGAGCGCCGGGGTCGGCCGATGACGGCGCTCGTGCACGACCCGACGGTCCTCGACGACCCGGGTGTGGCCGAGACGGTGCTGGCCGCGGTGCGCTTCGTGGTCGAGAAGGAGCTCCTGCACGGCCAGATCCAGGCCACGTCCACGGATGCCGGCGCGCTCCCCACCGGGTTCGTCACCCTCTTGATGACCGACATCGAAGGGTCCACCGGCCTCCTGCGGCGGCTGGGCGATCGCTACGGCGACCTGTTGAACGAGGTTCGGGGCATTTTGCGCACCGCGGTGTTGCGAGCGGGCGGCCGGGAGATCGACGCCCGCGCCGACGAGTACTTCGCGGTCTTCGAGCAGGCGCCCGCCGCGGTCGAGGCGGCGGTGGCCGTTCAGCGCGCACTCGGCAAGCGCCGGTGGCCCGACGATCTCGACGTCCGGGTTCGCGCGGGGATTCACAGCGGACGCCCGACGCTGACCGAGGTCGGGTACATCGGACTGGCGGTTCACACCACCGCGCGCGTCTGCTCGGCGGCGCACGGCGCGCAGATCGTGGTCTCCAGCCGGACCCGGGCCGCGGTCCGGACATCGGCGTCGACCGGCGTCCGCTTCCGCGGTCTCGGGCGGCATCGCCTGCCCGGACTGCCGGACGTGGAGACGCTGTTCCAGATCCAGGCGAAGGGGCTCCGGGGCCGCTTCCCGAAGCCGCGGATCCGGCGCGGCTCGGTCCGGCGCTCGGCCGGGTCTCCTTCTCCTTGAAATCCGGCCCGGATCTCTTCTAGACTGCGGTCGACTGCCGGACGCAAGGGCCGGCGCCACTCCGTCCCCCCGCCGGGCACGGGACCGGCGAAACACGCCGAACATGACGGAGGTGACCATGTCGAGCCCCCATGCGGTCTCGTCCGCTCGCACCGAGCAGGCGCTGCTCATCGTCTTCGCGGATCTCACCCGGTTCATGGCCAACTCGCACAGCACCCCGGCCGGCACGCTCGCCGAGCTGCTCGACGCGTACTACCGGCGCGCGGAGGGCCTGGTCTCGACCGCGGGTGGACGCGTCGTCAAGTTCATGGGTGATGCGTTTCTCGCGGTCTGGCCGGAGGAGTGCGCGGGGGCCGGCGCCGCGGCGCTTTCCGGGATCAAGCGCGACATCGATGCGTGGTGGGCCGCGCAGGGCTGGGACTCCCGCGTGGTCGTCAAGGCGCATTTCGGTCGGGCGGCCGTGGGCCCGTTCGGCCAGGATGAGCATTTCGACGTGGTCGGGAGCGAGGTCAACGTCGCGGCGACCCTTCCGGCCCGGACGGTGTCGCTGTCGGCCGAGGCATTCCGGTGCCTCAAGAACGGGGAACGCAAGGCGTACAAGAAGCACACCGCGCCGGTGGTCTACATCCCGGTGGACGATCCGCGTCCTTGATGGGGCAGCGCCCGCGCGCTAAGGAGGATGGAACATGGCGACCCTGCACACTCCCCTCTGCGATCTGCTCGGAATCGAGTACCCGATCGTCCAGGCACCCATGGCGGGCGGGCCCACCACGCCGGAGCTCGTCTCTGCGGTGAGCGCGGCCGGGGCCCTCGGCTCCTTCGGCCACGCCTATACCGCGGCGGACGCCATGCGCGCAGACGCGGCCGCGGTGCGGACGCGCACCGCCCGGCCCTTCAACCTGAACCTCTTCGTCGCCCCCGTGGTCGCCGAGGCTCCGCTCGAGCAGCAGCGGGCGGCCATCGCCGCGGTCCGGCCGCTCTTCGAGGAGCACGGCCTCGCGGTGCCCGAGCGCGTGCCGCCCCCGTACGCGCCCGACCTCGCCACTCAGCTCGAGGCGGTGTGCGACCTGCGGCCCGCGGTCTGCACCATCCACCTGGGCGAGCTGTCACCCGCCGTGCTCGCCCGCATCCGCGGCCTCGGCATCCGTCTCGGCAGCGCGGCCACCTCGGTGCGCGAGGCGCGTCACCTGGAGGGCCTCGGGGCGGATTTCATCATCGCGCAGGGTGGCGAGGCCGGAGGACACCGCGGCACCTTCCTGGGCTCGTGGGAGCAGGCCATGACGGGAACGCTCGCCCTCGTCCGGCAGATCGTGCGCGCGGTGCGCGTGCCGGTGGTGGCCGCGGGCGGCATCATGGACGGCGCGGGCGTCGCCGCGGTGCTGGCCCTGGGAGCCCAGGCGGCCCAGCTCGGCACCGCCTTCGTCGTGTGCCCGGAGAGCGGCGCGCCCGCCACGCACAAGAAGGCCATCGTCGACATGGACGGCGACGAGACGACCATGACGCGGGCCTTCTCCGGCAAGCCGGCGCGGGGCGTGCGTAACCGATTTACCGAGGCGGCCGAGCGCGAGGGGTGGCCCCTGCTTCCGTTCCCGGCCCACGGCAAGCTCACCGCTCCGCTGCGCCAGGCCAGCGCGCGCGCCGGCTCGGCCGACCTGTTCTCGGCATGGTCCGGGCAAGCGGGTTCGCTCGCCCGCCCGCTGCCGGCCGCGGAGCTCGTCCAGGTCCTGGTCGACGAGGCCCGCGAGGTGATCGACCACCTGCGCCGCGTCGCCGGCGGCCTCCCCTGAGGAGCCGACGGCGGGTTGAGACGGCGTCCGGCGGGTAGTAACGTCGGGATTGGCTGATTCGATTGCGGTCGGACCCAGGGCGGCGACGCGATGGCAACCAATGATCTTTCCGGTGTACATGTCCTGGTCGTCGAGGACACCGACGATTCGCGCGAGATGCTCCGGGTGGCGCTCGAGTACTGCGGGGCGCTCGTGACCACGGCCGCGACCGCGGAGGAAGCCAAGCGCATCCTCGCGACGCTTCGCCCGCACGTGCTCGTGAGCGACATTGCGATGCCCGACGACGGCCTGGAGCTGGTCCGCGAGGTCAAGGCGGTGGCGGAGACCCGGGGGATTCGTATTCCCGCCATCGCGATCACCGCCTACCGCGGCCGTCGAGAAGAGCTGCTCGCCGAGGGATTCGTGGAGCTCGTGGAGAAGCCCCTGGACCCGATCACGCTCTGCGGGACCATCCGACGACACGTGAGCCGGCACACGTAGGTATCAGCCGGCATCGAGGATCGGCTGCGGACGCCCGCGGCGGGCTACAGCATACACGTCCCGAAGCCGGTGGATCCGGCGGAGCTGGCCACCATCGTGGCGAGCCTCGCCGGCCGGCCCTAGACCCGCGCGGAGCCGCGGAGGGGGAGGGGCTGCCCCTTGACCGGGTTGGCGACCGCTTCCTCGAGGGTCTTCGCCGGCCGCCACTCGTCGGCGGCGCGAACGGCCCCCACGGTGCCGACCTGGTCGATGTTCCAGTAGATCTCGAGGTTGTTGCCGTCGGGGTCCTGGAACTCGATGGCGATCTGGCAGCCGGCGCGGCGCCGGCCCTCGAAGTGGATCGGCACGCCCCGCTCGCGCAGCCACGCGCGGGCCCGGAAGACCTCGTCGAGCGAGCCGACCTCGAAGGCGAAGTGGTTGAGGCTGGTGTGCTCGCTGCCCGGCGCGCCCCCGACGAGGGCGACGCCGTGGTGGTCCGTGTTCACCCGGAGGAAGACCATCCCGCCGGGCACCATCGAATCGGGGTAACGGTCGCTGACCTCGAGGCCGAGCACGTCCGTGTAGAAGGTCACCGCGCGGGTGAGATCGGTGACGTTGAGCACGACGTGGCCGATCTTCCGGAGCTGGAACTGCATCGCGCGGCCGACTCCTAGTTGCCCTTCACGGTGATGGGCGGCTCCCGATAGTAGGCCGGGAACACCTTCCGGAGGCTGTCGATCTTGGGCAGATCGTTGATCACGATGTAGGGGTGACCCGGATTCAGCTGCAGGAAGTCCTGGTGGTACTCCTCGGCCGGGTAGAACGCCTTCAGGGGATCGACGCGGGTGACGATGTCGCGGCCGAACACCTTGGCCAGGCCGAGCTGGGCGATGTACGCCTCCGCGATCTTCCGCTGCGCGCCGCCCGCGTAGAAGATGTTCGAGCGGTACTGGGGGCCCGCGTCCGGCCCCTGGTAATCGAGCTGGGTGGGATCGTGCACCACCGAGAAGAAGATCTGGAGGATCTCGCCGTACGAGATCTCCTTCGGGTCGAAGCGGATCTGGACCGACTCCGCGTGGCGGGTGCGGCCCGCGCTGACCGCCTCGTAGGTCGCGGTCGCCCGGTCGCCGCCCGCGTAGCCCGAGAGGACCTGCCGCACGCCGCGCACGTGCTCGTACACGCCCTGCACGCCCCAGAAGCAGCCGCCCGCGAGCACCGCGGTCTGGACGGGCCCCGCCGCCTTGACGTCGTTCACCACGGGGGCGGGAATGACCACCGCCGATTCGGCGGCGGGCGCTGAGGAAGGCACGCCGACGAGGGCGCCGAGGAGCACGGCCACGAGCAGCCAGATCATGGGGAGCCTGATCGGATCCTACCGCTTCCGGGGCGTGAGAGCATGGAGAAGATGCTGTACCAGGCGGGTCTCTTCGGCGAGGCGCCCGCGTGCGACCCGACGCTGGCGGGCGTGCAGCGCACGGATCTGGGCGCGGGGGCGTGGATCGACCACCTGCCGGAATGGGTCCGGGGGCACGAGGCGGTGCTGGAGGCGCTCTGGACCACCACCCGCTGGCAGGCGCAGCGCCGCCTCATGTACGACCGCGTTGTCGACGTGCCGAGGCTCGTGGCCACCTGGCCGGAGGACGGCCCCGGCCACCCGCTGTTGCCGGAGATGCGCGAAGCGCTGGCCGCGCACTACGGGCGCCCGCTGCCGCGGGTGTCGCTCGCCGCCTACCGCAGCGGCCAGGACAGCGTCGCCTTCCACGGGGATCGCCTGGGGCCGGCGCGCGACGACGCGGTGGTGGCGATCGTCGCGCTCGGCACGCGGCGCCGCTTCCTGCTCCGACCCACCGGCGGGGGACGCTCGCGCGCGCTCGACCTGGGCGCGGGCGATCTCCTGGTGATGGGCGGCACCTGCCAGAGCACCTGGGAGCACGCGCTGCCGAAAGTGGCCCACGCCGGCCTGCGGATCAGCGTGCAGTTCCGCTCGGCCCCGGTGGTGGCGGCCCGCTACTGAGAGTCTCCGGAGCTACCAGAGCTCGCGGGAGGCAAGCCGCGCGCCCTCGGCCAGGCTGGCCAGCTTCGCCCACGCGATGTCGGGATCGACCGCGGCCTGGCCCACCCAGGTGCCGAAGCCGCAGTCGGTCCCCGCGATGACGTTCTCGCGGCCGACCAGGCGCGCATAGCGCGCGATCCGCTCGGCCACCAGCTCGGGATGCTCGATGAAATTGGTCGTGGAGTCGAGCACCCCGGGAATGATGATCTTGCCCGGCGGCACCTTCACCCGCTCGAAGACCTTCCACTCGTGCGCGTGGCGGGGGTTGGCCGCCTCGAAGGAGACGGCCTGCGGGCGGGCCGCGAACACGAGGTCGAGGAGGTCGGCGAGGGGCACGTCGTAGTGGTGCGGGCCTTCGTAGTTGCCCCAGCAGAGGTGCATCCGCAGCTGCTCGGGCGGGATGCCGGCCACCGCGTGGTCGAGGGCGGCGAGATGCAGGCGCGCCATCTTCCGGAACTCCTCGAGCCCGAGCGCGGCGAACTGGATGTGCCGGCCCATGGCGAGATCGGGGCAGTCGAGCTGGAGGATGAAGCCGGCCCG
>WNFS01010230.1_pt1 | contig 11856 bp, 14 predicted proteins | sample 5400141 | NCBI WGS metagenome assembly WNFS01 (sample SAMN13153358, study PRJNA577476) | soil metagenome | isolation source: 60 cm saprolite under Madrone tree | place: USA:California | collected 2016-06-14 | reverse complement strand
CCCGCAAGCATCCGATTGACGATCCCGAGCTTGAACGCCCGGCTGAAAACACGGTGTGACGACTTCGGCTTGGACATACGTTCTCCTATGGAGAACTGTCCCTTATTTTCCGTGTCTCACTTTTGGGGTGCACTCCAGGCCAGACCGGAAATCTGTGCTACGACGCGCAACACACTGGAATTACTGCGCGAAGCAGCGCGGGACCATGCCGGAAGGGCTGCAACTCGCAAAAAAACTCCCTGCAAAATTCCCTGCCGCAGGGAATTCGCCCATCCATCAATCCAGCGTCCGCCGAAACCGCGTCACCGCGATCGTCATGGCCACCACCATGAGGACGACCAGCGCGGCCGCGTCGACCTGCAGGTCCGCAAGCGACGAGCCCTTGAGCATGATTGAGCGGACGATGCGCACGTAGTGGGTGACCGGCAGGGTCTCGCCCACATACTGGGCCCACTTGGGCATGCCGGCGAACGGAAACAGGAAGCCCGACAGCAGCATGTTGGGGAGAAAGAACATCATTGCCATCTGGACGGCCTGGAGCTGGTTCTGCGCCAGCGTCGAGAAGGTGTAGCCGATCGACAGGTTGGTGGCGACGAAGAGCGTGGTGAGCACAGCGAGCTCGCTCACGTCACCCAGTATAGGCACGCCGAACAGCACCACGGCCGCAACGACGATCAGCGCGGCTTGCAGGAAGCCAATGCCGATATAGGGCGTGATTTTGCCGAGCATGATCTCCAGTGGCCGGATCGGCATCGCCAGCAGATTCTCCATGGTGCCGCGCTCGATCTCGCGGGTGACGGAAAGCGCCGTGAAGATCAGCATGGTGAGGGTGAGAATGACGCCGAGCAGCCCCGGCACGATGTTGAGCTGGCTCACGGCGGCCGGGTTGTAGCGGGCATGCTGGCGGATATCGAAGGCGGGAGCCGTCTGGTCCGGGATGGCGCGTTCGTTGGCGAGCGCGGTCTGCACGAGCTGGCCGAGCGCACCGAGCGCCGACCCCGAGGCCACCGGATCGGTGGCATCGGCGGCGACGAGGAGGGCAGGGCGGTCGCCGCGTCGTAGCGCCCGCTCGAAGTTGGCCGGCACCTCGACGGCAAACAGGACAGTGCCCGATTGCAACAGCCGGTCGAATTCCGCCTCGTCGCGGACCACGCGCGTGACTTTGAAATAGCGGGTGTTCTCCAGCGCCTTGAGGATGGAGCGCCCGACGTCGCTGTTCTCCTGCAGCAGCACCGCCGTCGGCAGATCGCGCGGCATGGTGTTGATGGCGTAGCCGAACAGCAGGAGCTGCATCAGCGGAATCGTGATCATGGTGGCGAGCGTCAAGCGGTCACGGCGCAGCTGCAGGAACTCCTTGAGCAGCATGGCGCCGGTGCGTCGCCAGAAGCCGCCGGAGGTGTCGAGTGCAAGCGTGCTCATTGATAATTGTCCTATTGGTAATTGTCTTGGCTGCGCCCCATCATTTCGATGAAGACGTCCTCCAGCGACGGCTCGGCATTGTGCCAGGACAGCGCGGGATCGCCGCGATAGGAGTCGACCGCAGCGTTGAGCTTGCCGGCGTCGCGGCCGGAGACGTGCAGGCTTGCCCCGAACGGCGCCACCATGTCGATGCCGTCGCGCCGGCGCAGCTCATCGGCGAGCTGCGCGAGGCCGGGGCCGGTGACCACATAGGTGGCGAGATGGGACTGGCCCACGACCTCTTGAACGGTGCCCTGGGCGAGGAGTTCGCCATAAGCGATGTAGGCGATCTCGTGACAGCGTTCGGCCTCGTCCATGTAATGGGTCGAAACCAGCACGGTGAGCCCCTGTCCGGCCAGCTTGTGGATTTCATCCCAGAACTCGCGACGCGCCTTTGGGTCGACGCCGGCGGTCGGCTCGTCCAGCAGCAAGAGCTGCGGGTTGGGCAGGGTGCAGGCGCCGAGCGCCAGACGCTGCTTCCAGCCGCCGGACAATGAGCGGGCGATCTGCTCTTCGCGGCCCGTAAGACCAAGCCGCGCGATCTGCTCGCGGGCGGCACGCCGTGGGTTGGGGACGCCATAGATGCGGGCGATGAACTCGAGGTTCTCCCGCACCGAGAGATCCTCGTAGAGGCTGAAGCGCTGGGTCATGTAGCCCACGTGCCGCTTGATCTTTTCCGACTCGGTCAGGATGTCGAAGCCGAGGCAGGTGCCGGATCCTGAGTCGGGGGTCAAAAGCCCGCACAGCATGCGGATGGTGGTGGTCTTGCCGGAGCCGTTGGGGCCAAGGAAGCCGTAGATGAGCCCGCGCCGCACCCGCATGGTGAGCCCGCGCACGACCACGCGGCCGTCGAACGATTTAGTCAAGCCTTCGACCTCGATGGCGATCTCGGAGGACGCAGCGCGGATGTCGGAAGACTGAGAACGGATGTCGGATGTCGGAGGACAGATCTCGGAGGACGAAGAGGAGGGCGGCGGTTCCGCGGATTCCGTCAGCTGTGCGGTTCCAGCCTCTGATTGCGTGCTCTCTGTCATCTCTTGGCCTCCTTCACAGGCCAGATGGAGGAGAGTGGACGAAGAATGACGGAAAGCAGGTTTGTTGAACTGTCACCTGCCCTCTGTCCTCCGTCATCTGACATCCGTCGTCCGATATCTGCCATCGCCACCTCGATCGGCTGGCCGACGCGGAATTGCTGCGGCTTCTCCGGCAGCGCCTCGACCAGGAAGACAAGTTTCGAGCGCTCGTCGCGGCTGTAGATCACCGGGGGCGTGAATTCGGCCGCGCTGGCGATAAAGCTGACGCGCGCCGTAAGGTCGCCCGCGCAGCCGTCGCAACCAACCTTCACGACGTCGCCGTAAGCGACCTTCGGCAGCACCGATTCCGGAACATAGAATCGGACCTTGAGATTGCCGGGCGGGAGCAGCGCCGCCACCGGCCGGCCGGCCGGCACCACCTCGCCAGGACGGAAATAGACCTGCTGGACCGTGCCGGTGACCGGGCTCGCCACCTTGCGGCGCGTGAGGCGGGTCGCGGCGGAATTGAGGCGCGCCTCCGCGGTGCGCAACGAAGCTTCTGCCTCTTCCATCGTCCGCTCGGTGCCGGCGTTGGTTTTGAGAAGCTTTTGCGCACGATCGTAGGCCAACTGCGCATTCTTCACAGTCGCCTCGTTCAACATCACATCGGCGCGCTGGAGATCGACATCGACGGCGAACAGCGGCGCGCCGGCCTCGATCTGGTCACCCTCGCGCACGTTGAGCGCCTCGACACGGCCGGCCTCGTCGGGCCCGACGAAAATGAGATTGGCCTCGATCCAGCCCTGGAACGCCCGCGGAGCCGGGTCATTGCAAGCTGCGATAGCCGTGGCCACCGCGATCAAAACCGCGGCATTGCGGAACGAGGTCGTCATGATGCGCCTCCCGTGCCGAAGATCAAATCGAGATGCGCCCGCATCAACGCCGCAACATCGAGCGGCGCAAACCGGTCGAACAGCCCGCTCCAGACGATCGCCATCATGCAGGGCGCGATGACGAGCTGGGGAAAGCGCACCAGCGCGTCGTTGCGCAGCTCGCCGCGGCGATGCGCGGCCTCAAGCAGCGCCCGCATCGCCGCAACCGCGCGCTTGACGACGTGGTGATAGTGAAATTCCGCGAGCTGCGGGAAGCGCGGCCCTTCCGTCATGATGAGGCGGATGAGCTTGCGGCGCTCGGTGCCGTAGATCTCGCGCACGAACAGATCGATCAGCCGTTCCAGCACGATGCGTATCGGCAGCCCAGCCGACGGCGCCGCTTCAATATTGGCGATGAAGGGGACCAGCATCGTGGTCACCAGCTCCCGAAACAGCGCCTCCTTGTCGCGGAAATGCAAATAGATCGTGCCCTTGCCGACGCCGGCGCGTTGCGCCACGTCCTCAAGCCGCGCCGCCGCAAATCCGCGGGCGGAGAACTCTTCCAACGCCGCTGCCACAATGGCGTCCCGCCGCAGCGCGCTCTTGTCCGCGCGCGTCGGCTTGGCGGCGAGCTGTGGGGATTTGCTGACGGGGGCCTTCATGCCGGCGGCGAGCGCACGCGATCCATTGGAGCGTCGAAGAGCGCGGCCCGCCTTATCCCTGGTTCCGGCCATCCATTGCCCTCCTGTCGGCGCCCGACCTGCCCAAAGCAGCCAAATCCCAAGAGCTACCAAATCTGTTCCTGCATGCGCCCCGACGTCCTCGGAACAATTCACGACGACTGGCCTCATCTCGTGCAACGCAAAGAGGTCTCGCAGAATTCCCCTTTAAATTGACTGACCAGTCAGTCAATTATACATTGATTTACGCCATCGCAAGTTCCCTCCGAATCGACCCTCCAGTTCTTAGCCACTGCCCGAGGCTCCATTTCCGCACACCAGTCCTTGACTTATCCATAGCTCGCGGGTTATTCATTTATTGATAACTATAGAGTTATGGATCGCCCATGCGCATCGCTCCCGACATCCTCTTCAAGACCCTTGCGGATCCGACGCGGCGGGCGATCTTCGAGCGGCTGTGCGGCGCTGGCGAACAGACCGTGGGGATGATGACGGACGACGCCCGCGTCTCGCAGCCGGGCGGTGCCCAAGCACTTGAGTGTCCTCAAGCTCGCCGGTCTGGTGAGCGAAAGGCGCGAGGGATGCCAGACCCACGACAGCGCCCACAACAGGGTCTGAAGCCCCTCATCGACTGGATGAGCCTCTATGGCGCCTTCTGGCGCGACCGGTTCGACCGTCTCGAACAGAACAGGATGGATCAATGACCGAACACGCCACCGCGACCCGTTCCATCGTTGTCGAGCGCTTGATTCCGCAGCCGGCAGAGAAGGTCTGGCGTGCCCTCACTGAGGTCCCGCTGATCGAACAATGGCTCATGAAGAATGATTTCGCGCCGCGCCTCGGCGCCCGCTTCACCTTCCAGGCCAAGCCGATGGGCGACTGGGACGGCATTGTGAATTGCGAGGTCACCACGTTCGAGCCCCCACGACGACTGGTCTATTCCTGGAAGGGTGGATCCGCGACGAATCCAGGTTACGGCAGTGTGCTCGACAGCATCGTGGAGTGGAACCTGACGCCGGAGCCCGGGGGCACTCGCGTGCGAATGGAGCACTCCGGCTTTGAGCCGGAGAACGCATCAGCCTACGACGCCATGTCCGGTGGCTGGCGGCAAGTGGTCGAGCGCTTGGAGCAAGTGTCTGCGCTCCGCTGAATCCGCAACGCCTCTTGCAGGCTTCCTGATCTTGCACAAGCTTGCCACTTCAATCGCCAGTCATGAGAAAAGACGCATCGTTCCAACGGCGGTTCTTCGGGCGACGCGCGTCCAGTGCCGCGACTACTGCGGTATGATCTCCGCCGGAGCGGCGGCGCCGCTGCGGTTGGCCTAACGCCAATCTTATTGGTAATATCGTCATGCGAACAGCTAAAGCCGAGGACGAGAAAGGAGGCAGATATCTCTGTCCTAGGGTGCTGGTCATTTATCTCTGACATATGAGTTTCAAAACCCTACGACGCCCGCTCGATTTGCGCTTTCACGGCGCGGAGCGCATCCGGGGTATCGACGTCGACGAGCGCCGCATTGCCTGTTAGCGGCACTTCGGTGACGGCTTCCGGGTAGCTCGCGATAAGATGGCGCGCGCCGACATCGCCGCCGAGCGCCGCGAGCTCCGGGAAGAAGCGACGCGACCATACCACCGGGTTGCCGCGCTTGCCGCCGGTGGTCGGTACCACGACCAGCGCACCCTTTTCCGGTTCAAAGGCGGCAAGCAAGAGGTCGATGAGCGGTGCGTTGACCTGCGGCATGTCGCCGAGACACACGATAGCGCCGTCCACATCGGCAGGCACCGCCGCAATGCCGACCTTCAGCGAGGTCGAAAGGCCTTCGGCGAAATCCGGATTGTGCGCCAGCGTCACGTCGAGGCCGTTGAGCGCCGCCGCAACGCGCTCGCGCTGGTGACCAGTCACCACGATGACGGGCCGCGCCTGCGACGCTAGCGCTGCGTCGGCCGCAATGCGCACCAGCGGCCGGCCGTTGATCTCCGCCAAGAGCTTGTTGGGCCCGCCCATGCGTGTCGAGCGCCCTGCCGCGAGCACGATCGCGGCAATGCGTCGACCGGGCTTGACCTCGATCGCGCGCGGCTGCGGACGCGTGACGATTTCCATCAGCAGGCCGCCGACCCCCATGGCGGTGATATCGCGCCGCGTCACCGGCAGACCGCAGAGGAGCCGCTCAAGCACCCAGTCGAAGCCGTTTTCGCGCGGACTGCGGGCGCAGCCGGGCGCACCCAGCACCGGACGGCCGCGCACGGATGCCACCAGCATGAGATTGCCGGGGTCGACCGGCATGCCGAAGTGCTCGATCGCACCGCCGACCGCCTCGACGGCAGCCGGAATGACGTCGCGGCGGTCCGCAATGGCGGAGGCGCCGAACACGATGACGAGTTCGGCGCCGGCGTCGAGCACGTCGGAGAGTGCGCGGGCGAGCGGCGCGGACTCGTGGGCCACGCGCCGCTCGGCCACGATCTTGGCGCCTGCCGGCGCGAGCCGCTCCTGTGTCACCCGCAGGGTCTTCTCGATCACCTTGTCGGCGAGGCCCGGCAGCACGGTGGAGATGACGCCGACCTGGCGAACCCGATACGGCGCGATACGAACCAAGGGAGAAGCAGTGTGTGCCACCGCAAGCGCCCGGTCGCGCGCCGCAGCGCTCACCGCGAACGGAATGATTTTCACAGTCGCGATCATCTTGCCGGCCACCACCGGCGCGAAGGCCTCAAGCGTGGCGAGCGTGATATCGGCATCGACCTCATTGAAACGATCGACGCCGGCCGGATCGACCACGACGACGCCGGCTGTCTCGGCAAACAGATTGGCGCGCCCGGTGAACGCGCGGTCCACGTGCACGCCTTCACCGGCGACCTCGGCTGCGAGTTCCGCGGCTGCGACATCCTCGGACACATCGCCCGGCTCGATCCGGGCGACCATGATGGCATCGACGCCGGCGGCCTTGAGCGCCGCAATATCGGCGTCGCCCACTACGCTGCCCTTCTTGAGCACCAAGCCGCCCCGGCGGAGCGAATGAACGACAATGCCGCCCTTGGCGTCGCCGGGTGCGACGGGTCCGAATTTCATTTGGGCGTCCCGGCAGCGAGGCGGTCTGCCGCCAGACGCAAGGAGGCCGTAATCTCGGCCATGATGGCGACGGCGATCTCGGGCGGCGACACCGCCCCGATGGCGAGACCGACGTGGGTCTTCTTCGAGCCGAGCGCGCCGATATAGAAGCAGTCGCGCGAAAGCGCGTGGAGCAGCGCCGGATCGTCGATTTTGGGATCGTGGGTCAACGCCGCGAATGCGGTGTAGCGGTCGACGCCGAGCGGCGGCAGCGCCTCATCGGGCCACTGCGGGATCAACTTCACGTCAGGGAAGCGCTGCGGGCTTGCGAATGCGGTGCGCGGATCCACGATGGCGACGTCATAGCCGAGCAAATGCGCGACCGGCGCCAGCGCCTGGCTGATATGCACCGCTCCGGTGACGACAAGCCGCGGCGGCGGCACGTGAACGGTCAGAAAAACGCGGCCCTGCGGGGTCTCCTCCATGCCGCTCTTGCCGCTGCGCAGATGCGACTGAAGAATATCGCGAAACGGATCGGCGCCGACATCGGCACCAGCGACGAAGCGCTGAGCCCCGGTTGCAACGTCGGTGATGACGACGGCGGCGCGCCGTGCGGCACGTTCGGCGTTCAGCGCTTTGAGGATGTCGAGGCGCATGGTGATCCCATTGCGAAAATTGCAACTTCAATGAAGCACTTGTAGGGTGGGCAAAGCGAAGCGTGCCCACCTGAGACCTAGTGCCAAGGGCTAAACGGGTGGGCACGGCGCTGCGCGCCTTTGCCTACCCTACGGGCTGCCGACCTACTCCACCTTCTCCACGTAGACCCGGATGGTGCCGCCACACGACAGGCCGACCTTCCAGGCGGTATCGTCGGCAACGCCGAATTCCAGCATTCTGGGCTTGCCGCTTTCGATCACGTCGATGGCTTCCGTCACCACCGCGCCTTCGACGCAGCCGCCCGACACCGAGCCGAGAAAATTGCCGTCCTTGTCGATGACGAGGTTGGACCCGACCGGCCGCGGCGCCGAGCCCCACGTCTCCACTACGGTGGCAAGCGCAACATCGCGCCCTTCACGCCGCCAGTCCTCCGCGGCCTTGAGGATATCTTCATCGCGCGCGAGCATGTCGAACTCTCCGGTTTTTCGCTGTGTCAAAGAGAATATAGAGACGGCCGCGCGGGAGGCCAATGGCATCAATGGCGGAGATGGCCCGGGCGTAGGCCCGTAGCCCGTGTTGAGCGCGGCGAAACCCGGGGTCGGCGCGGCCATATTGAGATGCCGGTCCCGGATTTCGCAGAGTTTATCATCGGGGCCGGACCCGGTGGCTCAATCCGGGCTACGGCTTTCGTCGGACCCATCGGCCTACTTTACATCCAGCGGCTCGGTCCCCCGCGGTCTGCCGGATGCGTCGAGCGCTATCTTCTCGACCCTTGCTTCGGCCTGTCGCAGCAGGTGCTCGCACCGCCGTTTGAGGACTTCGCCGCGCTCGTAGATCGAGACCGATTCCTCGAGCGGCACCTTGCCGTCCTCGAGGCGCTTGACGATCGTCTCCAGCTCCTCGATCGCGCGTTCGAAACTCAACCGATCGACATCGGCGTGGGGTCGCACGCTGTTCTCAGGCAAGTTGTTCTCAGACGATCTGGTTTCGGACATGGATTTTTAGTATTCCTTTCACCCTTCCATCAAGGTGCTGACATGCGCCGCCACCGAGCCGGACAGGCCCTGCAGGTCGTAGCCGCCTTCCAGCACCGAGACGATGCGGCCGTTGGCGCTGGCGTCGGCGATCGCCATGAGTTTCTTGGTCGCCCAGGCGAAATCCGGCTCCAGCAGATTGAGATTGGCGAGCGGATCGCGCATGTGCGCGTCGAACCCGGCCGAGATCACCACGAAGTCCGGCCTGAAGGCCAAGGCACGCGGCAAGATCACGGACTCGAACGCCGTGCGGAACTGCTCACCGCCATCGCCGGCCCGCAGCGGCGCATTGACAATGTTGTCGTGCAGGCCGCGTTCGGATCGCGCGCCGGTGCCGGGATAAAGCGGCATTTCGTGGGTGGAGCAATACATCACCGTCGGATCGGACCAGAAAATTTCCTGGGTGCCGTTGCCGTGGTGAACGTCAAAATCCACCACGGCGACGCGCTCGGCGCCGTGCTTCTTCTGGGCATGGCGGGCGACAATTGCGGCGGTGTTGAAGAAGCAGAAGCCCATCGGCCGCACGGTCTCGGCGTGGTGACCCGGCGGGCGCATGGCGCAGAACGCGTTGTGGACCGTGCCGGCCATCACTTCGTCGGTCGCCATTGCGGCGCCCCCGACGGCGCGCAACACCGCCTCGAAGGTGCCCGGCGACATCGACGTATCGGCATCGAGCCGCACCATTCCCTGGCTGGGATTGGCGTTGCGAATCTCCTCCACATAGTCGCGCGGATGGCAGAGCGTGATCAGGTCGAGCGTCGCGGCCGGCGCCTGCTGGCGCACGAGCGTTTGGAACCTGTCGTCCGCGAGCGCCCTCTCGATGGCGCGCAACCGGTCCGGCCGCTCCGGATGACCGGGCGGGGTCAGATGGTCGAGGCAGGCCGGGTGGGTGACCAGGAGGGTCGTCATGAAGGACGCCAACGGGTTAGCTTATGTGGATGGAAATAGTTGCGAGCTTCATTTGACGACTTCGAGGATCGCAATTTCCTTTTTTAGCAGTTCGTTTGTAAGCTCGGACAGTGGCACACCCTTTCTTGCGGCGAGTGCGACCAGATAGGCCTGTACGTCGGCTTCGAGGTATACGGGCAAACTGATGCTTGCCTCGGGCCGATAGAATTTGCCGCGAACGCCGCCCGAAAAATCGATTTCAGCCGGCATGTCGTCGTCATCCGGAGGTGGGCTTGCGCTCATAGATCACCTATCGCGGTTCATTTTCGTAGTCGTTTCGCTCGCGTCTGGACGCCTTACGCGCTGAAATAATGCGTATCCGGGCATTCGTCGACCCCGTGATTTCGTACGTGTGCGCCACTGCCAAGAGTTTGCCGGTCGCATCAAAGCCAAGTGTGAACCAACGCTCTTCGTCATGACTATTCGGTTCATCATAGACCGTCAAAGCCAGTGCATCCAGGAATACCGTGGCGGCCTGATCGAACGTGACGTCGTGCTTCCGCGAGTTCGATCGCGCCTTGGCGGGATCCCAGAGGAACTCGTATACGGTTCCCTGACTCATGGCGACCCCTGCGTCGGGACTTCCATCACCGCTCCGTGCGCGGCGCCACAGTGACACCGGCCGGCGGCTTGATATGTTCCGGGACAAAGAAGTCGGACGCCAGGGGCTCCTGCGGGTCGACCCGATAGGGCTCGAAATCCGCAACCCCTTCGGCCGCCAGGAACGTGTCGTCGATCAGGAATTGTCCCGAGAAGCTCCTCGCCGGCTTGCCGAAGATGCGGTACGCGGCCTCTGCCACAATCTCTGGCCGGCGCGAGCGGCGCATCAACGCCTCGCCGCCGAGCAGGTTCTTGACTGCCGCGGTCGCGATGGTGGTGCGCGGCCACAGCGCGTTGACGGCGATGCCTTGCCCGCGCAGTTCGCCCGCAAGCCCGAGCACCACCATGCTCATGCCGAATTTCGCCATCGTATAGGCGGTGTGCGGCGCAAACCACTTCTCCGCCATGTCGAGGGGAGGCGACATCATGAGGATGTGGGGGTTTTGCGCCTTGGCGAGATGCGGGATCGCGTATTTCGAGACCATGAAGGTGCCGCGGGTGTTGATCTGATGCATCAGGTCGAAGCGGCGCATGTCGGTGTCGGCGACCGGCGTGAGCGAGATGGCGCTCGCATTGTTGACCACGATGTCGATGCCGCCGAAATAGGCGGCGGTGCGTTCGATCGCGTCCCTGACGGCTTCCTCCTCGCGCACGTCGGCGGCAAGCGCGAGCGCCCGCCCGCCCGCCGCCGCGATCTCGGCCGCCGCGGTATGGATGGTGCCCGGCAGCTTGGGATGGGGTGTCTCGGTTTTTGCGGCGATCGCCACATTGGCGCCGTCGCGGGCGGCGCGCAGTGCCACCGCCAGTCCGATGCCACGCGAAGCGCCGGTGATGAAGAGCGTCTTGCCCTTAAGGGACATCAAACGCTCAGCCAGTCGAGCGATTTTTCCTCCTCAATTCCCTGCAGGCGATCGAACAACGACACCATCTTGTCGCGCCCGAGCCGCTGCGTCAGCAGGAGGAATTTCTCGCGCAACTCAGGCAGCGCCATCGGCCGCTCCGGCGTTCCCTTAAAGCTCGTCACCTGGCGGGATACTTCGCGGCCGTCCTTGAGCTTGATCGTGACGGTCGCCACCAGGTTGCGCCGGTCCTGTCCGGGCGTCACCACCATCTTGGTACGCGACGCGAGGTCGAGGATGGCGCGGTCGTGCACCACCTGCTCATCGAACGAGCGCGGATCGATCGGATCGCGGTAGAGCGACAGCGCGACGCTGAACGGTATAGAGTATTGCGCCAGCATCATGTCGGCCGGCACCGGGATATTGTTGGTCTTGGCCATGCGCTCGTTGCCCGCGATGGTGATCGCGTTGACGTCGGCGGCGGTGAACTTGTGCTCCTTGCGCAACTCCAGCGTCGCTTCAACCGGGTTGTGCGCCGTGATGTGGCAGGCATAACGCTTGAGCATGATGTCGAGGGTGAAATACTCGGTACCGAGCCCGCGGGTCAGCTCCGCCACGTCCCAATCGTTGCAGAACACACGCAGGAATCCGTACTCGCCTTCGAGCACGCTGGTCGGTCCGGTAAAGCCGTCGGCCGCGAGGCTTGCGGC
>WNFS01003548.1_pt1 | contig 11857 bp, 16 predicted proteins | sample 5400141 | NCBI WGS metagenome assembly WNFS01 (sample SAMN13153358, study PRJNA577476) | soil metagenome | isolation source: 60 cm saprolite under Madrone tree | place: USA:California | collected 2016-06-14 | reverse complement strand
TTCGTGGCGAGCGACGCATTCTCATCTTATGCTAACCATTGATTAGGTTAACATGAGAGTCCTCCTAGTAGCATGAAAGCCGCGTCAAACGGCCTTATTATTATACTTTTAGGGCTGCAAATGCGCCGGATTTAAGTGGGTATGTATCAAGGTTGTACGGGGAGATCGGACGTGGCCTAAATGGATACCAGCCGATTTCGCCTTACCCTGGTACGACACGGATTCGGCTTTCGTTCTTGCCGTTGAGCGGTCACAGAGAGCGGGGAGACCTGCCAAGATGCAAGATCGAGCGGTCGAAACATCTGATACACAACCCAACACTCTTCCAGCCCACCATGCCATCCCCGAACCGGTGAGAACAATGGCCGTTCGGACAGGACCTGTCGTAACGCTCCGACACCACCGTCGGGCGATGTACGTGGTTTCCTAGTCTCGGTGACACTACGGGAGCGGGGGATTTATGAAACATATGGCCGTTGCTGTGCTAGTACTGACGTGTTCTGCATTTGGTCACGATTGGACCGTAGCCAAGTGCCGGAAAACTTTCGAGGATCGCCACAAGCAGCTAGCCGTGCACCTCCGCACCATGACGGACAGCCGTACCGACCAATTCAAATCGTCCATTGGCAAGATCTCGACGCGGGATTTGATCGGGTGGCAGCAAGAACTCGGAACTTGCGTCAACAAGATAGATGGCGAGCGGATCCTCTATAGTGCGGTTTCCCGACAATTGAACGAAGTCCTCAACGAACGTTTCGTGGGTTACATCCTGGACGCGAAACAGGGGCTAGCTTTCAGCGAGTGGGAACAGAAAAAGCAACGCGAACAGAGTCCTCCGCAAAACCAGGAAGCCAGACGCTAGTCTCCGAGCACAGTTCACCGTTCAAACCGCTGGCGTGTAGCTCCCGGCCTACGAAACAGGGGAAGGCAATCATGGCCTCGATCCTGACTGCCATCTACATGCCCCAACATGCCCCCATTGGCTTCTTCCTCTTCGATCGGTTATTTGGCACGCTCGCCCTCCGACAAGAACCCTTCAATCACAATGGTTACGAGCTAGCTTAGACTCTTATCCGAAGGGATGAAAAATAATTTGTCGATCTTTAGCAGAAGGATGCGGGGGCTCCCATGGACCACGGCACCATGCGCGCTCTTCCGTCGGTGGTGTCCTTTCCATACGGATTTCCGCAGCCTGGCGACTACCGTCTTTTCGTCCAGGTCAAGCGCCACGGCGAAGTGGAGACCGGCATATTTGATGCGCACGTGAACTGATCGCAGAGCGGGGACAATCATCATCCAGAGGCGCTGTTCACCGCGCCTTCTGCAACATCTTCGCGTATTGCCACGGGCGTTCGGTGTCGAGACGTCGCGTTACCTTGCATGCAGGCCACGTGCAGAGGGGTGTAACCTTCGCAACCGACCGGGAGATGCTGGGCAGTTTTGCACTTGCCTCGGAAGTTTTTCAACAGCAGAATTTCACAATCATTCTTACCGATGAGCGTCTTCGAGCGCCACAATCGCAGCCCTCTAACTTCACGGATCCGCAGGAGGTCTCTATGCCTGGTAGTACGGTGCGATGGTTATTACTGGGTGTGCTCTGCCTATCGGGTCCTCTTGCCGTGGTTTCCCAGGAAGTCGCTCCCAGCACGCACAACGAGGCGAGCACTTTTCAACGCCGGTGCTGGCTTTGAGACCGTCTGTGAGTTCATCCGTCCTGATCGCGCGCACCTCGCGCCGATTCCCTCGGCCACGGCCTGGATCGAAATTATAGGACTCGTGCTCCTTGGTGAAGGACGATGCCGTTGCAACCTGGAAATGGATGGCAGGACAGCACCGTTCCGCTACTCTACTTGGTCGGTTCTTCGCGCACGTCGATCTCCCAAATTGTTTCGGTGCTACCTTCGCGCACGCCCACAATGCGGTAGTTTTTGTTGTCATGTAGGTAAAGAGCACGTGCATGCGGAAGAGAGCTGGTTCCGTCAGGCCATCTAATAGCGCGATTCAACTCAGTGAACAACTTCTTTCCCGTGTCAGCGTCATAGGCAATGAGAATGCCGGCTGGAACAGTTTTCATTGCTTTATCCTCCGCTGAGTCGTGGGCTTCTCTTTTTTTCGTAGTGAATCTCAACGGGTTACTCTTAAAGTCCAACCACGACAGGCAAATTGCCGATCGCTTTCGAGATGACCATCCCTCAGCTTTTCCGTAGCATTTGAGTTCGGGTTCCATCGCTCAACGCTATGGGACTCCACTTTTTGACTTGGTGGTAGTCGCTGCGGAAATCGGTGCCGGGGCCGGCAGTACCGGTGCGGGGGCTGGCGACGGTGTGGGGGTGGTTGCCACGTTAATTATGACGATCAGAGCTACGGTCACGAATGCAAGCCACGTGCCCCATATCACGCCATTACGAAAATAAGGAAACTGGCTCAGGTCGGTACCGACTATGGCCTTCGCCACTGCAGTCACCAGCTTATTGATGGCCGCGCCCAAATCCGAGATGAGCGTCGTATCCGGGTGCCTCGCGAATTTGACAAGGTTATCGAGTGAGACTCCGCCCGCGATTCCACTGACCCACGACTGCGCGGAAGTATGGTTGCGAAGCAACTTCATGACTGGGTACGACACGAGCACTCCGTACGCAAGACCCAGCACGACGATGGGAAAGGCTATGCGCCAATGCAAACTCGCCCAACCGGCAGCGCCCGTTAAAACGACAATTGCGACTGCGAGGAAGGCATTACGCGTTAGCGGCGAAGGGGGTCCGAGGGGCGGTCCAGCTCTTACAACAAGACCCGCTGACGCTGTAAGGAATTCATCGATCCACGAGTCAAGTCGGTCGACTACATTCATGGCTGACCTCCGATTCCGGATGTCGTTCGTAGAATGGCAGTGGTCGGGCCGAAAAAGACCGCTTCACACAATAGCTTGTGGAATTGCTCTTCGGAGAGTCGACCCGATTGTGATCCCGTCGGGCATGCGTGTCAAGGCGCGCTCGAACCTGATGCCTGCGCCCCACACTACGGTGTCGTGGCAGGCGTGCCGCGCAGCTCTGCGTGTACCCGTGGTATGCTTTCCGGCGCTAAAGGGGGTCGACGCGGTGCCACTCCGATTGGCCACGCTCTTGACCGTAGTCTTACTCCCCGTTCCCTCCTGGAGTGGCGAAACGAAGGTTACTCCGAAGCAACGGGGGATGCGCGATGGTGTTGATAACGCGCAAAACCGGGCGCCACAAGACCAGGCTTACCTAAAGTCTCTCCAAAACCAAATGTGTCGAGCGCCCAAGCTCGCTCCGGATTGCACTCAACAAGAGCTAAGGAACCTCTGAAGAACTCGCCGATCCACAGGCTGAGCGGGTAAGGTGTAAGTCGGAGGGAAAAGGCGAGTGCGACAGCAGACTTTGGCAGCGCAGACAGGTTTCGAGAAGTACGGACGGAAGTCGAAGCGGGAGGGCTTTCTCGACGAAATGGAGCGGGTGGTGCCGTGGGCGGAATTGGAGGCGCTGGTCGAACCGCACTATCCGAAGGGAGAGAACGGACGGCCTCCGGTGGGCTTGGGCATCATGCTGCGAGTGTACTTTGTGCAGCAGTGGTTCAACCTGAGCGATCCCGGGGCGGAGGATGCGCTGTATGAATCGCCGGCGCTGCGGCGCTTTGTCGAGGTGGACCTGGGGCGCGCACCGGCGCCGGACGAGAGCACGATTCTGCAGTTCCGTCACCTGCTGGAGAAACACGAACTGGGCGGGGCGATGCTAAACACGGTGAACCAATATCTGGAGAGTCGGGGCATTCGCATCACCACGGGCACGATTGTGGATGCGACCATTATTCATGCGCCTTCCTCGACCAAGAACCGGAGCGGGGAGCGGGATCCGGAGATGCACCAGACGCGCAAGGGGAAGCAGTGGTTCTTCGGGCTGAAGGCGCACATCGGAGTGGACTCCAAGCAAGGCATCGTGCATTCGGTGTGCACGTCGGCGGCTTCGGTGGCGGACCAACATATGTTGCCGGATCTGCTGCACGGCGAGGAGCGCAAGGTGTGGGGCGACGGCGCGTATCAGGGGCAGGGAGAAGCTATACGGCGGGCGGCTCCGCAGGCGCAAGATATGACCAGCCGAAGAGTGAGATACAAGAACTTTGTCGATGAGATACAAAAGGCCAAGAACCGGGTGAAGGCCAGAGTCAGAGCGAAGGTAGAACACCCGTTCCGGATTCTGAAGCGCATCTTTGGCTTCGAAAAGGTGAGATACCGAGGAATTAAAAAGAACCATCATCGGCTGTGCGCCGGCTTTGCACTGGTGAATCTGTATCTGCACCACAAGCGGCTGGCTGTGGCGAGGGCGTAGTGTCTCTGAAATCCGTGTGAACAGCGGGTTTCGGCAAGATCGCAAAGGGCGCCGCGAAAATGGGTGGCCTTGGGCAAGTTTGGAATCCCGGCTGCGCTCCCCGCCCATCAATCGATAGGTTGCTCAGAGGTTCCCTAAAAGAACAGCAACAGAAAGACCTAGACGAACGGGTTCGCAAGCTGCGCCAATGGCTGGAGGACCACCACTATAATATCCACATCTAATACCAATTCCCCCAGAGCACCAGCATAAACCCGTGCTGAAGAAAACGAGCGGGTGAAGGGCCTCTGCTGCCTGCGACAGTGAACAACTGAGGCCCCAAAATGGGGCATCTCTCGCGCGTCGTAACTTACCCACTCTGCCCGTCTGATACTCGGTTGTTGGCCGACGTCACTTCCAATGCAGCGATCACGTACCAGTAGCGGCCGCCGGCGTCGTTGCGAATTCCCGAACCGTATCGCCTAGCCGCGACGAAATGGGGTTTGCAGACGGCCATGTTTGCGAGGTTGTTGCGACGGCATGACTTTGGTCCTCCGGGCTTGCAGGCCGCACGCAAATCTTCAACGCCGTCGATGCGCTGGCGCGTGGGTGAGGCAGTAGCGCAGGCCGTGGCCGAGCCGTAAGGGCAACACCCCACTTTTCCCCTGTCGAAGTTCCAGCCACCATGTCACAAAGCGTTTGGGTTTTCCCTTTGCGGTCGATCGAAACCAACTTCTGCTCCGTCCTGATGAAGGAGGTTGGCAGAAAAGCGAGAGTGCCGTTCTCGGAAACAGCAAACTCCGAATCCCTATTACAGAATTTTAGGTCGGACGGCGCTGGGTGTTCGCCTTCGAGACGGCTGCCTCTTCCAATCTTGGCGGCGTATTCGTTTAGACTATTATTATTATTGCAACTGCTTCTGGCATGGGGAATACGCAGACTGCCCGAATACATATCGCCATCGGGCCGGCGTGCGGACGTAGATATCGCTGAACCACAGCGTGTGGTCGAAGGCATGTCCGTCGTCGCTGCCTTTTTCCCAAAGCCTTGCGGTCACCGCAGCGGTATCGCCCCAAACGCGCACAGTCTGCATGGTGTCTTCCTGATGCTCATAGGCCGTTCGCCCACCACGCGCGTCGTTGAGCAAGTCTGCCTTGGTGTAGGTCTTGCCGGAAGCTGTAACGAGCACAAAATCATCAGCCAGGATGCGAGCGATCGTAGCTGCATCGTTCTTTTTTACGGCAGCCTGGTACTCGGTGTTGAGTGCCGCAACCAGTTTTCGATCGTCGTCAGCCGCCGAAACCTGCCGGCCAACAACAGTCATCAGCGCAAGCACAACAACCGCAACGGCAATAGCAATAGATCGATTCATCTTTTCTCCTTATTATGTGGGTGGTGATCTTGTTGAGCAGGATGCCGCACGGCAACGGTTCATTGGCTTGTCGGCACCATTTCCTCCGCCGAGCCATAGCCGCGATCATAGGCCAACTTTAAGACACTGGAGCGTTTCAGTTCCTCGCAGCGACTCGCCAGCGGCGGTCTTCCACATGAGCAGTACAGGGTGTAGTCGGGCGAATCTCTGTTATGGCAGGACACAAGATACGATCCGTTTCCGTAAGGACTGAAGCCGACCAGGTATCGCGTTCCGCACTTCGGACATTCCACGCAAAGTCGTATGTATCGCGCCATAAGCGTTACTAACGAGTAGACTCGGAACCACAAGCCCAGCGAAGAGCCCGCCCCGGGCCGTCGCTCGCCGCGGGGAAGACTTCCGCCCTGTCGGCATCGGGGCTCGCAATTCGTCAGCCGCTAGTTATCGTTCGGTATCGCCAGGAAGGCCGGGATTTCGCCAGTGGCCGGATCGAATGCTTCGCCGGCGATCTCTCCACGGTCGTTGATGTCGTTTGCGAACACCAAGGTCAAGGAACCCGGGGGGACGAGCGTGTTGAGATCTACCGGCACACCGTTCTGCCACACAACCGCGCGAATGGTCGCCCCTTTCGAGAACCCGATCATCTGGCTCTGGTTGTTAATTCCTAGAGCTTGGCTCTTGATGTCTCCGGCAAGCATGCCGAGATCCGTGGTTCCTTTCTCTCTGGTCCAGAGAAAAGCGTGATAAATCCTGGGGCCGGGAACATCGCCCGCGAGATCCGCGAATCCGACGACCTCGCCGCGGTTGTTCAGTGAAACGGGAGTGTTCCACTGTTCACCTCCAAGGCCCTGTATCTCGATGGCTTTGCCATGATCCCAGAACACCATATGCGCCGCCGTGGCTCGGCCTACGGCCTGGTCACAGATTCCGGAAATTCCGACCGCTTGTCCCCGGTCATTGATTGCGGTGGCGGCTCCATCGGGATCGTCGTAAAGCGTCGGCAGCGGCTGAATATGACCTGGTTTCGGCCCATAGATGACGGGCAAGAACTGAAGAACCTGCGGGAAAACACAAGTGGAATCGTGCGTCGTGGTTTCGGCCCAGCCGACGATCTGGTTCCGGTTGTTCATGCCGGCGGCGTAACCGTTCGTGCCCCCGAGGGTGGGCAATGCGGTCATCAAATTGTTCTGCCACACGAAGCCGCGACAGACGTGACCGCTGGGAAGCGGCGCCGGAAAGAAGACCCAGCAACTCCAGTTCTCACCAAGCGTATCCAGGTCGGCCATCTCCGATATCCCCAAATCACGCCCTCATTATTCTTAACCGGCCAAGCGATCGAACTGCTCGGCCCACCGAGCGTGCCAAGGTCGTCAGGCCTTCCGTGCAGCCACAGGGTTGCGTGGGTGATTGCGCCGCCCGCGAGGTCTGAATTGCCCATCATCCAGCCTCGATTGTTGATGGTGTTTCCGGAACTCGATGCTCCGCCGAGTCCAGAGAGCCGGATCACGCGGTATCGGCTGTGACTGTCGCTCTGTACCTGGGCCTGCGCGCTGACTGGTATTGCCAGCGCGACGGCCAGGCTCGCGATGCAGAGGAAGCTTTTCGATTTCATTTGTTCTCCTGGGTGATTTCTCCGAGATCCACACCCCACGAATGCAGCCAGTTTCTTCGCGAGTCGCAAGAGCATTGCCACGCGGGCGCAGGTTGGGCGAAACGTCGGCACCTCAATGCCTAACCTGCAGGGGCGAAGAACAGTGCTACAGCAGAAAGGCACGAGACGACACCTTCCCGGGACAGAGGCTGGAAAACAACTGAACACTCAATTGTCGTACAGCCGGATGAGTCTTCCAGAAACAAGAAAGTCAGGTTTACAGATCTACAAGAAGATGGAGGCACGCGGTGGTGAAGTAGTGAAATTTGGGAAACAGTGGAAAGCTCGAGCGGGATGATTGATCTCTATGCCCATTTCAAGCGCTGCCGAGTTCAGCGAGTGAGCGCATAGATCAAGGCGAGAAGTAAGGCCGCCACTGCCAACGCCGCCCAGGAAAACCGTTAGTCCTTCCAGCCCACGCTCTGTCCCGGACCTCCGTGATTGGTGTGCAGGCCCACATTGTACGTCACCTTTAGTCCTTCTGTCGCCGCTGAACTTTGACGAAGACATGTCTTTTGCACTTGACGATCAAGTCTTAACCCTTTAAGACTACGTAGGGCTGACAGGCTCCAGAGTTCGGACAGTACCGGCAGGATAGAACCATCTCAGTCCTGGACGGCCACTTCCGTTGGCCGCCTTTGAAGTGATCACTGCGGCATCTACCATTACCAGGAGAATGTACCATGAGTGATCTGTATCCACTCCGGATTTAATAGGAGGGTAAGGTGTCGTCGAAAATCAGAATTCTGATAGCTGACGATCATCCGACCCTTCGGGAAGGTCTGAGGCGTCTTCTAGAAGCAGAACCCGATCTTCAAGTCATCGGAGAAGCGACCAACGGACTGGAGGTCCTCCATCGAGTACAGGAATTGAAACCTGACATCATGCTCCTTGATCTGAAGATGCCACACAAGAGTGGGCTGGAGGCATTGAGCGATCTGAAAGAAGTGTATAAGGGCAAAACGCTCCTGTTCACAGCAGAGATTCAGGCAAGCCAGATTGTTGAGGCCATACATCTGGGCGCGCATGGCGTTGTGTTCAAGGATGCTGCCACGCGACTGTTGATTGAGAGTGTCCGGACGGTGATGGCTGGTGGTTATTGGGTTGGTACGCAGAGCGTACCGAACCTCCTGGAATATCTGCAGAGTGAGATAAAAGAGGCAAATAGGAAAAAGTTTGGCCTGACCGCCAGAGAACTTGAGATTGTCTCCACTGTGGTAGCCGGATTGTCGAACAAGGAAATCGCTCAGCATTTCAAGCTCAGCGAGGATACTGTCAAGCATCACCTGAGTAACATCTTCGACAAACTGGGAGTTTCAACGCGTCTTGAGCTGGCCCTTTTCGCCGTCAACCACAAGCTTCCGTTCAAAGACATTAGCTGATTCTTCGGTGCGCCAGGTCAAGCCGGGGCGCTTCCAGAGGGTGAGATTCCCGCCCAGGCAAACCGGCTTGCTTGGCTCTTCAATTGGCCCAAAGCAGAGCCGCTCTACGCACGTGCGGAGGAACGCTTCAGAGAAAAAGGCGACTCCAGGAAGTCTACGCTCACACTGGACGAATTCGCGCACAGTCAGACACGGATGTCATACGTCGATGTCTCTAAGATGATCGACAAGGAAATAGCGCGGCCAGTCACGAAGCCTGGCCCGAAGCTAACCTGCGCTTCGTGAGCGCAGAGAAATACTGAGGCGGTCACCGGATTCGAAGACTTCTCAACGTGCTGGCCGAATGACCAGCTGAAAGCTAAAGTACTCGTCGCAGAGATTTCGCGCGTGATAGGAGTCAAGGATTCATTCACGCGCCTTAAGCAGGCCCAAGAAGAAGAGCGCAAATTGCGGATCGCCGAGCAACAGAATAAGGTGCGTGCTGCAGCTGTGCGTCGAAGGGCCCTTGAGTCACTCAGGCGTGAGTTGGGCCAACTCTGGCGAAACCGATCCGGCCAAGCCGGCAAGGCATTGGAAGGCGTGCTTATGATAGGCCGCTAATGGAGCGTTTTGGAGCAACGAAGAACGGACCGAGGATCGCTAAACCCCTGAGAAATATCGGCGCACAGAATTTTTAGAGGTCGGCCAAGCTGAACTGCCCTTGAGGACAAACAAGCCCCCCTCTCCCTGATCCCTGGCGGGCAGCAGGAGCGGCGGCTCATCCCCTCACGATCTGAAACGGGGGAGTCTCTTTAAGCAGCCAGCAATTCTCTCAGCCGGTCATTGGCCGATTGAATCCGGCAGGCTCTTTCCACGATGTCGCACTGCACACTGGTTGGCAGGTCGGCAAATTCAGCTGGGTCCCATGTTTGCTCGCGGTATTCGCAGAGGGCTCGCTCGAAAGAGTCATCATCGGGGCAGACATCATTGGGGGGCATGACGTTTTCTCCTGCATGAAGGAAGGCTGTCAGGCCTTGGGCTCACGCACACAGTGAACCGAAGGGAGCCTGTCAGTGATGCGGACGAACAGTTTGTCGATTTGGCTGTCTACAGTATCCTGCCGTTTTCCTTGCTACGTCAAGCGCTCGGCCCGCCGCTGAATTTTCTTTGGCCGTCATCTCTTGCTGGGAGAACCTGCCCGCCAAGGACCAAGGCGATGGTTGCGTCTGCGGTTCAATGGGCGGAGCGAATCATGCGTAAGGTTGACGGCGTTTCGTCGGGCCGATGACCGCGTTGTAATCGAGAGTTTACTTTGCCCTCTATGACGGCGGGGTATAGTGGCGCGCAGATTTGGCCGAGCCGCGAATGTGTTGTTGGGGGAAGGCGACGCATTCGTTATAGACTGCGCTCGGCCTTCTTCTTTTTTCTTTCTTCGCCTGAGGGCACTGCTGGGCAATTATGGCTAATTTCACCTCGGTACTGAATCAATTGGAGCAGGAAAGCAACCGTCTGGCGTCTCAGCTTGAAAATCTCACCAACGCACTCTCAGCGCTGAACGGGACAAGCAACAAGTGAACCAGCAGAACTATTTCTGCTGCTGGTCGTGGGCGGATCGCCGCCGTTCAACGGGACTCGCTCCTTTAAGTGTCTGGACGCTCCGGAAAGGGTTCGAGACTCTGACAGGATGGGTGCCTGCAGCTCGAGCGCTTAGGGCGGGAGGGATGGTCAAGTGAATTGGACGCCTGCCCAAGGGGAAAAGAGGTAGGTAAGTCGCTGGAATAGGATGGTGGCCGGGGACGGAATTGAACCGCCGCCGCCAGCCTTTTTCAGGCCTGGACACTGCCTTGCCTTAACTGTTTAAAAAAAAGCTACTTAGGTATTGCAGGCCCCTCCAAAATCACCGTTTTGTGGGAAGATTAATGGAAGAAGGATTGGAGGAGCCCTGGTGTTTGCCTCAACTCCTCGCCCGGCATCCGAAGACGCCGAAGGCCCCCCTTGCAAATCCACCACGCGGGGGAGTATCGTTTTGGTTAACGGGCCGGTTGGCACATTGACTCGGTTATAATCTCCCCCAAAGGCGCGCACTTCTCGCCTCACGCGCCGGGCGGGAGTCAAGGGCCCTTCCGGCCCACCACCTGAGTTCTCGCTACCTCCAGCCGCCTGTGGGCACCTGGAGAAAGGGCGCAAGAGCAAAGCGGCGGGGGTAGCGGGATGGAAATGGCCTCAACGGGCATATCCCCTGCCGGGAAACAAACAGACTCTCAGCGCTGCTCGTCAGTACGCCTGAACTGCGTGTGTGCCTGTACGTGAACAGCAGACAAAGCGATTTCAAACCGGACCCGGTTTGTGCATTCCATTCAGCTCGGGAAGATTTCGCCGCAGACTGCGGTTACGTAATGGGGTGGTATGTGATCCTTTTCGTACGGCTTTGTAGACACCTGAGAATGTCGCCTTGTCACCGGCTCCAAAGTGTTCCATGGGGGGAATGGGTCTCCTGTCTGTACGGTATCCGAGCTGGAACAACGTCGGCTTGGGTCGCGAATGTAAAGGCTGGGCATGAATGGCCACAATGGCACCGAAGTGCTAGGCCATGTCAGTTCACGGAGGCGCGCTCTGTTATTGCGACTAAGGGACGGCCCGCGCAGCCTAACAGTACTGAGGGTAAGAAATGAGCAAGCGGGCATCGCTTTGACGTTTGGCTCGTATTTGGCAACGATGCCTGCAAGCGATTTCTGCGTCTCATGAGGGCAAGAAATTCACGATTGCAGCTTTGCCTGGATCATTTCTGCCAAACGAATGCTGTCAGCGATCTTGCAATGCACCGACGGCGATGGCTTGATTTCTTCCCGGTGCAGTCTCACTGCCGCAATCAACGAGGCGGCGATCAGTATCGCGGCTGAGGTACGAGACACCCATAAAACCGACTTTCAAGAAGTCAAGTACCCATGGCACCCGTGAGCCTTCGGCAGCTTGTGAGCTTGTCAGATCGCCATTCAGAGCGTTCACCTTGAGAGTGTTACAGGAAAAGGGACCGCTCACAATCGAACAGGCGTAGGCAGGCTTCAAATACGGCGTATAAGGAACTGAGTCTGAAAGCTTGTGGAGGATTGCGATGAAAAATCGCATTTTAATCACTGTGCTTATGGTTGTCGTC
>WNFS01005718.1_pt1 | contig 11860 bp, 8 predicted proteins | sample 5400141 | NCBI WGS metagenome assembly WNFS01 (sample SAMN13153358, study PRJNA577476) | soil metagenome | isolation source: 60 cm saprolite under Madrone tree | place: USA:California | collected 2016-06-14 | reverse complement strand
TCTACTTCTCTCCTTTTTGTAGGGCGGCTGCCTCTACAACACTGTAGGCTTTTGAGAGGAGAGTGGCAATATTCTGGTTTCCAATGGCGAAGGGCGCGTTTCCTAGTCTTTTCAGAATGGCTTTGTCGATCTCAGGGACACCGGGCTTGACGGCAAAGGTGTCTAATGCTTCGCCTGCCTGCCAGAATGTGTCGAGGCGTTCTTCGAGCAGTGCGCTCTCCTCGGCCCCGGTTGAGGATTCGCTTGTCGAGGGAGAAGCGCTTTCCGCCGGCAGTGTTGCGGCACGTTTTTCCCGGAGCACCTCGATGATCTGCTCCTTTGTTCGACCGCGCAGCTTGAAAATCAGGAATGGGTCTTCATCAAAACGCTCGGCCAGCAGGTAATAGACAGCGGCAATATGCTTGCAAGGGTTAGCCCAGTCGGGGCAAGAACAGCTGGTTTCAAGCTCTTTCAAGGCGGTCGGGAACAATGAGAGCTTTACTGCCCCAAAGGCTTCCTCTATATTCTTGGGCATTTCGCCAGCTAGCAATTTTGCGGCAAAGATGGCCTGTGAAGCCATTGCTTCGGTGACGTTCTCCCAATCCTGATCTGAGAGGGTCTTGAAGCGGATCTCAACTTTGTAAGGTTTGGGTTGTGAGCCTTGCACCTTAGCTTCGACCATGCCCGGTTCGACATCTATCGAGATTACCTGTCCCTGGCGGGCGTAGGAGCGACCGCGAGTCAGACGCGCTCCCATGTTGAAGGACTCTAAAACTGCGATCCAGCGTTTGGACCACCAGGTTTCGCCGATCTGCCCGTATTCCTTTTTCGTCTTGATCCCGCCCTGAACTCTTATCGGGCGACTGGGTTCGTAGTAACCCCAATTATCGTAGTCGTCTCTCCATCTTCCCATAGATCATTCTCCTACTGCCTCGCGGCTCAGAGCGAACAGCTCCTTTAGCTCATCCGTTGACATCTCGGTGAGCCAGTTTTCTCCACTGCCAACGATGCTTTCAGCAAGGCCCTTCTTCTTTTCGATCATCATATCGATGCGTTCTTCCAATGTTCCGACGCAGAGGAACTTGTGCACCTGGACATTCCTCTTTTGCCCAATGCGAAATGCTCTGTCGGTAGCCTGGTTCTCCACTGCCGGGTTCCACCAGCGGTCGAAATGGAACACGTGGTTGGCTGCCGTCAGATTGAGGCCAACACCACCAGCCTTAAGCGAGAGGATGAAGATCGGCGGGCCACGGCGCTCCTGCTGAAAACGCTGTATCATCATATCGCGCTGCTTCTTAGGGGTGCCACCGTGCAGAAAGAGCACCTCACACCCCAGCGTTTCCTGGAGATAATGGCGTAACAGCGTCCCCATTTCCGCAAACTGGGTGAAAATCAGCGCCTTGTCTCCTGCTGCCAGGACTTCTTCAAGCATTTCCTGCAGGCGAGCCAGCTTACCAGAGCGGTCAGGCAAACTACTGCCATCAGCGACGAACTGTGCCGGATGGTTACATATCTGCTTGAGCTTCAACAGTGTTGATAGCACCAATCCTCTGCGCTGGATGCCCTCGGATTCTTCGATCTGCTCCAGCATCTCCTTGACCACAGCTTCGTAGAGCGATGCCTGCTCCTGGGTCAGGTTGCAGAACACCTTCATCTCCATCTTCTCGGGCAGGTCCGCGATGATGGCCTTATCAGTTTTCAAGCGGCGCAGGACGAAGGGCTGAATCAAGCGTTTGAGCGTTTCCGCACGATCTTTCTCGCGATAACGCTCGATAGGGATGGCAAACTTTTTGCGGAACTCGGTAGCAGAACCCAGATACCCTGGATTCAGAAATTCCATGATCGACCACAGTTCGGAGAGCCGATTTTCTACCGGTGTACCGGTCAACGCGATCTTGTGCCTGGCGTTGAGATTTTTTATAGCCTGGGTCTGCTTAGCCGCCTCGTTTTTGATATTCTGCGCCTCATCTACCACAACATACTCCCAGTCAATGGGGGCAAGGTGCTCCTTGTCGCGCAATGCAAGCGAATAGGTAGTGATGACCACGTCATGCTGTTTCGCCTCTTCCGCAAATGCCTCGCCAGCGAGCCGCTCGTGGCCGTGGTGAATCATGACTCTGAGTGATGGTGCGAAACGTGTGAGTTCCTTGTGCCAGTTACCGACGATGGACATCGGGCATATGAGAAGCGCCGGACCACGCTCTACTGTGTCTTGTTGCACCGTACGATCATGCAGTAAAAGGGTAATGAATTGGATGGTATTATGGCAAAGGATGTTATTAGCTACAAAGTTGTGATGGTTTTCAACTTCAAAATCATAGACCCAGCCATCGTAATCAACTTCCTCAATTCCCTTGATCCTGCAGTAATACACTTCCTGGTCAATCAGGTGTTGCAACTGCGCCCTGGTTGTAATTAGCAGTGGCTTGTCTAGTTCGGTGTAAGCGGCCAACGTCTGAACTGTCCACTTTGAAGATGGTCTCTCTCGATACAGCCGTTCAGCTTCGCCATTGAGAATGCCATCGAACGCAGAGACTACCCGCTTCAGACTGGCGGATGAAAATTGCTGCGAACCAGTGGTGTAGACGGGGCCCATCCCAAAATGACGAATAGGAAGCCTGGTAGCTGCAACGATCTGAGTCATTATCTCGGAAGCTGGAATCCCTTCTACATTGGTATTATTTACTCCCTCACAAATTCTCTCCAGCCGTTGTTGCTTTCTTTCACTCACAAAGCCTATCTCCTGGCAAAATTTCCTTGCAGCATTTCCTCCTAAGACACCAAACTGGTAGGGTCGAAAAATCCGAGTGCCAGTGGTTGCTCGCTTTTGCTTGGTAGATATCCTCATCCAAATGCCGAATCGCCGGAGCAGATAAGAAAGCTGCTGAATAAGCAGAGGCGATGCGGTACTGATCTCAATACTCTTCATACTCTCAATGACAGAAGCTTCGGCTTCGAAGAAATTCCGCAGAAAGATACGGATGCTATCGAGGTCAGCTTGCATAATGAAGTCCGGGATACGCTTCTCACGCGAAAGCTTCCCCCATTCGTAGCCTTTAGCTTCAAGAAAACGCCGATACGCTACGCTGTTAAGCTGCAGATAAGAAGATCGGCCATTATAAGTACGAATAGAAGGGCAATTAATCTTGATGGCATTCCTTTCACCCAAGCGTAGAATGCAATGCTGCAACTCTTCAAGTACTGAAGCATCTTTCTGTGTGATGTGAGCTGCATTTTCAACTCGCACTTCGTACCCTTCTGCAATTTGCCAGGCGAGGAATTTTACAAGGTCAGGGTCCTCTGGCTTACCATCCCAAACAAGCTTTGCCGGAACGCACACGTAATCGCCCACATGAAGGTCATTTGTCCAGCCCTTATCTGTGAGCAACTTATGCGGATAGGTGATGGTAACACTACTTCCATCCTCCAACCGAACTTTGCGGAGACGCTCGTGAACCTGCTGACGATACAACCTCTTGATGGGAGCTTGCATAATCTGTCCAGTTACCTGGTCAATCGAATTGGTAAGTAATGGCTCAGTAGGATCAGCCCAATAACCCTCCCCGTCAAATGTGGCTTCTCCCGCATAGTGATCCCAAATATCTTCAGCTTTCTGCAATATTCCATTAACTGCGATAAGCGAGCAAGCGGAAAGGCACTTGCCCAAACCCATATCGTCTGCCAGGCAAGCGCCGAAGCCAAACTGCTTCAGAAATGCTAGCCAGGAAACTCCTTTCACTTGATATGGACGGAGTTTGCCATGGAAAGTTGGGGGCGTCTCGATAGTGGACAGCTTGACGCCTTCAGTAAGTTTAGCCAACAGATCTTTGATCCATCCCTCGCCCTCGATATCCATTACGGGAAGACCCACTTCAGAGGCTTCCTGTCCTAATCCGATGCGCAGGGCTTCACCGAGCGCCATGTTTCCGTTGCCATGCTTTTTCTTGAAAAAGGCGATGGCAGCCTCAATTTCCTCTGGACGCAATTCAACCCATTGACCGCGTACCTGTATAAGAGGAACTTTCAGGTTGACTAATTTCTCAAATTCGCTGACAGTGAGCGTCGTATCTCCAACGGCGATCGTCCAATCGTAGGCGACAATACCCTGTAGACCGAGTAGACCAGAGCTTTCCTGTGCGCCTGCTTTCGGCTTTAACTTCAATTTGACGCCGAGACGCGCCGTCCGTTTTGACCACCACGGTGGCACGAGCACGCCAAATCCACTCTGTTCCAGCAGCGGAGCGGACTCGCGCAGGAAGGCGTAGGCCTGCTCGGTGTTCAGGCTTAATTCCATAGGGCGGGCTGTTTTTAAGCTTTCCTCGATCGCAGGGAACAGGCGGGTAGCCTTGCCAAGGTCGGCCAGCAGTCGTTCCTGCGGATTCTCAAACTTGCGCTTGAGAAAGGTCAGGGTGCTCGAACGCTCTTTCCAGACCCTTTCTGACGGAACCAGCAGGCTGCGATCATCGTTGGCCTGGAGCAGAAAATTGATGTGCCAGTCTGAACTATGCTCATCCTCTGAAGGTGCATCGAGCCGGAAGCAGGTACGGAATGGCGCATCCTGGTCCACGGGCCGAATCTGAGTGAGCCAGGAGCGCATTCCAGTGGAAAAACTTTTCAGGTCTTCAGCCGATGCAGTGAGTTTCGGGTCATCGGAAGAAAGCGCTTGCAGCCATTGTTCGGGGAGAGGCACGTTCCTGGTGGTGCGATTCCGACGAGCAGGGATGAGCGTTATTGACGAGAGGCTCTCCCGAATAAAGGCATCGGTGACTGCATTGAGAAAATTCAGTACGCTATGGTGCGGCACCGAGGTCTTTTTTTCGCCGGACGGCAGAAATGCCAGGCAGACGGACGGCATCACTGTTGACAATAGATGCATGCGCTCCTCGTCGTCTCCGGCAAGCACTACCTCCCAGGCTGCTCGATAAACGATGGCTCCATTCTGCCGGGTCTCCTGCATAGTCGGCACAAAACACTGCCGGGTAATCAGTTCAAATGAGAACTTTGCTACTTCTGACCAGAAACGCAGCGAACTACCAAACGCTATTCCATGAGGAAGATCATTGGGCAGCGAGAGGAGGAAATCCAGTGCGGTATGCGCATCAAGTGTGAGGGTAAGGATATTCCATTGCTCAAATCCTGCTGTACTGAGGTCTTCGTTCTCCTTCTCTAGAATGAGTTCTGGAGAAGGCAGCGGACCTTTCGATGTTGACGGTATGCGCATGCTCAGGGTGCCTGAACCGGTGCTTTTCACCAGCAAACTGCCTGAAAGTTGGCCCACTGCCTCCATCAATGCATCACGAGCAAGTGCAAAAGGATGCTGGCGGGTATGCTGTTTCGTACGCCGAGAGCTGGCAGCAACTGCTGCCAGTTCGGATGATTCTGCCCAGATATGAAGTTTTGTGTTATCCCAAATTGTATGTAAGACGATCAAGTTTGTTCCTTTTCCCAGGTGATTATCGCGAAGTTTAAACCTGGGGAGACAGAGATGTACATGCAGAGATCACGCGGTACATCATGATGTCAAATAAGAGATCTGAAAGATGAGTGCCCTTGTGTCACTCTTATCATACCACATAGTTGCGCTTGAAGAAAGCGAGTCATGGCATTAGGATGCGTTCCAAATGCTTGCAATGAACGGATTGGGTCTGACCTAGCGGGGACAAGCCTCAACTTGACAAAATCCGAGTCCTTATTTTAGAACGGATATCCCAAGTAGCCAACACAACCCCTTGGTCCAGAACCAATTGACTAAGGTAAGGAGAAATGGTATAATTTCCTTACATTACCATGCCAGTTGCAAGGAGGCGCCAGATGAAAGAAATTGTATCTACCGTGACCAGCAAGGGACAGGTCACCATTCCTGCTGAAGTGCGCGCGTACCTGGGTATTAAAACCCATGACAAGATTGCCTTTATCATCGACCAGGAAGGGATCGTGCGACTGCGCGTTCCCCGCTATCCGACGATTGCTTCGCTTCGAGGAGCTGCCGGGCGTTTGCAGAAGCCAGTATCCTGGAAGCAGATGCAGCGAATTGCCTATGAGGATCGCTTTGCCGCAAAGCACGAGCCGAATGCATGACGCAACCATTCATCGATACGGATGTCATCATTCGGTTTCTGACTGGAGATGATCCAGACAAGCAGGCAGCGGCAACAGCCCTGTTCGAGCAGGTTGAACAAGGACTGCTCACTGTGCAAGCTCCTGATACCGTGATTGCCGATGCCGTCTACGTGCTGTCTTCGCCACGGCTCTACCATCTTGCTCGTCGTGCTATTCAGGAGATGCTCGCTGCTCTCGTGCGCCTTCCGCAATTTCACGTGCAGAACCGCTTGAGCGTTTTGCAGGCGCTTGACCTCTTTGCTGCCACGAAGCTCGACTTTGGAGATGCCCTGATTATTGCTTCGATGGAGCAACAAGGCTCACAAATCCTCTACTCCTACGACACTGACTTCGGTCGTATTGAGGGAATTACTCGAAGAGAGCCTTAAAACTTCGTTAGGTATTGCGGCTTATCTTTTGAAGCGCTCAGGCCACTCTTCGGTACTCGTGGTGTAATCCGCTTCTACCTCTGCCGCTTTTCTCATGCAAGCAAAATGGGACCAGGAGATCGCTTTCAAGGTACTTTTTCTGAACGGATGTCTCAAGTAGCCAGCACAGGTTTGCTGTCAACTCGCCTCGCGCATAGGATGAAGATCCTTTGGTTCTGTTCGTTGAGGAGACGGTGGCGCTTGCTCTCGCCTCTCCTTTCCAGTTGCCGGCAACTGGCTGGTGAGCTGATGGATCATCCCTGCCACGTTATCGGGGGTCACCCTGATCTGCTCCGCAAAGAATGCGTTGATCTCAGCTCCCATCAGGAGGATCACGGCGAAGTAGTAGAAGAAAAACAGCAGGATCACGACTAACCCCGTCGTCCCCACGTAACTCTTGAGAAAGTGGGTGATATAGAGCGGGAACAGCGCGAGATAAATCTGGAGCAAGACCGCCGCTACTACGGCTCCCAGCCAGCTCTTGCGAAAACCAATGCGCTGATTGGGCACCACCAGGTAGATGGCCTCAAACAGGACCCACGAGAGACACAATGAGACGAGGATACCGAGGAGACCAAAAAAGAAGCCGTTGCCAGGGAGCTGATGGACGATCGTATGCTCGAGTAACACCTGGAGCAGAGCGGGAATCGAGGAAGCAAGCAGCATGGGCACGGCCAAAACGATGAACAGCAGCAGCATGCAGAGAGCCATCATGTTCTGCGGAATGATGTCGCGTGAGCGGGTATGATAGATGACATCAAAGTACCCCTCCATGCTCACAAAGAGCCGCGAACCGCCGAAGAGGCCGAGCGAAACGGCGATGATGCCGAGGATACCGGCGTTGCGTTTCAGAGAAGCGAAGGCGAAATTCAGGAAAGTGTCCGACGAGGGGAAGAGACTTTGCAGGTGAGAGATAAGCTGTTGCTCTGCCGCCGGGTCCAGGCTTCCAACGGTAAAGCCGACGATGGCGATGATGGCGATCAGCATCGGCAAGATCGCGGTGATGAGGTTAAAGGCAAGCGCCGATGCGAAGCCCATCACCCAGTCGTTGTTAAATTTGGTAAAGAAATCCCGCAGGGTTTTCGCGCTCTCTTTGGCGGCCCACTCGACTCCCGAAGTGCTGTGTTGTTCTGCTCCAGTTGCCATGGCTTCTTTCTCCTCAGGCTCCTCCATTTTGACACGTTACAGAGCACCCTTTCGTTTCAAAATTGACGTTTTTGTTGATTGATAAATAAAACGGCCTCTACACAGATGTGGTGAAGGATACGTTGAGAAGTAAGGGAGTGATCCTTCCTTGAGCGGAGACTCCAAGGTGTTTACGAGGACATCGACTCGTTGAATAAGAAAAGTTGCGGAACCCTTTCTACTGCTCCATTAAGGAGTGGCACAGGAAGGTGGCAAATCGATGCGAACAGGGGGTCCCGACATTTTTCCCTCCCAAAATCCCCGCTAAGCTTGGTTACTCGACTGCTCGCATGCCTCACTGCTCTGCAAAGAAGCTCTCCGGTCACTATTTTGAGGGAAAATGGCCGAGCATATCGCTTTCTCTGCTGCCAAGCGACAGGACGGACTGCATTGTTCAGCCCTGTCCGAGAGCGCGCTGGCGCCTTAGCGGGGATTCTGGGAGGGAAAATTGTCGGGACCCCGTATACTCGATGCAGCCAATTTCCCTGGCTGCCCATACCCGTAGCGTGCCGGGCACACTGACATTCCGGTAGTACCGGAGAAATTTCTGGCGCTCAGCAAAACGCAATTTGCAATACGCTCAACAGCCTCTTTGTGCCCTTGTTTTCTTCAGAAAGGATGGGCTTATAAAATGTGGTTCATATAATCGTGTTCTGAGCGCGTTATATTAAATCACTAAAGTTCTTTCTGAGCACAGAGCTGGGAAGCGGGGTACATATATTTGCTCATTATGCGAAGCAGAGGGTTTGCTTTTCCTTTCCGGGACGTTGAGTAATAATACCCATTATGGGATGGAGTTAACGGGTATAGGCTTCTGGATAGCGTTTGTGTTGTACTTCACGCAATTCATAAACGACAAGTGCGGTCTCTGAAAAAGCAAAGGTACTTACTCCTCTGCGTCTTTCATTGTGACTATCCTCTGCCTGTTGTATTGCCTTGCCTAACCTGGCAAGTCTCTGTTGGCCGTCTTTGACCTGGGTTTCTAACTGAGTTTGCTCTAATGCTGGTTGCGTTTTACTTTTTTTCCAGACTTCAAATCTATTTAACATATTGCGATCTCACCCTTATTCTGGCAGCGTTTGTGAAGCATAATACGCCGGATTTTGCCAAGTATTCATGCAAGTCACACATATAGAAGTAGGCTTTGTATATTCTCCCATTATTAGGAAGCGAGGGCGGGTTTCGCACCACGTAACTTGTGTAAAGTTAGGGATGAGGGATTAAAAACTCATTGAGAGGAGAAATTACCATTACCCTTTTTCTGGACTGACAACCCACCCATTTGGATCAATGTCCGATGCAAATGACAGACCAACGAAGTGGTTATTTACTTCTTGCAAGCTAGAGTACTCCCCAAGCAGAGAACTATTGAACGCAATTGGTTTCTTTGGCTCTGTCACATAATAAGCGAAATAGGGTTTCTCTGCTGTATTAGGAAGACGTTTTTTCACAACGATTTCGTTTTCACCAACAGTGTTGATGGCTGTCCTATGCTCAAGGGTAAACTGTTTTTCTGCTTCTTCCAATGTCATTGATATTCTCTCTTTTTTTGTACAAGTGAGTCTGTGAAATGCTTATTATTTGGGACACAGGTGATCCACAGCCAGAGTATACTATGCCACAGGGTGTTGGGCCACTGAGGTAACATGCGTATCAAGACTGCGAATGACTCCCGATGGGTACCTTGGAAACGCTGGCCCGGGGTGCGCAACGAGATACAAGCAAGGAAGCAAAGAACAAACCAGAGCACCAAGCAATGCCAGGAAAAAGAGACGAGAAGAAGATCGCTCACCTGTTCAACGCTCACATCCAGCTTGTACCTTCCATTTGTTGGTCCAGTGGCGCGCAGGAGTCAGTTCCTGTGGTGTGTGTTGGTAGCGGTGTGCCAGATCGTGCTGGATGACGGTCCCCGCCCAAGCATAGAAGAGGGACATCTCTTTCAGGCGTCCGCCCGCGCGTTGATACCCGATGCGCCAGGCCAGCTCAAAGATGCGCAAGCCAAGCCACTGAAGAAGAGGCTTACGGGCCCCGGGATCGACGCGCAGGATAGAGACAGTGCGTGCGGCATCAGCCCGTGGGTCGCCTGCATGCGCGTTCGTCCAATCCACAATCCCTGTGATCTGCTTGCCATCGGTCAGCACGTTGCGCGGGTGATAGTCCAGATGCAGCAAAGCCCCCTCGTCGAGCCGCAAGTGATGCAAGCGATCTTGTAATGTCTGTTCGCCTTCGCATTTCCAGGCAATCCATGCCTCTGGCTGTTGACGGAGCAGATCAGGAGCAGGCACCGCATGGATCGCCGCCTGCATGCGGCCAAAGACGATCCCTAGCGACCACAGCCGCCATGGTCGCGCCCGCAGCTCGTCTTCTACCGTGCGTCCGGCTAGCCAGGTGAGAAGCAGCACCGGGCGATCCTGGCAGACACCTGCTCTCTGCACCTCTGGCACAGGCAGACCCGCAGCCCGCGCGGCTGTCAGCACTCCCCGCTCGTACTCACAATCCTCCTGCGCCCCTGCTGGAAACACGCGCAGAGCAGAGGTCTGGCCCTCGTGCTCAACCTTCCACATGGCCATGTCAAACCCACCCTGCACCGGCGTGACAGTGGGCATCCCGTTGATCCCAAGCGTAGAGAGCATTTCCAGGGGTGCTAGCTCAGATTGCGTCATGCGAGGCTCCTTCCTGAGAAAAAATGACCCAGGTGCTTCAGACAAACCACTCTCCGTTTCCCTCTGCAGAGAAGATACCACGGAAGAGGAAACAGGTTCAAGCACGGAGCGAGAAGCGAGATGAAGATCCATAGCTATCCATAAGGAAGTTTATCGTACAGGAGAGATCGATATTGCTAGTCAGCCCTCGCGCAGCAGGGAAACGACGTCGGCTACAGGGCTTGCTTGCTACAACCTCGTTGCGCATCCCGTGGGCTGGTAGGAGTACGTACTCGAAACTGGAGTCGTTGCCCATCAGGCAGACGTGGCTGGGCAGCGTTGACCTGAGTACAGACAGTCTCCAGGTCCCGGTTGAGCTGGCGATCATTGAAGGGGCGGAAGTCCACCTCCACGGTCTCAGCGCCCCAGATCACCTGGCCAGGCAAGCGGAAGAAAGGGACCAGCCGCAGCCAGGTCGCGTGGGCATAGGTGGCAGGAAAATAGGTGTCGCGTGCCCACATCACGAGATTGACGAGCGCCAGCTTGAGCACCGTCATCACCTGGTCCTTGGCATGCTCCAGTTCGTACATCACTCGTTCCTTCTGCTTGAGGTCTGCTAACTCCCGCAGCAAGGTGCGTTGCTGGCAACAGGCGCGCTCACAAGCCTCAAGGGCGGCGCGGGAGGTTTCCTCTGCGCGCTGTTTGCGTTGTTGAGACTTGAGCAGTGCAGCCTCGGCCACCTGCTGCCGCGCGACGATCCTGTCCCACAGGTGTGGATCAGGCCGTTGCGGCTGTTGCGCCAGGTGCTGGCGAGCGATGCTCAATTGGACGAGTTCGGCTCGGCGAGCTTTCGCTTGCTGCTCTCCCTGCCGAGATCGTTCCAGGGCTTTGGCCATCCGCTCCCGTGCGCCTTGGGCCACCCGTTGGGCCAGTGCCCGTTTCCGTTCCAGCACCACCCGGATTTTGGCCACTTCCGAGTTCTCAACTTGGACTTTGGCAAACCCATGATTCGTGTCCAGGCCCAGGCTCAACAAGAAATCGCGAATGCAGTTCTCTTGCGCTGGCCAACGGTGGGTGTAGGTCTGAGCCAGTTCGAGCGCATCTGCCGAAGAGGCCGTGGTGACAATGGGAATGAGCGCGGGTTCGGTGGGAGTTGCGGAGGTGGGCGTGGCAACCCAATCGGCGTTCCACCAGTACCCACTCACTCCTGCCAGATCCGCATCCCAGCGTTCAGCCTGCTTGCTCTGGGCAGGGTCATCCATGACCGGACCGCGACGACGCAGATCGCGGATGAGTGCGACCGCGAGCGGCAGCGTCTGCTCCGGGTGGTTGGGGCAGGGTAGGGTAAACCGTGCGCAAGCCACCTCGCACGTCACCTGCCCGTTGCGGTCACGGCATAGCGGCACAAACGCACCCACCTCGGTGAAGGAAGCCAGTCCCGCATACTGATTCGACTTGAGGATGGTGACGACCGTGCGTCCCTGGGCGACCAGTTGGTGCAAGAAATCGCTCGCCATCCCCTCGCGG
>WNFS01003547.1_pt1 | contig 11861 bp, 10 predicted proteins | sample 5400141 | NCBI WGS metagenome assembly WNFS01 (sample SAMN13153358, study PRJNA577476) | soil metagenome | isolation source: 60 cm saprolite under Madrone tree | place: USA:California | collected 2016-06-14 | reverse complement strand
TCGCGGCGGTGGCGACCGCAGCGCCGGTCAACCCAAACAGGCCGATGAGCACGGCGCTCGCGGCAGCATTGACCATTGCGCAGGAGACGAGCAGCACAGCGGCATTGCGCTCATGCCCGGTCATGGTCATGACGTACAATTGGGAACCGGCGCTCGCCACGATCACTTGGCCGATGAGCAGGATACGTAGCGCGGGTACACCAGCCTCGTAACCGGGGCCGAACCAGGCGAGAAGAGGTTCAGCAAGGACGAAGAGGGCAAGCGCGATGCAACTCGCCGCAGCCAGCGTCCATGAAGCAGCCGTTGTGATGAGGACCTGCAGCATGACTTGGTCCTTGCGAGCAAAAAGGCCCGAGATCGTCGGCGCGAACAAGGTATTGACCGCTATTCGCGGCAGCGCGACCACGAAGGCAATGTTGAAAGCCAGGCTGTAAATTCCGGCGGCCTTGGTCTCCCCCATCCAGCCCAGCAATATGACCCCGCTCCGGTTCATCAGGGCCTCGGTGGCTCCGATGATCACCAGCGGCAGAGCTGCCCGTCGCCAAGTCGGCGTATCATATGCCGGCAGGACGTCGTCGATGATGTGGGGGCGCAGCCTGCGCATGGCGAGGCTCGCGAGCGTGAGCCCCACGACCGAGCTGACCAGCGTCGCCATCATCACTGTCGGAGCATCGAGCGTCCATTCCAAGCCCAAGCTTGCGAGGGCGACGAGCCCCGCCAGCATGCCGTCTCGTACCATGCGGTCGGGTGCTATGGCCGACACCACCCCGCCGAACGCACGCACGACGGAGCATCGGATCCACAGCAGGGCCCACACCGGCACCACCATGAACCCGATAAAAAATGTATTCCTGAGCTGAGGGGACAATCCTCGAAACATGATGACGGAAACACCAACCAGGATGACGGAGATACCGACGATCGTCGCTCGCCGTTCCGCGTACCGGATCACGCCCCGCAACAGCGGCCAAGCGTGCTCTGCCTCGTAAGCGGGCACGAAGCGCAGGAGCGCGACATCGAAGCCAAGCGCCGAGAAGTACGCCAGGACCGCCATCCAGGCGAAGACATATGCGTACACGCCATACGTATCGACGCCGACCATCCGCGCGATCAAGAGCTGCGAGCAATACGTCAGCCCGACGCCCACACTATAAATGACAAAGGCTGCGGCCCCGCCGCGGGCGACCCGGCTGATCGGTGCGCTTCCGAGCACTCCATTACGCATGGCGGTACCCATCATCCGAGTGCCTGCTCGGCAGGCTCCTGCAGCGGACCGAAGGGTTACCAAACGCCGCTCGAGGTCGAGCGCGCCGCGGGCGCGTTCCATAACTTCGCAACACATGTCCGCAAAGCCCCGGGCCCTGATCGATGCCGCGGTCGCAGACGTGGGCGGTTTTCATGATGCCGTCCCTGTGCGTTGGGTTGGGAATTTCACCAGGAGCTGCTGCTCGATCTCTTCAACGCTTTCGCGCAGCGAGCGCTGATCGAGCGACGAGGCGCAAGTCACAGGCTGGCCGCTCCGCCGCAACAGATCGTGCAAGCGGTCAATAATTTGGATCGATTCGAGATTCCGTTTCAAATCGAACTCGAACAGTCGCTCGATCGCGCCTTGCAGGCGGCGGCGCTCGTAGAGGCGAGCCTTCAGGAGGTCTCGAGGGGCGTCGAGTCGGATCAGCAGGTCCGACTTCGGCGTGACGTTCAAGGCGCGCGCGAGCACTGTCTCGTCCGCAGCACGACCGACTAGCGCAAGCGAGTACACAGCCTGGACGTATGCTTGGTCGAACAACACGATGTGGTCCGCCTGTGACGCCTGCCGCCAAGCGTGCGATAAACGCGCTATGTATTGGCCCATCCTCAGTGACCAAAACATACTCTTTGGTGGCAGTATTCTGATCAAAGCGGCCGCCTCTCTGATGTCGTGCGAATTGGCAACCGGATGACGCGCCAGGGCAAGCATTTCAACGGCCGGCCGGATCAACCGTCGTGCCACGGCCGCAGCCTGAGGACGAATTGCATCACCCGCGCAAGGATGGACGGGCGGCGGCGGTTCGGCCGGTCGGTAACTCAGGAAAAGCCTTACAACATGACCTCGATCGCGCAGGCTCGCGCTGAGCGCATGGGCGAAGGTGGTCTTGCCAGCCCCTTGGTGACCAAACAGCTCGATGATCATGCGCGAGCCTCACCCAGCCGAGCCTAAAGCAGGCTCCAGATTTCGCGCTTCACCGCGCGGATCACATCGGTCAACGACTGCTCCGCATCGATGCACACGACGCGAGCACCCGGGAAGGCAAGCCGCGGCACCTGTGCGATCCGCGTGCGGATGACCGCCGGGTCCATGTCCGGCTCGCGCCTTGCCGCGGTCTCGGGCGTTACAACGAGCTTGATGACGAGATCCGGGGGAACGCGATGCGCAAGAGAATAGGCTGTTGCCTCGAACCGGCGGAGCCAGAGCGGCACCCTAGTCAGACGTGCCATCATCAGACCTTCGTTGAAGTCATGGATCTCATTCTGCGGATATCGATCGGTAAGGACGACCAGCCCCCGATTGGCTCCGCGATGCGCTGCCGACAGCTTGATGCGCTTCTCGATAGCAACGACTGTGGCCCAGACCATCAGGAGCGCACTGTAGAGCAGGCCTGGAGGGCGATCTGAGATCTTGCCGTGCGATGCGCCCTTGGGCTTGGTCCTAATAAAGAGCGTGATCAAGGGTACCATCAGCTTGAACGGCAGCAGAACGAGCGACGGCCTTCCATGCCCGGTGCCGAAGTAGATCGGCACGACATCGATCTCCTGGCTAAGCCACGCCCGAATTGCCGCGACTACGGTGGACTTCCCGCTGCCATCAACGCCGATCACAGCCACCACGCGCCCACCGCCCGGCGCACGACGGCTCCATGGCCGGGGTGCCCAGAGGAAACGCTTGTTCAAGCTGCCAGCGGCCCAGAGGACAGCGCGTCCCAGGCTCCGTAGCCCCGCCTCAAGTGCGTTGTAGGTGCGGTGAGCAGCGAAATGCCTTTGGATGCGCCGCCGGAGGCGGCGCTGATCTTCCAGTGTCGGTTCACCGTAAACCGCGTCGGCAAGCATGTCCGCCAGATCATGATCCAACAGTTCGGCGGCTCGGCTGCTGAGCGTCGCGCGGTCAACGCGGGCGGCAAGTTCCCTGCGATCGAGCGCGAACTTCTGCCTTGCCGCCCGCCAGTTCCGGAGCATAATAGGATCTGACCGCCTCAATTCGAGGCAACTGCGTACTATCAACAGCAATGCCTCGTTCACCGGATCCAACATTCGGATTGGCAGCATTGGATGAACGATAGTCCGCGCCAAAATTGCTTCTTCCCATGGTAGACGGTAGTTCTTGAGTAGGCTGTTGCCCGCAACCAATCGGAAGTGCAAATGAAGATGAACGATCCGGCCACTCGGTTCGTCATAACCTAGAAAGCTCAAGATCGCCGGATGGTCACGGTAGGCTACGCAGGGAAAAAGCTTGAGGCCCCTCTCAAGCAGGATTGCTTGGGCACGGTGCTGATCCTCTTTCGCGATAAGTAGATCGAGGTCTCCCTCGCCCGTTAAGCCTCGATTAACCCGCCTGGTGCTTTTCCAGTAACAGTAGGAAATGTTCTGTCGATGAAAGTCGTTCAAAACCATCAGCAACAGAGGCAGGATCGCGTTCTCCGCGCCCGAGCGGCCGATCACATCTGTCTCATGCGGAGCATCCTGTTTCATGTTTCGGTCGCCTTCGGCCTGGACGTCAGCCCGGTTTTGAGGTCTTGAAGTTTTATTTCCCGCATCGGGATGATCCTGTGGAGTAACGAGGAAGGTATTGCGAGGTAGCTTTCATGGCCCCCCGCTGCCGGCCCCGTGTCGGCTGTCTCCAGTCGCGGTTCAATAGAGCGGGAGCCGTGTTTCGCGTCGTCGACGAGAAACTCGCCCACATCACCGTAGCGATATCGTGCGTGTCTCTTGAGATCGACCTGTGTCACGATGGCCATCGCAAGATCGCTGCGATCTTTGTTGAGACCGCCGGAGTCGCAAAGCAGGCTCAACGCATTCTGAGTCACCTCGCGCCTCGTGCTCCCCCATTTCACAACCAAGAGTATTCTGTCCGCAATCGAGGGAAGCAACCGCGCCTCGACAGCACCGAGCACAGGCGGACCGTCAATGATCACACAATCGTAACGCTCGCGCAGCTGACGGATGAGGCCCGACATCTGTTCAGAGGCAAAGAGCGTCAACGGATCGAGCCGGGGGCCGGGCATCGGGAGGTAGTCGAACCCGGCCTCCGCGATATGCCGGATGGACTCTGCCGGCGGTCGGTTCTGCAGGGACAAATCGACGATTACTCTTTTGCCCGTATCGTCGAACTCGCCAAGTCGCGAGCCTTGCCGAAAATCGAGATCGACCACGAGCACGCGTCGCCCGAGGAACCCGACGTAGGCCGCGAGGCTCTGGGCGACCGTCGTTTTCCCTTCCCCGGGAATGCTGGAGCTGATCAAAACCACCTTCGCCGCGTGACCGGGCTCTGCAAGCCGCAGCATCGCGACCGCCGACCGTATTGCCTCCGTGTAAGCGGAAAATGGCTCCGCCAGGAGATACTGGTAAGGCCGAGTTACGCGCATTGGAGGGAGCTGCGGCACAAGGCCGATACAGGAGATGCCGAGCGCATCGTTTATGTCGCGCTCGCTGCGCAATCCTCGGTCAAGCCGTTCCAGGACGACAGCCAGAAAACTTCCGCAGATCGAAGAGATAATCAGCGCGGGAAGCATGAACAGGATTGGATTGGGAGAGCTCGGCCGGTCCGGCGGCGACGCGCGCGAGAGAATGTTTGCGTCAGACCTGATGAACTCCTGTTGGTCGCGGAGTTCCTTTTGTCGTAGCAAAAGGCTTGCATAGAGCTGCCCACTGGCCGCCGCCTGACGCTCGAGTTCGCGCAGGTCCAGCTCGGCCTCTCGTCCCTCGCTGCTGGCGCCCTGCATCGCACCGAACCGCTGTTGGATCGACTTCTGCACGGCCGCGCCCGTCCGCTCCCTGTCGTTCTTGAGGTCCGCAATTCGTTCGTCAAGCCGAGCCAATTCGCGGCTGGTGTACGCCCACTGCTGGTCGGTCTGGCTCTCGACGTAGAGCTGGACGATCCGGTTCGCGATGGCCGCCGCCTTCTCGGGGCTTGTCCACTGAAAGCTGACTGTGATTACACGAGAGCGGCGCTCCTGCATGACCTTCAGGCGGCGCTCGAGTTCGTCGAAGCTCAGCCCGGTTCCATCTCCGCTGTTCCGTCTGGTAAGCGCTCGAATCCAGATATTCAGCCGGCGCTCGAGTTCCCTGAAGCCCAACGGTCCGACTTCGGTCGCGACTGGCTTGGCGGGCGCTTCCGCGGTGGCGGCCGGATTGGTCTCGCTCGCCCCGGCCTTGGGCACTGCACCTCGGAACTCCGGGTCCTCCAACAAACTGTCGACCACGTGCTGCAAGTGATTGCTAGAGATGAGCATCGTCACGTGAGTGTCGATGGCCTGCTGGACCGCCTCTGGGCTGAGGAGAGTGGCTGCCTGAGGCTCGACGACGATCTGCGCCTTTGCAGTATACTTGGGCGTAATCAGCAGACCGGTGACACCAGCCAGTATCGTTCCGAACGCTGCCATCGTGAGGATAAGTCTGCTTCGCCGACGCAGGACCCCGATTAGCTGCTGGAAATGCGGTTCGGTAGCCATCGTTGGCTTGCTATTTTGCTGCTCGTTCTTGACGTCACGCCCGGGTGGCATGGAGTCGGTGGCGCGAATGGTTCTATCTATCAGCTGCATCCGCACCTCCATGCCTCGACGTCCAGGCGAGCCCCGTGCAAGCAGTTGCGATCACACCTGATACGCGCTTGCGCACCCGCCGGCCGCGTGCGCCGAGCAACTGAGGAGGCGTAAAATGCGCCGCACGCGGTGTGACCGGGATGCCGACGATGCCACGCATGCGATTAGCTCCAGTCGCGGAGTGCGGACGGCCTGCCGGCTCCCGTTCCCGCGACCAAGCAGAGGGCGATCGCAAACCAAAAGATGGGCTGCCGGATGATTAAGGTGGCGAAGCCGTATATCCCGAGGCCGCAGAGCAATGTCGGCAACCCCGCCAGCCGAGCCCGATAGGCGATGGAAAGCGCCGTTGCCACGAGCCAGATGAAGCTCAAAACCGCGATCAATCCGCCCTGGACGAAGAGATCGAGCAGTGTGTTGTGAGCCTCGAAGTTTGGCGTGAAGCTTGGTTCGGGGTGTTCGACATATTTGGGATGAACCCCGCCATATCTCCCAGCCACAATAGCAGGCGGTATTTCAAGATGCGGCCCCGGTCCCAGCCCCAACATCCCGGCCTCGATGCCCCTGCTTATAGCTTGTCTCCAGAGATCAAGGCGCAGTTCGGTCTTCTCCTCTGTGTGCTCGTAATCCTCGCGCGACATCTCCTTGACAAAGCCGTCAGCTTCGACGGCAATCGAGGAACCGAACGGAACGGCTGAAACCAACACCAGCGGCAAAGCGAGAACAACAATCCAAGAGAACGCGGAACGTAAGGTGATCCGCGCGTCGGATGAAACCAGCCATGCTCTGAATTTGAGTGCGACGAAGATCGGGCCAGCCGCCACAACGATAACGCTGAACGAATCGGTCTTCGTGAGCAGGCCCGCATAGATTGGAAGGATGGCGCAGGCAACGGCAGCGATCCTCTGTCCCAGCCGGGTGGCCGTCTCGGCAAGATGCAGCGACAGAAGTGCTAGCACAGTGCAGAGCACAGCAAGCTGATGGGGGTTTGCCGACCAGCCGCGCAACTGGTCCCACCACCAAGGATCGACCGACGAGATGTCGATCAGTCCCCAAGCGTTAGCGAACTGTAGAGCCAAGAATGGGGTACCGAGCGTGGACAGAAGCCAGGCGACCCGATGCAAGCGAGGCCCAGCGTCGGGTTCAATCAGGCTCAGGCAGCTTGCGGCGGCCAACAGAGGGTAGGCCATGACATCGTGCAGAAACCAGTGGGGATCATGCTCGTCGCCAATGACATAGGCTGTCAGCGTGCCGAGGCTTAGGGCAATGGCAAAAAGCGACCAAAAGATAAGCAGTCGCGAAAGAGCCGGCGTCAGAGGCGGGCCAAGGCGAGCCGCCTCGCGGCCGAGTGTGAGGACGATCCAGATGAGCAGACAAATTTCGCCTGGTCCGACCGGAGAGCCCGCGAGCCGCAGCTGGGAGGCGGGTGACAGCAGCAGCCCGAGCGCGAACAACACGTCCAGCATCATGAGCACGCCTCCCAACGCTCACGCTCCAGCCCGTCCTTGATCGGTTGGAACGGGCTTCGAACGGAACGATCCGTGAGCTCCCCGCGCACCGCTGCGCAGCGGGCGACCATGATCCCGAGCTCAACTCCTGCCCCACAGTTCCGCAGCGTGCACGCCGATCGCATGCGTGGCATGCCTTCTCGATAGCTCAGTCGAACAGTCAGCATTCGTCGCGCACGGTAACAACTGTGGGCTCGAAAAACCCTGCGCATTTCGGTGTATACCCACACAGTAGTACTTTGAGTCCTCTGCGGTGGGGCCCAAGGTTCCTGATCGCCCGGCCCCGACGACGAAATTTTGAAATGACGGTTGCTGCCGGCCAAGGCGGTGATGTAGCTCGAATCCACATCTCTCGGCCGATAGGAATCTCGTTTATGGGCTCACAGCTTTAGTCGCACTATTGTGGAGCCGAAACACTGCCTGCAAATCAGGTGAGCTTTCGAGCGCAACGTGTCCGTTCTGCGATCCCCAACTGTAAGCGACATCGAATACGCTCGTTGGGAGAAGCGCTTCCCAATGAGCCAGAATCTGTTGCAACTGACTGACAGTCGGCAGAGCATATCGGCCGCCACCGTCCTCGACCCAGTTACCGCCGCCAAAGGTCTGATAGACTGGGACCATACGATCGCGTGGCACTCCCCAAGACTCGGCCGCAGCAACATAGCGGTCGATCATGTCGTAGTCACAGCCGTTCAATTCCGTTCGGCAAGGGTACGGGTCGATACCGAACAGGTCGACGTGCGAATTGCCAGGGTTGTAGGTGCCGGTGAACGACGGCGTCTTGGAAGAAGACATGGACATGAGAAGGATGAATGTCTTGGCGCCGGGCACGTTGGCGTGAATCCAGTCGGACTCAGCCGCCAAATTTTCAGCTTTGCAGAGAGTGCGATACTTGCCCGTTGGGTCCGGGTCGTCCATGAGATAGAACCCAAACAGTTTAGCATTGCCGATATACGGCCGGACGGTGTGCAGGAAGGTCGTATCGACGCCATTGCACTGGCCAACCCACACGAGGCCCTTGACGCCGTCCGGCAATGAGTCGAGCTGCGCCACGCTGTTGACATCTGCCAAGTTAAAACCAATGCTGCCAGGCAGATAGTTTCCGCCGGGATCGAAGTTACCTTGGAGAGCATAGTGCAGAGCGCTTTGAGGTCCGGCATGCACAGCGTGATGCACAACGCCTTGTATAAACAACACGGTCGCGCCTGCCAGAGCTGCACCTGTATGCCGGGGCCCTCGTTTAGTTCTCGTTGCTCTCTGCATAGCACACCGGATGCATGTTCCGACGGGATAGGTGGTAGACCGCAGTTGCGTCGTTGACAGCAAGAAGAATGACTGCGCGGAACAGTCCTCGTATCAAGAGCACACCTCGCGGCCACATGGCTCATGCTCGACGCTGCCGTCCATCATGGGAAGCCGGCTTCCATCCGAGCGAGCAATGAGCTCCGCGTAGAGCGCGGCTTGGCGAGCGACAATAGTTCGAAGGCCGAACTCCCGCCTCGCCAGCTCGGCCGCGCGGCCGCCCATTGTCCGCCCGGTCTCCCGATCCCGCAGCAGATCGAGAATTTTTGCCGCTAACATATGCGGCGCGCGCGGTGGAACCAGAAAGCCGTTCCAGCCGTCGCGAATGACATCGCGGCAGCCGGGAATGCTCGTCGTAACGATCGGCAGACCGGCAAGTGCGGCCTCAAGGAGTGCGCGCGGCAGGCCCTCGCGATATTCGGTCGGGAACGCGAAGACGTCGGCGAGGCGGAGCAGTGCCGGTATATCCGATCGCGGACCGATCGCCATTACATAGGGGGCGTGGCGGTCAATCTCGCCCTGGGTTATTGCGAGCGGCCCCTCGCTCTCGCGCGGTCCCACGAGCAGAAAGCGCACGCCCGGTCGCGCTTGGTGGACCAAAGCTGCCGCCTTGAGCAGCGTCGAGACTTTCTGCCGGGTCATGCGCGCTACGGTGATGACGACCTCGGACGTACCGAGACCAAGCTCGTCGCGGAGTGGCGCCGGCGAAGGCCCCAGCGTCAGCGCCCGCTCGAACCCGTCGATGTCGACCGCTTCGGGGATCACTCGAATGGCTCCCCTACCCACCATCCGGTGGCGCTCGAAATAGGCCAAATCGTCGTGATTTTGGAATACGGTTGCTGCTGTCGAGCGCGCTGCCAACCGGTGAAGTGCGCGATATACCGGGCGCAAGGCCAGCGCCAGAGGCGAGCGGGACGAATATAGCCACGCCCGTCCGGTGATTGTACGGATGACCAGCACTTCACGGATGCCTCGCGCCGCCAAAGGAAGCAGTAAGCTCGGCTTTGTGTCGAAGCTCTGAGCGATATCGGGTCGCACATCAAGGAGAAGCCTTGCCACTGTCTTGATCGCAGCCCAATCGGCCAGTGGGTTGATGAACCGCTCGAAACAGTAGCGCCGATAATCAATGCCGGCCCGCACGAAAGGGGCGGCATCACCGGTCCCCGCTGCAGTCACTCGAATGCCATGATCGCGAAGCGCGAGCATGGCTGGAATACGAAGATAGTGATCCTCGCCTCCGATGTAGAGCAGGTGCGGAGTCATGGGAGTGCCTCCTCTGTGCGCGCCCGCTGCCCCGGCCTGGTCTCGTGAGCGCCATCAAATAGCAAAGCTCTCAGGTGCGTTTCAGTCGGCACGGTGAGGCGGAGAAAGTCCATCGGTTATTTCGTGGTATACTCTCATGTGTTGCACAGGAACTCGAAACACGATGTTGTCGCACCCGGCGCCGACGATCGAGATCGGCGTATGTGATTTCACCGCAGATCGAGCCATTCGGGATTGTCCTCATACCAGTGCACGACGTTCTTCATCGATTGCTCCAGCGGCATCGGGGATTTCCAGCCGAACGCCGCGAGCTTGGCGCCGTCGAGTCCGTAGTGATGATCGTGGCCCGGCCGCGACTTCTTGAACTCTTCAAGCTCATATTTCAGTGGCTTGCCGATGAAGCTGGCGATCATTTTCGCAAGCTCGACGTTTGTCACTTGCTTGTCGCCGACGATATTGTAACGATCCGGCTTGTCAACCGTGCCTTCGACGTGGATGTGAGGCGTGGTGTTCTTGAGCAGGAAGAGGAAGGCGTCTGCCGAGTTGCGCGAGTGAATGTAGAAGCGCGAGCCGACCGACTTGTCTGTGCCGTGGATCGTCACCGTCTCGCCGGCTCGGACCTTCCGCTGCACGATCGCCGGAAACTTGGCGGGCGACTGCATCTCGCCGAAGTTGTTCATCAGATTGACGATGATAAGCGGTATGCCGTACGTCCGCCAATAGGCGATGGCGATAACCTCCTGAGCAGCCTTCGAAGCCGAGTATGGATTCGACGGAACGATCGGGTCCCACTCTTTATGGAAGCTCTTACCATCAGTAGGGCCATAGACTTCGTCGCTGGAAATCTGAAGGAACGTCTTCGGTTTGACAGCTCGCGCATACTCCAGCATCGCGAGGATCACATTGACGTTGTTCTGTATGAAGCCGACCGGATGAAGGATTGAGTCGTGCACGTCGGACAGCGAAGCCATGTTGATGATGTGATCAACTTCGCCGATCTTGCTCGCGAGCAAATCCGAGATAGGCGCGGTCAGGTCGTGCGTGTAGACCCTGACGCGGCTCCGGAATTCCGGATGTGCTTGTAGCATCACCTCGATACGATCGGTCAGGCCCCTGTGCCGGAATGAATCGAGGGAGACGATATTCCAGTTCGTATTGTCCAGGGCGTGCTTCAGCGTGTGGCAGCCGATCGAGCCGCCAGCCCCGGTGATCAAAAGGGTCATGCGACGTTGGGTCAACATCTTGGAAACCTCCCTACAAGGCCCGTCCGGGCTCTCTCAGCCTAAGAGGATGCTCACGAGAATCAGTTGGTGAACGTCCGAGCTGCGCCGTGCATCGACCCGCGTTCCATCCGTCGATGAGATTGCAGAGCGGCATCCACTCGAAAGCGCCGACAAGCGCAGCGAAGCGCTCCTCGCACCGATGAAGGTTGACGCGTTGGCGAAACCAATTGGTCGCCTTCATCCTGGCGACGCGCGGCTGCCCGGGATCGATCTCCCAGGGGTGAATGTAAAAGATGTAGGGCATCCCAGAGCGCAGGATCGTGCGCACGCCCTGAAGCCACAACGGATAGGGGATGAGCCGGAAATAACCGCCCCCACCCCAAGGAATCCCGCGTTCGCCGAGCCGGATACACGAGATACAGACTTCATAGAACCCATTGCGGAGCAAAACGATCGGCTTGCCCGCATGCATCCCACTGAGCCGGCCATACCTATCGTGCGCGATAGTCTGCACAGCGGAAGAATCGTAGTCGAAACCCACTTCCTGCAAGATCGGAAGCGCCCAATCGGTGATCGAGAAGGAAGGCGCGCGGTAGCCACGGACCGCCTTGCCGGTTAAGTCTTCAAGGTATCGCTTTGACCGCACCACGTCTGACCGGAATTCGCTGGGCCGGAGCGAGTAGACATGTTCGTGACCATAGCCATGAGATGCAACCTCGTGGCCTGCTGCGGAGATCGCGCGCACGAGCTGCGGACACTTCTCGGCCACCCAGCCA
>WNFS01003546.1_pt1 | contig 11861 bp, 15 predicted proteins | sample 5400141 | NCBI WGS metagenome assembly WNFS01 (sample SAMN13153358, study PRJNA577476) | soil metagenome | isolation source: 60 cm saprolite under Madrone tree | place: USA:California | collected 2016-06-14 | reverse complement strand
AAGAAGAACAAATATTGCGACCCATATACAATGGACGTCCTATCGAACTGCATGGGCCACCCGTCGAAATCTATGGTGAAACCCTCGCCAAACTCAAACATGACCTTGGCAACCTCTCCAATGCTCCAGAGCCGTCTGCCGATTATATTTCTCAGACTGCAAACCTGTTCCATGCCTCTGCGCCCATATACGACTCTGATCTTCTTTGGAGAGAGGCAGTCTATGGACCCCTCAGTTGGCTCCTGGCCGCCGACGGTCGACTTTCCTTTAAGGCACCCGTGGGAAAATCCAATAGGTTGACCACAGAAGCAGGTGCTGCTATCTGTGAAAATCTTGAGGACGTCTCTTACGGAGAGAACGTCGCTGTTGTGGCTTACTTGGACCTAAAAAATGAACTCGGATTGCGTGGACAAGCTGGGCTCCGAGCTGCATTATCCCTGCGCAAACATGTCTCAGAAAAATGTCAGGTTATCTGTGATCCCTGTTGACATTCCTTGTCACTGACTTGGATCATTCACAGTACGACGAAATACGGAATGTATCCTGTTGTCCCACTGAAAGGGACCAGCGAGAGATATAATGATACTGGCGTATCGTTATATCTCTTGCCGGTCCCTTTCTCCAAATCTCAGGGGCGATCTTCGTCGAAGTCTTTACAGTCCAGCCTTTACAAGTTACATATATCTGGGCGGGAATCCTTTCGTGATTAAACAGATCAAGTATGTTGCGAAGGTATTCGAGGCCGTCGCACGAGCAGTGAAGTCCTTAAGAGGGTACTATTACCATCTTCGTGTCCGGAATCAGCCCGACTTCCGTTCCCCCTCCCCGACTTATCTTCCGAATTCGCCTCTTGTTGGAGATCTAAAATTCAAAAGCTGTGTTTTGTTCGAGGGAAAAGCTGACTATCATCGATTGCTATTTCATGCAAATTATGGTGACAAGCCTGTTCTTGTCAAATTTTGTGAGACGATGCTCGCCGCTGCAGGCCTTGCCCCGGCATCACACTATTGTTCTCAAATCTTGGGAGGTACTTTTATGGTGGTAATGGACCAAATCCAAAGTCGGGATGCATGCCATGAGTTCGAACACCGCAGTCTTCCCTCAACAGTGTTGGAGGACATCCAACTGGCGTTGAAAACACTGCACAATTCAGGACATGTCTTTGGCGACGTGCGGCATCCGAACGTAATGGTGTTAAATATTAAGAACCAGGATGGCAACGACGAATGGCACGGTCGACTGGTCGACTTTGATTGGTCTGGGCAGGTCGGCGATGCAAGATACCCACCTACGCTGAATACGGCCATCAGATGGACACGTGGAGTGGAAGCTGCGCAAGTGATTGAAAAGCAAAATGATCTAGATATGCTAGAGAAGCTCAGGCTTGGTTGGGAAGGGTGATTTCGCAGGTTCGTGCCAGTTCTACACACTTTTTGGAGTCCATGTTTGGAGATCTGAAGCAGTTGAACATTGCAGGGGTCTATAACAATGTTACTAGCCTGGGCCATTAGAATAATTATCATTCTCATATTGTGTCGCTAGCCATCACCACTGGCAGTGACAGACCATACTTGGAAGCTTGAACGACTCGGAGTGGGTAGAAGTTGTAGCTGATTCCTTGGCCGTATAAACGTAGCAGGCGCGAACTCGATTACCCCTACGAATGTCCTTACACAGAAGACACCTTACAAGTGAGCCGAATGGAGGGGGTGGAGGCAAGAGCACTCCGCACTCTGTGGCACATGCCAAACCCGCACGCACCACTGTCTTCTAGCGCCGCTTCGCTGAAACCCGGAAAGACAAGTATTCACGGACCTTCCTGAAGATTTCCCTTCGGCCCCGAATTCATGCTTAGTAGGTGTAAGTGACCCTCTTTAGTAAACGTGGTGCAGGTCTTTTCCGCATCTTTTGGCTTGCTTTATCTAGTCGGCATTAGTGGATGAGAAGCGTTGGGTCTTTTACGAAGGAGCTTGTATTTAATATTCGCATTTTACTTCAGGATATAATCGATAGCTCCCCTGTTGACGGCCTCTTCTGTGAAAGCACATGTGGGTGAGCCGTGTTGCACGTCTATTCAGCATGCACCCGCCTCATCGAGTCCGAGCTTAAGTCGCCATTCACAAAAAGTAACTTCCACACTTTTGAACGCGGTTGCAAGGTTTCTCTCATATTCAGTCCTATATCATCGCAGCTTCGAGAGCTTCATACATGGGAACCCGTATGCTGCCAAGGGTGAAAGTCAAAGGGTAGATGACAGTCGTTGATCACAAGCGAGTTACCGACCACACCAATACCGTCAACGTCGCGTTTTGCGGGGCATTAGGCGCTGCGTATTTCCTCTCCGCGTGCACCAATGTTGTCCGCACATTCACCACACCCTTCTCAAAGACGACGCCATCCCAAAGCTGGGTCCAGCTCTCTGGAGAATGGCACCACGTGCCATAATCTCCACGTCCAAAGCCCTTCTCGTCGGCAAAAGGGCCTACCTGCAGGCCAAATATCACCGAGCCCGGCTCTGGGGAGAGTAGTCCCGCGAGGGCACGAGCCACATGCAGCTGCTTCTCCTCATCGAACAAATGGAAAAAGGCAGATGCGTGTATCGCGAACACCCGTCCGTGCAGCGGGTTGAGCGAAGTCAGACTGTGTAGATCCGGAGCCGGACCTGACGGGGAACCTCCCGTAGATGTGAGAGCAGACGCCGCAGGCGGGACGACCTCGAGGTGGTCTGGGTCGAAAACGTCACCTGGGACGAACGCTATCGGGTATGTCTCTTGAGTTGTTCTGAAGAGTTCATGCCCGAGGTTCGCGAATTCTGCAAGTAACAAATCGAAAACAAGTAAGCAAAGGGGAGGTTTACCCCTTTTTGACGATCCTAATGGGCAGAAAGAGGCCACCTTTGTGTAAATCAGATGTAACCACTTGTTCCAATGGATATCCGTCTGCAATGAGCTTGCGTGCGTCGGTTCCCACTATTAAGATGTAAGCATCTTTGTTTCAGACCAGTGGGGAGGGGTTGCTATAATGATGCCATGACTCTCACTGCAGCTGCCAATATCTAAAAATATGGCCCCCTTGCGCGATTTGCCTATCTTGAACAAATTCTCATTCAGATACGAGGACTGTAACCGACCCATCTTGAACCTGGGGGAAATTGGGGGAGAATATCCCATTTCAACCACTTCCGCATATCTATTTTCAGGAACTCACTTTGCGAAATGGAAGGAACGGATGCAAGGGTAAGGATAAACCTGTTTTCAGACAACCTCAGTCATGAACAACTTCTGCATGCAGCAATCCCAAGGTTCGCGGGTACAAACCTCATATGCCTCGGCTTGCACTCTAAAAATATGCGCCTTGAGCTCGTCATCGTCTTGTATTCCGGTTTGTTGTTTAAGGAAGATACGTTCTTCTTCAGCGAATTCGTACAAACTCTCGTCCAAGGCCAAGTTGAGGGTCAGTTGAGTCGGGCTCTGCTGCGTTGAGATACCTGCTGGCATGGCGTACAGCAGTCCCAGTACATGGGGCTGGTTCTTATATGTCGGACAAGGCGCGGCCAAAATTTACGGAAGAAGAGCCTCTGCCGCGGCTAGAAGCTACTGTATATGAAGGGCGTAAGAAATATTTCTTTATTCCTTGGACTGGATTGGTTGATAACGGGTTAAGATACAGATAAATATCAGATAAGTCGTGCGCTCATCCCTGACGTTGCTTGCTTACGCACCATCATGATGATGGACCACCGCCTTATCACAACCTGCTCAAGCTCAGCAAACACACCACTTTGCAGCTATAAGATACAGGACCATTTTTTAAATATTGCATGCGAACGTCAGCATAGTCGCGTGGAATGCAAGGTGTTCATCCAAGGCAATACACTCGAGAATGCCAGCGGAAGAAGTATGGCCCCCATTCACGAGCCTGTGGTTCGTTGGTACACAAATGTTCGCGTGTTTTTGGGATAGAGAACCCATATTGTCGGTAAGCTCTGCTATTATGGAAGACATCAAGGACACGGAGGCGCCAAAGTCATCCGAAATAGTAGTATGCCATCAAGGTCCTGATCGCATACTATTATTTCGATTTGAAGGATGCCTCCAAGCATGACGTTCCTCTTCTTCCAACTCGGTTGCGACTCTGACAGTTGCAGGGATGTTCTTCACCAGAAGACACTATACTCCTCACGTCCCACCCCAGATTGCCGCTATCAACCACGGAGGCGGAAGCATCATTCTCTCGCCTTTCAGTGAAAGAGCTTTCTGATTTCTGATCGTTCGCGCGGCTCCGAGGTTGGAACTATCCGCCACCGCCACATTCCCCTCGATGCCGCCCATACGATTTTCGTGTGAGCCTCACCGAACCTGCTGCAATTGGACGAAAACAGAGATATTGAGTGCCTCGCGACACTCTGGCCAGCTACTGCTTAACACTGGGTCGACCGCGCCCAAGTTTGAGGACGTGGCATTACGAGTTAAAAATATCATGGAACGTCTATTTGACCCGAGGAAATCTCATCTCGTAGCGTGGATCAAGATTCATGACGTGGTTTGGCCATCCGTTTCCTGCCGATGAACTACCCAGTCAGGAAACTGCATTGCACTATGCCCTGGTATGTGGTATCCATCAGCTAACCAACTTCCTCATCAATGTCGGGAAAACTCTGTTGGTTAGGTAAGGCCGTGCAGCCGTTGCTAGAGCACGGTGCAGATCCAGGCACGCACAGCTACTTCGAGACTCTTGCATGTCTCACTCTTCATGCACATTCGTGTTGGAAAGATGGTACTGAGCATCTAATTAGATGAATTTTCTCTCTTTTTTTATCATGTCCGACGGATTCCGTGCAGAAGTTAGGGCTGTGTAGGTCAGTATGACTATAGTTCTTCATATCTGTGGCGTAGTCACCGTATGGTCATTTGTCGCGAGCTTCCACTGGCATTGCTGAATTGCATTCGAGATCAAGAGGCACTCTGACTCTGCCGATGGTTCTTCTGTTGAAATGTGAGCGCACGGAACGCGCGGATCTACAGATCCAAGATAAGATAACCGACGCGGTACTAGTTCCATTATACATAGAGTGACTATGGCCGAATATCGGCCACAATTCATGGCGTGTCTCAGCACGCATTAGTTGTTCCTTACTTTAGTATCATTCCAGAACCGTAGGCACTCACTTACTTACTGTAGTTGGGCCCCTCAGATATCGTGCTTACGGCACACGCTGAGGTTGATCGCATCCCTCTGAACTCAGCCACACAGCATTATTCGCTTTCCACATCGATGTTCTGCTAGTGTGCATAAAGGTGGTCTGGTTTTCTCTTTGGACATTCACTTGCTCAAACGTTCATGACATCGCTGGCGGCTTTTCCCGTTCACACGGCGGCCTCAGGGAACTGAGGGAACTGCTTTGTAGGTAGGGATTGACGGCCCTGGGCATTCAAATGAGCCAGCCCCCATAGGGAAAGGATGGAACGATAGATGAAAGTCGTTAATCACAAGCGCGTTACTGACCACACCAATACCTTCAACGTCGTGTCTTGCCTCTCCACTTGCACCAATTTTGTCTGCACATTCACCACACCCTTCTCAAAGACGACGCCATCCCAAAGCTGGGTCCAGCTCTCCGGAGAATGGCACCACGTGCCATGATCTCCACGCCTAACCGATAGTTCAAAGCCCTTCTCGGCAAGGAAGCCTATCTGCAGGCCAACTATCATCGAGCCCGGCTCTGGGGAGAGTAGCCCCGCGAGGGCACGAGCCACATACAGCTGCCTCTCCTCATCGAACAAATGGAAAAAGGAGGACACGTGTATCGCGGACACCCGTCCGTGCAGCGGGTTGAGCGAAGTCAGACTGCGTAGATCCGGAGCCGGACCTGACGGGGAACCTCCCGCGGATGCGTGAGCAGACGCCACAGGCGGGACGACCTCGAGGTGGTCTGGGTCGAAAACGTCACCGGGGATGAACGCTATCGGGTATGTCTCCTGAGTTGTTCTGAAGAGTTCATGCCCGAGGTTCGCGAATTCTGCAAATAATAAAATGAAAAACAAAGTAAGCAAAGGGGAGGTTTACCCCTTGTTGATAATCCTAAGGGGAAGAAAGGGGCCACCTTGGCACAAATCAGATGTAACCACTTGTTCCAATGGATATCCGTCTGCAATGAGCTTGCGTGCGTCGGTTCCCACTATTAGGATGTAAGCATCTTTGGAGGGGTTGCTATAATGGTGCCATGATTCTCACTGCAGCAGCCAATATCTAAAAATATTGCTCCTTTGCGCGATTTACCTATCTCGAGCAAATCTTGATTCAGATATGAGAACTGAAACTGACCCATCTTGAACCTGGGGGTAATTGGGGGAATTTTTTTTTTTTTCATTTCAGCCACTTCCGCATATCTGATTTCACAGGAACTCACTTTGCGAAATGGAAGAGAGCGATGCAGGGGTAAGGATGAACCTATTTTTAGACAACCTCAGTCATGAATAATTTCTCCATCCCAAGGTTCACGGATACAAACCTCATATGCCCCGGCTCGCACTCGAAAAATATGCGCCTTGAGCTCGCCATCGTCTTGTATCCCAGTTTGTTGTTTAAAGAAGATACGTTCTTCTTCAGTAAGATCGTACAAACTCTCGTCCAAGGCTAAGTTGGAGCGAAGAAGTTGAGTTGGCCTCTGTGGCGTTGGAATACCTCCCGGCATGGCGTACAGCAGTCCCGGTAGTACATGAAGTTGGTTCTTATAAATATCGGACGAGGCGCTGCCAGAATTTACAGTTTAAAAACACAGCGGGCAGGAACATAAGGATAAGTTAGCCGACAAAGGGATCAAATAATGTCCAATATTGGGTTGCCAACCAATAATCGGACTCTATTTCTTTTCAAGCTAATATTAGTCGTCAAACTATTGGACACCTCACCGAATCTGCTGCAATTGGACGAAAACGAAAACGTAGATAATGAGTGCCTCGCGACATTCTTTGACCAGCCATACTGCTTAACACTGGGTCGACAGTGCAAAATTTTGAGGACGTGGCATTACGAGTTAAAAATATCATGAAACGTCTATTTGACCCGGGGAAATCTCATCTCGTCTCGTAGCATGGATCAGGATTCATGACGTGGATTGGCCATCCGTTTCCTACCGATGAACTACCCCGTCAGGAAACTGCATTGTACTATGCCCTGGTACAGTATGTGGCATACATTAACTAACCAACTTCCTCATCAATGTCGGGAAAACTCTGTTTGTATATGAACACAGGAATCTCGAGGCTATGCAGCCGTTGCTAGAACCGCGCACAGTTACTTGGACACTCTTGCATGTCTCATCATACCATGGGGACGTTGAAGTTGTACAGTTGCTATTTCGGCACAACAGCAATGCGGGCACTAGAAACCGTCACGGTACGACGGATGTCGCTGCACTCGGCATCGATATCGATCAACGACCATCCGAAAGTTGTCAGGCTCCTCCTGAATGCCATGATGATACAGTTCTAGAAGATACTACGCACTCCCTAGCATGAAGCGTTGCTACATGGACACCTCGAGGTGGATGTCTCGCATATGGAGCCTATATGAACATCCGGGGAGAGAGCGACCAAAACCGCATTCCAGATGCAACATCAAGGGGGCATGTCAAGTTGCAACACTACTCTTTAGAGCACGGCGCGAAGGGAATAAAAGGGTGTGGCAGGCGTACTATCAGGACCGCAAGTACCATACAGTTCAGAAAGGCCCCAATGTTATTTCGCGTTATGTGATTTGGTTTGTAAAGGGTACTTGGAAATACTTGGAATATAAATAACATGGATGACAGTCGCGCAGACCGACACGGAAAATGTGCCCTCGCAATAATTGGAAATTCATGGCGTCCGTTCGTGGTGAGATACCAATACAATTTATGGGATAGTGGGAGTTGTGATCTGGTCTCACCACAAGACCTCGCCCATCAGCTCTGCCTCGACATGTGACCCGCAGCGAGGCTAAATTGTTGAAATGAGGAATGTGCATGACATGCAGATGACAGACTAATGATTGTGTCCATACCTAACAGGACAGAGAGAACGGACCCTGGGCCTTGTTCCACGGTTTAGCTCCAAATTATCTACTTCTAGAATCCAGACACTTTTTACATCTTCCATTGCCTTTCAGGGGTAGAGTAGAGGATCTGATTACGTGTACCGTAGCTAGTACTGCTAACATTCCTCGGAGCTGGGAATATAGAGGATATGAGCCATAAATGGAGTAGACAGCTTCCGTGATAAAGGGACACACGAAACGCAAAAAAAATTGAGCCTCCTGAGAGATATGAGTCCGGGGGCCACATATACGCAGTTGCCGATTGAGACATGATAAACCGATTATCGCATGACATTTGAATGCCCCCCGAAGGAAGCATATAGTAATTTCCAACCAGGCCAAAGTTTACTGCGCCGCATTACTTTGTTCTAGGCCTCCCCGGAATGACGACTGAAGTACTGAAGAAAACGAACGTGCGCACGACATGCCCGTGTCTTGACAACTGTCATAGTCCCCATACTACAGGAATCAGTGGCAGTGGCGGGGCTGGTTGGGACAATTAGAATATAAGAACTTGGAGGTCCAGAGCCCGGGCAGAGGAATCCGAACTCAGGTGAAAGGTGATGGCGCCGGCGATGCAAGAATCATGGTCTTTGACAAGCAAATCTTAATGATGGTACCTTGCTCACCGCTCAAGGAACCCAATAGCACAGTTGTGGAATAGCACCGTTTGGACCTGGAACGGGGGAAAAGGTCACCGGTTTTCCATTGTGGGTGGGAGAAGGAGAGGGAAAAATGGGTATTCGCGTTTTTTCATGCACGTTCGTGTTGTTGGAATGATGGTATTGAGCATTGCATTAGCAGAAGAACTTTCTTTCTTATCACGTTTGGACAGATTCTATGCAGAAGATGCTACTTGTGTGTAGATCAGTACATATGCTGTGGCGTAGTCATCACATGGTCGTCAAATATTTGCACGAATAGAACCCTCCATGATTCGTCGCGAGCTGCATCCGAGTTCGTGCTGTCTCGAGCTGGTCCAGAGCCGGGGCTAATGTGGGTCGAGGGTGAAGAGGTGACGCCAACCTTGTCTCCCGTGTTCATCTTTGCGGAAACACCTCGGCGTCGGTGGAGAGTCCGGAAGTCAAGCGACTCGCAGGAACGGGCCGGGCTCGGCATGGGCTCGCGCAACGCACTGGGGTGCCGGGGCCGGTCGCGCGAAAGCCTGGACCCATCATCGTTCGTCGAACGATGAAGAAGAAAGTGCGCCTCGCGTTGCCTCGTCTCTACTTCCTGACCATTTTTTTTCTATATTTTCTGATGATTTTAGGTTATTCTCATGGGCGCATCGGGGAGCGGAAAGACCTCCATGCGCTCCCTCATCTTGTGCGTCCCCGCTCCCTCGGATGCCCGTGTCATTAAAGCGGACAATCCAATCTGCACAGTTCTAACAATCCCGCTTCCCTTACCTCGCGCCTCGGCGCGACCATCGATGTCGAGCAAAACCACGTCCGTTTCCTCGGCGACCTTATCCTCAACCTCTGGGACTGCGGCGGTCAGGATGCCTTCATGGACTCTTACCTCACGACGCAGCGCTCGACCATCTTCCAACAAGTCGGCGTGCTGATTTACGTTTTCGAGGTCAGCACGCATGATGCTGTCAAGGACGCAGCATATTACCGCGACTGCCTCGACGCGCTGCAGAAGTACTCGCCAGAAGCGGCGGTGTTCCTTCTTGTGCACAAGATGGACCTCGTGGCGGGGGACAGGGCAGCGCTACTAGAGCGCCGTACGCGCGAGCTGCAAGCGGAGAGTGGGACGGTACCTATCACCGTGTTTGGCACGAGCATTCACGATGAGACGTTGTACAAGGTACGCAAATAGCCAAACGCATCATCCTCCCCTCTCCTGTACGGACTCATGAGAACAGGCATGGTCGCGCATCGTGCACTCCATCATTCCAAACGCGGCCGTCCTATCAAAACACCTGACAACCTTCGCCCAAGCCTGCAGCGCCACCGAGGCCATCCTATTCGAACGAACGACCTTCCTCGTCATCGCCACCTCCTCCCCACCCGATGAAGGCAGCCCAGAACAAGTCAAAAACGACCTCAGCCCAACGCGCTATGAGCGCACTAGCGAGCTGATCAAGGCATTGAAGCACTCGTGCTCACGCATGCGCGAGGAGTTTCATGCGCTGGAGATGGAGCTGCCTGAGTTCACCGCGGTGCTGGATGGGATGACGAGAAACACTTACATCTTGCTCATCGTGCATGACCCGACAATCGGTATGTGCCTCGAGCCTCGAGCATCGCAATGCCACGCGTTTCACGCTGACGTGCGAATTTGCAGAGACCGCTGCGCTAAGGATAAACATCCGTCTCGCTCGGCCGAAGTTTGAGGAACTACAGACCGATTCCGTACTCGCCTAAACGTTTATGCCCTCTATGTATCTCTCCCTCTCTTCTTCTATCATTATTTCTCTTTGAGACATGTTGATTTTCTTCCCTCTTCATCGACTTTAGGCTTATTTGAACATCGAGTTACTTTCTGTGTTGGATAAGGCGATGCGTCCACCCTCCGGTCAGCATCACGCGCCGAGTTCCCTATCGAACAAGTTCTTCCTGTGCTGTCTTCGCCACCCTTCCTCATATCTCCTCGCTCCCAAAATGTCTTGGCGTACGCCAATTTGTTTTCAGTCAAAGTTGGACAGGGACACAATAACACCCTTTTGAGAAGTGGGTGGGTCGGATTTCATGTCCTTTTTGAGACATTCGGAGCCGCCACGTTACACGTTGCGGAATGTAGCTGGAGACGTCAGCCAGCGTTGCATGGGCGCAAAGCTTCTGCTCAAATGAACTTCTCTGGATGAGGCGTTCCGAGTATCAGTCAGTGTCGATTATCATGAATTGGATATTTCCTGGAACCAGGCGGATGTCCACGTTGTCACAACCGAGTCAAAGAGTCTGTGATGGTCGTGCTGTAGTCCTCTTCTCACGGAGAGTTTGTCCGCATGCAGCTCTTCATTCATCTAGTGGCGTCCTTTGCCACGTCACAGAGAAGGCCCTTCATATTCTCTTCCCTCATCGTCTTGTCTAAGTTTACAGGATGATCGGAGTGGGACACTACATTTAGGAAAATACGTGCTATGGAGCCCGTCATCAACGTCAGCGACCTAAACGTCATCCCTCCCCACCCAGGTCGGTGATTAGTTCGAGTGAGTAAGCCGTCGTCATCGATAACCACGTCCGGAGACGAAAGGAGGAAAGGAAAACCTTCTCTTACGGGAGGGAGATGCCAACTGGGGCCAAGGCAGTGCCCACCTGAGAAATTGGGATGGTGTGCAACCGATAAGGTGGGAGGCGCCAATCTCATCGCGTCGAGTGTCTCCGTTCCGTCCGGGTTTGCAAGCCGTGGACCATTGAATCACAGCCACCAAAAACGGCGACGGGCGTCTTTAAGAGACCGTTATCTCTTCTTCCACCGTCACTTCGATTTTTTTTTTCTTCTCTGCATTGATTCGCGAGCATCACAACAAAAAAGTTCCGGGCGATTACGAGATATATATTGTACAACGAAATGACGTCGTGTTTAGAACTGTGGCACAAAAACCGCATATGTGATGTAGAACACTGCAATCGGGGCGGGGCCCGTGAAAGCAAGCTGGAGATGATAGCCCGCGGAGATCATCATGCTGTACTGGTCTTCGAAATTTCAAATCGCCCTTTTCTTTCGCTTCGCACCGTTCGCACCGTTGAGACGAGACAGACAGAGTCGGCCGAGTCAGATATTCTAACGCAATCGGTCCCCATGAGCCACATCATGTCCCAGAACGAGGCCCCGGG
>WNFS01003545.1_pt1 | contig 11862 bp, 8 predicted proteins | sample 5400141 | NCBI WGS metagenome assembly WNFS01 (sample SAMN13153358, study PRJNA577476) | soil metagenome | isolation source: 60 cm saprolite under Madrone tree | place: USA:California | collected 2016-06-14 | reverse complement strand
CAAGCGGCGACCCCGTTCGATTGGACCTTTACCCGCCAGGATCTTGCCGCGCTCCTGGCCAAGCTCGCTGCCAAGGATCGCTTGGCGGCCGTCGCCGGACCGGTGATACGTCACCGTAATTGTGAGTCAGAGTACTAAGGAAGAACGGGAGGTGTTTCTGGCCGACGTTCACGTGGGCGTCATTAGCGTTGCGGACGATGATCATGGGCCGCTTACGGTTCCTGTTTGGTATTCCTACGAGCCTGGAGGCGAGATCCGAATCATAACTGCTCGGAGGTCGCGAAAGGGAAAGCTGCTGGAGCGCGCGGGCCGATTCAGTCTGTGCGCGCAGACGGAGACGCCGCCGTATAAGTACGTGAGCGTGGAGGGGCCGATCGTCGCGATCGAAACGGCAGATCTTGAGCGCGATCGGCGCCCCCTCGCGCGGCGTTATCTCGGCGCCGAGCGGGGCGACCGGTACGTCGAAAGCACGCGGGACGTCGTCGGGAACGTGCTTGTTCGTATGCGGCCGGAGCGATGGCTTACGGTCGACTACGCAAAGCAAGGTCAGTCACGGTGAATGCGAAATCGGCTAACCGCGCGTTGCAGCCACTGCGCTTCACGCGCGGCTGAATGCGGTCGTTCGGTGCATAGCGCGACGAGTGCCTGACGTTTCGGGTCGAGGTTACGGTCCGAATCCCGTGTTTCACGTTTTTGGGTAACTCGGTCAGATGACGTGACGATGTCCCCGGCGCCGGATTTCGGCGCCGCGCAGACCAAGCTCCCCCCTCGCGTGCCAATCCGGCCAGAGCGCGTGGAACAGCTCAAACCGGAGCCTCGACGCCTCGGGCCCGAGAGCCGGCGGCCGACCGTATGGGGAGATCTGCCGCCTTGACAGGGTGGCCCTGCCGGGAGCACCATCGCGCCAATCTTCGGGGGGGGGCATCCTCTCCAAGGCGAGCCAAACGTGTCCTGTCAGCGATGGGCGGTATCGCAGCCGCCGGGGAGGTGCGCTCATGGACCGTCCAGTCCCTCCAGGCTCCATCACCCGCCGTGACGTCCTCAAGGGTAGTGGCGCGGTCGTCGCCGCCGGCCTCGTCGGCGGGACCAGCCTCCTCGCCCCAGAGGCGGCCAGTGCGCAGACGCCGAAGCGGGGCGGGACGCTACGGCTCACGGTCATCAGCGACCCCGTGACCGGCTTCGACCCGCAACAGACCATCTCGTTCGTAACGATGGTCCCGCTCTCGTTCGTCTACAGTCGCCTGGTGAAGGTGAAGGCGGGCCCGTCCGTGAAGCCCGGGACCTACCCGATCGAGCCCGATCTCGCTGAGTCCTGGACCCAGCCCAACGACACGACGTACATCTTCAAGCTGAAGAAGGGCGTCCGCTGGCATCCCAAATCGCCCGTGAACGGGCGCGAGTTGACGGCCGACGACGTCAAGTACACCTACGACCGGTTCCTCACCATCGCGGGTAATCCGAACAAGCCCGTGCTGGCGTCCGTCGAGAAGGTTGAGGCTCTCGACAAGTACACCGTCAAGTTCACGCTGAACGAGCCGAACGCGTGGTTCCTCGACATGCTGGCCTCGACGTCGACTTGGATCATCGCGAAGGAGTGCGTCGAGAAGTTCGGCGACCTCAAGAAGGCCGAGTCGGCCGTGGGCACCGGGCCGTGGATGCTCGAGCGCTGGGAGCCGAACGTGAGGATTCTCTACGTGCGGAACCCGAACTACTTCGTCCCGGGACTGCCGTACGCCGACTCCGTGGACATGATCATCGACAAGGACTCGTCCTCGCGCTTGGCCACCTGGCTCGCCGGGAAGACCGACTTCGGCCCCGAGTACCAGCAGGTGGTGCGCCGGCTCGACCTCGCGGTGGCGAAGCAGCGGAAGCCGGGGTTGCAGACCGCCGAGTACCCCTGGTTCACGAGCGGGGCCACCGGCTTCAAGATCGACAAGCCGCCGTTCAACGACGTCCGGGTCCGGCGCGCGCTCTCCCGCGCCACCAGCCAGAGCGAGATCTTCGAGTCCAACGCGTTCTCCCTGGGTCACTGGGTCCCCAATCCCGCGGTCCCCGCCGCCTCCGCCGAGTGGTCCATTCCCATCGACCAGCTCGGTCCTGAGGGGCGGAAGCTCTACGAGTACTCGACCGCTGACGCCAAGCGCCTCCTGGCTGAGGCCGGCTACCCGAACGGGTTCAAGACGCAGGTGGAGGTACCCAGCGGCGGCTACACCTCCGACTTCATGGACGCCGTGCAGGTCACCATCAGGAACTGGAAGGAAGCCGGGATCGACGCCGAGCTGAAGCTGAAGGAGTACGGGGCGTTCATCTCCACCACGATCTACGGCAAGTTCGATCACATGTACCTGGGGCTCCGCGGGGCCTGGGTCGACCCCGAGGCCTACTTCTACCGCCCCTACATGCCTGGCCAGCCGCTCAATGTCATGAACGTGAACGACCCCAAGCTGACCGACATGATCAACCTGCAGCGCCGGACTTTCAACGTAGCCAAGCGTAAGCAGATCGTCTTCGACATCCAGCGATACCTGGCCGAGCAGGGCCTGTTCGGGGCGAACGGCTCGGTCAAGGTCGTCTCGGCCTGGGATTCGCACGTCAAAAACTTCATGCCGAACAACGGCTTCGACTTCGGCGGACGGCTCATGGCTGTCTGGATCGACAAGTAGAGGAGCCGGGGCCACGCCGCCCGCAGGCGTGGCGGCGTGGCCCCGCCCCACGCGTGCGCACCTACGTCCTGCAGCGCCTGCTCATCGCGATCCCCTCGCTCCTGATCGCATCGCTCATCGTGTTCGTCCTGCCCCGCCTCATCCCCGGGGATGTTGTTCAGCTCATGTTGGAGGAGAAAGCCTACGGCAAGGACTTGGATGATCTCCGGGCCAAGCTCGGGCTCGACCGCCCGATCCCGGTGCAGTATGCGGCCTGGATCGGGAAGATCGCCCGGGGCGACTTCGGGGAGTCACTGTGGACCCGACGGCCGGTCGTGGGCGAGCTCGCCCGGCGCTTGCCGGTGACACTCACGCTGGGCGGCATGGCCATCGCCGTGGCCATCCTGATCGGCATCCCCATCGGCATCCTGTCGGCCGTGCGCCAGGACGGCGTGCTCGACTTCTTCGGGCGGAGCGCCGCCGTCCTGGGTTTGTCCATTCCGGGCTTCGTGCAGGCGATCGTGGTCATCCTGCTCCCCGCCATCTGGTGGGGATGGACTCCGCTCGTGCGGTTCGTCGAAGTGTCGAAGGATCCGGCAGGGTACCTCCTCCAGTTCCTTCTGCCGGCGATCATCCTCGGCATCGCGTCGGCGGCGGGGATCATGCGGCTCACCCGCGGGATGCTCCTCGAGGTGCTGCGGCAGGACTACGTCCGCACGGCCTGGGCCAAGGGACTCCGGGAGCGCGTGGTCGTGCTCAAGCACAGCCTCAAGAACGCCATCATCCCGGTGGTCACGGTGCTCGGCCTGCAGGTGGCGCAGATCGCGGGGGGCGCGGTGATCATCGAGACGATCTTTGGGCTGCCGGGCATGGGGCAGTTCCTCGTGGACGCCATCGTCCAGCGCGACTACCCCGTGATCCAGGGCATCAACCTTCTCATCGTCATCGTCATCGTGATGGTCAACTTGCTGGTCGATTTGACCTACGCCGCGATCGACCCGCGGATCCGGTACTGAAGCCGATGGCCGGCTCGGTCCAGACCATCCCGGTTTCCGAGACGCTGCCCCGGCCGCTCCGGCTGCCCCGTGCGCTCGTCCTCGTCCTCCGCTTTTGTCGGCGCAAGCCGCTCGGCGCCATCGGCGCCGTGATCGTCGTGGCGCTCATCGTGATGGCGGTCTTCGCGGACCGGATCGCGCCCCACTCCTACGACGACTCGATCCGCGGGGCCCGCATGAAGCCACCCGGCGTCCAGTTCTTGATGGGCACCGACAACCTCGGGCGCGACATATGGAGCCGCGTGGTGTACGGTGCCCGGATCTCGGTGACCATCGGGTTCGCCACGGTCGCGCTGGCGACGGTTCTCGCCACGGTCATCGGGGTGTCGAGCGCGTACCTCGGCGGCACTTACGACATCACGGTCCAGCGCGTGGTCGACGCCTGGTTGTCCTTTCCCCCGCTGGTAATTATCCTCTCGTTGCTGGCCGCCCTGGGACCCGGCCTCCTGAACCTGATCCTCGCGCTGTCGATTCTGGGCGCCGCGGGCGCCTCGCGCGTCATCCGCGGCACCGCCCTCTCGACGATGCAGAACCCCTACGTGGAGGCGGCCCGCGCCCTCGGCGCCGGACACGCCCGCGTGATCCTGCGTCACGTGCTTCCAAACGTGATGGCCACCATCATCATCCTGGCCACCATCGGCCTCGGCACGGTCATCCTGGCCGAGTCCGCACTTTCCTTCCTCGGCTTCGGCGTCCCGCCACCCTACCCGTCGTGGGGCGGGATGCTCTCGGGCTCGGGCCGCTCGTTCATGTACCAAGCGCCGTGGATGGCGCTGTTCCCGGGAGCGGCGATCTCCCTCGCCGTCTTCGGCTTCAACATGTTCGGCGACGCGCTGCGCGACGTCCTCGATCCCCGCCTGCGTGGGGGCGGGGGACGGCCGATAGGTTGAGCCCACCACAACGACATCTTGGCGCGTGGGGCTTCCGCTCGTGGGTGCCAGTCCGGATGCGTAGGTAGTATGTATCGCAGACGGCATGAGGGTCAGTGCCGCCTCCGCTTCAAGACTACGGGCAGCTCTCGTTCACGAAATCATTTCCTTTTGGGCCGTCACCAACGAACGTGCTCAGCCCACGCAGAATCACGAGCTTCCGTCACGGCTGGAAGCGAGGATTTTGATCGTAGATGCTTGGCGGCTGATTCGGAGCTCTATGGCCATCAGGCCAGTCCACCCACTTCTACCTCGGCCTGCTCCAGCCAGAAGCGCATGTCCATCTCGCGGTACATCGTCGTTGCCGTGCGGAGGTGCTTCTGCGCCTGCTCGCGCTTGCCGGTGCGCCGGTAGAGCTTGCCGAGGCCGAGGTGGCAGTGGGCGACGAGCGGGCGCATGCCGAGCTCGCCGGCGAGTGCCAGCGCCTCGCGGTAGTAACCTTCGGCGTCCTCGGCGCCGCCTGTCGACGCGACGTCACCGGCGAGGCAGAGAGCGTGGGCCTCGTTTCCCCGAGCCCCCAGCCGGCGGGTGAGCGCCACTGCCTCTCGGGCGTGGCTGGCGGCCTCGTCGATCCGTCCGGCCGAGAGGTAGGTCATCCCCGCGCAGAGAAGAATGAGCGCCGGCCGGCCGTGCCTCTGGCGATTGCGGAACTCCTCGACGGCGCCCGCGACCAGCGGGAGCGCCTCGTCGGCCCGGCCGGCGAGGGCGTAGGCGGCGCCAAGGGTCGCGGCGACGAACGGTGTCCCGGCGACGATCTGCCACGTTCGGCAGAGGTCGAGGCCGCGCTCGAGGACCCGCGTCGCGCGGGGGAGATCCCCGCGGCGGAGGTGGGCGAGCCCGAGATCGGACAGCGCGTTGTACAGCGTGAAGGGATGATGATCGGCCGCCTCGGCGATCTGCACGGCGGCCTCGGCGTGCCCGATGGCCTCGTCGAACCGGCCGAGCTGGGAGAGCACGTCGGCAAGCCAGGCGCCCGAGATCGCCGACTGGACGCCGGGCGCCCCGAAGCGCTCGTAGCGCAGGTCGCCCTCGAGCGCGACGTTCCGCTCGAGGAAGGTGGCTGCGTCGCTGAACTCGCCCCGGGCGATGTGCGTCTGGCCCAGGAAGGACGTTGCGACCACCTCGATCGAGCGATCGCCGAGGGTTCGCGCGATGCTCAGGGCCTCCTGTCCGAATCTGACAGCCTCGCCGTAGTCGCCAGAGCCTAGGCACTGGATCACCATGAAGGTGGCGATCCGCCCGAGCCGGTGCTGATCGCCGAGCGTCCTCGCGAGCACCTCCGCCTCGTGGAGGTGGTCCCCCATGCGTGCCCGATCGCCGAGCGGAAGGAGCGCGTTCCGGAGGTCGATGCGGATGTCGATGGTCAGCTCGGTCGTCTCCCGGGTCTCAGCGACACGGCGGAGGGCCGCGAGCGCCTGCTCCAGGTGGGCAACGGCCTCGCGGTTGGCGGCCCGCGCCATGGCCCGGAGCCCCGCCTGGCGGAGATAGGCGACCGCCTTCTCCCACAGCTCCCCGCGCAGGGCGTGGTGGGCCAGCCGCTCGGCCTGCTCGGCGACGCGCTCGGTCGAGAGTCGCTCGATGGCCTCGGTGATGCGGGCGTGCAGGGCGCGCTGCCGGTCGTGAAGCAGCCCCCCGTACGCGACTTCGTGCGTGAGCGCGTGCTTGAACGTGTACTCCAGGTCCGGAAAGAGCCGGGTCTCGTAGAGGAACTCCGCGGCCTGCAGGTGAGTCAGCTCGGCGCGCACCTCGGGCTCCGGCGCGTCGGCAATGGCCAGGAGCAGCGGCATGGGCACGTCCTTGCCCACGACCGCAGCCGCCTGGAGCAGTCGCTTTGCCTCGGGCGCCAGGCGGTCGATGCGCGCGGCGAGGATGGCCTGGACGGTGGCCGGCATCTTCAGCTGCTCCACGGTCCGGGAGAGCCGGTAGGCTCCGCGCTCGCCGGTCAGGGCCGCCGTCTCCACCAGGGCCCGCACACTCTCCTCGAGGAAGAGGGGATTGGCTTCCGTCCGCTCGACCAGGAGCTGCTTGAGCGGGCCGAGGGCCGCGTCGGCGCCTAGAAGAGAATCGAGCAGCTCGTCCGCGGTCTCGGGCGGCAGGGGATCGATCCGGAGCTGTCGGTAGTAGGTCTTGCCGCCCCAGGCGTGGCTGTACTCGGGGCGGTAGTTGACGAGGAGCAAGAGGCGCGCCGCGGGCAGGCTCTCGACAAGGCTATCGAGCAAGGTCTGGGTCTCGCTGTCGATCCAGTGCAGGTCCTCGAAGACCACCACCAGAGGCTGGGTCTCGCTCTCGCGCAGCAGCAGGCGCTTGACCCCGTCGAGCATCTGCTGGCGCCGCTGGCGAGGATCGAGGTGCTGCCAGGACGCCTCGTCCACCAGCACGTCGAGGAGCGCCAGAAGGGCGGGCACGGCGGGCCCGAGCGCGGGGGCGAGCGTCAGAACCTTCCCCGTGACCTTCTCCCGGATCTTCCGCGGGTCGTCGCGGCTTTCGATCTGGAAGTAGCCTCGGAGCAGCTCGATCACGGGAAGGTAGGCAGTGGCCTTGCCGTAGGAGACCGAGGCGGATTGCACGATGAGCCAGCCGTGCACGCGATGGGAGTGGGTGAGCTCCCAGAAGAGGCGCGACTTGCCCACGCCCGGCTCCCCGACCACGGCGACCACCTGGCCATGGCCCAGGCTCGCCCGCTCGAGGGCGCCGCGGAGCTGCTCCAGCTCCGCGTTCCGGCCGACGAAGCGCGTGAGCCCCCGCCGCGCGGCGGCCTCGAGGCGGGTGCGGGCGGCGCCGGCTCCCACCAGCTCGAACACCTCGATTGGGTCGGCGAGCCCCTTGATCGGCACCGGGCCGAGCGGGGTGACCTGGACGAAGCCCTCGGCCAGGTGCAGCGTCTCGGCAGTGAGCCGGATGCTGCCGGGCGCCGCGAGTTGCTCCATGCGGGCCGCCAGGTGCGTGGTCTGGCCCACGGCGGTGTAGTCCATGCGGAGATCGCTGCCGATCGAGCGCACCACGACCTCGCCGGAGTTGAGGCCGGCGCGGATCTGCACCTCCACGCCCTGCGCGCGGCGCAGCTCCTCCGAGTAGCGCCGCACAACGTCCTGCATCCGGAGGGCGGCATAGCACGCCCGCACAGCGTGATCTTCATGGGCGAGCGGCGCGCCGAAAAGCGCCATGATGCCGTCGCCCATCACCTGGTTCACCGTGCCCTCGTAGCGGTGGACGGCCTCCATCATGCGCTCGAGGACGGGGTCGAGGAGCTTGCGCGCCTCTTCGGGATCACGGTCGGCGAGTAGCTCCATCGAGCCCTTGAGGTCGGCGAAGAGGACGGTGACCTGCTTGCGCTCGCCTTCGAGGGCGGCCTTGGAGGTCAGAATCTTCTCCGCGAGGTGCTTCGGGGTGTACCTCTCTGGGGAGGTGAATCGTGAGGTGCTAGTCTGGTTGCCCCTATCAATCTGGATGAGCGGCTGGCCACACTTCCGGCAAAACTTCGCCCCCGGCCGATTGGGTTCTCCGCAGGCGACGCAGACCGCCTCAACGCGAGCCCCGCACTCGTTGCAGAACGCCGCGTCTACCGGGTTCTCATGCTGGCACGGGGGGCAGGTCATGCCGGTGTTCGACCTCGGGCGCGATCAACGGTCAGACGGGTGCGGCCACCGTAGCCCTTTTGGGGGCGGGCGGTCAAGCAGCGGTACAGGGGCGACTGCGAATGAGCTAACGTAAAGGACGCCCTTCTGAACGCGCCGTTCGAGCCCCGGCGGCCTCCGCGCTGGTTTTTCCCCGAGAAGCTTGCACGATGGCCGCGTCAAAAACGTCGCTGAGGGAAGCGTGCGAAAGGCCGGCTTTGCGAGGGGTTCCTGCGGCACGGATCTCTGGTTCAAAAAGAAATGATTGTGGACAGTTCTGGAGGCTAGGCAACACGAACGACCTTTGGCAGCGATCGCCCCGTCCCTGGGCCCCATCCCCGCGACATAAGCTGCCAGACTCGGACGCCGGCCGCCCGAGGAGCCCGATGCCACAGGAATCCGTCAACGGCCTACGACTTCCTCGCCCTTGCACCAGGCGTTAGCATTGAAACAACACGCCTCGCGAAGGAGGGCCACATGGACCTGGCGCTCACAGGCAAACGAGCTCTGGTCACGGGGAGCACCGGCGGAATCGGGGAAGGCATCGCGAAGCTGCTGGCTCGGGAAGGTGCGGCCGTCGTGGTGCAAGGACGAAATGAATCGGCAGGCCGGCGCGTGCAACAGGAGATCGAGGCCGCGGGTGGAACGGCCGTCGTGGCCATCGGCGACCTCGCCACGGACGACGGCGCCAAGCGCGTGGTCGACACGGCCGTGGCCGCGTTTGGCGCGATCGATATTCTCGTGAACAATGCCGGCGCGTATGAAGTCCGCGGATGGGCCGATGCCACGCCTCAGCAATGGCTCGACACGTTCAATCAGGACGTCCTCTCCATGGTGCGTGTGATCCGCTTGCTGGTTCCCCAGATGAAGCCATTGGGGTGGGGGCGCATCATTCAGCTCTCCAGCCTCGTCGGAGTGCAGCCGCTGGCTGCGCAGCCGGATTACGGCGCCGCGAAAGCGGCCGTGATCAACATCACCGTGAGCCTCGCGAAGGAATTGGCCAACAGCGGGATCACGGTGAACACCGTGACGCCGGGCCCGATCATGACCGCCGGCTGGGTCGACTGGGCGCGCGGGATCGCCAGCGCTCGCGGCTGGGGTGACGATCTCGCGCAGATCGAGCACCGTGTCGTGCAGGAGCTGCTCCCAAACTCGGTGGGACGGGTCGGACGCGTCGATGACATCGCCAACGCGGTGGCGTTCCTCGTCAGCCCGCTCGCCGGCTTCATCAACGGGGCAAACCTACGGGTCGACGGCGGCAGCGCGCAAAGCGTGAATTGAGCCGTCACGAATCACACGGAGGGGTGTCATGGCCGAACCAGAACGGTTTGAAATCCTCATCCTCGGAAGTGGAGCGGGTGGCAAGTTGCTGGCCTGGCATATGGCGCGATCAGGCCGGCGGACGGCTGTGGTGGAGCGCCGGTGGATCGGGGGCTCGTGTCCCAACATCAACTGCATGCCCACCAAGAACGAAATTTGGGGCGCCAAGGTCGCGCATCTCGTGCGCCATGCCGCGCAGTTCGGAACCATGACCGGTTCCGTGGCTATCGACATGGCCAGGGTTCGACAGCGCAAACGAGAGATGGTCGAGGCCGAGATCGCCGACCACGTGCACAACTACAAGACGAGCGGCGCCGAATTGATCATGGGCTCCGGGACATTCGTGGCGCCGAAAACCCTCGAGGTGCGACTCAATGACGGGGGGACGCGGCTCCTGGCCGGCGACCAAGTCTTCATCAACGTCGGAACGCACTCGGCTGTTCCCGGCATTCCAGGCCTCGACGCTGCCCGACCGATGACCAATATCGAGGCGCTAGAACTCGACTACGTACCGCCACATCTCATCGTGCTCGGCGGCGGCTACGTCGGTCTAGAAATGGCACAGGCGTTTCGTCGCTTCGGGAGCGACGTGACGGTGATCGAGCATGGGGCCCAGCTCATGCAACGCGAGGATCCTGACGTCGCTCACGAAGTAGAGGGCATCCTCGGCGACGAAGGTGTTCACGTTCTCGTGACGGCCCAGATCGCCCAGGTCCACGGCCGATCCGGACGTCAGGTCACCCTTGACGTGCGGATGACCTCCGAGGAGCGCAAGATCGACGGCACCGACATCCTGGTGGCGGCCGGACGCGTTCCCAACACTGCCGGGATCGGGCTCGAGCATGCCGGCGTCGATGTGGACGAGCGCGGCTATATTCGGGTCGACGACCGCCTGGAAACGCGTGCCGCCGGCGTCTGGGCCATCGGAGAATGCGCCGGGAGCCCGCAGTTCACGCACGTATCCGTCGACGACTTTCAAATCATTCGGGACAATCTGGCCGGGGGCAAGCGCAGCACGCGCGGTCGGCTGGTCCCCTTCTGCATGTTCACGGATCCTCCACTGGCACGCGTGGGACTGAGCGAGGAGGACGCAAAGCGACAAGGCATCGCCGCGCGCGTCGCTCGGTTACCAGTCAGCGCTGTCCTCCGGGCACACACGACTGACGAACGACGAGGCTTCATGAAAGCGCTCGTTGGTACTGACGATCGCATTCTCGGCTTCGCGATGATTGGCGCTGACGCCGACGGAGTGCTGGCCGCCGTGCAAACAGCGATGCTCGCGGACTTGCCTTATCAAAGGCTGCGTGACGCCATCCTGACGCACCCAACGATGGGCGAAGGGCTCGGCTCGCTGTTCGGGACCGTGCCGCCGCGGCCTTGACGATCGGTTCGACGAGATCAGATCGAGGGTCGTGCATCAAACCGCCAGCCGGACCGCCGAGCTCGTCGCGCTCTACCGGGCGATCGAATCCTCGCGCCCGGTCGCGAGCCGGCTGTTCGTCGATCCCCTCGCCCCCGCGTTCCTCGGCCCAGAGCGGAGCGTAGCGGTTGACGGAGACTGCTGCGGAGACCGCAGACCGGCGGCCGACGCTCGAGGGCGAGATCGCCGAGGTGCGACGCCGGGAGCAGCGGCTGGCGGAGGCTATCTCGCATGGGACTCCGGGTGACGCGGTCCCTGAGGCTCTGCTCAGCGCGCTCCGCGCCGAAGAAACCCGGAGAAAAAGCCTCGAAGCGCAACTCGCCACGCTGCCGCAGCCGAGCGCGGTCGTCTCGGTCGATCGCGACCGCGTGGCCCGCGAGCTGCGCACTCGCGCGGACGAGATCCAGGGTGTGCTCCGCCGTCAGGGCGGGCAGGCACGCGAGGCGCTGCAGGCACTCCTGGTGGATCGCGTCGACTGCACGCCCGTGCTCGTCGCCGGTGAGCGAGGCTACGCATTTACCGGCGACGGCACGTTCGGTGGGCTGCTGTGGAGCTGAATGCCTTTTCCGCCAGTCGTTTACTTTCCGTAGGCGTGGGCGATCTGGCCGACAAGCTTGGCCCAGGCCATGTCCATGGGCCCGTACACCTCGCCGGCCTCCGGTCGCGCATTATCCTTGAGGATTTCCACCATCAAAGTTGCGTAGTCGGACAGAATGACACCGGCCTGCAGCATGCGCAGGAGCCCGACCTGGCGCTTGGTCTCGCTGAAGGTTCCCGAGGCATCGACTGCCACATAGGCGTCCAGCCCCTTACCAACGGCAGTGATGGCGGGAAAAGCCGCGCAGACTTCAAGTGAGATGCCGGCGAAGATCAGCTTCTTGC
>WNFS01003544.1_pt1 | contig 11862 bp, 7 predicted proteins | sample 5400141 | NCBI WGS metagenome assembly WNFS01 (sample SAMN13153358, study PRJNA577476) | soil metagenome | isolation source: 60 cm saprolite under Madrone tree | place: USA:California | collected 2016-06-14 | reverse complement strand
TGCGGCTAGTCGAGCGGCAAAACTCCTTCTTGTGCTCAGAGTGAAAAACATTTCGCGTCCTCCTTCGAGTAATTGAAATTTGAAATCGATCGTTCCTAAGGCAACCCAAAACTGAAAATGTCGCTCCCCGCGGCGATAGTCACGTATTGCTTCCCATTCACCGCATAGCTCATCGGTGAAGCGTGCATGGCTTGGCCGGTGTTGAAGTGCCATAGCGGCTTGCCCGTCTGCGCGTCTACAGCTTCGAAAGACTGCGCATCGTCGCCAAAAAAGAGCAGTCCCCCAGCGGTGGTCATCGTTCCACCCGCGGAATGCCCCGAACCCACCTGCGGGAATCGCCACGCCGGTTTGTCGGATTCAAGGCTGTAGGCCAGCAGGATTTTCTGCCTGTTATCGCCCGGGCTGTGGCGCGCTCCCGTCGAGTAATACGTCTTTCCTTCGGAAAACTCCTCCGGTTTCAAAAAGAAGAGATCGCAGTTTTCCTCCGCCAGGAAATAGAAAAGGTGAGTCGAGGGATTGTAAGACGGCGAGTACCAGTTGGTAGCTCCGGTGAATCCGGGGCAGGTGCGCGTCCCCTCTGCCGTGGGTTGCACGCCGGTTCGAATGGGCCGGCCCTGCGCGTCGATTCCCTTCGCCCAATTCAGTTTTTCCACGAAGGGAAAAGCTGAAAGAAATTTTCCGTTCGTGCGGTCCAGCACGTATAAATAGCCGTTGCGATTCGCTTCCACGAGCAGCTTTCGAGGCTCGCCCTGGTAGCTCGCATCGACCAGAACGGGAGTTTCTGTCGCATCGTAGTCAAAGAGGTCGTGCGGAGTAAATTGAAAATACCACTTGAGTTTTCCCGTATCGGGGTCCAATGCCAGCACGCAGTCGGTATAGAGGTCGTCCCCCGGGCGCGGGCCGCCATCGAAATCCGGAGCCGGATTGCTGGTGCCCCAATAAATCGTATTGAGTTCCGCATCGTACGTGCCTGGCATCCACGTCGTGCCGCCGCCGCGCTTGTACAGTTCGCCGGGCCAGCTCGCGGAGCCAAACTCCCCTGGCCCGGGAATCGTCCAGAATCGCCACGCAAGTTTCCCCGTCTCGGCATCGTAGGCGGCCACGAATCCGCGCACCCCGTCGTCGCCGCCGGAAGTTCCCACTAGCACTTTGTCCTTGACGACCAGCGGCGCGCTCGTCGCTCCGTAATTCTTGTTTCCCTCGGTGTAAGGAACGTCCCACAGCAGATGGCCGGAGCGCGCATCCAGGCACAGCAGATGGGCGTTGTCCGTTTCCATATAGATGCGCGAGCCCAGCATCCCCACGCCGCGATTGTGGTGCTGCGAGGCGTCGTCGATCAGCCCTTCAGTGACCGGCCGCGAGTAATGCCAGATCACTCGGCCGGTTTGCGCATCCAGCGCATAGGCATCGTTGGCGGACGTCACAAACATGAGGCCATCGAACACCACCGGCGTGACTTCCAGGCTATTCGAATTAGGCGCGTGGAATACCCATTGCGCGCGCAATTGCCCGACATTCTTCGCATTGATCTGCTCGAGGCTGCTGAAGCGGCGGCCCGTGTAATCCCCGTTGTACGAAAGCCAATTCGCCCCCACGGGCTGCGCAGCCAGAGCTTCTGCAGTCACCTGGATCGAAGTGGAAACAGAAACGCTATTCGCCTCTTGCGCCCGCGCGGCCGTTTGCCGAGGAAAGAAGCTGCCACAAAGCACTGCGGCGAGAAGCGAGAATGTTCCCAACAGGACGAAGAAACCCCATGCATTCGCCCGAATGATGAAAATATCAACCATATCGCAAAAGTGTCTATACTACAGCCCGCTTCCAAGTTCCAGCCCCAATCTCAATGTTTAAATCGAATCAATCTCGCTGACGTTGGCTTAGAGACGCCCAAACTTCTTCACCGCTTCCTGGATGGACTTGAGCTTTTCGATCCACGCGTACATGGAGTGCTCTTTGAAGTCCATGTCCTGCGCCAGCGCAAGGACTTGCCCCGCCGTCGCGCGAGGAACCACCACTACGCCATCGGCATCCGCCACAATAATATCCGCGGGATTCACCGCCACTCCGTCACACACGACCGGAATGTTCGCTCCCGCGAAGCGGTAGTGGCCGACCGAAGTGGACGGCACGATTCCCAGCGCGTACACGGGGAAGCCAATTTTCTGCAGATAGGCGGTGTCTCGCACTCCCCCATCGATCACTGCGCCGGAAAAATCGCGCGATGCCATGGCCGTTCCCATCAGGCCGCCCATGCCCGCAATGTCGGCGCCGTCTTCGACCACCATGACGTAAACGGAATTCGCCGACCCCTGGTCGATCGCCGCAAGCATCCCCTTGAGCGCGTCCGGATCATGATTGCTTTCTTTCTTCAACATCACTGTCACTGCAAATCCGGAAAATTTCGCCGGAAAAATCGGCCGCATGCGATGCGACATGTACATCTTGCGTCCGCTGATTTGTTCCAGCGCATCCGAAACGGAAGCGGCTTCGACGTGCCGGAATCCTTCCAGCAAGGAAGCATCGTCGTTCGGCTTCGCAGCTTCTTGCCTGGCTTTCGCGGAACGCGGCCAGGCCCATCCCGCAACTCCCACAAGAAAAAGGGTTACAGCGAGAAATGCTCCGCAGGCAAGCGCGCGGCGAGGAAAACGAACGACTCTGCTCATGGACTCCTCCAGGAAGTCAGTCTGAAGCGCGGACTGTAACACTGTTTTGCGCGCGCGGTAGAGGCGCATATACTCGAAACCAGAGGCTCCAATCGCGGGAACGCTAATTCCTAGCCGCCTCATTCGAATTTCGCCGCACAGAAAACAGGTTGACGCGTGCTGCTCGATGAGGTATCACCGCGTTCCATTGTGAGCGGGATTTTTTTGTAATCCCAACGTTATTTTCAACTGCTGAAAGTTCACAAGGAGCGCGGCAAAGCCGGCATCTGCCGCCACGAGCCAAATGTTCCCCATCCGTTCGCATACCGGCGTCAGCAAGAGGGCAGCTTTCATCTTGCATTCCTCGCGCTGCTTTTTCCGCGCAGCGATTGCTGCAGCACTCTTTGCTGCTTGCACATTGCTAATGCCTGCCCTAGCGCAGAGGGGAAATCCTGCCGCGAGAAAAAATCAGCCTGGCCGTTCTGCCCCGGCAGATGGCCGCATAATGTTTGAATCGGTTTGTGCCGCCTGCCACGGCCTGGACGGGCGAGGCAGCGAGCGCGGGCCCAATGTCGCCACACGCGCCGAAGCTCAGCAGTTGTCCGACGCGGACACTCTGCGCATCCTGCAGGCGGGAATCCCGGCGGCGGGCATGCCCCCGTTTGGCGCGCTGGGCGTGCCGAAGCTCCAGGCCGTGATGGCCTACTTGCGAATTCTCCAGGGAGGAAACAAGGCCGCTTCTGTTCCCGGCGACCCGCAAAGAGGAAAGTTGCTTTTCTTCGGAAAGGCGGGTTGCGCGAGCTGCCACACGATCAACGGCTCAGGTGGATTTCTCGGAGCCGATCTGTCCTCTTACGCTTCGAACGTTTCGATGGAGGAAATTCGAAGCGCCATTATCGATCCCGATAAGGACCTCGACCCGCGCTCCAAAACCGTGCTTGTGACCACCCGCGAAGGCCGCCAATTCACGGGCATCGCCCGCAACGAAGATAATTTTTCACTGCAATTGCAGTCGCTCGATGGAACCTTCCATCTGTTCGCGAAATCGGACCTCGACCATCTCGAATATCAGCCAAGATCGCTGATGCCTTCGGATTACGGCTCCGTTCTGAGCGCCAGCGAACTAAATGATTTGGTTAGCTATCTCATTCGAACAGCGCAAGCAACAAAACTAACGCAAGCCGACGGAAAAAATTCAAAGCCCGAAGAAGAGGACGACTGACCAACCGCCGTTCCGGTTCCAAGAACTGCATTTCCCATCTAACTTAGGGCGCGTTTCAGGCGCTTCGCCGTTTTCTGCAATTGGCGCTTCAGGGCATCGACTTGCTTCGAAATGTCATCGAGTTCTTTTTTAGCCAGCGATCCCGCTTTCGCAACCTTTTGCACTCCGCGATCCGCTTTGCCCATCGCCGTCCCAATTCCCACCGCAACTCGCGTGAGCTTGCTTTTTCTAGCCATCGTAGTCCTCCATTCGGGATGGAGCCATCCTATACCCGAACGATTCCAGGAGTCATTAACATAACCGCGCCAGACCACGCCATTTCCATCTCGTCCCTGGAATTCGTAATGATCAAAGACGGTTGGCCAGCAACGTGGAACTCGCCTCTCCTCGAAGGCCCGCTGAAACAGGCCTCGCCAGGACAGCCATTCGACTTAACAATCGTTGACATTCAAATTTCACCTAGCTATACTCCCCGCCAATAATATAGTTAACCGATTTAGCTGAGGGTGTCGAGCCCTTCGCGAACTGTTTGGGGTGAAGGAGCAAGTCATGAGCCTATCCAAGCTTTCTCTCCGCGCGATTCCGCTGTTGGCCTGCGCCATTTTCTTTGCCTCCGCGGCTCACGCTCAGTATCGCGCTTCCATTCAGGGAGTGGTGACGGATCCGCAAGGAGCCGTCGTATCCGGAGCAACCCTCACGCTGAAGAATCTGGACACAAACCAGACGCTGACCGCTACGACCGACGACAACGGAATCTACAACTTCAATGCTCTTCCTTCCAGCAAGTATTCCCTCACCGTCGAGAAAGGCGGTTTCAAGCAGAAGGTTCTCGGCAATGTGGGGGTCATCCCGGAACAGGCGAACGCCTTGAATATCCAACTTGAAGTCGGCCAGGTCACAGAATCGGTCACCGTCAACGGCGATGAGATCCCGGCCATCGATACGGAGACCGCCTCCCTCTCCGGCACTGTCTCCAGCAACCAAATTCAACATATGCCTTCTTTCGGACGCGACGTCTTCCAACTGCTCCAGTTGGCGCCGGGCGTCTTCGGCGATGGCGCCCAGGGAAGTGGTGGCGGCGGTCAAAATCTACCCGGCACACAGGGCCCCGGGGCAACCGGCGGCAATACCGGCATTTTTGCCACGGAAAACGGTCCTCAGGTTCTGGCCAGTGGCGGGCAGTATGAAAACAATGGCATTTCGATTGACGGTATTAGCACGTCGAGCGCTGTCTGGGGCGGAACCACAATCATCACGCCGTCTGAAGATTCCGTTGAAAGCGTAAAAGTCGTCTCCACTGGCTATGATGCCGAGAATGGACGCTTCAGTGGCGCACAGGTTCAGGTCACTTCCAAGAGCGGCACCAATCAGTTCCATGGCAGTCTCTTCTTGGATGCGCACCGTCCGGGGCTGAACGCTTTTCAGCGGTTCAATGGCACAAACACTGGCGTATTGAGAGACGGCAGTAGGTATAATCAGTTCGGCGGCAGCGTCGGTGGCCCGATTTGGAAGAACAAAATCTTCTTCTTCTTCGCCTATGAGACTGTCCGCAACCCCAACTCCATCAGCACTGGCGACGGATGGTACGAGACCCCGGCTTTCGCCGCCCTAGCGCCTTCCGGAAGCATCGCCGCGAAGTACCTTACCTTTCCTGGTTCTGGTGTCGTCAGCACGGGAATCAATCCTTCCACCTGTGCCGATGCCGGTCTCACCGACGCAGCCCACGTTACCGCTCAGAATCCCACTGCAAACTGCGTGGCGATTCCAGGCCAGGGGCTGAATATCGGCACGCCTTTGACGACAGGCTTGGGTACGCAGGATATGGGCTGGAGTAGTCCCACCAGCCCCGGCACCGGCGGCGACGGCAAAGGGGGTGCCAACAATCTAGGCACCGTGGCCGACATTGCGCATTACCAAACCGCTAGCGCGAATACCTCTTCGAAAGCCCAGTACAATGGCCGCCTCGATTGGGACGTCACCGGTAAGGACCATATCTCCTTTACGATCTACTATGTTCCACAGTCAGCCAGTTTCCTTAACGGCGGGGCCCGTGCCTACAACTTTTTCCATCACACCCAAATCAATGAAGCGTACGCTGCTATCTGGAACCATACCTTCTCGTCCACGTTCCTTAATGAAGCCCGCGTCAACGCTGCCGGATGGCGCTGGAATGAAGTCGGCTCCAACCCCCAGTCTCCGGTTGGGCTTCCCTCCGATAGTATTGGTAACCTTGGCACTATAGGTGCCCCAAATTCTTTTGGACCTAATGTCGGCAGCATTTTGAATCAGTGGACCTACACCTTCAAGGATGTGGCCACCAAGATTTACGGACCCCACACCATTAAGTTTGGCGGTGAAGTCACGCGCCTCTTTTACTTGAACGACTGTGCTGGTTGTGGCGTGCCAAACTACCACTTCTTCAACCTGTGGGACTTCCTCAACGATGCGCCCCAACACGAGGCGGGGGCCTTCAATCCTTTTACCGGGATACCGACGACGCTTCGCCAGGACGACCGCGAAGATATCTGGGGGCTGTTCGGCCAGGACGATTTCAAACTACGATCGAACCTGACCCTCAATCTCGGCCTCCGCTGGTCCTACTTTGGTCCGCTTTCTTCCAAGGAAGGCAACATGTTCGTGGCTATCCCTGGCGCAGGGGCGAATTACCTGACTGGCCTGACCGTTCGGAAGGGAAATTCTTGGAATGCGCAGAAGGGTAACTTCGGGCCGCAGATCGGTGTCGCCTGGAGCCCGACTTCGCTGTTCGGCCATCAGTTCCAGAGCCGCTTGGTGATTCGCGGCGGTTACGGGCTGAACTACAACCAGGAAGAAATCGCTATTTCGGCCAATATTGCAGCAAATCCTGGTTTGGTGGTCAATCCGTCCTTCACTCAGAACACTCCGGACCCCACGAGTTGCGCGCAGCCGCTGCCGAACTGCGGCATTATATATGCTGTTTCGTCGGGTGTGCGCAACCTTACCGGTTATCCGGCGAACCCCAACTCGGTTTCGACCTTTGGCCCGAATGGACTACCCACAACCGGCTCGGTTGTTGTCAGCATCTTCCCTCGCGACCTTCCGACAATGCTTACCCATCACTATTCGGTGGATGCCCAATACGATCTGGGTCACCAGTTCGTGGCCTCTTTGGGATATCTGGGAAGCTTGTCCCGTAACATCTATTTTCACGAGAACCCGAATGCCGTCCCTGCGGCGACGGGCTTGACCCTGAACCCGCAGATCGGTGGCGGGGACTACTGGGGCGTTTCAGGCCGCGGTAACTACAACGCCTTGCTCGCTGATTTGAAGCATCAGTTCTCGCACCAGTTTATGGCCGATGCTCAATTCACTTGGGCTAAGACCATGGACACCAGTTCCGCGCCGTACTCGGAACAGGATTACCCGTATAACCTCAGCCTGAATTACGGACGCTCTGACTACAACGTCGGCAAGGCGTTCAAGCTTTTTGGGATGTGGCAGCCGGTCTTCTTCCACGGCAGCAGGGGTTGGATGGAAAAAATCGCTGGCGGCTGGTCGCTCAGCGGCATCTTCAATCTTCACTCGGGATTCCCTTGGACTCCGGTGGTGAACATTCCGAACGGCGCAAGCCTCTATTGCGGAACCTGCGGTTATTCGCAACTGCTCCCAGCGACCTACTTGGGCGGAGCGGGCACCAGTACCAGCAACGATCAATTCAAGACGGGTTCGAACTATCCCAAAGGTGGTGCGGCGTATTTCTCGACGCCAACCTTCACTGCCTACACAGGCAGCAACTTCGGATCCGCGCTTCCCCAGACCGGCATACGTCGCAACTCGCTCAACGGCCCTGGATACAAGGACGTGGATATGACGCTGGCAAAGGCCTTCGGCCTGCCTAAGATGCCTGTGCTTGGCGAAAGCGCTAAGGTTGAGTTCCGTGTGGATGCCTACAACCTGTTCAACAATTTGAACTTCGACCCAACCAAGATCGTGAACGACATTAACGCCCCCGGCTTCGGCAGAGATACTGCTGCTCTTGGTGCCCGCACCGTCACGTTGTCAGCCCGGTTCAGCTTCTAGCCCCGCTTACTTACGTGGCGTTTACCTCCTGGCCGCCCCGGCTGGAGATCTCTTACACTACCGTGTTGCGAAACGCTCATACGCGCACGTTCCGCAAGTTTATTTCGCTCTTGGCAACGGTCGATGCGCGCCGGCAGAAGGGCAGAGGCGGCACGCGCGCCCGCGACCTTCTATCCTCGGTGCCCGCCGCCCCACCAAACCAATTTCTTCTCCCACTAAAAACCGAGCAACTAGCAACTGACGACTAACAACGAAGAGCCCCCGGCAAAATTCTCCCCCCGACTGAACACTGATAACTGACCACCGAAAACAATTCCTGCCGTTAACCGTTCTTTTTCTTCGTCTTAAGTCGCCATTTCCATTCGAAAGTACTACAAAATCCATTCGAAACTAGTACTATATAAATATAGTATTTGACACGATAACATTTCCATGTTACCGTGAGTTGTGACTTTCAGCGTCCTTCTCGATCATTCGGTCCAGCTCCCCCACCTTTGCGTCTCTTCACCTGCCACGAGTCATCAGGCACCGGTTACGAAATCTCTCGTCGCGCATCCCTTTTCCCTTCAGCTACTTACAAAATGCTTTTTCCGCAACTCCTTTGTCTTGAAAACGATCCATCTTTCATGGGGTGTGTGTGTACCCCCCGGCCATACAAACTAGGAATCCCAAGATCGAAGATTCCGACCCTGGCGCCTGCCCTGATCTTGTGGGGGAACGACTGTCGGAAGGGTGCCTAAGCGCTGTGAAATCCCACTTTCTGCATCGCCGATGGCGCTTCGGAATTCTTCATAAATGTATTCCACACCAAGCCGCTGCGATGATTTTCAGCCATAAGCATAGTGATACCGAGGTCGATACCCAGGACATCCGCGTCATACCAACCGGTGAGCGGATTAAAGGCGTCCACAAAACTGTATTTCACCCAGGCCTTTTCCCGGTAGCGCCCGCGCAGATTCCGCAACACGCGCATGCAATCCTCAAAGAGAAAGGGAAGAGAACCGCCCGTCGCGCAGGGCACGACGCTTCCATCGATGGGCCCCTGCGGCGGCGGTCCGCCCCACGCGGTGTAGCCTCCCGCGTAGTCCGACGCGCTGATCCCCCAGAGATTTTCGCTATAGTCGGCAAATTTTTCGCGAAGCGACAAGCAAAAGAGTTTGTGAGCCTTCGTGGCCTTCACGGAATTCTCGAAATAATCCGTGTAGGCGTCGCGTTTCTTCCTGAAGTCGTACCAGGCCTGCGAATACTGATGCGTGAAAATCGGATCGTTGCCGGAAATATATTCGATTCCCTGGTATTGAATCTTCGGGCGCGTCCAGGCATCCCAGGAGCTCGCCGGCAAAGGGTGCGTCGGCGACCCGATCGCCAGCAGATAAATCATCATCAATTCGCAGTAGTGTTCCCAGCGTGCGTTCAAAAATCCAGACTCCGGTGTCCACCCCATCGAGAGCGTCGAGCCGCCATTCAGCATCCAGGGCCAGTCGACTCGCTCGTAGATTTTTGTCGCCAGATCTTTTATTTCTTGATCGGCAAAGTATTGCCGGGCCGTGAGGACGCCGCAAAGCAAAAGAGAAGTATCAATGGAAGAGAGCTCGCACTTTTCCCATCGTTGCCCGGTCTCCATGTGAACGAAGTGAAAAAAGAATCCGTGTTCGTTCGGCAATTCGTTGGCCAGGAATCGCAGCGTCTTGCGCACGCGTTCGAGAATCTCGGGAGACTTGCCATAGCCGCGCTGGTCGCCGATGCACAGGCCGGCTAAGCCAAATCCCGTGGCGGCGATACTCGACATCATTCGCGAATCGTTGCCATTCGCCAGCGCGCGATCCTTCACCTGTCCGGTTTTTTGGCTTGCTTCGTCCCAGAAGAAATGGAAAGTCGCGCGCTGAATTTCATCCAGGAGTTGCTCGTCCGTCCCCTCGTAGGGCGCGCCTGCCGGCTCCGCAAAGGGCCGCGTCGCTCGCTTCTCACAACCAGCCACCGTCGCGAGCGGCGAGGCGAGCAAACCGATTCCGCAAATCCTCATGACTTCTCTTCGGGAAAGGGAGCGCTCGCCATTCATTTGCGGATCCTTGCCTATTTCGTGATTTGGAGTGTTGCTTCGGAGCCGTGACTCGAGTCCGGACCTACCCACAGCGTGACACGCGCGGGCTCGGCCGCGAACTTGTTTTGATCGTTCCAGAAAGCGAAAGCTTCAGGTCCGAGCGGGAACGTCACTTTCTTGGTTTCGCCGGGAGCGAGCGCAATGCGCTGGAAACCACTCAGTGCTTTGACCGGCATCGCGATGCTAGTTCCTTGTAACCGCAGGTAAAGTTGGACGGTTTCCTCTCCCGCTCGTGTTCCCGTGTTCGTAATCTCGGCATCGACGCTCAGCGCTGCGCCCGCGGATCGCTCGCTCGTTTGAAGTTGTTCGTTCAGTGTCTTCGCGCTCAGCTGCGTCCTCTCCAGCTTCAGATCCCCGTAGCGATAGCTGGTATAGGACAGCCCGTACCCGAACGGGAACTGCGGGCTGTTCTGCTCGTCGATGTAACGCGAGACGAATTTCTCGTCTCCATTCTTCGCGGGACGCGTTAAGTCGATTTGGCCTGCCGGACGTCCCGTACTCAGCGCATCGTAATACAAAGGTTCCTGTCCCACGCTCCTCGGCCAGCTCACCACCAGCTTCCCGACTGGATTCGCCTCGCCAAAAAGCATGCGCACGAGGGCGGGCCCAGCTTGCACGCCCGGAAACCACGCGGCCAGCACTGCGGGCACGCGCTCAAACGCCCATGGAAGTGTCAGCGGGCGCCCACTGAACACCGCTAGGACTATAGGCTTCCCCGTTGCGACGATTTGTTCCAGGAGTTGCTGTTGCCGTCCCGGCAGACCGAGGTGCGCACGCGACGCCGCTTCACCCGTCATCTCTGCAGCACCTTCTCCTAATGCAAGAATCACGAGATCGGATTGCTCCGCAACTTTAACAGCCTCCGCTATTTGCTCAACCGATCCGCCGATGATCTCGGTCCCTTTTGCGTAACGAACGCGTTCCGCCCCAAGTTTCTGCGTGAGCGCAGAACGCAGAGTGACGACATCTTCGGGACGCCCTTGCCCCGACCAGCAACCCAGCATGTTGTGGGAATCGTCGGCCAGGGGGCCGATTAGCGCAATGGTTTTTGCGTCGGCCGAGAACGGCAAGACCGGTACTTCTCCAGGAAAGTTCGCGTTCTTCAGCAGCACGAAGGATCTCTCGGCAGCTGTGCGCGCCAAGGCGAGACTCTCTGGCTGAAGCATCGCGCCCGCTTCGCGCGCCTCGTCCGCATAAGGATGTTCGAACAGACCCAGCCCGAATTTCACGCGCAGCGCGCGCCGGACGGCTTCGTCCACGGCGGCCTCCGGAACCTCCCCGGAGCGCACCAGTTGCGCCAGATTTTCGTGGTAAAGACTGCTGGCCATATCCATGTCAACGCCGCCGAGGAAGGCTTTGCGTGCGGCTGCCGCGCCATCATTGGCGATTCCGTGCGCGATGAGTTCGGCGACAGAGGTCCAATCGCTATCCACCAGCCCCTGGAATCCCCACTCCTTGCGCAAAATCTGTTTTAGCGTGAAAGGATTCGCGGAAGTGGGTACCCCATTCAGCGAATTAAACGCGCTCATGAGCGTGGCCGCGCCCGCATCGACCGCGGCGCGAAATGGCGGCAAATAAAATTGCCGCAAAGTGTGTTCGGAAAGCTCCACCGCATTGTAATCACGGCCGCCTTCCGCAGCGCCGTAGCCAACATAGTGCTTCGGGCACGCCGCGATACTATCAGCCGCATCGAGCCGCTCGCCCTGATAACCGCGCACATAGGCACGCGCCAGGGCTGCCCCAAGAAAGGGATCTTCACCAGATCCCTCGGCGATCCTTCCCCAGCGCGCATCTCTTGCGATATCCACCATCGGGGAAAATGTCCAGCGGATTCCGCTCGC
>WNFS01004335.1_pt1 | contig 11865 bp, 10 predicted proteins | sample 5400141 | NCBI WGS metagenome assembly WNFS01 (sample SAMN13153358, study PRJNA577476) | soil metagenome | isolation source: 60 cm saprolite under Madrone tree | place: USA:California | collected 2016-06-14 | reverse complement strand
GTAATGGGAAATCGTTCGACCAACCATCGCGGGCACGCCCAGTGTGCAAGGATGTTAGTTGCCGCGCAGAAGCAAGTCAATTACGGGTTATCTGCCGATTCCGCTTCAGGTCGGTTGCGCGGGCATTGGGAGTCTTTTTGAAGCGTCTTTGACGGTCCCCTGAAAGACTAACGTCGGGCGAACGCGGACGCGGCGCACTAGAACGATGAGTTGGGGATCGAAATAGTCAGGCTGCACTTTGGCGCTGGCGTCGTAGGAGAGCGGCGGCATGAAGACCTGGTAGACCGGATCATCTTTTGCGGCGGGTTTTGGCGGGGCGGCTGGAGCTCTCGCCGCTTCGGTGTTGGGCTTCGCGGCTTCCGTGTTGGCTTTCTGCATTTCTTCGGGAGTTGGGAGGCGGCTGACTTCGGTTTGCGGCGCAGGTGGGGTCAGAGTTTTCGCCATTTGCAATTCGCAAGAGCAGTGGGTGGCGCCGCTGCGCAATGTTTCGAGCTGACCGTTGGTGATGAGGACCTCGCCAGCCTGGGGCACGACGATACTTTGCGCCGTGAGCTGCTGCTCGACGCGCACGGCGCCGCTGTCGGCGCGAATGCACATCGCACCGGTCTGGTCGAAACCGACCAACGTATCTTGCGGCGCATCGCCGATGGCAAAGGGCTTGGCCTGGATTTGCGCGGTGTAGATGGTGAGCGCCGGCTGGGGGCCTTCGATGTGCGCGTGAATGACGCCGGTATCAAGGGCGAGCGTGAGCAGGTTGACGGATTTCAGAACGGAGAGATGCGCGGGGCCGCAAACGACGATTTGGCCACCCTCAATGAGGTCGATGTGAGCCCGGCCAGAATTGACGTGGATATCACTGCCGCTGCGCAAGATTGTTCTGGTGCGGCCCTGTACGACTTCGATGTTTAGCGGACCCTGCACGGTGATGGCTTCTCCCTCGATGGCGCCGACGGTATCGTAAGAAGGCTGATCGGTGAGGGCGGAGGGTGGAAGATATAGAGCGGCAAAGAAAATTGCGGCCAGCGACAGACACAGAAGTATGCGGCCGACGGTTGCCTTTGTGGCGTGACACGCCGCCGTGAAAGCGCCGGCCAGCCACCGCACTCCAAAAGATCCGTTTCGTATGGCGCGAGCTGGCGGCAATGAAGAGGGCTCCGAGGAACTTAGATGCAGGGACGGGACGCAACGCGACGGCGCGACGTTAGAACACTATACTATACGCCGATGAGCGCAAAAGATGCAGCCCGCGAAGCGGAGCGAGGAACCGACCACGCCGCAAGGAGTGCACCGGCTAGCGAAAATAGCGCAGACGCAGTGAATGCGCACTACGACACGCGGCTGCCGGAGCTGCCGTGGTCGCGGCGGATACAGATTCCGGTGATCGCCGCGGCAGTCTATAGCGTTATTTGCTTGCTGGGGCCGACGCTGCGCTACGAAGTGCTCGGCTGGGAGCATGCGGAGGGCGTGTACGCTTCGGGGAAGCGGTGCATTTGGGCGTTCTGGCATCGCGTGATTATTCCGATTGTGTGGTGGCACCGAAATCATGGCACGGTGGTGATGAACACGACGGCTTTCGATGGCCAGTGGACGCGCAAGGTGATCGAGTGGCTGGGATTTGGGACGGCGCAGGGAAGTTCGTCGCGGGGCGGACTGCGCGGACTGGCGGTGATGGCGCGGCGGCTCGAAGAAGGGGTCGATTGCGCGTTCACGATTGACGGGCCGCGCGGGCCGCGTTACGTGGCGAAGCCCGGTCCGGTGATGCTCGCGCGCAAGACCGGCTGCCCGGTGATGGTATTTCACATCGGGGTCGATCGCGGGAAAACATTCACCAACACCTGGGATCATTTCCTGCTGCCGATGCCGTTCGCCCGCACGGTGATTTTATTTGCTCCGCCGATTTACGTGCCCGCCAATGCAGACCAGCAAATGCTGGAGGCTAAACACACGGAGATGCAGTGCGAACTTGAAAGAGTACGAGATATCGCGGAAGGCTGGTTTGCGCTGAGCGACTCGCAACGTGCGAAGTATCGAACAGAATTTGGGGACTCAAAGTAATTGGAGCCCGGTTAACTTAAGCGCCGGGGCGCTCGCCGAGTTTTACCGGGACTTCTACTTTTTTGCCGCCGCGGAAAACGGTCAGCGTGACGGTGTCGCCGGGGCGTTTGCGATTTAGCAGGATGTTGAGGTCGAAGGGGCTGGCTACTTTTTGGCCGTCGACCGCAACGATGAGATCGCCGCCGACAGCGATGCGCTGCATTCCGGCGCGCACCACGCGGTCGCCACCGCGAACGCCGGCCGCGGCGGCGGGTCCGCCCTTACTCGCGGATTCCACCAGGAGGCCTTCCTTCGCGGGAAGATCCAGCGCTTCGGCGAGCTGGCCGCCAACCGAAATCGTCTGCACACCGAGGAAAGCCTGATGGACGCGGCCGTCGGTCATGAGGTCGTGCGCGATGCGCTTGGCACTGTTGATGGGAATGGCGAAGCCGATGCCGGCGGTGGTGCCGCTCGGCGTGTAAATCGCCGAGTTGATGCCAATGACTTCGCCGTGTGAATTGATGAGCGGGCCGCCTGAATTGCCGCGATTGATGGCGGCGTCGGTCTGAATGGCTTCGTCGATGAAGGTGGTCTGGCTGGTTTGCACGGTGCGGCCGACAGCGCTGACCACGCCGGTGGTCAGCGTGCTTTGAAAGCCAAACGGGTTTCCGATGGCGAGCACCTTCTGGCCCACCTGCAGCGCCGAGGAATCGCCGAGTGATAACGCGACCAGGCGCTTTCCTTTCGGCTCGATTTTGATGAGCGCAACGTCATTGCGCTGATCAGCGCCGATGAATTTCGCAGGATAGCGCGACTGATCGCCGAGGACGACCTCAATGGATTGCGCCTCCTGCACCACGTGAAAATTAGTGAGGATGTGGCCCTTTTCGTCGATCACGAAGCCGGAGCCAGCGCCTTCGACAGGTACGGGATCCATGAAGAAATCGTACTCGGTGGCTTTGGTGAGAATGTTGGCGACGGCCGGCGAAACCTGGCGATAAACGCGGACGTTGATGGCCTCTTCGTCGGTTAGAGCGGCATCGCGCGCGACTACGTTGGCGGCGGAGAGATCTTTCGCGGTGCCGCCGCTGCGCGGCAGGGCAGCCACGCCGATGGGTTGGCGCTGGCCCCAGCGTGCTCCGGCCCAGTACGCGCCGAAGGTGATGACGACTGCGGCGAGCAGCAAGCGGGTGATGCTGGAGGTGCGGTGTACGGTCATGGTCGGGATCCTTTGCCGAGTGTTGAGAACAGTATAAGGAAAATCTGGGAATAGTTCATGGGCATTGGCTCGCAGGTTCAGTTTGGGGCAAATCCCAGGTTGACGTCCTTCACCTACCCTTGTCGGATAGGTTCAGGATGACACCTTCGTGGAGGGGCGGCGGAGCTTGGCGGCCAGGGCTGCGACCTGCGCGCGAGTGTCTTCCAGCGAGCGGGAGCAGTCGATTTTTTCCGTAGCGAGGCGGAGTTTTTCGACGACGGGGAGCTGGGCGGCGATGCGGCGGCGGGCGTCTTCGTCGCTGAAGCCGCGGGCGCGGAGACGCTCGAGTTGCTGCTCGGGGCGACACCAGGTGACTACGAGACCGTCCAAATTTTTGTGATAGCCGGCTTCGACGAGGAGCGCGGCTTCGACGAAAGCGGCATCGCGGGCGCCATTGCGCGACCATTCGGCAAATTGCTGGTGGATGACGGTCTCGACGCGCGGATGAACGATGGCGTTGAGGCGAGCAAGTTTTGCCGGGTCGGCGAAGACGATGGCGGCGAGCTTTGCGCGATCGACGCGATTGCCGCTATCCAGAATGGACGCGCCAAATTCGCGGACCACTTCGTCGTAAGGGGGCTGGCCGGGCTCGATGAGGGTGTGCGCGAGGGAATCGGCGTCGAGTACGGCGAAGCCCATTTCGCGCAGCATGACCGCGACCGTGGTCTTACCACTGGCGATGCCCCCGGTGAGGCCGAGGCGAAGCATTGCGTGGGTCACCGCGCGCCGACGGTAGATTGCGCGGTGTCGACTCTCGACGAGATCTTGCCGCGCCGCAGGCGAGCGGCTTTCACGGTGTTGCTCATGAGCATGGTGATGGTCATGGGACCGACGCCGCCGGGCACGGGCGTGAGCGCGCCGGCGGTGTTGACGGCATCGGGATGCACGTCGCCGACAAGCACGGAGCCCTTCTCGCGGAATTTTTCCAGGCGTGCGGGGAAATTGCGCAATAAGGATTCAGCTTCCTCGGCGTCGGTGATTTTGTTTGTACCGACGTCGATCACCGCGGCGCCGGGACGAATCCAGTCGGCTCGCACGTAGCCGGCTTTGCCCATGGCGGCGACGACGATATCTGCGCGACGGACGACTCCTGGCAGGTCGCGCGTTTTCGAATGGCAAATGGTGACGGTGGCGTTGGCGTGCATGAGCAGAATGGCCATGGGTTTGCCGACGATGTCGCTGCGGCCGAGAACAACGGTGTTTGCGCCTTCGATGGCGATGCCGTTGCGGTGAAGGATCTCCATGCAGCCCGCGGGCGTGCAGGCGACGAGTCCGGAGCGGCCGCTGACCAGGCGACCGAGATTTACGGGATGAAAGCCGTCCACGTCTTTTGCGGGATCGACGGCCTCGAGAACGCGCTTGGTGTCGACCTGGGAAGGGAGGGGAAGCTGGATGAGAATGCCGTCGACGGCGTTGTCGAGGTTCAAGTCCTGGACGAGGCGCAGGATCTGGTCCGTTGTGGCGGAGGCGGGAGGCGTGTGCGTCCAATTGGCCAAGCCGAGCTGCTGGCACGCGGCAATTTTTGATTTTACGTAAAGCTGCGAAGCGGGATTTTCGCCGACGAGGACGGCAGCCAGGCCTGGGCGAATGCCTTCGCCGGCGAGGCGGGCAATTTCGCCTTTCAGTTCAGCGAAAATTTCGTCGCGGATCTTGGTTCCGTCGAGAACGCGTGCGGTCATTCCGTGCTCGCTTTGTTAGAACGAAAAGAGATGATAGCACAGGAAAAATGAGACTGCGGGAGGGGGCAGAGGGCTGGTCTGCGGCAACAAAAGGTATATGATAGAGCCCGTTCCCCTGCGGATATCCAGACGGAGTGGGTCATGCTACGAGCGCTTACCTACCGCAGTACCTTCGCTTTCACGTGCGCAATGCTTTTTGCCGCGACGATTCCCGCGCAACAGTCCACCTCTCCCCTGGGGAATGTGCTGGGAGCTCGAGCGCTCCCTGGTGAAAACGGGTTCAATGCGGTCATCGCCACATCGAATGTGGACATTTATGTCCAGGAGGCCAGCGGGGCACCGGTCGAGGGAATCACAGTGATTACCTTGAAGACTTTGTCGGGGCAATTTTATCGGCAGGCGACGACCAAGGCGGGCTATTTGAGATTTAACGACGTGGCGCCCAGCGAGTATACGATCCAGGTCGTCGCGCCCGCTTATGAACGGGCCGTGAAGCAGGTTGACGCGCCGGCCAATTCGTCGGCGCGAGTGACCGTGGTCCTGCGCCCTGGCTCAAATTCCGGAGACACCGCCCTGGCCGCGGGATTCGCTTCGCTGGCCCCGAAAGCGCAGAAAGAAATGGCGAAGGCTATGGAAGCGTTGCGCGCCAACAAGCCGACTTTTGCGCGGAGCCATCTTGAAGCAGTCAATCGCCTGGCCCCGAATCAGGCGGAGGTCAGCTACTTGTTTGGCGTTTATTCCATGCAGGTGGGCGATTCGGGGCAAGCGAAATCTTATTGGACGAAAACGCTGGAACAGAATCCAAGGCATTTTCGTGCTTTGCTTTCGTTGAGCGAGATTGCGATCCACGAAAAGAAGCCCAGTGAAGCAGCGGAGTACTTGAAGCGCGCGAGTGAAGTGGAACCTTCCTCGTGGCGCCCGCACGCGATTCTCGCGGAGGCATACTACCTGCAGCATTCCCGCGATGAAGCGATGAAGGAGGCGGAGCGGGCATGGGAGCTAGGCCGCGGGCAAGCGGCGATAGTGCAGCCGCTGCTGGCGCAGTGCTTCACCGAGCGCGGAGAAAAAGATCGGGCGGTCAGTATTCTGCAGGCATATCTAAAAGAGCGTCCGGCCGACGCTGCGGCCAAAAAACAGTTGGAGAGCTTGCAGAATCCTCAGAGGCTAGTTGCTTCACCGGACGCCCCTGTTTCGACAAATGAGATGGATACGTCGGCCCTGACGGCGGAGGCCGAAGCGCTGCCAGTTCCTTCCAGCTGGATGCCGCCGGATGTAGACGACAAAATGCCGCCGGTGGAACCTGGCGCCGCGTGCGCGCTCGACGAAGTGGTGCAAAATGCCGGCAAGCGGTTAGAAGAGCTGGTCAAGAACGTCGACCGATTCACCGCGACGGAATTGGTCAGCGATGAGTCCATCAACAAATGGGGCCAGCCGTCGAGTCCTGAAAAAGCACAGTTTGACTATATCGTTTCGATGGAAGAAACCCGCCGCGGCGCTTTGACCGTGGAAGAGTATCGCGAGCGCCGGGCCGCGTCGAAGGAATTTCCGGAAGCGGTGATGACGAGCGGGCTGCCGGCCCTGGTGGTAATTTTTCATCCGTATTACGCGGGCAACTTTGAGATGACCTGCGAGGGATTGGCGCGATGGAACGGCGGACTGGCCTGGCAGGTGCACTTCCGCCAGAGGAAGGATAAACCGAATACGATTCGCAGCTACCGGATGGGCCCGGAAGGGCAAGGATACCCGGTAGCGTTGAAGGGACGCGCATGGATCGCCGCGGATACCTATCAAATCGTGCGGCTGGAAACAAATATGGTTGCGCCGATGCCGCAAATCCGGCTGGCTGCCGAACACGTGAACATCGAGTACGCTCCGGTGCGGTTCCGCAACGGCGCGCTGGAAATGTGGCTGCCCGCGAACGTGGAAGTTTATTACGACTGGAAAGGCCGGCGCGTTCACCGCCGACACAGCTTCAGCAACTATTTGCTGTTCTTGGTGGACGACAAGCAGAAGATTTCCGCGCCGAAGGGCCAGGATTCGGCGCCTCCGGAAAGCGAAAGACCACGCTGAATCCAGGGTGAACACGTAGAAGGAGTTTCCACCTTCAATTCTTCGAATGGTCCGTTGAACGCCCCAAATGCCCAACATCAAAAAATGAAATGATGCAAATCGATAGCAGTGTCGTGAGCATTTTTGCGCACGAAGCCGATGAATTCTTTGCGTTGGACTTGAATTAGCTTGCGTGCGAAATTTGCGATGTAGAATTCGCGCGACTTCTATGCAGCAGCGTGCCAGAAGAACCCGGAGTTCTTTGGCACACCTTACGCGGTCACGCAGCGCGCAGTTTGCGGGCTGACCCGCGGTTCGCAGCAACTCAGTGTAAAGCGAGGCGCAACAAGTGTGCGCCTACTCCAAGAAAGAACGAGGAAACGAAAATGGCAATTCTAAAAATCAGATCGATTTATCGGAAGGTCTTGGCAAGAACCCTGGCATGGGCAGCGCTGGCGCTTTGCGCAAATGCGACCCCACTCCTGGCGCAAAACGTGATCGGCGGGAATTTCACGCTCAACGAAAGCACGCGCTTCGGGAACACCGTTCTCGGAGCCGGGCGATACAAATTCTCCATCGAACCGATAGGCACCATACAATCCATTCGTTCGATTCAACAAGGCGCCGGCCATCTGGTGCTGGTTGTGCTGAAGCCGGAGAAGTCCGGTCCAATTGCCAGCATGTTTGCAATGGCATCGCCAAGCGGCCATACGCGCGAGGCGAGCGAATTGGTCCTCGCGCCTGAAAAGGCGGGGACGCTGGCGGAAACGTTGTACCTTGAAAAGGAAGGCTTGATGGTGGACTTCCTTTGGTGGAGTCCGAAGGCCAAAAACCAAGTGGTTTCTCAGCTAGCGGTGCCGGCGCAAACTGCCGCAATGCCGCGAGCTGGAGCAAACTAGTAACCGCAATTGGCTGGAAATGCGGGCGGACCATTTTTCTGGTCCGCCCTTTTTTTTATTTGCTGATTACGGGTGGAGGCCCGCGGCTAGTTACCGGTTAATCCGCGGCGGCATTTTGAGACTTAGTGGGGTCGATCTCGATGCGACCCTTGAATTGCGCGCCGTCCTCGATGCTAATCCGCGCAGTCGAGATGTCGCCGATAACCGAACCATCGCTCTTGACGTCGACGCGGTCACGAGCGTGAACATTGCCGACTACCTTTCCGAAGACGACAACTTCGCGCGCGTGAATCTCGGAGGTGAGTTGCGCGGTAGGCCCAACGGTGAGCGCGTGGCCGCGCAGGGAAATGGGCCCGTCGACTTTTCCGTCGATCTGCAAGTCTTCGGTGCCGGTGATATGACCCTTGATTTGCAGGCTGGCGCCGAGACGCGCTTGGCCGCGAGCGGGGCTGCTGCCGAGCGCGGGGGTAGACGGGCTGCCGAAGGCGACGACCGAGGGTTTTATTGCTTGGGGCGGTGCAGATGGTTCAGTCTGGGGCTGCTGTTTGGTCCACATAGTTTTCTCCCTTAGCGGATGAATGAATTCGGCTCCGGGTGGGGAGGAGCAGCGTGGATTCAATCTAGTCGCGCAGGTGGAGGTGTTGCAACCCGAATTTACGTTGACTTGCGCAGGTCGAAACTGGCCGCAGGGACAGGTGAAGGCACGAGGAATTGCACGAGCCGTAGTGACGACGTGCCCGGACACGAGTGTGGCGGATATGCAGGACAGGCTGAATGCCTATCCTACCTAGCAGATGTCGTACTGCTCCCAATGCAGCGTGGCGTCGGATTGGATAATGATGTGCTTGTGCGTGGTTTGCTCGAGCTCGTCGATCAGCATGGATTCGCGCGTCTTCAAAGCTTTGGCGATTTCGGGATGCACGCGCAAGGTCAGATTCGGCGCTTCGTTATCGGCGGTGGCGATGGCCATCTTACGCGCTTCCGCTTGAATTTCGTAGCAGAGCGTGGGGATGGACTTTACCATACCGGAGCCGGTGCAGTACGGGCAAGGCTGGCAGAGCACGCGCTCAAGCGCTTGTTTGGTGCGTTTGCGCGTGATGCAGACGAGGCCGAATTCGTTGAAGGACAGCGCTTTGGATGGGGCTTTGTCCTGCTCGAGGGCCTGCTGCAGCGCCATGAGAACCTTTTCGCGGTTGCGGCGCTCTTCCATGTCGATGAAGTCGACCACGATGATGCCGCCGAGGTCGCGCAGGCGAATCTGTCGGACGATTTCCTTCACGGCTTCGAGGTTGGTCTTGACGATGGTGTCCTCGAGGCGGGTGGAACCTTTGCCGACGAATTTTCCGGTGTTGACGTCGATGGCCACGAGCGCTTCGGTGTGATTGATAACGATGTAGCCGCCGGATTTGAGCCACACTTTCGCGCGCAACGCTTTGTCGAGCTCGTGCTGGATGCCGAACTCCTCGAAGATCGGCGTTTCCTTGCTGTATAGCTTGACGCGATTGACCAACTTGGGTTGGAAGCGGCTGACGAATTCGACGACCTTGCCGTATTCCTCTTCGCTGTCGATCCAGATGGCGGTGAAATCGTCGCTGACGTAATCGCGAAGGATGCGTTCGACAAGATTTAGGTCGCGGTGCAGAAGCGCTGGGGCTTTGCGCTGCTCGCTACGCTCCTTGATTTCGTTCCAGGTTTTGCCGAGGAACTCGATGTCCGTGCGAATTTCTTCGTCGGAAGCGCCGCCGGCTGCGGTTCGAACGATGAAGCCGCCGGGATAGGCGCCGCGCGCTTCGCCGACGAGACGGCGGAGGCGCGAGCGATTTTCGGCAGAAGCGATTTTGCGCGAGACACCGATGTGATCGATGGTCGGCATGTACACCAGGAAACGGCCAGGGAGCGCGACGTGGCTGGTGATGCGCGCGCCTTTCTTGCCGAGCGGCTCCTTGGCGATCTGGATGACGATGTCCTGGCCGGCCTTCAGCATCTCGGAAATGAGCTGCGGGCGGCGCGAAGGTCCGGAGTGGCTGCCGTGCTGACGGTGAGGGCCGCCCGGACGGCGTTCGAATCGAGGACCGCCGCTGGGACGGCCGCCGCGACGATCTGGTCTGCCGCCGCGATTGTCTCGGCCGCGGTTGTCGCGATCGCGTCCGCCGCTGCGATAAGGCCGCTGGAAGCGTGCGCGGGGATTGCCGCCGATGCGCGCGGAGTCGCGGGGGAAATCCTGGCGGGGCTCGGGAGCGCCGGAGCGCGGGGCGCGTGTTTCGCCGGGAAGAAGGATGCTGTCGTCTTCGGCAATGACGGGCGCGGGCGCGGATTCGGTTCCGGTGGCCTCGACGGGTTCGTGCCCGGTTTCCTCGTGGATATCGTGATCGCCGATGGCAGCGGCGTGCAGCGCGCTTTCGTGGGCTGCGTCGGCTTCCGCTTCGCGGAGCGCGTGAGCGTCAAGAGCGCGCGTCTCGATCGCCGCGATCTCTTCCGCGCCTACATCCTGGGACTCGGCTTCCGCTTCGCTGGTGCGAATCTCTTCGCGTTCCTCAGCGCTGTCCTCCGTCTCGGTTTCTTCTTCGTCCTCTTCCTCTTCCTCCTCGAAAACCGCGCCCCCGACGAGCGTGTCGGCTGCCGCGTGCGCTTGCGTTTCTTCGTGCTTGGCCTCGATGAGGCTAGAGGAGATAACGGCGACGTCTTCTTCACTGAGCGAAGCATCCGTGCGAGTACGCTCCCGCTCGACCATGTCCGACGCGGCACTGGGCGACTGCGGAGCCGTGGTTGCGGTGTCGTCAGGGGAGGAGGTCAATTCTTCCGTGCCGGTTGACGATGCCGGAGGGTGTCCCGGCCTGCTGAGCATTGCCGCGGGGAGAAATGGAGTCTCCGAGATCCGGCTGGGGTTCGTGAATTTCCGGCTCGATGATGGCTGGCGCGGGGGCGGCTGCAGCAGCGGCAGCGGGCTTGTTACGGTACTTTGCCAGGGATTCGCCCGGCAATACGATTTCGTCTTCACCGGAACTTACCGGAGCAGCAGGCGGGCTGTACCGCGAGCCTTCTGGGCGGCGATGGTCGCGCGGCTCGAAAGTGCGACCTTGCTGGCCGCGCGATTCAGAGCCGCTCCGGGAATCCTGCGGACGTTGATCCCCCTGCGGAGACGCGTATTTTGAAGGGGGTAGATTGCGGCCGCCTTGCGGGCGTCCTCCACTGCGGCGGCGCCCACCGCGGCGCCCCCAGCGTCCTCCGCGTCCGCGGTCGCCACCGCGATCGCCGCGGAAGTCTTGTCCGCCGCCGCGGTCATTGCCGCGATCGGGGCGAGAGTATTTCTGCGTGGGATTGTACTGGCCAAAGTTTTGCGGAGCAGAGGCGTTCGATTCCGGCTGGCGCTCCTCCGCTTCAGCGTGGGGCTCGCGATTTCCGTCCAGCTCAGCTTCGCCGTGAGCTTCCTCAGCGGGAGCGTCGTGCCCGTGCACGAAGTCCGCATGCATCGGTTCTTCGTAAGGAACAGTTTGCTGTGCGGCGTCATCCACGCTTAACGGAGCGGCCTCATCGGAGCTGTGCGCGTTGGCCAGAGACTCGCCCGGCAAAGCCTCGACCAGCGCAGCCGCGGGTGGAAGCGCGGATGCTTGCGGTGTGGGCCCATGACCATGGTCGTGATCGTAGTCTTCCAGATTCTCGAAGACGTCGCTGACGTAGAGGAATGCGTCGCCGTCTAGTCCGATATCGACGAACGCCGACTGCATGCCCGGAAGCACGCGAGTAACGCGGCCTTTGTAGATGCTGCCGACCAGCGCGAACTCTTTTTCGCGCTCGATGTAAATTTCCACTAACTGACCTTCTTCGAGAATCGCGACCCGGCGTTCGTGGGAGGCCGCGGAGATAACCAATTCTTTCGACATGAAAACTCCTTGGGACGCATGGCCGCGAGCTTCTGCCCGAGGTGGGTCCGGAATAGCGGCGCCGG
>WNFS01027471.1_pt1 | contig 11866 bp, 11 predicted proteins | sample 5400141 | NCBI WGS metagenome assembly WNFS01 (sample SAMN13153358, study PRJNA577476) | soil metagenome | isolation source: 60 cm saprolite under Madrone tree | place: USA:California | collected 2016-06-14 | reverse complement strand
TGATCTCGTCCCAGGGATAGCCGGTGACGATCCATCCCACGGGGGCCTCGTCCTTAAGCGGATCGAGATATTCCGGCTCGCCCGAGAGCAGGCTGACGACGGTGCGGTTCTTAAACGTGCCGCGGGTCGTGCCCTCGCGCACCAGCTTGGCGAGATCGCCTCCGAACAGCACGTTGAAAATGGCGTCGGGCTTGGCGTCGTCGATCGCCTGCACGACCGCGCCGGCATCGAGCTTGCCGAGCGGCGGGGCCTGTTCGATCACGAACTCGACATCGGGCTGCGCCTTCTTGAGCATCTCCTTGAACCAGGTTGCAGCCGACTGGCCATACTCGAAATTGGGATAGACCACGGCCCAGCGCTTCTTCTTCGCGGCGATGGCGTCGGGCATCAGCATCGCGACCTGCATGTAGGTCGAGGCCCGCAGGCGGAACGCCGCGAATTCGGTAACCGCGAGCCCGATATTGGACAGGAAAGTGCCGGCGATGATGTTTGTCCCCTCGCGCGTGACGAGCTCGTTGGCGACGCGGACTGCGTCGCCCGGGCTGGCGCCGTCGTCGCGCGAGACCACTTCGAGCTTTTTGCCGAGGACACCCGACTTGGCGTTGATCTCCTCGACCGCGAATTCCCAGCCCTTCTTATAGGGCTCGAGGAACGCGGGCGCCGCCTTGTAGCTGTTGAGCTCGCCGATCTTCACCGTGTCCTGGGCGATGGCAGGGGTGCCGAGACAGACGGCGCTCGCTGTGACGAGCCAAGCAAGCCGGGATCTGGTGCTCATGCGGGGCTCCATCTCGTGAGGTTCCGCTCATTGCGGTTGCGTACAAGTAGTGAACCGCCTCCGAGCCTTGTCAAGGTCACCGCCGTCCGCTCGGTGCGCTCTCTTTGCCGCTGCGCATCGCGCAGCGCGCGAGGGCGGAATTACTTGCGGTCGCGCAGGCGGTCCATCAGCGACTTCTCCTGCCCGCCGTCGATCTCGATCTGGGTGCCGTTGACCATGTGCATCAGCGGCGAAGCCAGCATGACCACCAGCGTCGCGACCTCCTCGACCTCGGCGATGCGGCCGAGCGGGATCGACGCCGGCGCGAGCTTGTCGGCTTCCTCGTAGGGCAGTTTCATGTCGCGCGACATCGCCGCGACCAGCCCGGCCCAGCGCTCGGTGCGCACGGGGCCGGGATTGACCGCGCAGAAGCTGATGTTGTGCTTGCCGTATTGGCCGGCGAGCGACATCGTGAGGTTTTGCCCCGCGGCATTGGCTGCGCCCGGCGCGATCTCCCAATATGACGCCTTGACGCCGTCGTTGCCGATCAAGTTGACGACCCGGCCGCCGCCCTGTTTGACCATGATCGGCAGCACGTAGCGCAGGCAACGTACATAGCCCATGAATTTGAGCTGCAGCGACTGCTCCCAGTCGGTCTCGGAGAGATGCTCGAGCACGCCGCCGGGCGAGGAGCCGGCATTGTTGACCAGAATGTCGATGCGGCCGAGCGCCTTGTGCGCCTGCGCGACCAAATTTTTGGCATCCGCGTCCTTGCTGAGATCGGCGGGAATCGGCACGATCCGGCGGTTCGTTTCGCGCGCGATCTCAGTCGCCGTCCGTTCGAGCGGCTCCTTGCGCCGTGCGCAGATCGCGACGTCGACGCCTTCCCGCGCAAGCGCGCGGGCAATGCCTTTGCCGATGCCGGCGCTGCCGCCGGTCACCAGCGCGGTCTTGCCGTCGAGCTGAAGGTCCATGTCGGTCTCCTTGTGCGATCTTACCTTGGTAGCGCGGCTCACGCCGACTTGTGCGCGAGCCAGCGGCCCGCTTCCGCGGCCGAGAAAAGTTCTGCGAGCGCCGCGTTCACTGCCGCCGGCTCCTCGCTATTGATGGTATGGCCCGAGCGCGGCAACACGAGTAGCGCCGCCGTCGGCGCGGTGCGCTTGATAAAGAGGCTGCCGTCCAGGCAGAGGTCGTCCTCGTCGCCGACGATCACCAGGAGCGGCACCGAGAACTGCTTGAGCTCGGCCTCCATCTCCCACAGCGTCGGGCGCTTAAGCTGAAGGTTGAGCATGGTGTGGGCGTGGCCCTCGGCCGAGTGCTCCGAGAGCATGCGCGCAAACTCGCTCCAGCCGCGCGGGTCCTTGTGCTTGAAAGCCTGCCGCATCGGCGCATCCGCGTATTTGGCGGCCGCGGCGATGATGCCCTCCTCGGCGAACATCTTTCCCGTCTCCGCCGCCAGACCCCGCATGGCCTCGCGCGTGAGAGCGTCCGGCGCCGAGCCCCAGCCGCAGCCGGCGGCGGCCACCGACAGGCAGCGCAGCGGATAACGGATGCCGACGTGCAACGCGGTGTAGCCGCCCATGGAGTGCCCGACCACGTGCGCCTTGTCGATGCCGAGCGCATCCATCACGGCGATCGCGTCGTCGCGGGCGATCTCCTGCGAGTAGCGCGCAGGATCGGAGGGGACGTCCGATGGCGGATAGCCGCGTTGGCTGTAGGTGACGCAGCGGTGCTGGCGGCAAAAATAGCGCAGCTGTGGTTCCCAGCTGCGGTAGTCGCCGGCATATTCATGGACGAAGACGATCGGGGTACCGGAGCCGACCGTCTCCACATAGAGATTCACTCCGTCCGCTGTGGAAATTTTCGGCATTGCGAATTTCCGAGTGCGCACCGCCGTCTGTTGCGCAGCGGCGGAAGCGCGGTCAGCTCGCCATGATCGCTTTCGCGGCGTGGCCGACCGCTTCCACATCATCGCCGGCATCGAGGAAAGCGACGATGCGGCAGGGACAGGCTTCCAGCCCCTGATAACGCCAGGGGAACGCGCCGATCAGCGCCCGCTTGTTGAGCATGAGCTCGATGTCGCCGCCGAGATTCTCGGCGTGCAGCAGCCCTTCCTGGAACGCCCAGCTATGAAATGGAAAGACGTCGGCCGTGACCCGACGTCCGGATTTTTTGTGGCTGTATTCGAACGTGCCGAAGAACTCGGCCGGCGCCTTGCCGTGCTGCTTGGTGAATTGCGCGGCAAGATCGGGGCGCATGGTACGGATCGAGGTATTCATGGCGTGGTCGCACGATCCCGTGTCCATGCCCCACCATTTGATCTTCTTCTTCAGCATCCAATGCAGCGTGTCGAGATTGGGGCCCGGGTGAAAGCAGAAATACTTCACCAGGTCCTGCCGCGGCCGGCCCTCGTAATGGCGATGCCAACCTGTATGCAGCAGCAGGATGTCGCCCTCCCGGATGTCGGCGCCCGCGCTCTCGATGATCTCCGGCGTGATCACGGACCAATCCGACATTTTGGCGGAGATATCGACCACGACGCCGCGACTGACCAAATAATCGAGCGGCAGCGAGGCCATGTCGCCTTTGGGATCGTCGGTCGCGTGCATAGCGCCGTCGAAATGAGTGCCGACGTGAAGCGCGGTCTCGATACGCTGCGCGACAATTATCTGCGTCTGCAGGTTCTGCGCGTAGTACATCCTGTTGCCGGCGTATCCGACCCAGCCCGGGGTGTGCACGTTCATCACGTGGCTCATGTCGACGATTTTCATTTCCTCGCCCCTCCCAGCGCAGAGCTCTTGAACCGCAGTTGGTTTTTTCAGCGCCGCTTCGAGTTTCGCGCCCTCGCAACTTTCAGCCAAAGCGGCCGACTCACTCTAGCTTGACGCCGGTCGCGCGCACGACCGGTCCCCACTTCGCCTGCTCCGCCTCCACGAAAGCCGCGAACTCGTCGGGCGTGCTGGGCGAAGCGACCGCATTCTGGCTGTCGAACTGCTTTTTCAGCTCGGCCGACGTCAGCACCGCGAGGCTCGCCTTGCGCAGCGTGTCGAGCACGCGTGTCGGAGTGGGTGCGGGCGCCACCAGACCGTACCAATTGTCCGAGTTGACCCCGGCATAGCCGAGTTCCGCGGTCGAGGGAATGTCGGGCAGCGCCTGGATGCGCGCGTCTGACGTCACCGCCAGCGCGCTGAGCGCGCCCGACCTGATGTGCGGCAGCAAGAACGGCACGTCGGCCACGATCACCTGGATGTGTCCGCCGAGCATGTCGCCTACCGCCGGACCGATGCCGCGATAGGGGACGTGCACGAGATCGAGGCCGGCGGCGATCTTGAGCAATTCGACCGCCAGATGAGTGATCGAGCCCGCTCCGGCCGAGCCGAAATTGATCTTGCCGGGACGCGCGCGGGCATAGGCGAGGAAGTCGGCGAATGTATTGACGCCCAGCGCGGGATGGACGATCAAGACCTCCGGCACGCGCACGACGAGCGTGAGGAGCGCCAAGTCCTTCTGCCAGTCGAACGGCATCTTGCTCGTCATGAACGGAATGGCGGAGAGCGCCGCAGCGCCGGCGAGACAGATGGTATAGCCGTCGGGCGCGCTCTTGGCGGAGGCGTCGACGCCGGTGAGCCCCCCGGCACCCGCGCGCGCCTCGACCACGACCTGCTGGCCGAGTTCGGCGCCAAGTCCGTTGGCGAGCGAGCGGGCGAATAAATCCGCCGCGCCGCCCGCGGCGAATGGCACGATCAGCCTGATCGGTCGATTCGGAAAATCCTGGGAGCGTGCCGCGAGCGGCCAGAGGAGCGCAACGGCGAGAGCAAAGATCAACGCGCGGCGTGACATAGCTCAAGCCGATTTCAAGCCCGGCGCGGAAACGGGGCGCGCGAGGCCGAGGTGATCGCGCAGCGTCGAACCCGCATAGTCGCCCCGGAATAGGCCGCGCCGCTGCAGCTCGGGCACGACCAGATCGACGAAGTCTTCGAAGGCTTTTGGGAAATGGGCCGGCATGACGATGAAGCCGTCCGCGCGCTCTCCCGTGAACCACTCCTCCAGCATGTCCGCGATCCGTTTCGGCGTGCCGTGTATCACCCAATGGCCGCGCGCGGCGGCGGTGATGTTGTAGAGATCGCGCAGCGTCATCTTCTCGCGCCGGGCCATCTCCAACAGCGTCTTCGAGAAGGCCTGGCCGCGCTCCGTCTTGGCGGGGAAGTCCGGCACCGGACCGTCGAGGGGATAGCCGGAAATGTCATGACCCAGCCGCTGCGACACCAGCGCCAGCGCGTTGGTGGACGTGAGCCAGCTCTGCAGGCGCGCGAGCTCGTCCTTCGCCTGCTGATCGCTCTCACCGATGATCGGCATCACGCCGGGCAGGATCGCAACATGCTCCGGCGCGCGGCCATGCTTCACCACGCGCTGCTTCAGGGCGTCATAGGCGGCCTTGGCCGAAGCCGCATCCCCGTTGACCACCGAGAAAACCAGATCGGCCGAGCGCGCCGAAAGCTCCTGCCCCGGCGGCGAGCCGCCCGCCTGAATGATCACCGGGTGGCCCTGCGGGCAGCGCTCGATGTTGAGCGGGCCCTTGACGGAAAAGAATCGCCCCTTGTGATTGAGCGGCCTCACCTTCGCTCTGTCGAGAAAAGTGCCGGTCGCCTTGTCGGCAGTGATTGCCCCATAGTCCCAGGTGTCCCACAGCCCGCGCACGACATCCACGAACTCGGTCGCGATCTCGTAGCGCAGATCGTGCTCGTTGAGCCGTTCCTTGCTGAAGTTGAGGGCTGCCGCATTATGCGTGCTGGTGACAACGTTCCAGGCCGCTCGGCCGCCGCTGATATGATCGAGTGAGGCAAAACTGCGCGCGACATGGAACGGCTCGCTGAAGCTCGTGGACACGGTCGCGCCGAGCCCGATATGCCGCGTCAGCACGCTCAACGCGGCTAGCAGCGTCATCGGCTCAAAGCGATTGACGAAGGAGGGATGATCTCCCGGATCCATCACCGCCGAGTCAGAGATGAAGAGAAGATCGAACTTTCCGCGCTCGGCGATGCGGGCAACCGACTCCATCACCGGCAAGCTTGAGCTCGTCGCATAGGCACCCTCCCAGCGCCAGCCGGCGGAATGATTGCCGGTGCCGAGCACGAAGACGCCGAGATGCATCTGACGCTTGGACATCGCTCTCCCTTTTCCCGGAGGGCTTCTTCGCCGGCCCCGGTCACTGATCAACGCGGATGTTCTTCTCGCGCACGATGGCCGCCCACTTCTGCAGTTCGGATTGGACCTTGCTCGCGAGAACGCCGGGGCTGCCGCCGACCGGATCGATGCCGAGTTTCTCGAGAGCCTCCTTGATGCGCGGGGAGGCAAGCACGGCGTTCGTCGCGCTATTCACGCGGACGACGATCGATCTGGGCGTGCCGGCCGGCGCGAACAAACCGAACCAAACCATCGTATCGTAGCCGGGAAGGCCGGCTTCCGAAATCGTGGGCTGATCGGGCAAGACCAGCGAGCGGTTGGCGCCCGCGACGCCTAACGCGCGAATTGTTCCGGCCTGGAGATAGCCGAGCGAGGTGGAGATGCCGTCGAACATGTAATGCAGCCGGCCGGCCATCAGATCGGTCAAGGCCGGGGCGGAGCCACGATAGGGCACGTGGTTGGCTTCGATCTTCGCCATCGAATTGAAGAGTTCGGCGCCGAGATGATTGATGCTGCCGGTGCCATAGGAGCCGAAGCTGAGCTCGCCCGGCCGGCTGCGCGCCAAAGCGATCAGTTCGCCGACGGATGTTGCCGGCAGCGGCGGCGGCACAATCAAGAGCAGCGGTGACGATCCTGCGCCACGGCGGCGGCACCTATCATGCCGCCCGCGCCTCCACGATTCTCGATGATCACCGGTTGTCCGAGCTCTTCACTGAGGTTGGGCGCAATGATGCGGGCAACCACATCGACGCCGCCGCCGGCGACAAACGGGACGACGATCTTGAGCGTTTGATTGGGATAATCTTGTGCCTTGGCGGGTAAAGCGATGGTGAGATCATGCACAAGCAGGCCGAGCGCCAGCAGGCACATCCGTCGGGGCGGCGCAAGCATCATGTTGCCTGACTGAATGCGAGCCAAAGATAGGGAACGAGCATACGTTGCCGCGAGTGATCTTTGAGCCCCACATCGCCACGCGATCTTGACTCAGCTCCTGACCAAAACAAGCTCGATTTTTGCAGCCGCGGCGGGCTGGCGCTTGGACTGCGCTGGGGCCGAGCGCGCTAAAGCGTGCAGGAGCGCGTATGCTTCATGTGCTCGAGCGTTCGCGGAACGATGACGCAGTCGTGGTGGCCGCCGTTGCTCGGCCAGATCCCCACGAGTTCATCGGTCTGCGTGTCGATGAAGGCTATGCCGCTCGATAGCCGTTGGAAGCCGCTGAACACACCGACCACGTATTTTCCGTCGTAGGTCACCGCCAGCGTTTGCATGTCCGGGCCGATGCCCTGGATCTCCTTCTTGATCTTCCACGTTTGCGCGGATCGGGATCGCTCGAATCGAACACCGAGCAGTTGTTCTCGCGCAGATTGTTCATCATGCACAGGAAGCGGCCGTCGGGCGAGAAGCCGATCTCGTGGCCGGGCGAGAAGATTTTGTCGAACGTCACCTCCCAGTGGTCGTTGTCGATCTTCTTGACGGGATACTGATTCGGGGCGTCCTTGTTGAACTGAAGGAACGTCACCGGCTCGAAGTTCTTCTCGGCGTCGAGGATCAGCTGGCCGCCGCACAACCGTACGATGGTCGAGGCCCAGCGGCCGCTCGGGTGCCAGATCGTGCCGTCGGCGCCGCATAGGCTGAAAACATCGTCGCCAGGAAGCGTGCCTTCCTCGACGAACAACTCCCCCATCGGCACCATCTCCCATTCGATCTTTTGGCCTTTGGTGCCGCGATAATCGTACTTGCCGGTCGCAGGATCCGGATAGATTTTCGAAATCTTGAGCACGCCGCCCTTCTGCCACGCCTCGGAGAGGTTGCGGACGTTCGGCACCCAGTCGTATTTGAGCGCCGCGATGACGCGCGAGGTGCGCCGATCGAAGCACGCCGCGATGTCCTTCTGTCCGTCGGTGACGAAATAGCGCTCCGCGGTCTTGGGATCGATGTTCACGTGCACGCCGATGCCGAGTCCCGTCGTTTCCGCGACGTTCTCCATCACCTCCATTTGCGCGCCGTCGTAGCGCACGCGATAGATGTTGAAGCCTTCATCGGGGGCCTCGACGCGGGTGGGAATGCCGTAGATCAGCGAATTCTTGCCCCCCTGCGTGCTGTTGATCCATTCGAACCCCTTCGCCGGATCCGCGCTCGGGAACGCGCAGAGGTGGTGTGAGATCGGATTGTAGTCGCCGTAATTCCAATACGAGATCCAGGCGAGCGCCCTGCCGGTATTGAGATTGACCGCATAGGTGCCGCCGCTCATCTTGGTCGGCATCAGCAGAACCCAGTCGCCGAAGCGCCGGCCGCCCACATCGGCCTGCGGATTTACCAATTCGCGGTCGATGGGGTGGCGCTGGGGTTCGGTAGAAGTCGCGCCGGCGTGTCGCGCTCCGTGATCGGGAATGTCTTGGCCGGTGAGCATCGGGTAACCGAGCGTGACCGCCTCGCCGACCACCGCCGTGCCGGCGGCCCAGGTCAGTACGCTCCTGCGATTGAACTTGCTCGAGGCCGGTCGCGGCGCTGGTGCTGGTTGCGCCGTGGGCGCGCCTTGCGTCGCCTGCCGTTCATCGCGAGCGGCTTTTTCGCGCAAGTACGTCGAAAAATCCTCGTTATCTTGCTGCGCCACCTCGGCCTTGCGCTTGAGGTAGACCTGTTCGGCGGTGAGCGGAGGCTCCTCCTTCAGCTCGACTTTCATTCGCGGCAGATCGGCGTCTTGCTCCTTCAATTTCGGCTTGCGCCCGTCGGACATGGTCCAGCTCCTTCCACTCTCCGTTTCATGACTGAATTCGATTGCACAATAAGGTTGGGCGGCGATCAAGATCGGCTGCTGTTCTCGATGGGGTGGCTTCAGTGCGGCGGCATGGGAATCCACACCGGCGGCTTGCCCGAGAACCGCATCCGCCGCAGTACAATCTCGTCGGCGACGTCGAAGGGTTTGAGATAGACGTAGTAATTGTCCTTGCGCTCGAACACGTCACCATTCGGCACGCTGCTCGGGCTGACCAGCATGGAGCCGGAGAAGCGCACGTGCATGTAATTGGGCAGCAGTTGCGCGAAGTCCCGCACGCGCGCGTCGAAGTGATAGCGGTAGGTCTGCTGTCCGTCGATTTTCGTGACGCCGATTGCGTTCTCCTCGGCCGCCGTCATCGGCACTTCCTGCCACAGGCTCGCCACCTGGACATAGGCCCGCATCTGCGGCGTCATGACGTAGATCGGTTCGCCGCCGACGTTCTGCAGATAGGTCGTCAGCTCGTAGCGGCCCTCGCCGAGATCGGTGACCGACTGCACATCGCCGCGCAGCCGATTGAGCGCCAGGTGCTGGAGCGCCGCCTGCCGAGCCGCGCGCTCGCGCAGGCGCATCGTCTGGTATTTTTCCACCCCGAAATCAGCGACGAGGATGGCGGCCAAGATCACCGCCGCGGCGGGGAGGAGGATTCGGACACCGCGCCAGAGGCTTTCGCCGAGCCGAATCGACGCGCGCGCAGGCGCGACCGTCGCGGCTTGGACGCTGGGCGGCGTGACGCTCCGTCGCGGCGCGCTTTGTTGGGGCAGTTCACGCGCCGCAAGGGCGCCTTGGCGCATCTCGAAACTGCGCTGCGCATGCGCGGCAAGCCTGAGATCGTGCGTGACGAGGACGAAACCGAACGCGTCTCTCCGCTGCAAGTCTTCGAGCAGATCGATGATGTCGGTTTCGGTGTCCTCGTCGAGATCGCTGGTCGGCTCGTCGGCGAGCAGCAGCGGCGGTGCATTGATGAGCGCGCGCGCAACCGCGACCCGGCGCTGCTCCCCGCCCGACATCCCGTCCGGATAGGCCTCGGCGCGATCCGCGAGCCCAACGCGCGCGAGCAGGTCGTGCGCGCGCGCATAAGCCTCTTCGGCCGGCATGGTGCGGCCGAGCAGCGCCGGAACGGCGACGTTGTCGGCCGCGGTCAAGTTCGACAACAGGCTCGGGAATTGGAACACGAAGCCGACCTGGCGGGCGCGAAACGTCGCGCGCTCGGTTTCCGACAGCGTCCACACGTCGATGCCGTCGAGCAAGAGCCTGCCCTCCGTGGGTTTGGTCAAAGCGCCGAGCATGGCCATCAGTGTCGACTTACCCGAGCCGGAGCGGCCGACGATCGAGATGAACTCGCCGCGGCCCACGTCGAGACTGGCGCCGCGCACGGCGGCATAGCCGAGGGCGGCGCCGTATCGTTTGGTCAGCGACTGCGCCGACAGCGTCATCGCGCGTCCGCTTGAATGAGCGCGTAGGGCGCCATGCGCCGCACCCGCCAGGCGGGCACGAAGGCGCCGAGGAGGCCGAGAGCGACCGAGCAGACGATCGCCAGAACGGCGCCCGCTTCGAGCACGGCGGCTGGCGGCCAGGAGAACGGCACGCCGAGCAACGCGAAATAGAAGCCGAGCGAGCGGGCAAAGGTCAGCAGCACGGCGGCGCCGAAGCCGAGGCCGGCGAGCCCGCCCAGGCCGGTGATCACAGCGGCCTCGGCGAGAATGATCGCCATCACCTGATTGGGCTTTGCTCCCATCGCCCGCAGCAGGCCGACCTCGCGATAGCGCTCTTGCACGATCGCGGAGAACAACAGCGCGAGCAGGATCAGCAAGGCGGCGAGCTCGAACACGGTGAACACCGCCACCCCGGCGAGCAGCGTGCTCAGCGCTTGGCGCGAGGAGGTGAGCACGCCGTTGCCTTCGACGATCTTGATGTCGCCAAGCCCGGCAAGCGCGAACTTCACCTCTTCTCGCTTGGCTGCGGGCGACAGTTGCAACAGGAAGGCCGAGACGCGGTCGAGCGCAAGGTCTCCGGAGCAGACGTCGGCATGGCGCATTCCGGCGATCGCGTCCTCGGCCTTCGCTGGCGCCGCCGATTTTGCTGTTGTTTCCGACCTGCGGCAGAACGAAACGACGTCGGCCAGCGCGTCGAAGGTCAAAAAATAGGATTCATCGAACGGGCCAACACCGGTGCGGCCGAGCTGCGCGACAAGGCGCATCGGCATCCCGCAGACGCTGACGGTTTCGCCGAGGCGGGCGGAGAGCGCGCCGCCCGCGATCAGCCCGTCAGCCGCTCCTTCCTGCCGCGCCTCGACCCAGCTCAGCACCGAGAAGTCGCGCGCCGGGTCGAACGCGATCAGGTTGACGTTTTGCCCTTCGATCAGCGCCGGAACGACGCGTTGCGGCGCCACCCGAGCGACCCCCGGGATGATGGCGATCCGGTGAACGAGCTCGGCGGCAAGCGTCGCGTCGGTCGGCTGTACGGTGACAAGGCTCGCGGTGATGTTCACCAGCGTCGCGCGCGGCACAATGAGGAGGTCGGCGCCCATACGCGAGAAGCTTTGCGCCATGCCCTGCCACAGGGCCCAGCCGGCGACGAAGCTCGCGAAGCCGACGCCCACTCCGAGCATCACGGCGGCGCCGAGAAACATCGCGCGCAGCCGGCGGCGGCCGACGTTCTGTGCGGCCAACCGGATCAGCAGCCAACGATGCTGTCGCGACATCCTGCCCCCGCGGCGAATGGTGCCTAGTCCCCGAGGAGGACGTCCCGGGCCTCGTTGATTTTCATGCTCAGGTAAGGCGTGCCGCCGAGTTGCGGATCGAGGAGTTCTCCCAGGCGGGCGTACGCGGCGTTGATCTCCTGCGCGCTCGTCTCCTGGGCAAGCCCCAGCACGTCGAGCGCCTCCTGCCGCGACATGCGTGCCCTCCCGTTTCCGGTCCCTCTCGCGGGCGCACTCGTGAGCCGGGTGTCCACCGGCCCATACTCAAGCTGTGATGCCGCTTGCTCCAGATAGGCGCGCAGCACCGTGATGGACTGCCGCACCAGTTCCGCGTCGACTGCGTCGCGCGGCGGGGGGAAGGTGTGACGCGCGCGGCCAAGATCCTGGGCGCCCGTCGCAAAATCGCCGCGCCCGGCGTTGAGCGGGCCGAACAGCACGCGCCAGCGCGGCG
>WNFS01009015.1_pt1 | contig 11871 bp, 11 predicted proteins | sample 5400141 | NCBI WGS metagenome assembly WNFS01 (sample SAMN13153358, study PRJNA577476) | soil metagenome | isolation source: 60 cm saprolite under Madrone tree | place: USA:California | collected 2016-06-14 | reverse complement strand
TGGCGTGTGGCTCGAACAGGCGACCGGCGGCCGCCGCCGTGAACGCTTTGAAGCCGCACTGCGAGTCGGCGACGCCTTCGAGGCCCACCCGCGCGACGAGCCAGTTGAACATGCGGTCGGCCACCACCCGATGGCGGCGCATCGTCACCGAGACCCCGGAATCGACCAGGGCGCGCGAGCCTATCACGACGTCAGCGCCCGCCATGAGCGCCGGCTCGAGCCGTTTCAGCTCCTCGATCGGCGTGGCACCGTCGGCATCAGCGAACAACCGGTAGGCGCCCCTGGCCGCCAGCATCCCTGCGCGCACCGCAGCACCCTTGCCGGCGTTCCGCTGAAGCCTGAGGACCCTGACCGCCGTGACCTGGCGGGTGTCGACAATTGCGGATGTCCCGTCGGTCGACCCGTCATCGACGACGATCACCTCGTAGAGCTCGTCGCGCCCCTCGAAGTAGGCGACCACCGTGTCCAGGAACGACGGGAGCCGGCGAGCCTCGTTGAACGCCGGGATGACGATCGACCAGCGAGGCGTCACTGGATCCCAGAGAAGTCCAGGCGCCGGCGCCGCCGGGCAGCGGCGGTCTCGTGCGCGGCGCGCGTGACCCCTTCGGCCACCGCCGATGCCACGGCCCTGTTGAACACGCTGGGGATGATGTATTCCTCGCCGAGCTCGCTCCGGCTCACGCACGCCGCCAGGGCCCGCGCGGCCGCGAGCTTCATCTCGTCGTTGACCGCTCGCGCGCGGGCGTCGAGCAGGCCCCTGAAGAACCCGGGGAAGCAAAGCACGTTATTGATCTGGTTCGGATAGTCGGAGCGCCCCGTCGCCATGACTCGAACGTGCTTTGCGGCCGCTTCCGGACGTATCTCGGGCTCCGGATTGGCCATGGCGAAGACGATCGGGTCGCGCGCCATCCGCTTCAGGTCGCGCACCGTCAAGATCCCCGGAACCGAGAGGCCAATGAACACGTCCGCGCCCTCGAGCGCGGCGGCGAGACTCCCCCTGACCTGACGCGGGTTGGTGGCGGCGCCGACCCATCGCTTCATGAAGTCCATGCCCTGTGTCCGGTCGCGGTGGATCGTGCCGTGCTCGTCGACGCCGATGATGTCGCGCACGCCGCTCGATTGAAGAATCTTGATGGTGGCAGTGCCGGCAGCGCCCACGCCCGTCACGACAACACGGACCCGCCGCGCATCCTTGCGAACGACCTTCAGCGCGTTGACCAGGGCCGCGAGGACCACGACCGCCGTCCCGTGCTGGTCGTCGTGGAACACGGGAATGTCGAGCTCCTTTCGGAGCCGCTCTTCGATCTCAAAGCAGCGAGGCGCCGCGATGTCCTCCAGGTTGACGCCGCCAAACGCCGGCGCCACCAGCTTCACGGTCTCCACGATCTTGTCGACGTCCTTCGTGGCGAGGCAGATGGGGAACGCGTCGACCCCGGCGAATTCCTTGAAGAGCATCGCCTTGCCTTCCATCACTGGTAGCGCCGCCTCCGGGCCGATGTCGCCCAGCCCCAGTACGGCCGTGCCATCGGTCACCACGGCGACCGTATTGTGTTTGATCGTCAACGAGAAGGCGCGCTGCCGGTCGTCCCGGATCGCGAGGCAAACGCGCGCCACGCCTGGCGTGTACACCATCGAAAGATCGTCCCGGGTGCGAATCGGGACCTTGTTACGGATCTCGATCTTGCCGCCCCGATGCATCAGGAACGTGCGGTCGGAGATGGCGCCGACGCGGACACCGGCCACGCGTCTCAGCCGACTGACAATCTGCTGCGCGTGGACGCTGTCGCGCGCCTTGACGGTGATGTCCCGCTCGGTCCGCTCGCGTGTCGTCTCGACGAGGTCGACGGCGCCAATGTCGCCCCCGGCGTCGCCGATGGCCGACGCGACGCGACCGAGCATCCCCGGGCGGCTCGCGATCTGCAGGCGAACGATGAAGCTGTAGCTCGCGCTCGGGGCGATCACGCCGTCGATTCTACGCCTCTCCGGGAGGCCCCCGGGAGGCCGTGGAGTCGCTCGCACCGCGGCCCCGGGAGCCTCCCGTTTCGTAGGGGACTCTTCGTAGGGAACTCATAGAAGGGTCGCCGGTTTAAACCCGAGAGCCTCGGTGAGTGTGAATAGGCGGACAGGAGCCCCGGTCAGAAGGCTGGCAGAGCGCAAGCGGGGGCCGGGTGACCGTCAGCTGCTCAGGAAAACCCCAGGCCAGGACGGGATGACCCCTACTCCCGGGTTTGCGGGATGAAAGTCTAGTTCGGTGAAACTTTGGCGGCCGATTTCGCATCTGAATGATCAGGACTCTCGGAGAAAGCCGGTGACACGATGACATTCAGAGAAAGTCGCGATGTTGCCGAGGGCAATTCGGCGGCCTCGGCTGGCCTGACATCGACGGACGAGCGGGAGGCTCCGATCCCTATCGACGACGAGGCGGAGGAGGTTCCCCGGATAGCCGCGGAGGACACGCACGGTCCTTCCCCGACAAGGGGTGAAGACCCCGTCCGGCTCTATCTCAAGGAGATCGGCAAGGTTTCCCTGCTGACGGCCGCGCAGGAGGTCCAGATCGGGCGGCGCATCGAAGTCGGGCAAATCGCCCTGCGGGGCACCCTCGCCGGGATTCCCATGGCGGTCGAGGCCCTCCTGGCGGCCGGCGACAACCTGCGCCATGGCGAGACACCCGCCGACGACCTGATCGTCTTGCCGGAGGGCGGCGAGCTCGAGGCGAAGGCGATCCGGCCCGTGCTCCTGGCCTTTGAGCGGATCCGTCGGCTCCAGCGCAAGATCGCCAGGCTCGAGGGGGCGCGCACTGCAAAGCGGCGGTCGGCAGCCTATCGCAAGGACACGGTCACGGCGATCGCCGCTGCCCGTCAGGCGATCCAGAAGACCGTCGCAGAGATGCCGCTCAAGCCCGCGTTGATCGACGAGCTGGTCGCGCAGGTACGGCGCCGCTGGGAACAGATCAGCGTGCTCGACCGCGCCAGCCGCCGCGGACACACCCCGGCCGCTGCGCGCGAGCTGCGTGCGCTCGAGAAGTGTGCGGGCCTCCCACGCAAGCAGCTGGGCCCACTGCTCGAGCAGATCGAGCGGAGCGACCGCATCGTGCGCCAGGCGAAGCGCGAACTGATGGAGGCGAACCTGCGCCTGGTCGTCTCGGTCGCCAAGCGGTACCTGGGGAGCGACCTCTCGCTGCTCGACCTCGTCCAGGAGGGCAACATCGGCCTCATGAAGGCCGTCGATCGGTTCCAGTACCGGCGCGGCTTCAAGTTCTCGACGTACGCGACGTGGTGGATCCGCCAGGCGATCACCCGCGCGATCGCCGACCACTCACGAACGATCCGCATCCCGGTCCACATGGTCGAGACGCTCAACCGCATCTCGCGTGTGAACCGCAACCTGGTCAATGAGATCGGACGCGAGCCGACCCCCGAGGAGCTCGCCCAGCGCACCGGGGTGCCGGCGAAGAAGGTTCGGCTCATCCTCGAGTCGTCGCGCAAGCCGCTCTCGCTGGAGACGCCGATCGGGGAGGACTCCGAGCTGGGCGATTTCCTCGAGGACAAATCGGCGGGCTCGCCCAACGAGTCGTTGCTCAATCAGGACCTCAGCACGCAGGTTGAGCGGGCACTGTCGATGCTTTCGCCGAAGGAAAAGGAGATTCTGCGTCTGCGGTTCGGCATCGGCGAGGAGGGCGAGCACACTCTCGAAGAAGTCGGCAAGCGGTTCGACGTGACGCGCGAGCGTATCCGGCAGATCGAAGCGAAGGCGCTCAGGAAGCTTCGCCACCCTCTGCGCGGGCGCAACCTGCGCGCCTTCATCGAAAACTGATTGAGTTGGGGGGCCTCGAAGGGCCCCCCAAGCCCCAAGCCCCCCACGCTCGGAGACGCCCCGGCACAGCCGGGGCGCCCCTCGATAACGCACTGGAGCTGGGGGCTCGAAGGGCCCCCCAAGTCGGAAGTTCCCTCCGGCGGCGAGCCGCTGATCATCGTCATCATCGTGGTGATCTCGCTCCGGTGATGTGTGGCGTGGTTCGCCACGTGCTGCTCTCCCTACTCCAGCACGGCGACGACGTCGCCTTCCTGGACGGTCTGTCCCTCCCGGACCTTGATCTCCTTGACCGCGCCGGCCCGCGGTGCTTCCACGGGGATCTCCATCTTCATCGACTCGAGCACGATCACCGCGTCGCCGGCCGCAACGCGGTCGCCGGGTTTCGTGGTGACCTGAAACACGACCCCGGTGATATGCGCCTTGATCTCCTCAGGCATTGAAGGCTCCTTGTTCGAGCAGCTGCGTGTGCACACGGCCCGCCCGGAACTCGTCGCTCGCGACGACCCGGCGGAGGAACGGAATGGTGGTCCGAAGGCCCTCGACCACGCACCGGTCGAGGGCGTCCACCATCCGCTCCAGCGCCTGCTGCCGCGTGGCCCCATGGGCGATCAGCTTGAGGAGCAACGAGTCGTAGTGCACGGAAACCGTGCTCCCCGCCTCGACCCCGGAGTCGATCCGAATCCCTTCTCCGGATGGCAGATCGAGTCTCTGCACCGTGCCGGGGGAGGGCAAAAAGCCCTTCGACGGGTCCTCAGCATAGACTCGGCATTCGATGGCCACTCGGCGCTGCGTGATCTCGCTCTGACGCCACGGCAACGGCTCTCCGGACGCGACCCGGAGTTGAGCGACCACGAGGTCGAGGCCCGTCACTTCCTCCGTGACGGGGTGCTCCACCTGGAGCCGGGCGTTCATCTCGAGGAAGTAGAAGTTTCCGCCCTCATCCACGAGGAATTCCATCGTCCCGGCGTTCGTGTAGCCGATCGCGCGGGCGCCGGCGACGGCCGCGGTCGCGAGCCCCGTCTTGCTGGCCGCCGGCAGGTTCGGCGCCGGCGACTCCTCCACGAGCTTCTGATGGCGGCGCTGGATCGAGCACTCGCGCTCGTAGAGGTGCACGATTTGTCCAGAGCTGTCCCCAAACACCTGGATTTCCACGTGCCGGGGACGCTCGAGATAGCGCTCGACGTAGAGCTCCCCGGTGCCGAACGCTGCCTGGGCACGGCGAGTCGCCATGGCGAACGCACCCGCGAGATCCGCGGGCTTGTCGACCCGTGCCATGCCGATACCCCCGCCACCCGCCGCCGCCTTGAGGAACACCGGGAAGCCGACGTCGCGGGCGACGGCCTCGGCCCCGCCGACATCCGCCACCGGCTCGAAGCTGCCGGGCAACACGGGGACGCCGGCAGCCGCCATCAGCCGGCGCGCTTCGATCTTGTCGCCCATCTTCCTGATCGCCTCCGGCCGGGGGCCGATGAACTCAATTCCGGCCCGGTGGACGGCGTCGGCGAACCGCCAGTTCTCGGAGAGAAAGCCGTAGCCAGGATGGATCGCGTCGGCCCGCGCGTGGCGCGCCGCTGCGAGAATGCGCTCGGCGTTGAGATAGCTCTCGCGCGCCGGCGCGCCGCCGATCGCGACGGCTTCGTCGGCGTCACGCACGTGGAGCGCCCCGCGATCCGCCTCCGAAAACACCGCGACGGTCTTGAGACCGAGCTGACGGCAGGCGCGGAACACCCGGCGAGCGATTTCTCCCCGATTGGCGACCAGGACCCGGCGGATCAACGACGATCAGGCCGGACGGGCGTCGCGCGCGACGACATCGAGAGCGGCCACGCGCCAGCCTCCTTGGGCCGAGGCCCAGCGGACCAGCACCACCGCTGAGATGGAGGGGCCGTCGAGCCTCGTCTTCACCAGCCGCTGGGCGCCGAGCTTCGCGAACGCGACGATCCGATAACCGGAGTAGCGGGCGCCACGGATCAGAGTCCAGGGCGTCGCGCCGAGGACCAGGCCGGACGCAAGCCAGCGCCCCAGCGCTTCCTCGTCACCGGCGACCAGCGCCTCCGCGAACGACCGGAGGGCGTCGCCGAGGCTCTCGTGAATCGGCCATGCGGTCGTGGCCGTCTCCAGGCGGATGAACTCGCTCGCGTCGTCGGAGAGATCGGCCCGGAGCGGCTCGCCCTCAGGCGTCTGACGTGAGGCCAGCCCTTCGCCCGTCACTCCGCCGGCAGCCACCAGCAGCTCTTCGAGGCGCCTTTTGCGCGACACCGCGCGTTCCTTGGCCGACGGTGCGCCGGCCAGATGACGAAGGATCGTGTCGCCGCTCGCGATGTGCCGCTCCTCGTCGCCGATGCAGCGCACCAGGATTCGTCGGGTCGGCGGCTCGTAGACCGGGTTGGCGCGGGACAGATGGTCGCGATACGTCGCCAGGAGATGCGGGTTCAGGACCGCGTAGACGCCGACCAACCGCTCCACGGTCTGATCTGGTCCCTCCGGTTCCTCCAGACAGTCCATGAAGGCAGCCACGGCGGGGTTGGCGGCTTCGGAAACGTGCGCGAGGGCACGAAGCTCGGGAAGGCGGCGACCGAACGAGTCACAGTGCTGAGCCAGGTCCCAAACGTGGCGACCCATGAGGAGTTTTGCGGAGAGCTCGGGCGTGAGTGCGATCCACCCGCCGAGGGCTCGCATCGTGCGTTCGACCACGTACCGGTAGTTGCGCAGCAGGCGGGCGGAATGGTCGGCGCTGAAGGTTCCTTCCAGGGGCTGCGGCACGCGCGTCAGTAGACTTGAGATCGCTGGGTCGTCTTGATCAGACGCTCGATCTCTTCCTCGGTGAACCCCGCCATCCGTCGCACGTCGGTCGCGATGGAGATGGACACCGCGTCATGGTCCCCTTCGCGCCGGACACCGCCCAGGTTGAAACGCTCGTCGATGCTCTCCTGGAACTCGATCGCCCGCCGCCGCCGCTCCACATCGCCCTCGGTCAGCTTCGTCAGCCATTTTGAGCCCATGCGGACGTGGGTGATCTCGTCGGCCAGGACGAAGTCGACGGCGCGCTCAAGGATCGGGTCACCGATCCTTCGCGCGATGTGCACGAGCTGGTTGAAGACGTCGCACGCCAACCCCTCGAGGCCGCGGTTGACCCCTGCAACGCGGGCCGCCGCGTCCTCGGCGCAGGCGCAGCGCCAGAGGATGGTCGTCTCGGGGAATTCACCGACGTACCCGTCGAGGTGCTCGAGCAACCGTAGATAGATCTCGACGTGCCGCGACTCGTCCCAGACCTGCCGCGCCATGTCCATCGTGAATTCCCATGGCGTGTCCGGGAAGTCGCACACGGTCCGGCCGGCGCCCTCCATCGCCTGCAGCTCGCCGACCATGATCCCGTGAACCCGCTCTTTGATGGACTCACGGCTCGATAGGTCGGGGAACGGTGGCAACCCCTGGGCGACCTTCAGCTCGGCGACCTCGCGCGCGCGCATCCTGACGAACCGATCCTCCCGCGCGAGCTTGTCATAGGCTATAGGACGATCCATCGGGGCCCCTCTCGGCGAATGAACGGCTGTTCATCGAAGTGTAAACGACTCGCTGTCGTGTGGCAAACGTGTGGCGTCGCGGGGCGCTCACGACCTGCTACACCCGCTCCTTGAACTCTTTACCGAGGAGCCCCTCGGGCCTGAGTAGCAGGACGACGATGATGATCAGGAACGCGAGGGTGTTCTTGAACTGGATGCTCACGTAGGCCCCGGTCAGGCTCTCCGCAACTCCGAGGATGACCGCGCCCACCACCGCGCCCGGCAGGCTGTTCAGCCCGCCGAGCACGGCAGCGGCGAAGCCCTTGAGAAACGGGTCCAGCATGAAGAACGGGTCGAGCAGCAGCGCGGGCGCCAGGAAGATCCCGGCGACACCATCCGCGTGGGGATCCCCAGGGTCTGGGCGGCCATCACGTTCTCCGACGTCGCCCGCATCGCGAGCCCGAGGCGCGTCTTCTGGACAAGGAGGTAGAGGAGGAAGCTCCCGACGAGCCCGGCCGCCATCGTCGCGATGGAGAGTTGGCTCACGACCACTGGGCCCAGCTTGTAGGTCCTGGTGTCGGAGATGGGAAAGGGCAACGAGACGGGCTCGGCGCCCCACCACCATACGACGGCGCCCTGAATGATCAGCGCGAGCCCCAGCGTCAGAATCACCATGCCCAAAAGGTTCGCGCCCTCGCGCTGCGCCTTCGCGAGCACGCCGACGTAGAACGCGACGCCAACGGCCGCGCCGACGAGCAGGCTCGACGCCAGCGCCACCGGGAAAGAGTAGCGGTTGGTGAGGAGCGAAAAGGCCACGAAGGTGGCGAGCGTGGCGATGTCGCCGTGGGCGAAGTTCAGCACGCGCGTCGAGCGATAGATCAGCACGACGCCGAGGGCCACGAGCGCATAGAGGCTCCCGGCCGCGAGGCCGGTCAGCATGTACTGCAGAACCTTCTCCATCCTACGTGCGCCGTCTCACCGGAAGGGCCAGAGCTGGAAGTACAGGCGTGCCTTGAGCCAGCGGCCGAACAGCCCGCGCGGCTCGAAGATGAGCACGATGAGGATCGTCGCACCGTAGACGATCGGGACCATTTCCCGAAACTCCGAGAAGACCTTGGGAACGAGCAGGACAAAGGCGGCGCCCAAGATCGACCCCTCGATCGAGGCGACGCCTCCGATGATGACCGCGACGAAGAGGGTGAGCGACTCGCCAATGTTGAAGATCTGCGGCTCGATGTGACCGAGCACCTGGGCGTACAGGGCGCCGTGGACACCCGCGTAGAAGGACGAGATCGCGAACGCCAGGAGCTTGTAACGCGTCAAATTCACGCCGTGGACCTCCGCGGCGATGTCCGAGTCGCGAATCGCGACGAAGGCCCGGCCGATGTAAGACGAGACGATGTTGTAAGTCGCGAGCGTGAACACGGCGAGCAACAGGACGTAAGTGTAGTAGACGGTCTGCGTGCCCGTGAGGCCCAGCATCGGCGTGAGCCTGGCGATCGAGAGGCCCGAACGCCCGCCCGAGAGCACCTCCCAGTTCACGAAGACCTGGTAGACGGCGACGCCGAAGCCGAGCGTCGCGATCGACAGGTATGGCCCCTTGAGCCTGAGCGACGGGAAGCCGACGACCACGCCGGCCAGAGCCGCGACGCCGCCGGCCCCGGCCAAGGCCACCAGGAACGGCGCGCCCCAGACGCGCATGTGCCCGAAGGCGAAGGCGCCGATCGCAAGAAACCCGGCCTGCCCGAACGAGATCTGGCCCGTGTAGCCGATCAGGAGGTTCTGGCCCATCACCCCGATCGAGTAGAGCGCGATCAGCGTGCCGAGGAACACGGCGTGGTCGGGGGCGACCCACGGCAGGGCCACGAGCGCCGCCAGCAGGATGCCGAGGAGCGCCCGCGTGATGCGCCGTCGCGCGAAGCGCAGGTCCTGCGCGTAGGACTCGATCAAGTCCACGAGCTCAGATCCATTAGTCTCGGTAGAGGCCCTGGATCATGTCCGTGTACCGCTGCTCGAGTGCCCGGCGCTTTACCTTCATGGTGGGGGTCACGTCGCCCTCTTCCGCGTAGAACCGTCGCGGCAGGAGCGCGAACTTCTTGATCGTCTCGACCTGCGAGAGCGTCGTGTTGACGGCCTCCACTTCCCGGTCGATCAGCCGCACGACCTCGGCGCTCTGGGTGAGGTCCTGAAAGGTCGTGAACGGGATCCGCTGATCCTGGGCGTACTTGGTGACGTTGTCTTCGTCGATCAAGAGGAGCGCCACGAGGTACTTCCGGGTGTCGCCGACGACCACGGCGTCCTGGATGTACGGGCTGAATTTCAGCTTGTTCTCGATGTAGGCCGGCGTGATGTTCTTGCCGCCGGCGGTGATGATGATGTCCTTCTTGCGGTCCATGATCTTCAAGTATCCGTCCTCCCAGGCGCCGACGTCGCCGGTGTGGAGCCAGCCCTCACGATCGACCGTCTGCGCGGTGAGCTCCGCATCCTTGAAGTAGCCCTTGAAGACATGCGGGCCCCGCGTGAGGATCTCACCGTCGTCGGCCAGCGCCACCTCGATGCCGGGGATCGGCTGCCCGACTGTCTCGACCCGGGGGCGCTCGACGCGGTTGACAGAGATCACGCCCGTCGACTCGGTCAGCCCGTATCCCTCGACGAGCGGGACACCGAGGGCGTGGTAGTACTCGAACAGCTCGGGCGAGGCCGGCGCCGCCCCGCACACGGCGATGCGGGTGCGGTCGAAGCCGAGCCGTCGCTTGAGTGGCGCGAGCGCCGCCCAGGCGGCGAGGCGATACGCGAGCACCAGCCAGAAGGAAGCGCCCGCCGGCCCGAGCCGGGCGCGGGTGTAGCGCCGCCCGATCACGACCGCCAGCCGGTACAGCGAGCGCTTGAGCCGCGTCGAGTCCGCCATACGGAGCTCGACGGTCGAGGCGAGTTTTTCCCAGATCCTCGGCACGCTCGCGAAATAAGTCGGCGAGATCTCGCGCAGGTTCTGGAAGAGCGTATCCGGGCTCTCGATGAAGTTCACGACGTAGCCGGTGCGGAGGGGACCGAATACCGACACGAGATTTTCGTAGATGTGAGCGAACGGCAAGTACGAGACGACCTCATCGTTCTGATCCACGGGGTTGACCGACAGAAACGCCTCGGTCACCCAGAGGATCCCGCGGTGCGCCAGCATCGCCCCCTTCGGCGGCCCGGTGGTCCCGGACGTGTAGATGATCATCGCCGTGTCCTCGGGCCCCACGGCCGCGAGGCGCTCGTCGACTACGCCGGGGTGTGTCTCGACGAAAGTCTTCCCCTGCTTCAGGAAGTCCTCGAGAAAGCTGACCCGTTCGTCGCTGAACCCCCAGAGCCCCTTCGCGTCCCAGACCACGATCCGCTCGAGCCGGGTCTCCGCGACGATCGCGAGCACCTTGTCGAGCTGCTCCGCGTTCTCGACGAAGACGATCCGTGCCTCGGAGTGATTCAAGAGATATCGGATCTGCTCCGGGCTCGACGTCGGGTAGACACCGCACGTCACGCCGCCGACGGTCTGGATTCCGAGATGGCAATGGAGCCACTCCGGCCGGTTCTCGGCGAGGACGGCGACGTTCTCCTGATGGCGGAGCCCGGAGGCGACCAGCGCGGCCGCGACCCGGCGCACTTCCTCGCCGTATTGGCGCCACGTTACGCGGTGCCAGATACCGTACTGCTTGAATCCTCCTCTTGCGGTAGAGTCGCCACCCCTTGGCGCTGGCGTCCGACCCGCCGACGCCCAGGTAGACCTCCCGGACGTTCTCGTCGTCGCCGAGCTCTTTCGCCGTCCCCTCGAGCACGACCCGCCCCGACTCGAGGATCGCCCCCCGCCGCGCCACGCCGAGGGCCAACCGCGCGTTTTGCTCGACCAGCAGAATGGTCGTCCCCGTCCGCGCGATCATCCCGAGCGCCTCGTACACGTTCCTGGCGACGCGGGGTGCCAGACCCAGCGACGGCTCGTCGAGCATCAGCAGGCGCGGTCGCCGCAGCATCGCCCGCCCGAGGGCCAACATCTGCTGCTCGCCGCCGGAGAGGGTCTCCGCTTGCTGGCGCGCGCGCTCCCGGAGGATCGGGAACATGCCGTAGACGAAATCACGGTCCGTCGCGACGTTGTCGTCGTGTCGCCCCCAGAGCCCCAATCTCAGATTCTCCTCCACCGTCAGTTCCTTGAAGAGGCCCCGATCCTCGGGAACGTAAACGATACCGAGCCGCGCGACCGCCTCCGGCTGCCAGCCGTCGATCCGCCGCCCGCCGAACGCGATCTCACCCTTCTTCGGCTGATCCTTGAGCAGGCCGGCGATCGTCCGGAGCAGCGTCGTCTTGCCGGCGCCGTTGGGCCCGAGCACCGTGAAGATCTCTCCCTCCTCGATCTCGAGTGACACGCCGAACAGCGCGTATATTCGGTCGAAGTAGAGCGTCTCGATGGAGGAGATTCTCAATAGTGGGGGGCCCGAGGCGGCTCCCCCCACACCCCCCTGATCGCGGGGCGCCCGACCGCCGCTTCCCCCTTCACGCTCCGGTTCGCGCCGGCTACTCACCG
>WNFS01008521.1_pt1 | contig 11871 bp, 12 predicted proteins | sample 5400141 | NCBI WGS metagenome assembly WNFS01 (sample SAMN13153358, study PRJNA577476) | soil metagenome | isolation source: 60 cm saprolite under Madrone tree | place: USA:California | collected 2016-06-14 | reverse complement strand
TCGCCGAATCACTGGAGCAGCAACTCCTGCAACGTCATCGCGCGCGCCAGGGAACCAAGTGAGAGAAGCAATACAAGGGAGTGCGCTCCCTTGAACACTCTGAGGTTTCGCGGATTCCTTTGAACCCGCCACTATTCGTATCGCAGAATATCGACAGGAAGAATGCGGGAAGCAGCACGCGCAGGAATCAATGTGGCGGCGACGCTGATCGCCAGCGCGGCGGCGGCGATCCACACGGCGTCGAGCGCGTTGGCTTGGAACGGGACGAACGGAACAGAATAAACTTGCGGGTCGAGCGGGATCAGGCGGTACGTTCCTGCGGCCCAGGAAATCGTGTAGCCGGCCACTAATCCCGTAAAGGTGCCGACGACTCCTACCGTCAGCCCCTGCAGCACGAAAATGTTGCGAACCTGGTTGCGGTAGGTGCCGAGCGACATCAGCACGGCGATGTCGCGCGCGCGATCGGTGACTGTCATTGCGAGCACGACGAGGATGTTCAGGCCGGCGACGAAAGTGATCAGGCCGATGAATAGCGCGGTGACGAGCTTTTCCAGACGCAGCGCGCGGAACAGCGCGCGATTTTCGTCCTGCCACGTGGTCGTCGCGAGGCCCTTCCCGGCGGCAGCGGAAATGGCGCGGGCGGCGTCGGCGGCATGGTCAACGTCCTGCACGCGGAACTCGAGGACGCTCACCACGTCGCCGACGCCGGCAAGATTTTGCGTCGCGGCCAGCGTGGCAAACGCCCAGTTGGCGTCGTAATCGTAGAAGCCGGAATCGAATATTCCCGCCACGCGGAAACGCCTCGAGCGCGGCACCATTCCGTAGGGCGTGAGCCGGCCTTCGGGGCTGGTTAGCGTGACGTAATCACCGGTCCGGATGTTCAGCTCCTCCGCCATCAATTTGCCCACGACAATCGAATCGAATCCGTCGGCATCCGGTGCGAAATCGGCTGAGCCGGAAACGATGTGGCGCAGGGCGTCATCGGTGCGGCGCTCGAGTTCCGGGTCGCACCCTTTGATGACGACGCCCCGCGCATGGCCGCTTCCGGAGAGCAGCACCGTCAGATAAATGGCCGGAGACACGCTGCGCACGCCATCGACGTGGCTCAGCCGTTCGGCAAGCGCGCGATAGTCCGCGATGCCTTCGGCGCCGGGGCGCGTCAAATTGACGTGCGCGGATACACCGAGGAGACGGTCCTGAATCGTCCGGCGAAATCCTGTATTCATGGACAGCGCAATCACCAGCGTCGCCACGCCGGCGGCAATTCCGATCACGGAAAACATCGTCACCAAGCGCAACACGGCTGGTTTGTAGGGAGACCGAAGGTACCGGCGCGCGACCAGCCAAGCAAACCTCATTTTTGGCCGCCCGAACCTTTTTCGGCGGAAATTCCGGTGGGATGTTCCGCGGATTTCGACGCTCCCTCCGTGGAATCCTCACCGGAAGTTTCAGGGCGGAGCAGCGGAAATAAGATCACTTCTCGTATAGAGTGTGAATCAGTAAATAGCATGGTGAGCCGGTCGATGCCAATACCTTCGCCAGCAGTCGGGGGCATGCCGTGGGCCAGCGCGCGGATGTAGTCCATGTCCACCTCGCGCGGCACTTCTTCGCCGCCCTTTTCGACCTGTTGCCGGAACCGGCGTTCCTGTTCGGCCGGATCGTTCAACTCGGAAAAAGCGTTGCCAAGCTCCATGCCTGCGACATAGATCTCAAAACGCTCGACGAGCGACGGATCGTCTTTACGGCATTTTGACAGCGGCGAAATGTCGGTCGGAAAATCATACAAAATAGTGGGCTGAATGAGGTTCGGTTCGGCGACAAGCTCGAACAACAAACCTGTCAATTCGCCAGCCGTCAAGTTCGGTCCTCCAGTCACGTTCTTGGTGCCCGGGTCTCGCCTATCGAGCCAAGCGCCGTGTAGATTGGCGACGGCGCGCGGACCCTCGGGACGAGCCAACAGATCCGGCGTCGGTGCAGGGCCAGCATCCGTAGGTCTCGCATCGACAGGCGCTGAAATTTCGCGAAGTCGACTTCGTACTCGCCGTATCGGACAACCGTGGAACCTGTCACTTCCTTCGCGAGGTGGGCGAAGAGCTCCTCGTTCAGCGCCATCAAGTCGTGGTAATCACTATAAGCCTGGTAAAACTCCAGCATGGTGAACTCGGGGTTGTGCGAGGTGGAGATACCCTCGTTGCGGAAATTGCGGTTGATCTCGTAGACGCGGTCTAGACCCCCGACAATCAGGCGCTTCAAATACAACTCGGGCGCGATGCGCAGGTAGAGGTCCACGTCCAAGGTATTGTGGTGCGTAACAAAGGGCCGGGCGGCCGCTCCGCCTGGGATAGCCTGCATCATCGGCGTTTCAACTTCGATATATCCCCGGGCATCGAAAAACCGCCGCAACTCCCGAATGATTTGCGCGCGCCGCAGGAAAATTCCGCGCGCACGCTCATTCGCAATCAAATCCAGATAGCGTTGCCGGTACCTGACTTCGACGTCGGACAGGCCATGCCATTTTTCGGGCAGTGGCAGCAGGGCTTTACTAAGCAAGGTGAGCTCGCTGACCCACACGGTGAGTTCGCCGGTTTTGGTGCGGAATAAGTGACCGTTTAGGCCGACGAAGTCACCCAAATCCAGCATCTGGAACAGTTCGAAGGCACGGGGGCCAACAATGTCAAGTTTCACGTAAATCTGCAGACGCTGGCCTGATCCGGAAATGTGGGCGAACCCGGCCTTGCCGTGCAGGCGAAGCGCCACAATCCGCCCAGCGACACGCACAGGAGGTTTAGAGGCTTCGAGGGCCGCTGCGTCCGCCGACGCATACTTTTCAGCGAGTTCAGCAGGAGTTGCCGTCCAATCGAACTTGTGCGGGTAGGCATCATGGCCGCGTGCTTCTATCTCGGCAAGCTTCTTCTGGCGTTGAAGATACTGGTCCTGTGGCTCAAAAGGTAACAGGGAATTCTCCCCTCGAAAGCCTGGCGCCAAATCAGAGCGCCAAATGAAAACGAAGTATAACGGCAAGGCCAGCGGCTGGCAAGGAAGCCCAAACATGGCAAGATGTGCTATGATACGCCCTCTCAGAGGGGGTTATGGGGGATTTTCGCGCCAAACGCGCCGGCCAACGCTCACGGACTGTGCGTGAGGACTGGTTTGCCTGGCTCCCCGAGGAAATGGACCAACTTTTCGGGGCCACGCGAAGCGAACTCGAATGCTCGAACGGAATCTTGAGTGTTGCCCTGGACGAAGCGCTGGCCCTTTGCGAACAGGAGCAATTCACGGTCGCTAAGGAAAGGGTCACAGCATTTGCGGGGCTGTTTGACCGTTTGGCAGTGCGTCTCCGGCTTGTGATCCGCACGATTGAAGACCACGGGTCGCACTTTGGAACCCTGCCAAACGTGACCGCCCTTGCCTCCGAAAACTTCCGTGGAACGACCGCCCAGAGAATTTCATTCATGGACAATCTGCTTGCAAGAATAGTTTTCCGAGGCCGGACGCGTTTCTTTCACAAACTGCACGCACTTAAAGAGATTATTGAAGAGCTGCAAAAAGAAACTCGCGCTATCGTGGAGGATGTTTCCTACGGGGCGCTGGTGTACCCGGGACGTACCTGGAGGGAACTCGAAGTGCTCGGATACGACCTGAATACCTGCATGGGGGAGACAACGGTCGTGTTGAAATCGTTCTTCTGCGCCTTACCCGCTGAGGAGCTCGAGGCATTTCGGCAGAAGCTCGTAATGCAAGTCCCAGCCATTCTTACGGTTAGGCCTAGACGCACGTAGAGTTTCCAGAATAAATTAAGGTTGTGAGCAATTATCCAGCTCGCCGCAGGGCCGGGCAGCAGGCCCGGCCCGAGGTAACCGGCTCCGGTACCTAACCAGCACCGGGCATTCACACAAGTGCAACTTAAGGAGCCAGGGGTGCATCCCATTCAACGGATGCGTCCCGTCGGGTACGGTGACCCGCACGAGACAACCAGATTCCAGCGAAATGAGTGAGGCAGAGGCCATTCGCCTGGCCCAACTGGGCGACGCTGGCGCGTTTGAACGCATCTACCGGCTTCATAGCCGGCGAGTTTATGCGTTGTGCTTGCGAATGGTGGGTAATACCTCCGAGGCGGAGGACCTCACCCAGGATGCTTTCTTGCAATTGTTCCGCAAGATCGCGACATTTCGTGGGGAGTCCGCGTTCTCAACCTGGCTGCACCGGCTCGCAGTCAATGTTGTGTTGATGAAGTTGCGGAAGAAAACGCTGCCGGAGACTTCGCTGGAGGAGACGACCGACCCTGACGATGAGTCCAGCGGGCCGCGGAGAGAAATCGGTGCGCCGGACCTGCTGTTGACCGGCTCGATTGACCGCGTGCATCTCGAACGGGCGATAGAGCAGTTGCCACCGGGATATAAGCAGGTTTTCGTGCTTCATGATATTCAGGGTTTTGAGCACAATGAGATTGCCGGACTGATGAGCTGTTCGATCGGGAATTCCAAATCGCAATTGCACAAGGCGCGAATGCGGCTGCGAGAACTCTTACAGGAAACTCTGCGTGATCAGGCGCGGCAGGAACGCCGGGCCGCCAAGACAGAATCGGCGGGGTCGGATTGACCGCGAGTGAAGAAGGGTAACGGACATGCAGTGCAATGAATTGGAACAGATTCTCGAACAGCACTCTGACGGGCCCTTGCCGGAGCTTGCCAACTCTCACATGAACGGCTGCGAAGCTTGCCGCGCACTTGCCGCGGATCTTGAGGCGATCCACACCGTGGCGGCCGGACTCGGCGCCGAAGAGATCGCTCCTCCCGAACATATCTGGATCACTCTGCGCAACCAACTGGAAGCCGAAGGAATCATCCACGAACCGGTCCCGGTGGATCAGAGCGCGAGGCATGGCTGGTGGTTTGCGTTCCAACGCCCGGCGCTGGCCGGGGCGTTTCTTTCCTGTGTACTCGTCGCGGCAGGGATGATCAGCACCCTGGGCAACTCGACGCAGATGGCAGTGCATCCGACGGTACCTCCGGAACACCATGAGGCGTCAGTGATGCCTTCGGCGGAAAACGTATTTAAAGAGGAACTGCTGACGGTCAGCAACCGGAATACAGCTGGGTTCCCGGCACGCGACGCCGCCGTTTCGGATTCCATCCGCCGCAATTTGAACATTGTTGACAACTTCATTGCTATGTGTGAAAAGAACGTACGCGAACAACCTGAAAATGAGATGGCGCGGGAATATCTATACGGCGCCTACGAACAGAAAGCCGAGTTGCTGGCCACGGCCATGGACCGAAGCACGATGGGAGGGTTGCAGTGAATTCAACATGCCATGCAGTAAGGCTGGGCACGATCGGCGCGGTGATGGCAGGGTTTGTCCTCGCCGCTGCTCCCGCGCAAGCCGATCGCGTCGAGAAGCACTTCCCCGTGCAGAGCAAACCCATGGTTACGGTGCGCAATGCGAGCGGACGAATTCAGGTGAAGGCCTGGGGCAAGAATGAAGTGCAGGTCGCGTGGACCAATGCGGGAGGAAAGGCCCTCGTGGAAACCGAACAGGCCGGGAATCGCATTGAAGTCGTCACCCATATGGCCAATGAAATGGCGTCCGCGGAGGACGTTAAGACGGATTTTGAAATCACTGTCCCGGTCGAGAGTGAATTGAGCGTGCGCACGGACTCGGGCAACGTGACGGTTGAAAGCGTGCACGGCGATATGACTTTCGATACGGTCGGCGCGAACCTGCAGCTTTCCGACGTGGATGGCTACATGGTGATCAAGACGATCGACGGTTCGCTCGTTTGTACGCGGTGCGCTGGAAAGCTCGAGGCGAATTCGATCAGCGGCAACATGCAGATGCTCCAACCCTCCCTGAACAGCGTCCGCGTGCAGACCTCCTCCGGGAATATCCTGTTTGACGGGAGTTTCCTGAATCGCGGCGTTTATATCATGAAGAATTTCAGCGGCACGATCGAAGTCCACTTTACCGGCACCGATTCGTTCGATGTGAATGCGACCTCGCTCAAAGGCAACGTCATCAACCAGGCGTCCTTCAAGCCGGATACGCATGGTAGTCATCACCCCGCGTCGAAATATGGACAAAGCCTCTTTGGCACCATGAATGAAGGGCACGCCAAGGTCGAGCTGTCCTCCTTTAGTGGTACAATCAAGATTCTGAAGCGTGACTGACGCACTCGGAATCGCTTGCCGGATTATTTCCAACCGAAGAAGTCTGTGACCGGGCCTGCCCCGGAATGCCGCTTGGTGTGCCTGACCGGTTTCATGGGCTCGGGCAAAAGCACCGTGGGGCGCCTCCTGGCCGCCCAACTCGCCTGGCACTTTGTCGACCTTGACACCGAAATCGAACGGCACACCGGATTGCCGATTTCGCAAATCTTCGACCAAAAGGGCGAACCGGTTTTTCGCGACATCGAACATGAATGTCTTGCACGCGTGCTTGGCCGGGCATCGGAAAGGGACTCGCGCATGGTCCTCGCGCTCGGGGGCGGCACGTTTGCCCAGCCTCGCAACACTTCTCTGCTTCACAATGTTGATTCCCCGCAGCGCGCTGGGATCGCCGTTGTGTGGCTCGATTGCGCAATCGAGCTCCTATTGCAACGATGTGTACTGATGGGAGACAGGCCACTCTTCCGGGACGAAGCCAGTTTTCGTAGACTGTACGAAGAGCGCCTGCCATATTACCGGCAGGCGGACTATCGCATCGAGAGCAGTGGCGAATCCATTCGCGTGGTCGAGCAGATTCTGGGACTCGGCATCTTTGACCGTTCGGCGCGCGTGCCCGCGGATGGGACCACGCCGGGGCACCCGCTGCTATGAGTCACAATCGGAAATCCGTGAAGAAACTTGGCACACTGGGATTCGTCTTGTGTATTGCGGCCGGATTTGGCGCCATCGGGGCGGCGCCGCTCGCGCGCGTTTCCCCGCAGAAAAATAAAGATGCGAAACCGACAGTCCCAACGACAGGGCTCGCGCCCGACAAGGGAAAATTCCGCATCTCACTCGCGGGCCAAGTAGTCGGCAAAGAAGAATTTGAAATCTCATCGTCGGACGGAACGTGGTCAGCGCGCGGCTCAACGACCGCGCATGCGCCGGGCGGCGGGGACATCAAAGCGACAGGCCATCTTACGCTGGGCCCGGACGGCGCACCCATTCACTACGACTGGACGGCGGAGGCCCAGAAAAAGGGTTCCGGCGTGGTGGATTTCGTGAACGGCACAGCGAAAAGCGCCATCGATCTTGGCGGCAAATCACCCTTCCTGCAGGATTTCACGTTTCCATCCCCTCGCATCGCCGTGCTCGATAACAATCTCTACTACCAATATGCCGTGCTCGCCCAACTGTACGATTGGAAGGCTGGCGGCAAGCAGGTCTTTCCTGTCCTGATTCCTCAAGACATGACGCCGGGAAGCATATCGGTGGAATCGATCGGCCCGCAGCAGGTCGACAGCACGAAATACGAAACCTTGCGCGTCAGTTCACCGGACCTGGAAATTCTGCTTTACCTGGACGCCGGTCGCCGCCTCATGCGCGTTGACGTGCCCTCTTCCAAAGCGACGATCGAACGCGAATAGATCGGCCACCACACGCATCAAGAGGAACACACAGATTCCTGGGTTCTTTAGAATTTGCGGCTGCAAACAGCGCACAGACTGAAGTCTGCGCCACTAAAAGCCATCATCTGCCGGCGTTCAATTGCCGAAGTGCGGCCGCGCTTTGCAGGCGGATGTAGTTATTGGGGTCGTTCCGCAGGCGGTCGCGCAACACGGCGAGAATTTTGGGATCGACCCTACCGGACGACGCTTCCGCACGGAGAGCGTTGAAGAGTAGATGGATGGCCTCGACGCGCGCACCGGAATTGTCGTCATTCTGCAGCGCCCCGACGAGCGTCTGCTGGACTTCAGGATCTTGCTCGAACCCCTGCAGCGCTTCGAGTGCCTTGATGCGTACTCCGGGATTGCCGTCCGATAGCGCCGCCGCGCATACCGTGCGCCGGACTTCGGGGTCCGCGCAACGCGTGCGGAGCACTTCCAACGAATCCATTCGCGCGCTCGAATCGAATCGCTGGCCATTCGCCAAAACGAAAGTCAGAGCGCGCTGCACGTCGGCATCATCCGGTGGGCCCACGATATTCATCGGCGCCTGCGACATCAGTTGCACCTGCACCGTGGGCGTGCGCGAACCCGACGGCGTTACCCAAGCGACATTGGCGCTCCCCGCGCTCTGCAGTTGTTGCTCGGTCAGTTTTGGCGTGGAGGTGGGCGTGGGCGTAGCCGAAACCGTCGCCACAGGGCGCGGCGACACGGGAGGAGTGACGCGCAACCTCTGACCCCCTACGCCCGCCAAAAAGCCCGCTACCACCAACGCCGCCATGCTCATCGCCGGGTGATAGACCAACGTATCGCGAAGCACCGTCCACCACGCCACCGGAGAAAACACTCCGCGCCAGCCCGGCTGATTCGATCGTGCCTGTTGGTCGTCGAGCGCCTCGGACAGCTCGCTGCGGCACTGCGCGAGCAACAGGCCGGAACGATCCAGCGAATCGGCCGGCTGGTCAAACGAAGCAATTTCTTGATGCAGGCGGGTTTCGCGCGAAACCACGGCGGCGCAGGCCAAACACTGTGCTGTGTGAGCCTCGAGCGCCGCACGCATGGCGGGATCGAGTTCGTCGCAGGCGTAAAGAACCGCGAACTGCTCGATCTCCTCGCAGCGGAGGGTGGCCTCGTTGTGGGGTTGTTCGCTCACAGCAGTCCTTCCAGTTGGGTGCGCAACTTGCGCGTCGCGCGGAACAGCGAATTCTTCACCGTTTCCTCCGTGGTGCCAAGGACTTCACCAATCGCGCGCAATTTCAAGCCCTGGTAATGCTTCATCTCGAACACCATTCGTTCGCGCGGCGTCAATCGATCGAGCGCCGTGGAGATTCGCCGGCCGATTTCCAGACCCATTAGACGGCGTTCCGGATCGGATGCCGCGCCCCGCTCCTGTTGCCGGTCGAAAAAATCTCCCGTCGAGGCATGGCCATGAGCCTGAAGCACGGGTTCGGGCGCCTGATCTTCGGGCCGGCTGTTCCTGCGGCGGAGCTGGTCCAGGCAAACATTTGTTACGACCCGATATATCCAGGTATAGAAGCTGCACTCGAAACGGAAGCGGGGTAAATTCTTATAAATTTTCAGGAACGATTCCTGGTAGACATCACGGGCGTCTTCCGGCCGGTGCAAAATGTTCAGGGCGATTCGCAGAACGTCGCGGTCGTAGCGCTGCACGAGCGCTTCAAACGCTTCGCGATCGCCCGCCTGCGCGCGTTCGATCAGGGCTCGGTCGTCTGGCGCGGCTAAAGCTCGACCCGCAGCTCCGGTGAGGGCGCCTTCCCTGCGGTCTCCGCAGCCATCTCCAGACCACGCGATTGTCATTCCGTCAGCTGCCATTTTGTTGCGAGTACTTCATGAAACGCCGACTTCACTCTCGCCTGCATGGAACCCACGCTAATCTGTTAACGAGGCAATCCCAATGTGTTAGACGCACAAAAGCCGGCAAAGGTAGCAGCGTAAGTTAACGGGCCTTAGGATGTTTCCCCATCATGTAACCTACTGATTCCACCTAGATAATTTCAGAAAACTGGAGCCCCACTGAACCAGCCTTACGTGAACGAATCGAAGACCGGCGCCGGCAATGGCACCCGGACATCTCCGTCAAAAATTTCCGTTGTCCCCATGATCGCAGCAACCTATTTCATGGTGGCAGGCGGTCCATACGGCCTCGAAGAAGTCGTCGAAAAGACCGGCTACCTGGCGACCTTACTGATCCTCGTGGTGACGCCACTGCTGTGGAGTTTGCCTACGGCCATGATGGTCAGCGAGCTGGCGACGGCGATTCCCGAAGAGGGTGGCTTTTACATCTGGGTGCGGCGCGGCATGGGGCGCTTCTGGGGATATCAGGAAACGTGGCTGACGCTGGCAGGCAGCGTCTTTGAAATGGCCCTGTATCCGAATCTATGCGTGGCATACGCTTCCAGGTTTCTGCCCGGCCTGCAATCAGGACATCGCGGACTCTTTCTGGGTTTCGCGATGATCGCACTCTGCACGGGTTGGAACATCCTGGGAGCGCGGTCGGTGGGCGAGGGTTCCGTATGGCTCAACATCGCGTTGCTCGCGCCGTTTGTGGCGTTGATCGTGCTCGCACTGGGGATGGGCCGGGGCGGCATGCCTGTCTCGGTGCCGTTGCGCCAAGTGGATTTGCTCGGCGGCGTGCTCATCGCCATGTGGAACTACATGGGCTGGGACAATCTCTCGACAATCGCGGGAGAAGTCGAAGCTCCCCAGCGCACGTATTCACGGGCGATGTTCGGCGCGGTCGTGCTGGTGGTCGTGAGCTACGTGCTGCCGGTGGCGGCCGCGGCGCGCACGGGGATTGACCCCAATAGCTGGACGGCGGGTGGCTGGGCGGACGTCGCACGATTGATCGGCGGAGAGACGCTCGCCGTTGCCATCGCGCTCGCCGGAGTGATCGGAGCGATCGGATCGTTTAGCGCCTTGATGCTTTCTTTCACACGTTTGCCGCTGGTGATGGCCGAGGATGGCTACCTGCCGCGTGTTGTCACGCGGCGGCATTCCCGCACGGGAGCGCCCTGGGTCGCGATCATTGCATGCGCCGTATTGTGGGCCGTGTGCTATCCGCTGGGATTCGAAAAGAATCTCGTCCTCGACGTCCTGTTGACGGGCCTGAGCATTCTGCTCGAATTCTGGGCTCTGGTGGCGCTGCGGATTCGCGAACCGGAACTCGTGCGCCCATTTCGAGTACCGGGCGGCATAACCGGCGCGATTGTCATAGGACTGCCTCCTCTCGCTCTAATGGTTGCAGCCGTGGTGCGCAACCGCAGTGAGTTTGTCGGCGATACGAACGGACTCGTCATCGGCATCGCAATTATTGCCGCCGGAGTGTTGCTCTATTTTCTCAGCCGAATGATGCAACGAAGAAAAGCGGCCTGAAAACGCCGGGAGCTATGTTCGCGCCGAACTTGTATTACGGAGGGAGGACATAAGTGGCCAAGCGAGAAGTGCTATCGCAAACACGATGACAGCGTATCCGTTCGCGCGGAAGTATGCGTTTGGCTGCGCAAGCAATTCGATGGCGTCAGGAACGAGCGCGGTCATCGCGGCGAGCAGGAAATAGCCCAGGACGTTGAATCGCACGATGTGCTTCACACTCAGCCAAAGCGCGGCAAATATCGCAATGTGGAACGCCGCCTCCTGCATAAAAGTCCCCGGTGTGGCCGCGTTGGTGGCCAATAACACTGCAACCAGGACCACCATTCCGGCCCGCATCCATCGAAGACGAATGTATGCGGCAACTAGAGCAACGATGATCGCAATCATGCCCGGGATCAGGAAACTCCGCAAAATTCCGGTTGCCAAAGCCCCTATCGCCGGGTTCCATGCGTCTAACCCCTCCGGCACGGCCGCGCCCAGCGTGTGGCGCACGAGCGGCCAGCGCGCAAATAGTCCCGGAAGGCGGGTAATTCCCGCTATTGACGCTACCCCAAACACGGCGACGCACAGCGCATCGCGGTAATACTCTGGCCGATTCCCTACCCATGAGGGGATGCGTCCGTGGCCGAATGTCCGTTCGATGAAGAACCACGACAGGCCCAGCAAGAGGAATGCAACTGTCGCGTAGAGCGCCGTCACAAATAACAGCGAGATGAAAAGAATGGCATAGTAGATCTTTAGCGGCATTGTGGTCGTATAGCTAGTAAGAAGCTGCGGCATGCGGTTCACAAAAGTTGCAATCGCGGCCAGCAGCACCCAGACCGACCAATTGGCCAGCCGGCGCCATGGAACCTGGGCAATTTCCGGATGTTTCAGGTTGCGCAGGGCG
>WNFS01004397.1_pt1 | contig 11877 bp, 11 predicted proteins | sample 5400141 | NCBI WGS metagenome assembly WNFS01 (sample SAMN13153358, study PRJNA577476) | soil metagenome | isolation source: 60 cm saprolite under Madrone tree | place: USA:California | collected 2016-06-14 | reverse complement strand
CCTCAGCGCAGTTACCCCGAATAGACAACACACCGCGCCCGTTGTTCGTTGAGAAGCGCGGACGCTACAGCCCAGTTCGTCATTCGGGCTTCGTCATTAATTCGTCATTCGACATTCGTGCTTCGGCATTTCACAGTTCGTGTTCATTCGTGTTGATTGGTTAGCAAATGAAGACTCTCGGAATCGTCGGTGGCCTTGGGCCGGAAAGCACGGTCGATTATTATCAAAGGATTATCGCTCTATATCGCGAGCGCACCCGTGACGGTAGTTATCCGGAGTTCATAATCGCGAGCGTTAATCTGACGAAGGGACTCAATTTCATGGAGGCAGGAGATCTGGCGGGCATGGCCGATTACTTGCTCGAGGCCATCGGGAAACTTGCGCGCGCGGGAGCAGATGTCGGCCTCATCTCAGCGAATACGCCTCACATCGTGTTCGATGACGTCGCGGCCAAGTCGCCGATTCCATTGATCAGTATCGTTGAAGCGACGTGTGCTGCTGCCAAAGCCCGTAACTTAAAGCGGCTCGCATTGTTCGGCACCCGCTACACTATGCAGGCGAATTTTTATCCGGAAGTTTTCTCGCGCGAAGGGATCCCACTGGTCGTGCCAGAGCGCGAGGACCAGGATTACCTGCACGAGAAATACTTCACCGAATTGGTACCCGGAAAATTTCTGCCGGAAACGCGCGCAGCCTTGCTGGCGATCGTTGATCGCATGAAAGCAACGAGCGACATCGATGGCGTGATTCTCGCCGGAACCGAACTCCCGCTGATCCTACATGATCCAGACCACAACGGCATTCCGTTCCTCGATACGACAAAGATTCACTGCGAAGCCGCCGTCGATGAGATGTTGTCGTAAAATCTCAATCGCAAATCGAAAATCTGAAATCAAAAATCAAACTGGGCGGTGAGGGTTTCGAACCCCCGACCCTCTCGGTGTAAACGAGATGCTCTACCACTGAGCTAACCGCCCCGACTCGACTCTTTCGTGCAACTAAGGAGGTATCGCAAACGATTCCGTTCGCAGCCAATCGCGAACGTCGCGCCTAATCGTGACCGCTTAAAATCAATTTTGTCATTGCCGTGTGGAGAGCAAAAGAGGCAGAATGCGCCGCACGTGAAGGACCGTGTCGAAGCGGATGGGATTGTGCTTAGAACCAAAATGGGAATTTCTAAGGTCTATTTTATTGAACTCCCTAAAGAGGTTCAGGAACGGTTTCATTATGGTCCAGCAACGCCGATCGCAGCACACCGCGAGAGTCGGCCGATTAAGTTAGACGCAAAACAGGACGCACCTCGGCAGGCTAACGACCGCGGCTGGGTAGGGGCGATGATGGCGGATCCGGCTACTTTCGGAAGAATGCTAAAAATTTTCGTTACCGTGACTGTTATCATTATCGGCGTGGTGCTCGCTATCATTCGTGCTCGTTCTTAATGACAAGTAATACCGAGCAAAGCCTAAAATGACGTAATGGGAAATCATCGCTGACAGTCTCAAGAAAGCCGGTTGGAGTTTGGGGCTCTCAGCCATTGATTCCGAGGGGCGAACGAGTGGTAAGTGAATGATGATCGATCAAGCGAAGCATTTCTGTTTTTTTGAAACGCGAAGACTCCGAAGTTGCTGCTGTTGGTTTTATCGAATGGTTAGGGTTAGGCGGCAAATCCGATACCGATCAGGGCTAGCGATAAGGCAACCCTCTCTGATAAAGCGAGATGTCATGTTGTAGTGCTTCCACGAGAGCTTGGTTCTTCCGCGTGATTGCCAGGTCCAAGGCGCTCTTAGCACTTTCGAAAGCCTTGGAGAACTGCCCGTTCTCTGCGTAAGCGGCGGCCAGCGTACGCAGAATGACGGGATCTCTGCCTCCGGAAAGCTGGTTGGCTTGCGTGGCCAACTCGAGAGCCTGAGAGCCATTCCGAAGCGATGCATCTGGAGCTGTCGCCAATGTCCACGCCAGGTTGTCCTGGGCGGCTACCAGTCGAGGCGCTCTTTTTAGCGCCTCCCGATATTGTGCGACCGCTTCGCTCAGCAGGTTCTTCTGTCGAAGAGCGTTGCCGAGATTGTAGTGAATAGTGGGCGCATAAGCGTCTTCGACCCCTGAGTCCAGCGCTTTTTGGAACTGCACGATCGCCTCGTCCACCCGGCCCTTCCGAAGAAGTGCGTTACCGTAATCATTGTGAATGATCCTGTCGGCCGAAGCTAATTCCAACGCCTGTTGGAACTGAACAATCGCCTCATCTACCAGACCCTTCTGGAGAAGCTCATTGCCGATATCAGCCTGCAGTTCGGCGCGCTCGGTGTCGGTGCGATGTGATGCTAATTCAATCGCTTTTTGGAAATGAACAATCGCCTCGTCGTTCAGGCCCTTACGTAGCAGGGCCTTACCCAACTTGGCTTGAAACGTCGGGGAACTTGGCCACACGTTCACCGCCGCCTGGTAATGAGCAGCGGCTTCATCAATCAATCCTTTTTCAAGAGCGAGGTCGCCAAGCAGGCTATGCGCTGTCTCGTTGTTCCCAGTCACGGCAAGCGTGTGTTTCCATAGCGATTCGCCCTCGCGCCAATACGAGGCCTGAACCCATGCAGTCCAACCTAAGAAGGCAATCACAGCTGTCGCTGTAGCGGTCAAAATCCATCGGCGACGCCAGGATTTCGCCAGATCGGCAATCATCCACGTCAGTGCAAGATACAGGCCGATCTGCGGCAGATATGTGTAACGATCCGCATGCGCCTGCGAACCAACTTGGACGACGCCGATCACAGGCACAAGCATCCCAAGGTACCAGAACCAACCGGTTACAAGGTAGGGATGGCCTCGTCTCAGAGCGATCGCTGCTGCCGTAAGTCCAATCAGCAGCAAAATGGAAGCCGCGACTTCCCAGACGAGAAATGTTTGAGGATAAGTGTAGAACGGCGCCAGACGAAATGGCCAGAACATCTGGCGCACATACACAACGTAGCTCAGAAAAGCATTATTCAGCCGCCACCAAAATGGCAACCGCGAGATCGAAACGATCGCGTGCCCCTGAGCGAGAAAAGTAGCAACAGAGGAGACGACACACAGCAGTAGCAAAGGGACTTTTTCCAATATGAGATGGCCAACCAGTGACCAGCCTGGCTCTCTGTAGCTTCGTGAAGGCAGTTGACTACTCACTCCTGATCCGCGATTTCCGACTCCTGATCTCTGATTCGTGACTCTATTGAGCGGCCAATAGTCCAGGAGCAAAAGCACAAAGGGCAGCGTCACCAGCATGGGCTTGGACATCAGCCCACACGCAAACAAAATCCACATGACCGCGTAGCGGCCAAAGGTTTGGCGGCGAACGTACCGGACGTAAGCGCCCAATGTCAGCATGAAGAAAACGCCGCTTAACACATCCTTGCGCTCTGCGATCCATGCGACCGATTCCACATGCAGGGGATGAATCGCAAAGATTGCCGCCACGAAAGCGCTGCGCCAGAGCGCTCCCGACATCTGTGCGAGCACGAGAAACAGCAAAAGGACACCCGCTGTGTGCAACAGCAGGTTCGTCATATGATGGCCGCCAGCCTTCCGTTCGTACAGCTGCCAATCCAGCATGTGGGTTAGCCAGGTGAGCGGATGCCAATTATTGAAATGGCTGTGCGTGAACGCCCATGTCACTCCGTCCAGGGTGAGACCGCTGGTCACCTCTACATTATCATAGACATACTGTGGATCGTCGTAGTTAACGAAGCCGTGACCCAGGGTCTGGCCGAAGACCAACCATGTAATCGTTGCCAGGAAGACACAAATGACAACGATGGTGACTGATCTCTGCCTGACCTGATGGCGGAAAATCCTCGGCACAGCGAGCTTAGTCTATAGGTCCTAAACTACAGAGCAATCCGTCCCAGTTTTGAGCTCCCCCCTGAGCTCGCGCGCTTCGATGACACTGGGATTATGACCTTTTCAATCGCGATTGAGACTTCGTAGTCGCCATTGATTGCGTAATCCGGCCGCTTGCAAATGAAAGCGAACATTATCGTCATTACGTGAGATGAATTGGATCTGCCTTACCGGCAGCGATGGTATCGCTCTTACTGGTCTGATCCTGCGCGAGCCTTGTCTAACACGATGCTCAGGCCAGGAGGCTTGATATGATGTGGTAGATCTTCTTCTGCTTTCCAAGGCGGCGAAACTGGCCATCTATTAAGACGCTTATCTATCGCAATCTCGTTTTCTGTCGGCGGGTCTGAAGCGTATTGAATCACGGGAACTATGCGGAATTCGGTTCCACGTTCAGTCAGCTTGAAGCAGACCAGGTATGAGCTGCGATCACGCTTTACTCCGGCGCCTGGGGTGGTGAGTACAATGTGAAAGAGATAAAAAGGCCCATCTCTGTCTACAAGGTTTACCTCCTCGAAACTGGCTGAGAAGGGATGCGGCACACCATCCCACACCAAGAATTGGGCTTGTCCGCGTGCGATAACATCGTTGTTAGCAGCATCAAAAAGCCAGGCGAGAATTCCAGCGCGCATTTGGAATGTAGCAACCGTTATTACGGTCAGTACAACAGTGAGCTCTCGCATAAGAGTTGCCAGGGGGTCTAATCCGCTTGGCTCATCTTGTGACCGCCTGAGAAAAGCCAAATCATCTAAATTCATTTTAGCGGGAAGTGCGGCGTGACGCGAGCAAAACTCGACCCGCATGGGCACCGTTTGATCAATCGTGCCGAACCGACAATCCCAGCCGATTAGTTCTTCAGTCGAAGTGCGCCATCGACAGAGAGGCCAATTTTCGAGCGATGCGGTAATTTCGCGCATCAGCGATGCATGATTTTATTGCCTGGAATTGATGCTTTGTGGCGCACCGCTCGGCAAGTCGCCGCTCCTCCCGCCGTCGTTCTACAACCTTGCAATCGACGAGCGTTTTGAAGCCGTGTTCGACCCAACCTCGTCTAAAAGAATTTAGTGCTTTCCAGTTCATTGTTTCTACTCCGATGAATGTTTCTCGACTTTGGACACCGTCTTGATCTCGAGGCACAAACATTTCGTATTGAGCTCGGTCGGTGGATGTGCCGCCAGTTGACGGGGAAGTAAGCCTTAACCAGCCGCTGCAATCTTAGTTACGAGTTGCTCAATGCTAACGAATGTGGTTCACGTATCGGCGGAATGAAGGAGCATTACTTCGATGATTTGAAAGTCGGCGATCGCTTCAAGTCCGAAACGCAAAACGTGACGGAGAAACAGCTTATCGAGTTCGCTCACAAGTTTGATCCACAGATGTTTCATCTCAGTAGGAAAGCCGCCGAGCGAACAATCTTCAAAGGATTGATTGCAAGCGGGTGGCACACGGCAGCGATGACGATGCGGCTCTTCGTGAGAAGCTTGAACTTTGCTGAAGGCGCCATCGGCCTCGGGGTTGATGAACTGCGCTGGCCTAATGTGGTGCGGCCGGGCGATGTGCTCACTGTGGAGACGGAGATTGTCGATGTGCGTCCTTCGCGTTCGCGGCCCAATTACGGCATCATTCGCCTGCGGAACGTCACAACCAATCAGCGAGGTGAAGTTGTGCAGACAATGCTTGCAAGCGCAATGGTGCCGAGGCGACTGAAGGACAACAGGACTACTGACACCTGACCACCGGTCGGGCCATTTGAAGGTCTGTTCGCGCGACAGCTTCTTTGAAATCATCAGGCACAGAGGCTTGAAACTGTTTCCATTCGCCGGTCTGCGGATGACGGAATGCAAGCTTCCAAGCATGCAACATTTGGCGCGGAAAATTTTTGACCAGGCGTGCTCCATAGACTTTGTCACCGAGGACCGGATGACCCAGATGATGAAGATGCACGCGAACTTGGTGCGTGCGTCCGCTGTGCAGCCGGCATTCAATCAAACTTGCTTCCTCATTGGAGCGAACAACGCGATATTCGGTTTTGGCTGTGCGTCCACGCTTTGTGGTGACACTCATTCGCTGCCGATGGACAGGATGTCGTCCGATTCTTTCTTCGATTACGCCGGCCGGCTTGCGCAGTTTTCCCGCCACCAGTGCGAGATAAATCTTTTCTACGGTGCGGTCGGCGAATTGTCCGGATAATTCTCGATGGGCAAAGTCATTCTTAGCGACTACCAGGCAACCGCTTGTCTCCTTATCGAGGCGGTGAACGATGCCAGGCCGTTCCTTTCCGCCGATGCCTGAAAGTGTCGTGCAATGACTGAGCAGTGCGTTGACCAAAGTGTGTTCCCGCTGACCTGCGCCCGGGTGAACTGTCAGCCCTGCCGGTTTATTGATGACGATGAGATCGTCGTCTTCGAATAGAATATCGAGTGGAATTCGTTGTGGCCGTGTCTCGATCTGTTCGACCGGCGATTCCCTGACATCGATCTTGTCACCCGCTCGAACAATTTGCCTGGGCCGAGTGGATGCGCCATTGAGCCGAACGAATCCGCTGCGGATCAACTGCTGAAGCCGCGTCCGCGAATATTGCGGAAGTCGCTTTGCCAGAAAATGGTCAAGGCGCAGTTTCGCGTCGTTTTCTGATACGATAAACTCGATAGGCGTCGGATCTTTCAACGTTTCCGGACTAGAGCAGAGCACGAGCATGAACACGAGCAAGAGTAAGAGAGGGAATAGGCAGCAGAGTGAGGATGAACGAATCTCGCGCGTGAGAGTCAGATTTTAGACGAATCGTTGCCACCAAGGCTCTTTGGCACGATGTTTTTGTCTACATGTCACAACAAAATCCGCCACCGCCATCGTTTCCTTCACCGGAAGAGTTGAAGGCCAAGATCACGGAGTTCATGAAACAGAACTTCGGCGATCGGGTCTCGGTTGCGACCTTTGCGGAGCCGGAGCCGGCGGCGGCAGAAGAGGATGAAAAGGTCGAGAAGGCAGACCATAAGGAATTCGAATTCAACCTCTTGCCTCGCGATATTAAAGCGCATCTTGATCGGTTCGTGATAAAGCAGGATGAGGCGAAGAAGGTTCTCGCGATTGCCGTTTGCGACCATTACAACCACGCCAACTATTTGCGCCGCCTCGAGAAAGAAGATGTCAAGCGGGCGCAGGAGGTCGAATATATTAAGCAAAATGTGATCTTGGTCGGCCCAACCGGTGTCGGCAAAACATATCTGATCAAGCACATCGCGGACCTGATCAAAGTGCCGTTTGTGAAAGCGGACGCGACCAAGTTCAGCGAGACCGGCTATGTCGGTGGTGACGTTGAAGATCTGGTGCGCGAGCTGGTGCACAAGGCCGATGGCGACGTGAACCTGGCGCAATTCGGGATCATTTATATCGACGAGATCGATAAGATTGCGTCCGCGGGAAATTTGATTGGTCGCGACGTGAGCGGACGTGGGGTGCAAACGACGCTGCTGAAGTTGATGGAGGAAACGGAAGTGCCGGTGCGCAGCATGAACGATCTCCAGGCGCAGCTCCAGGCGGCATTCGAATTCCAAAGGCGCGGCAAGGCAAAACGCGAGACAATCAACACCCGCCATATTCTCTTTGTGGTCAGCGGCGCGTTCGAAAAGTTGAAGGAGCAAGTGGCGCGTCGGGTCCGGCAAGCACAGATAGGGTTTCGAGCCGAGCCAGTTCAAGTGATGGACAACGAATTGTTCCAGCACGTCACGACGCAGGATTTCATCGAGTACGGCTTCGAGCCGGAATTTATCGGCCGGTTGCCGGTGCGCGTTGTGTGTGAAGATCTCGACGCCGATGATCTCTTCAACATCATGAAATATTCCGAGGGCAGTTTGCTTCGCCAATACGAGCGCGCGTTTCGCGCCTACGGCATCGAGATCAGTTTCGAGGATGAAGCGTTGCGTCTGTTGGCAGAGGCCGCTGCAATGGAAAAGACCGGCGCGCGCGGATTGCTTACGGTATTCGAGAAATTGTTTCGCGATTACAAATACTACCTGGCTGGGTCGGGTCTGAGCCAGTTGCGTGTGACGGCAGCGCTGGTGCGCGAGCCGCAGCGCGTGCTTGACCGGTTACGGGTTGAAGGACACAAGCTGGAAGCGCAAATGCTCGAGGCTGGTGCGCGCCAATTCGCCGAGAAATTTAACAGTGACCACGGATTGGAAATTGTTTTCGATGAGACTGCGATCCGACGCCTCGTGGAGCGCGCGCAAGTTGAGCGGATGACGATGAGCGATCTGTGCGCTCATTTATTTAAAGATTACCAATTCGGCTTGAATCTGTTCAAAAAGAACACCGGCCACACAAAGTTTGTCCTTGATGCCGGGGCAATCGACGCTCCGGACAAGTTCCTGAGCGAACTGGTGGTGCAATCTTATTATCCTGCTTCAGTCGCGCAAAAAGCTTGATAGTTGATGAAGCGGTTGTTGATCACAACGCTGATAATTGGAGTCGCCGTGGCTGTCGCCGTCGGAGCGCTTCATGCCACAAAGTTCATGGCAGGTTTTGAAGCTGTCGCCACACGGCTTGTCACCGACTATGCGAGCGCGACAAGAATCGTCGGCGAAAAATGGCAATACGTTTTTGTCTTGTTGATTGCTCTTGGTGTCGCGTGGCTCAGGCTCAGCAACGTTCCACGACGGCATAGCCGGTTATTGATTTGTTTGTTATTGATCGAGCTGGTGGGTCTTTCCTGGGTTTGCTCTCTTTATAAAATATTCTTTCAGCCTGCGCCTTCTGTTGTTGCGCTTTTATTCGCATGGGCAACGGCGGAGGGCTGGTCCGCATTTGTACGAAGAGATCGCTCGCATCTGGTGCGAACATTGTTTGCCGATCGCGTGTCGAAAAAGGAGTTTAGGAGGCTGAGCGACGGAACAACCGCATTCGATGCTGAGCCGAAAGTATACGAAGTAGGCGTGGTCGTCTGCGACGTCGCCAACAAGTTCGCATTCGAGAAAAATTCTGACCCAGTCGCCTTCGCAGAAGTTACGGGGAAATTAATTCGCGAGACGACCACGCATCTCATTGACGAAGGCGCTTACGTGCATGCCGCTGACGGGGAAGGGGTCGTTGCGTTCTTTGGATTTCCGGTTCCAAACGCTGAACATGCTCAGAAAGCAGTCCGCGTTGTTCTCGAAATGCTAAAGAATTTTCGCGAGCGTCGCCAGGGTAAGGGAGAAACTACTGACAACTGGGATGTTCGCGTCGGGATTCGCTCTGGCTTGATCATTGCCGGTACGGTGAAAGACAGCGAGCGCCCGCTGCTGCTGGCGAGCGGTGAACCGATCGACCTTGCCAGGAGATTCTGCGCACTGAATCATTTCTACGGGTCAAACGCCCTGATGGACACACCCACTTTTGATCGGGTAAGTGACGCAGTTGTCGCGCGTCCGATTGACTTTGTCAGCGGGTTGAATTCGCATGATCGGCTTGAAATTTACGAGCCAGTTTGGCTTGCAGAGGAAGCCAAGCCGGAACACGTCGCGCGGCGGGATGCTTTCTGGAGCGGCGTGGTTCTTTATCGAGAAAAGCGCTGGGCGGAAGCCTATGGCGAATTTCAGAAGGCACGCGGCTCAGGGGATGAAGATGATGCGCCATTGCAATTTTATTTGCGAAGGCTGGAGCCGCTTCTTCTTCAATTGACGCAATCGCCTTTGGAACAAACCTGAGCGCTTTGAGAAGGACGGAATATCCGGCAGCGATCCGGAATTTGATTACGCAACTGCGGCAAATGCCGGCAGTAGGTCCACGCTCCGCGGAGCGGATCGCTCTGTGGATGGTGCGAGCGCGGGATGATCAACCGGAGCAAATTGCGCGCGCCGTCGTGGACACACGCCAGTCTATTCGGCCATGCAATCTCTGCGGATTTTTTGCTGCTGGCGAGTTCTGCGAAATATGCGCCGACTCGTCTCGCTCAACCGAGTTGCTCTGCGTTGTAGAACAGCCAACCGACATTCTTCCCCTGGAGAAAACCGGCGTCTTTCGCGGCCGATATCATTCTCTTGGCGGTAAAATTTCACCGCTCGATCATGTGAGTCCCGAAGATTTGCGCATCAAAGAATTACTCGAGCGCGTCGAGCGCGAAAAGATCTCGGAAATTATTTTCGCGCTTCCTGCTGATGTAGAAGGCGAATCCACTACAAATTACATCGTTGATTTACTTAAGGACAAGCCGATCACGCTCACGCGTATCGCGCGCGGCATTCCGGCCGGCGGCGGCCTTGAATCGGCCGATGAATTGACGCTCGCCGCCGCGCTTTCCGGGCGTACAAGGCTGTAGGGGAAGCGGTTCGCTTCCCCGGGGCGCCAACGGCGTACCCTGGAGTCTCCCGCTGCAGAACGTTTTAACTTTTGTAACTTTTGTAACGTTGTAACTTTCTTTGCCATGTCCTGTGCGAAAATTGATCCGACGCTGCATCGGGCGCAGAAGCCGCCGTGGATCAAAGTGCGGCTGCCGTCCAATCCGATTTTCTTTTCAACCAAAGCACTCATTTCCGATTTGCGCTTGCATACCGTTTGCGAAAGCGCGCAATGCCCAAATCGCTGGGAATGCTGGAGCCAGGGCACAGCCACTTTCATGATCGCGGGAGATCGCTGCACGAGGGCGTGCGGATTTTGTGCGGTGACGACGGCAAAGCCTTTCGCGCTTGAGGAAGACGAACCGCAACGTGTGGCTGAAGCGGTTCGCCGGATGAAATTAAAACATGTCGTCATCACTGCAGTTGCTCGTGACGATCTCAAGGACGGCGGCGCTCACCATTTCGCGCGCACGATTACAGCGATTCGCGAAATGGACCCTTCAATCATCGTCGAAGTGCTAGTGCCGGATTTTCACGCGCGAAATTGGTGCATTCAGATCGTGCTCGATGCCGGGCCGGACATTTACAATCATAACATGGAAACCGTCGAACGCCTGACGCCACTCGTGCGCTCCCGCGCAAAATATCACACGTCATTACGAGTTCTACGTCGCGCAAAAGAACTAGCGTCCCGCAATGGCGGGATTGTCACGAAGAGTGGCGTGATGCTCGGCCTCGGTGAGAAAGAGACGGAACTGTTTCAAACGATGGACGATTTGCGTGAAGTCGGCTGCGAAGTGCTGACGATCGGGCAATATTTGCGTCCGAGTCCAAAACATTTGCCCGTCGTCGAGTACATTACGCCTGAGCAATTCAGTTATTTCGGCGACATCGCGCGCAGAAAAGGTTTTCTCTATGTCGCCTCGGGTCCGCTGGTCCGCAGTTCCTATCACGCAGCCGATTTTCATCCGGTCGTGCGCCGATGATGGAACGAATGCGAGGCACTACGCGTGCGCTTGCAATCATTGTCATTCCGAGCGAAGCGAAGCGGATCGAGGAATCTCTGGATCTAATACTGAGATGTCTCGGCTTCGCTCGACATGACAGAAACGGATGTAAGATCGCAAACCGCCGCAGTCATCCCTGCGTATGAGGACGAAAAACATATCGGAGACATCGTTAGCCGAACACGCGAACAACTTGATCACGTCCTTGTGATTGATGATGGCTCCACCGATCAGACCGCACAACGTGCACGCGAAGCCGGCGCCGAGGTTATTGTTCACGATCAAAACCGCGGTAAGGGCGAAGCGATTAAGACAGGATTAGCGCACTGGTTCGCCGCAGCGAATCCGTCCAGCGGCGGATTACATCGACAAATCGCGTGGGCGATCCTTCTCGATTCCGACGGCCAGCATCTTCCCGAAGAGATCGATCGGTTTATAGCGGCAGCGGCTTCCGTAAGAGAGCCGAGTTTTTTCATCGGCAACCGCATGAATGATACTGCCCGCATGCCGTTGATCCGGCGCATTGTGAATCGTTACATGAGCGGCGAGATCAGCCGTGTTTGCGAACAAAAAATTCCCGATACGCAGTGCGGATTCCGCATGTTAGATCGGCAATTGGCGCCAGAGTTACATGCTAGCGGACACCGATTTGATTACGACACTGAAGTGCTCATCATCGCCAGCCG
>WNFS01003535.1_pt1 | contig 11877 bp, 13 predicted proteins | sample 5400141 | NCBI WGS metagenome assembly WNFS01 (sample SAMN13153358, study PRJNA577476) | soil metagenome | isolation source: 60 cm saprolite under Madrone tree | place: USA:California | collected 2016-06-14 | reverse complement strand
TGGCTATGTATGCGGCGGCTCGCGGGCATTGGCCGGCGGGGTTGCCAAGAGTCTAGATTCGTTGCTGTAGGGGCTGTGCGCGCGTGTATCTCGCATCAGAAGTGCTAGAACGATTTGTATATTCACGAGGAAAATGTCACGTCTGCTCTTTGGGGGCTTAATCCGGTGGCCGCTGCCACCTTGCTGGAAGGGATGCGGGAATTCCATTAACCCCACGTGCAGCCGAAGCTTCTTGTTGAAGGCGTCGGCAAGTTTCGTATCTTCATGCTCAAAGCTCGTGATTCGCAGCCTGTGAGCAAAGATGTTGCGTATTTCGCTGATGCCCTCCAGGGCCGCCCGCGTGGTTTTGTCGTACATATGTAGGAGGTAGCCGAGATCGATCTTGCTTGCAAAGCCGCCCATCGGCCCGTTCGGTTTGAAAAAAGTGTCTTGGACGCTACTTTGTCTGAGGCGTAGCGCAAGAGACTGAAGCAACGCCTCCTCCACTACGCCACCGCCGAGCACGGCGACTACGCGACTTGAGGGAGAATCGATGAACTCGTTGACGGCCGCGTGAATGTCGTCGTTCAGTATGGCCCAGACCATAGGCGGCTCCATGACTTCCAAGGGTTCAGACGACCAATACAGCGAGCAGGAGGCCATCGCGCGGCGCGAAGCTGCTCTTAAGCGCATGCTCTCGACGCCACATCGACCCCACAAGCCCATCGGCAAGAAGCGCTCGGCGAGCAAGGGGCGCGTTCATAAGGGCAAGTCGCGCTAGCGGCTGCTATCGATCGGGCTGGGCAACGACAAGGCCCATATACTGCACGCCGTTGACCTGCACTTTCGCAAACTCAGCGCAGCCACCATCACCACACATCCGAATCTGCGGGGTGTCCTGCGCTGATGCCAAGTGCACGGCGTTTTGACCAGCGAGCACCACCAGCGCGCCAGCGATAACGGTCAAGATAATCTTTGTGTATCGGTCAATCACGGTGCCCCCATGGATAATGCGGCTGAACCTATTGAGATTGTTAGTGCGGCGCCTTCGCCTCGCGTTTTTCCGCCGGCAATTCGTTCTGCCGGCGGAGCGCCACAGCGTGACTAAGTCGGCCAGGGCGCCCGAAGGCCGCCTGGGCAATAGGAATGTGGGTAGAAACGTGGGTATTCTACAAGCTTAAGTGCTATCTATTTGATTTCACTAAAGGAATTATTAGTAGTTGGCGGAGGGGATGAGATTCGAACTCACGAAAGGGCTTTAGGCCCTTTAACGGTTTAGCAAACCGCCGCCTTCAGCCACTCGGCCACCCCTCCGCACGATGAGCGGCTTGCGCCACGGCGTATGCGCGGTTCGCTTCATAGGGGGACCGTCGGCGATTGTCAATGAACCGAGTTCAGGCGAGCGCTTGTTCCAGATCGGCGATCAAATCGCCCGTGTCCTCGATGCCGGTCGAAAGCCGCAATAGATCCGCCGGCACCTTGCTGTAAGACCCTTCGACACTCGCCCGATGTTCGATCAAGCTCTCGACGCCGCCCAGGGAAGTCGCTCGTTTCCAGAGGCGCACGCGGGCGGCGGCGGCCAGCGCCGCCTCGCGCCCGCCGGCCAGCCGGATGGACAGCATGCCGCCAAATCCGCCCTGCATCTGCCGGGCGGCGATGGCATGGCCGGGATGTCCCGCCAATCCCGGATAGAGGACGGCAGCCAGCTTCGCGTGGCCCGCGAAATGGCGCGCGATTTCCAGGGCCGAGGCTGAGCTCTGCCGCACCCGCAAGACCAGCGTGCGCATGCCGCGCAGCAGCAGCCAGGCTTCGAACGGCCCCGGCACGGCGCCGGCCTGGGCCCGCAAATCGGTCAGGCGCTGCCAATAAGAGTCCTCGCGGGCCGTCACCAGGGCCCCGCAGAGCACGTCGCTATGGCCGTTCAGATATTTCGTCGCCGCATGCATCACCAGATCGGCGCCGAGGTCCAGCGGCCGGGTATGCAGCGGTGTCGGCACGGTATTGTCTACGGCCAGCCGCGCGCCGGCGCCCTGCGCGATCTCGGCCAAGGCGGCGATATCCGCGATGCTCCAGGTGGGATTGGCCGGCGTTTCCGCCCAGATCAGTTTAGTGCGACCCGGCTTCACTGCGGCGGCCACATTGGCTGCCTGGCTCATGTCGACGAAGTCGATACCGAGGCCGCCGGGCCTGCCGAAATCCATGATCCATTGCTTCAGGCCCCAATAGGCTTCTTCCGGCGCGATGGCATGATCGCCCGGCGACAGCGCCTGAAATGCGGCTGTCGTCGCTGCCATGCCGCTGGCAAACAGCATCGCTGCATGCCCGCCCTCGAGCGCGGCCAGCAGCGCCTCGGGCTGGTCGAAGGCGGCAGCGCGCGGGCGGATATAGGAACGCCCGCCGGGCAGGCTCTGGTCGGGATCGCGCTCGAAGGTGGTGGCCAGCTGGATTGCGGGTGCCAGGCCGCGGGTGGCGGGCTCGATCCAGCCGAGCGCCTGGGCGGCCAATGTGGCGGGCTGGAGCGGTCGAGCGGGCCTCGGCTTTTTATCGTTCATCCCAACCTCTCAGCCCGTCGCCTCGCCGGCGGCGCGTCGTCCACCAACTCCGCTAACGCTTGGCGTATTGCGTAGCGCCGAACAGAATTTCCTTCTGCTTGTCGTCCATCGGCCCGCTGCGCGATTTCTCGTTCAGCACCTCCAGGCCTCGCTTCACCGCGGGGCGCGCGTCGATGGAATCGAACCAGCGTTTCACATTGGGAAAATCGTCGATGTTGACGCCGCGCCGGTCGCCGTAGCGCATCCAGGGGAAAATGGCGATATCGGCTATGGAGTAGTCGCCCGCGACATACGCGTGCGCGGCGAGCCGGCGATCCATGACGCCATAGAGGCGGTTAGCCTCCTTCGTGTAGCGGTCGATGGCATAGGGAATCTTCTCCGGCGCATAGGCGCGGAAGTGATTGGCCTGGCCGAACATCGGCCCGATGCTGCCCATCTGGAACATCAGCCACTCGAGGACCGCATAGCGCCCGCGCGCATCCTTTGGCATGAATTTGCCGGTCTTGTCGGCAAGATAGAGAAGAATGGCAGCGGATTCGAAAATCGAAATCGGCTTGCCGTCCGGCCCCTCGCTATCCACGATCGCCGGAATCTTGTTGTTTGGGCTTATCTTGAGGAAGGCCGGCTCGAACTGGTCGCCGCGGCCTATGTCGACCCCATGAACTCGATAGGGCAGGCCGGTCTCCTCCATCATGATATGGATCTTGTGCCCGTTCGGGGTCGGCCAGCTGTAGACGTCGATCATTGCCTGCTCCTGTACATCGCCAAAGCTTACCCTAACTCAAGACACGGAAGCAGTGTTGGCACCCCTGCCCCGCGACAATTATGCTTGACGATGCATTCAGGGAGGACGCTTGCGATGCCGATCGGCAAGCTGGCTTGGACTATCGTGGCAATGTTTGCTTTCGTGCCGGGCGCCTTCGCGCAACGCAACGATCGGAATCCGGTGGAAAACACGCCGACCGATCGCGCGCTCGAGAGTGCACGGCTCGACGATATCCATCTCGCGATGGAAGACAGCTATGCCACGCTGACTCAGATCGTGGTGCTGACACCCGACTGCGTCTTCCGCGGCAATACCAGCGTCACCCGGCGGCGCAACGTCAACAAGGTGGGCATCACCCAGGACCTTCCCCTGATCGGCGAGTTCTTTGTCGATACGCCGCGCCAGGGCGAACTCAATGCGGCCAATCAGCTTGGCCTGGCTTATATCCACGATTCGACGCTCTTCGTCGATCTGCGCTCGGCCAGGGGATCGCCAACGACGGATCGCTCTCTGCTGAGCACGCTCGCCAACGGACCGACCGGCGGGCAAAGTGCTGCCTTCGCGCCCAACGGCGCCGCGCCGCCCTTCGTGGGATTCAGCATCGTCAATCGCAATTTCCAGTTCCAGGTGCCCAGGGCCAATTTTTCGGCAGCGGCGCCCGCGGGCACGGCCTGCCGCAAAGATGCCATGACGCGCCTGCCGCCCCTGGCGCCGCTCTTCGCCCAGCCGGTGGGCACAGTCCACCTTTTGAATGGGCAACTCATCGTGCTGGTCAAACCCAGTATCGTCGCCGGGTATTGAGCGGCGGCGCTCAGTTCGCGAGCTTCTTCTTCAGCAGGTCGTTCAGCATGGCCGGGTTGGCCTTGCCGGCTGTCGCCTTCATGATCTGGCCAATGAAGAAGCCGAAGAGCTTCTCCTTGCCTGCGCGATATTCAGCGACCTTGTCGGCATGCTGGGCCATGATCTGATCGATGGCGCTCTCGATGGCGCCCGTATCGGTGACCTGGCGCAGGCCTTTCTTCTCGACGATTTCGCCGGCCGGCCGGCCGCTCGTCACCATCTCGGCGAAGACATCCTTGGCGATGCGCCCCGAAATCGTGTTGTCGGCGATCAGGTCGACCAGCCCGCCGAGGTTGGCCGCGGAGACGGGCGAAGCGGATATCTCGAGGCCCGCCTTGTTGAGGGCGCCGAACAATTCCGAGATCAGCCAGTTCGCCGCCAGCTTGGCATCGCGGCCCCGGGCAACTTCCTCGTAAAAGGCCGCCGTTTCCTGATCGCCCACCAGCACACCGGCATCATAGGCAGATAGGCCGTAATCCTCGATGAAACGCGCCTTCTTGGCATCGGGCAGTTCGGGCAGCGTCGCCTTGATCTTTTCGACCCAGGCCGGATCGAGATCGAGCGAGAGCAGATCGGGATCGGGGAAATAACGATAGTCATGCGCGTCTTCCTTGCTGCGCATGGTCCGCGTGACGCCGCGCCCGGAATCGAACAGGCGCGTCTCCTGGGTGATGGTGCCGCCTTCTTCCAGAATCTCGATCTGCCGGCGCGCCTCGTATTCGATCGCCTGATGCACGAAGCGGATCGAATTCACGTTCTTGATTTCGCACCGCGTGCCCAGCTCGCCCCCCGGCCGGCGCACCGACACGTTGACGTCGCAGCGCATGCTGCCCTCGTCCATATTGCCGTCGCAGGTGCCGAGATAACGAAGGATCGAGCGCAGCTTGCGCAGATAGGATGCCGCCTCCTCCGCCGTGCGCATGTCGGGCTCCGAGACGATTTCCATCAAGGCGACGCCCGAGCGGTTGAGGTCGACATAGGTCCTGTTTGGGTGCTGGTCGTGCAGGCTCTTGCCCGCATCCTGTTCCAGATGGAGGCGCGTGATGCCCACCTGGCGCGAACGCCCGTCGGGCAGATCGATGACGATCGTGCCCTTGCCCACGATGGGCTGCAGATACTGCGAGATCTGGTATCCCGCCGGCAGGTCGGCATAGAAGTAGTTCTTGCGATCGAAGACCGAGCGATGATTGATCTGGGCGTTCAGTCCCAGCCCGGTCTTGACCGCCTGTTCGACGCAGAAACCGTTGATCACCGGCAGCATGCCCGGAAAGGCCGCGTCGACGAAGCTCACCTGGCTGTTGGGCTCGGCGCCGAAATCCGTCGCCGCGCCCGAGAACAATTTGGATTTGGAAATGACCTGCGCATGGACCTCCAGCCCCAGCACCACTTCCCAGGGCCCGTTATGACCTTCGATGTAGTCGCTCATGCTCAATTCCCCGGCCGGGCGGTGAAGTTGGCGGCCTGCTCCAGGCTGCGGGCGATGCGCAGCAGGGTTGCTTCGTCGAAGGCGCGTCCGATGAGCTGCAGGCCCAGGGGCAATCCATCCGCCGAGAGCCCGGCGGGCACGGAAATGGCGGGAAGGCCGGCCAGATTCACCGGCACCGTAAAGATGTCGTTCAGATACATGGCGATGGGATCCTCCGTGCGGTCGCCGATGGCAAATGCCGCGGTGGGCGTCGACGGCGTCAGAATCGCGTCGACCTTCTCGAAGGCCCGGGTGAAATCGCGCAGAATCAGGCTGCGCAGGCGCTGGGCCTTCAGGTAGTAGGCATCGTAATAGCCGGCGGACAGCACGTAGGTTCCGATCAGAACCCGACGCTTCACTTCGGCCCCGAAGCCCTCGGCCCTCGTGTTCTCATACATCTCGTCCAGCGTCGTGCCGGGCACGCGCAGGCCGAAGCGCACACCGTCGTAGCGCGCCAGGTTGGAGGAGGCCTCCGCCGGCGCGATGATGTAATAGGTGGGCAGTGCATATTTCGTGTGCGGCAGGGAAATATCGACGATCTCCGCGCCCGCCGCTTTCAGCCACCCGGCGCCGGCCGCCCAGAGCTTGTCGATCGCGCCATCCATGCCGTCGGCGCGGTATTCCTTGGGAATGCCGATCCTGAGGCCTTTCACGCCGCCTTCCAACGTCGCGCGATAGTCCGGCACCGGCAGATCCACCGCCGTCGAATCCTTCGGGTCGTGGCCGGCCATGACCTGAAGCATCAAGGCCGCGTCCTCCACCGTGCGGGCAACCGGTCCCGCCTGATCGAGAGAGGAGGCAAAGGCCACGATGCCCCAGCGCGAGCAGCGCCCATAAGTGGGCTTCAATCCGACGAGGCCGCAGAAGGCGGCCGGTTGACGGATCGAGCCGCCGGTATCCGTGCCCGTCGCCGCCATGGCCACGCGCGCCGCCACCGCAGCGACCGAACCGCCGGAAGAGCCGCCCGGCACCAGATCGCGATTTTCGCCCCGGCGCTTCCAGGGGTTCTTCACGGAACCGTGGTAGCTGGTGGTGTTGGACGAGCCCATGGCGAATTCGTCCATGTTGAGCTTGCCCAGCATCACAGCGCCGGCCTGCCACAGCCGCGCCGTCACGGTCGATTCGTAAGGCGGTTTGAATCCGTCCAGGATATGGGAGCCGGCGGTGGTCAGCACGCCCTCGGTGCAGAACAGGTCTTTGATTCCCAGCGGAATGCCTTCGAGCAACCCCACCTTGCCCTCGCGGCGGCGCTCGTCCGAGGCCGCCGCCATGGCGCGTGCCTTGTCCGGCGTCTCCGTGATGAAGGCGTTGAGGCCATGCTGCAGCGCCATGGCCGAGAGATGAACCTCGGTCAATTCGCGCGCGCTGAAATCGCCCTTGTCGAGCCCCGCAAGGGCCGCCGTGATGGTGAGATCGTTCAGCGCGGTCATCACTCCACAACTTTCGGCACGGTAAAGAATCCGAGCGCGGGCTCGGGCGCATTGGCCAGGATCTGGTCGCGCTTGTTGCCATCGGTCACCGCGTCGTCGCGGCGGGGCAGCTGGCGGGCCACGACGCTGGCCATCGGCTCGACGCCCGAGGTATCGACTTCGCTCAATTGCTCGACCCAGGCCAGGATCTTGCCCAGATCGTCGACGAGGGCGTCGGCCTGCGCATCGCTGACGCGAATGCGGGCAAGCGTGGCAATATGCCGGACGGCGGCGCGATCTAGAGACATGGGCCTAATCCCTTGTACGAAGGGCCTTCGGTGGAAAGACTGTGGTGAAACGGCGCGGACCCTAGCAAAGCAGCCCCCGGGCTGCAACCGGCGCCGGCTACCAGCGGGCGATGCCCCGCCAGAGGGTGTAGATCCCAAACCCGATCACCAGCGCCCCCGAACCCCGGCCGACCCAGACTAGAACGGGCTCGTCCATCCGATGGCGGATGACGCCGATGCCAAGGGCCAGGCAAAGCCACCAGCCGGCCGACCCAACGAAGACGCCGAGAACCAATGTGCCGGCCGCGGCATAACTGGCGCTAGCGGCCGAGGTGTTGATCGCGGCGAAGATGGCGATGAAGGAAAGCACGGTTGTCGGGTTCGCCAGGGTCAACATGAAGGTGCCGAAGAAATCGCCGACAAGACCCGCCGCGGAATTGTTGACTTTGGCCACCGCGGTGGTCGGCTTCATGACCAGAACGCGGATACCCAGCAGGCAGAGCAGGATTCCGCCGAGGACGGCGATAACGTAGCGATGATCGAGCAAGAAGTTTTCGATCAGGGTCAGGCCGAAGGCGGCGATCGAGCCATAGAGCGTATCGGCCGCCGCCGCGCCCAGGCCGGAGGCCAGCCCCGACAGCCAGCCGCCCACCAGGGCGCGCTGAATGCAAAGCAATCCGATCGGTCCTACCGGCGCGGCAATGGCAAATCCGACGGCCAGTCCCTTGATGAGCAATTCGAGATTCAAAACATGTTCCGACGTTTATCCGCCCGCCCCAACCGCTGATGGCCCCGCCCAAGCTATGGGCCTCGCCACCGCCGGGCAATCATTTTGTGGGGCAATCCGCCGGTTTTCCTTGCCGGCGATGGGCGTGCACGGTTAAGGCTTTGCCATGGCCGTCGTCGATCTCCTGAATCTTAAGGCCGCGTTAGCACGTCAGAGCCGACTGCTTGGCCTGGATGTGGGCAGCAAGACCATCGGGCTCGCCATCTCCGATTCCAGCCTGCGCGTCGCCTCGCCGCTGTCAACGATCCGGCGGGAGAAATTCGCCACGGACGCCCAGGAAATAAATCAAATCATTGCCGAGCGTGGTATCGGCGGCCTTGTGATCGGCCTGCCCATCGCCATGGACGGCAGCGAGGGGCCGCGTTGCCAATCGGTCCGCCAATTCGGCGCGAACCTCCTGGGCGTCATCGATCTGCCGGTGGCCTTCTGGGACGAGCGGTTTTCCACCATCGGCGCCAACCGGCCGCTGCGCGAGGCGGAGATGTCCCATCGCCGGCGCGCCAACGTGATCGACAAGCTGGCCGCGGCCTACATCCTGCAAGGCGCCCTCGACCGCTTGGCGAATCTCGGCCCGCCGGCTTGACGCCGGCTTCGGCGCCCCCGGCTTGACGCCGGCTTCGGCGAAAGCAACAGTCGCCGGCATCGTTTTCCAATCCGAAGGCCCCAATCATGCCAGGTCCGCTCGAAGGCATCCGCGTATTCGATCTTTCTCGCATCCTCGCCGGGCCGACCTGCACCCAGCTTCTGGGCGATCTGGGCGCCGACGTAATCAAGATCGAGCGGCCCGGTGCCGGCGACGACACGCGCAAATGGGGCCCGCCCTATGTCAAGGCCAAGGAGGGCAAGGACACCAAGGAAAGCGCCTATTACCTCAGCTCCAACCGCAACAAGCGCTCGCTCGCCATCGACATCGCGCAGAAGGTCGGCCAGGCGCTGGCCCGCCGCCTGATCGCCCGATGCGACATCATGGTGGAGAATTTCAAGGTCGGGGACATGGCGAAATACGGCCTCGCCTATGAAGATCTGAAAAAGGACAACCCCGCCCTCATCTACTGCTCCATCACCGGCTTTGGGCAGACCGGGCCCTATGCGCCGCGTGCGGGCTACGACATGCTGGCCCAGGGCCTGGGCGGAATCATGAGCGTGACCGGCGAATCCGATGGGCCGCCGCTCAAGGTCGGCGTCGGCATCGCCGACATCATGTGCGGCATGTATGCGTCAACGGCCATCCTGGCAGCCCTCCACCATCGCGACAAGTCGGGCCAGGGCCAGTATATCGACTTGTCGCTGCTCGATACCCAGGTTGCTTGGCTCGCCAATGTGGGGCTCAATTATCTGACGTCGGGAAGCGTGCCGCAGCGCGTGGGCAACGAACATCCCAATATCGTGCCCTACAACGTGATGCCGGCAGCCGACGGCCATGTGATTCTCGCCGTGGGAAACGACGGCCAATTCGCCAAGTTCTGCGATTTCGCCGGCGAACCTGCGCTGGCCTACGATCCCCGTTTCTCGACCAACGAACAGCGGGTGATGAATCGCCGCGCCCTTTACGACCTGCTGGAAGAAGTGATGCGACGCAAGACCCAAGGCGAATGGGTGGAAGGCCTAGCCGAGCTCGGCGTGCCCTGCAGCCCGGTAAATACCGTCGACCAGGTCTTCGCCGATCCCCAGGTGCGCGCACGGGGCATGCAGATCGCCATGCCCCACCCCCTGGCCGCCAAGGGCGATGTCGATTTGATCGGCAACCCGATCAAGTATAGTGCCACGCAGGTCACCTATCGCCGCCCGCCGCCCTATCTAGGGCAACACACCGACGAGGTGCTGGGCGAACTGCTGAAGCTGAGCGGTTCCGAGATGGCCGAGCTTCGCAACAAAGGCGTGATCGGATAAAGCAGCGCCGCTCCGCGCCGGCTCAGCCGTCCAGTTCCGGATAGCGCCGGAAGATCCCGTCTTCGTTGAATGCGATCCGGCGCTTGGACGCCAGATATGCCGCGATGTGCGGTCGCTTGGCGACGCGGTCATGCAGGGCGACGACGCGCGGGTTGCGTTTTTCCAAGCGCCGCATCGCCCGGGGAAAGGCGTAGCGCAGCCCCTCGACAATCTGGAAGAGCGAGAGATCGGGATAGGTCAATCTGGCGCCAATAAGATATCGATCGCCAGCGGCATTGCGCGTGAGCACATCCTCGAAATACCCCAGGAATTTGGGCATCCGGGATTTGCGGAAATGCTGAGCTCGAACCCGGGCTTCCTTGCGCTGGTCCTCGTAATAGAGGTCGCTGGAAATCGGGTGGTGGGTATCGTGCGCCTCCGCCACCAGATCGGCGATCGTCAGTTGCAGCTGATGCGCCCAGAGACGGCCTGCCTCGCCTGTGGGCGCCAGAGCATGCCGGCCGCCGAGATACATCAGGATATTGGCGGTCTGGCCGATAAGAAGCTTGCCGGCCTTGAGGACGGGTGGGGCAAACGGCGGTTGCCGCGTCCGGCCGCTCCCCATCAGGCGAAGCAGCCGGTCTTGCGACCGCCGGGCGACATCGAGGTAACCGGCGCCCGCCTCCTCCAGGGCGAGACGGACGAATTCGCCGCGGCCCTGGATCGAGGGCCAATAATAGAGTTCATAACGCATGGTTCGGTCCTCCTTGTCCCCGCCGGCCAGCAAGAGCAGCCGGCCCCATTTCCACTCCTGCCGCCGCACACGGGCCATGCTTATCGCTCTCGCTTCCCATCGCGCGAATCGGAGTCTATAAGAACCCCTCGATGAGCGCCGCCACCGCCCTTCGATTTGGACACCGACATCTGCTCGGCATCGAAGGACTCTCCCCGTCCGAGATCGGCGCCCTTCTCGATCTTTCCGAAACCTATGTCGCCTTCAACCGCAGCGCCGAGAAAAAGCGCGATCTGCTGACCGGGCGCACCATCATCAACCTGTTCTTCGAGAACTCGACGCGCACGCGCACCTCCTTCGAGCTTGCGGGCAAGCGCCTGGGTGCCGATGTCATCAATATGCAGGCGGCGACCAGCTCGATCAAAAAGGGCGAGACGCTGATCGACACAGCCATGACGCTGAACGCCATGAATCCCGACGTCCTGGTCGTGCGCCATCCCGATTCGGGCGCCGTCAACCTGCTGTCGCAGAAGGTCGATTGCGCCGTGGTCAACGGCGGCGACGGCAGCCACGAACATCCGACCCAGGCCCTGCTCGACGCCCTCACCATCCGCCGGCGTCGCGGCGGGTTGGACGGCCTGCTGGTGGCGATCTGCGGCGACATCCAGCACAGCCGGGTGGCGCGTTCGAACATTCATCTGCTGACCACCATGGGGGCGCGGGTGCGCGTCATTGCGCCCCCGACGCTGCTGCCCAGCGCCATCGAACGCCTGGGTGTCGAGGTTTTCACCGACATGCGCCGGGGCCTCAAGGATTGCGACATCGTCATGATGCTGCGCCTGCAGAGCGAACGAATGCAAGGCGCCTATGTTCCTTCGATCCGGGAATACTTCCATTTCTACGGCCTCGACCGGGCGAAGCTGGTCGAAGCCCGGCCCGATGCGCTCATCATGCATCCGGGACCGATGAACCGCGGCGTGGAGATCGATTCGGAAGTGGCCGACGACATCGACCGCAGCCTCATCCGCGAACAGGTGGAAATGGGCGTCGCCGTGCGAATGGCCTGCCTCGACGTGCTGACGCGCAAGCTGCGGTCCAACGAGGGCGCCGATGGCGCAGAGTAGACGATCTCTCGCCCTGCTGGGCGCTCGCCTGCTCGATCCGGCCAGCGGCCGCGACGAAAAGGGCGG
>WNFS01009613.1_pt1 | contig 11879 bp, 11 predicted proteins | sample 5400141 | NCBI WGS metagenome assembly WNFS01 (sample SAMN13153358, study PRJNA577476) | soil metagenome | isolation source: 60 cm saprolite under Madrone tree | place: USA:California | collected 2016-06-14 | reverse complement strand
ACTCAAATATTATGAGGCGGGAATGGATTTGGGTCTGAGCAGTGATCCGCAGGAAAGTTTCAAGTTATTTCAGCAACTCATCGTCAATGAGTATGAGTCCATGGTCGACGAATTTGGGCTGACAGTCATGGACGCCACGTTGCCCATCCCGGAGCAACAACGCCGCATGCGTAAGATTATCCGCCCCTACTTACGTGGCGTACGACGCATTCATGCATCTGCGCAGGAATCGGCCTGGGCCGGCCTGGCACGGGAGATGCGGCCATCACATGTAGATGTGATGCATAGAGAGGATGAGCGATGGTCACAGTAGTGGGACAACACCGGGAAAGGCTAACTAGCGGAACAGAGAGGAGCTCCATGACCAGACTTGCATTTTATGGCATCGATGCTATTCACTTGAAAGATACCGAAGAACTTTTGCCAGGTCGGCTGATTGTGATTGAAGGTACCGATGGGGTAGGGCGCTCTAGCCAACTCAGCTTGTTGCGCCCCTGGTTGGAGAGTAGCGGCTATGCAGTGGTCGATACGCAGATGACACGCTCCGTATTAGCGGGTGCAGGCCTCAAACAGGCCAAAGCAGGGCACACGCTCGGCCCGATCACGCTCAACCTGTTCTATGCTACCGATTTTGTTGATCGTTTCGAGAGCCAGATTCTGCCGGCATTGCGTGCTGGCTTCATCGTTCTGACAGACCGCTACATTTACTCTTTAATGGCTCGGGCCATCGTGCGCGGTGCCGATCCCACCTGGATTCGCTCCATTTATGGGCTGGCTCTTAAGCCCGATGCGATCTTCTATCTGAAGGTAGGCGTCGATGAGTTGATACCGCGAGTGCTGCAAAGAGGCGGCTTTGACTACTGGGAGTCGGGCATGGATATGCGGCTGGGCGCAGACCTCTTTGAAAGTTTCGTCAACTACCAGGCGCGCCTGCTTGCGCTGTACGACACCATGACTGAGGAATACCACTTCCAGGTAATCAATGCCAATTTAGCCGTCGAGCAGATTGCCGAGCAACTCAAGCAGCGCATCATCCCTCTATTGCCACAGGGATAAGAGGTTATTCCAGTCCTTGGGCCTCTTCCACCATGTATCCCGCCTCTCGCAGGCGGCGCAGCAGTTCCTCGCATTGTGCGCGGTCGCGTGTTTCCATCGTAATTGTCTCTTCACGTTGCATGATGGGCAAGTGGCTGGAGATACGTTGGTAGCGTACGTCGATGACGTTAATGCGCATCTCTGCGATGATGGCTAACAGGCGCATGAGTTCGCCAGGGCGATCGGTCAGGCGTGTGTGAATGACGAAGTAGCGGCCAGCGACCGAAAGGCCGTGCTCGATAAAACGTTCCACGAGATTAATGTCGATGTTGCCCCCGGTGAGGGGAACGAGCACTTTCTTGTCCGGTAGTTTCACCGCTCCACTCAACAACGCTGCCACGCCGACCGCGCCTGCCCCCTCGACGAGCATTTTATTGCGTTCCATCAGCAGCAGAACAGCACTGATAATGGCCTCATCGTCCACCACGACGACATCATCGACCAGGCGCTGGATGATAGAGAAGGTTAATGCACCGGGACGCTTGACGGCGATACCATCGGCGATGGTGTTGATCGAAGGCAAGGTGTATGGCCCGCCCATGTCGAGAGCGGCGCGGCAACTCGCTGCGCCTGCCGCTTGCACACCGATAATCGTAATGTCGGGCCGGAGGGCACGGGCGGCGATGGCGATACCTGCAATCAAGCCCCCACCTCCGACGGGCACAAGCACCGCGTCAGCGTCGGGCAGGTCGCTCAACATCTCAAGTCCCAGTGTGCCCTGTCCGGCGATGATGTCGGGGTCATCGAAGGCGTGAATAAAGGTCGCGCCGGTTTCTTGTTGTAGTTCCCGGCAACGTTTGTAGGCCTCGTCATAGGTAAAGCCATACAGAACAACGCGAGCACCATATCCTTGTGTGGCCATGACTTTGGCGAGCGGGGCGGTTTCCGGCATGACGATGGTGCAGGGGATGTGATGTTGGGCCGCGGCAATGGCGACCCCTTGCGCGTGGTTGCCTGCCGACGCTGCAATTACACCACGGCGATACTCCTCTTCGGTCAGCCGGGAGAGCTTGTAGCTGGCACCGCGCACTTTGAAGGAGCCGGAACGCTGCAAGTTCTCAGCTTTCAAGTACACGTCGGCTCCCGTCATGTCGTGGAGCGTGCGCGATGGGGCAAGTAGGGTATGATGCAACAACGGCATGAGGAGTTTGTGCGCCTCCCAGATGTCGGCGATGGTGACCGGCATCGGCCCTGTATGGGCCCGATCTCCCTGTCCGGGGGACAGAGATTGGGCGCCCGCTTGCTCTTCGAGATCCTCTACTGCCTGGATAGTTTCACTGGCGGGATCTTGTTTTAGTGAACGCATGGCCTATACGATTTCCTTTCAGTCCCTCGCCGGACGCGACCACGGCGTCGTGGTGATATTTCCCTTGCCACGTTGCCTGGGTGCTACGCAATGGATTATAGCGTATCTGAGGAGAGGTGGCAATATGTTGTAAGTGTAGCAAGCAGCAAAAAAGCTGGCACCCGGCGGGTGCCAGCTTTTTTGCTGCTTGCTACACTTACTCTTTGGACCTGAAAATCTTCACTCGCCGGTACGGCTCTTTGCCGCGACTGCGCGAGTGCAGATTGTAGCGTGTCGCCATCTGGTGTTGCAGGCGGCGGATGTAGGCGTTGGCGGGCGCGAGCTCAGCCGTCGTCAGGCCCTTATTCAGCACCTGGTGGATGGCATCCTCGGTCTCCAGCAGCGCTCGCGTCGTTGGATCGTCCGACTCGTTGCTTTCGGCGAACTCCTCTTCGTCATCCATTGAGACATCGGTCGTTGGGATGTCGAAGATGCGGGCCAGGGCGTGTTGCATCTGGGAGACCGTGTTGTTCTTCAGGATAATGATGAGTTTGCGGTCCTGCTCGGCCTGCTGCAAACGTTCCGGCTGGCGGCGGTAATAGTTCTTCAACGTAATGACCGCGTCAGCCTCATGCTGATTGTTCGTGATCAGCACAGGTACCCGCAACTGGCGTGCTGATTGCGCCAGGCGGTCGCGATTGACGCCGAACGGATAGACACGCAGGGTTTGCAGATGTAGTAGCTGGGTCTCCTCCTCGGCCTCCTGGTATTGGTAGACCTTTTCGTCGATGAGTGGATGGTCGGTCGCTACAAACATGGCCGCGTTTTGATGTCCTACGTCAGCAGGCGCTGTCCCCGTAGGGGCCAGGGCCCGTATCTGTGCCTGACCGCGTGTGCGCATACGTTCGTTGCCACCACCGCCATAGGGACTCTGCTGCCCCACCTGGCGAATAGGCTTCCAGCCGTTAGCAGAACGGTCGAAGCTCGTGCTGGTCAAGTCCCGGTTCATCGCGCCTACTGAACGCGAAAAGCCCCCGACGCCCCAACTCGGCACCTCCATGCCACCGGCAGAGATGCGGCGTACTGTGACGCGACCGGTGATTTCATCGCGTGTGCGTTCCTCGGCACTCACAAGCTGTCCGCGCAGCATAGTATCCACGGTATCAGCGACATCGGGGTGCACAATCAGTTCCTGCCAACTCTGCTGTTCCACCACCACGTCAAATGTGGGCGGTGCTTTGCGCTCCAGGATACTCTTTTGCGTATGGCGCCGCCGCGCCTCTTCGTCGCCCAGAGTGACGGTTTGGATGCCGCCCACCAGGTCGGAGAGCGTCGGGTTGACGAGCAGGTTGTCCAGCGAGTTCCCGTGAGCCGTGGCGATCAACTGCACGCCGCGTTCCGCAATGGTACGAGCGGCGGCGGCTTCCAATTCAGTGCCAATCTCGTCGATGATGATGACTTGAGGCATATGGTTCTCCACTGCCTCGATCATCACCGCATGCTGTTCTACGGTGCGGGCCACTTGCATGCGGCGGGCACGACCGATACCGGGGTGGGGAATGTCCCCGTCACCGGCGATTTCGTTGGAGGTGTCGACCACCACCACTCGTTTATTGGCTTCGTCTGCGAGAACGCGGGCTATTTCACGCAACAGGGTGGTTTTTCCCACACCTGGGCGACCAAGAATCAAGATGGATTGACCTTGCTCGACAATATCACGGATGAGGGCGATACTGCCGAGTACCGCTCGACCAATACGGCAGGTCAGGCCGACGACTTTCCCCTTGCGGTTGCGCAGTGCGCTAATGCGGTGGAGGGTGCGCTCAATACCGGCGCGGTTATCGTCGCCAAATTCGCCGATACGCTCAACCACGTACTCCAGGTCGGCATAGGTCACTGGCTGAGTACTCAGGATCACCTCCCCTTCTGGGAAGCGGCCCTCGGCCAGGCGTCCGAGGTCCATTACGATCTCCAGCAGTTCGCTTCGGTTCTCGAGCCGATTGACCGCGTCGTGGATGCTGGGCGGGAGTGTCGCCAGCAGAGCCTCCAGATCGTCAGTGATCGCTTGTTGCATAGGCAGTTCTATCACCTCGTTGTTTGGCGAGAGTTGACCGTCCCCAGGCCTTTCACGCCATAGGCCGCTCTTTGCTCGAGTGCGGGGACCATGCGCGGTTTCATAGCTAGTAAAGCCAGATGGCGCACGAGCAAGACCCTGGTTCCGATATGCTCAAAACCAGTGGTCCGCAGAGCGGTGATAACAGAAGATTCGTACTCCCGCACCTGAGAGTAGATGCAGCGTACACTTCCAGACAAGACCCGTCGCATGCCAAATTGCAAGAGAGGTTCCGCAAGTTCAGCATGTTCCGGGTGAACGATAAGAGAGAGTAGGTGCGGGGCCGAGCCATGACCTCGGCGTACCTGCAACCACGCTCCTAAACGAACACCCAGGTCACACACGTAGTTCTCATGCCCTCGTAACGAAATGGGCAAGCGGTGTAATGACCCGACGTGTAGCTTAGCAAAGTCCTCACTGTTCTCCAACAACTCTGCCATTTGCACCCGGTGCGGGGTGACAGAGCGATAGAGTTGGTGCAATCCCCACACGTGATGACGATTCCAGCGTCGTAGAGAAGGGAGGTCGGGTTCGGGTACTGGCCAGGGCCCTGCCTGCTCCCCATGGGGGTCATAGACGTAGGTCAATTCACGGGCATAGCGTTGAAACCCGGCGCGCTGGAACAGTTCCATTTCTGGAATTTCGTCCTCGACCTTGGCAAAGATACGTAGGATGCCGTGGGTGACTGCCATTTCCAGCATGTATTCGAGGAGTACCGTCAAAACTTCGTCGCTGGAAACGCTGCGATGCACCATTGAAGCAAGGTAAGAGAGGTCCCACATCAGACGTGAAGGGCGTTCTTGCACCTGAGCAAAGCCCAGGATACGCCAATGGTCCTCACAAATCCATGTGCGCGAGGCAGGGTTGAGCGGGAGAATATTGCGCACAACCGATGGCAAGGGAACACGATTCTCAACTGGTTCAAGCCAGCAGACAAAGTTTGCGATCTCGTGCTGCTTACTGCGAGCGCGACGATCCATAGAGTAGATGATGCCCGGCAAATCAACGTATAGTACCGGTCGTATCATCTAATGCTCCCGCGCCTTGCGTCAAGGCAGTTTATGTCTTGACGCTCTGTACTATGTGGAGAAAGTAGTGATGAAAACGCAGATCTCCTGCTACCTCGGGATGAAATGCAGTGCCCAGTAGGTGTCCTTCGCGGACGGCAACGATGGTTCCATCGTCGAGCGTCGCCAGCACTTCTACCTCTGGACCAACTGACTCAATCGCTGGTCCGCGGATGAAGAATGCATGGAACGGCGCTTCGCCTAACACAGGCACAGTTAGATCGGTTTCAAAACTTTCCCGCTGACTCCCAAACGCATTACGCCGAACTCGGATATCCATACAGGCCAGCAATGGTTGACCGGCCAGGGCATTATCCGTCTCACGCGCTAATAAGATCAATCCTGCACAAGTTCCCCAAACGGGGAAGCCATCACGAATCTTCTGTTGCAACACCTCATCCAGGCCGTACATCACCATCAATTTGCCGATGGTGGTACTCTCACCTCCTGGTATAATTATACCATCTAATTGGGTCAAATGTTGAGGGAGTCGCACGGCTTTGCCTTCGACTCCCAACTCGGCCAACATCTTGAGGTGCGCTTCAAAATCACCCTGCAATGCTAATACGCCGATACATAGCTTTGGGTTGTAATTTTCCTGCATGCATCACCATCCGCGCCGGGCCATCAGTTCCTTTTCCGGCAAAGTGTCCAGGTTGATACCCACCATCGGCTCACCAAGATTTCTCGATACCTCCGCCAAAATGTGAGGGTCCTCGAAGTGCGTGGTTGCGCGCACGATGGCCTTTGCGCGTGCGAGCGGATTACCGGACTTGAAGATGCCAGAGCCAACGAAGATGCCCTCTGCGCCCAAGCGCATCATGAGAGCAGCGTCAGCGGGAGTGGCAACACCGCCTGCCGAGAAGTTGACCACGGGCAATTTGCCGGTGCGAGCGATGTCGCACACCAGTTCGTATGGTGCACCCAGATTCTTCGCCTCGGTCATCAACTCTTCTTCGGGCAGCACCTGGAGCCGGCGAATGCCGCCCATGATGGCACGCATGTGACGTACGGCCTCAATAACATTGCCTGTGCCTGCTTCTCCCTTGGTGCGTATCATGGCCGCACCCTCGCCAATGCGCCGGAGCGCCTCGCCCAGGTCGCGTGCACCGCACACAAAGGGTACGGTGAAGAGGTGTTTGTTAACATGGAAGTGCTCATCGGCTGGTGTTAGCACTTCTGACTCGTCGATGCAGTCGACGCCAATGGCCTGGAGAATCTCGGCCTCGACGAAGTGTCCAATGCGGCATTTGGCCATGACCGGAATGGTGACGGCTTCTTTAATCTGGATAATCAGTTCGGGGTCACTCATGCGAGCAACGCCACCCTGCACTCGAATGTCGGCGGGCACACGCTCCAGCGCCATAACCGCGGACGCTCCGGCCTCTTCTGCGAGACGCGCCTGGTCAGCGTTGACGACATCGCAGATAACTCCGCCTTTGAGCATTTCTGGAAAATTGCGTTTGACTTGTATCGTTCCTGTTTGTTTCTGCACGATTCCTCGCCTCCTAATCTATGTTTGTATATCATCATATCACATGTGCATAAGGCATCGCCAGAGCCAAGTAGGGGCGAGGAGGCCAGCCAGTTCCAGAGTGGCGCTAGCAGAGTCATAGGCTGAGCGCCCGTTCAAGGGAAGCCATTAGCAGTAATAGTCGGGGGCTTTCTTGAGCGTTTGCCATTGCTCGCCATCATGCCCAAAGATGATCAAGGGCACCTGCTCACGTTGGACCAGATCGAGCAATTTGCGTGTACTGGCGCGGAGCATCTCCTCATCCTCGTCACGAGGACCTGCAAGGCGGGGTGAGCCCATTGTGAACGCGTGGCCGCGAAGCGCATGTACCCACTGCGTGCTAGCTCGTAGTGTTGACGTTGCACGATCAGTTCAGCATGCGTGAATGCAGCATGATAGCCTGCATGGTCCGGGTCGAAATGGGTACAAATGAGCAGATCGATATCGCCGGGATGCAAGCCAAGCTGTGCGAGCTGCTCTAGCACATTTTGTCCCATCACGGGCATCGGCACTCCCGGCGGCGGTTGCGCGCCCTCGGGCAGGCCGCTATCAATCAGGATGTTGGTGCCGTCACCGGTTTGAACGAGATAACAGACGATGGGTATGTTGATTTGTGGCAAGGCTGCTACCTGCATCAGATAGAGCCGCTGTGGGGCAGCGATATTCGTGGTCATGCGGTAATCCTTTCTCCTCTCTAAGAGGCACTTTGCACCACTGCTGTCTACAAACAAGAGGATACACTACCCTGTGGAGCCATCGGAGGATCGTAAGGGCGTTACCTGTCCCTCAGACAGGGTGTCCTTGGAGTCTCCCTGGCCATTCGCTGTACCGTTCACTTCTTTTACTTCTGCCTCTGATCTCTTAGTATCGCTGTTGCTCGTTGGCTCTGCGGCCGGTGCTTCCTCTATCTCTGACGTCTCATCTGCTGCTGTTGCCAGTGCCGGTTTGGGTTTCTGCGGAATACCGTACGTCGCAGCTACCTCACCCGGCGGGACGGGCTTTGAATAGCGCAGTACCAGGTAGGTGATGGGCAGCAGGGCGATAAACAGGACCAGCGAGGTCCACTGAGCCTGTTTCAGACCCCAGTTCAGGCCAAGGAAGCTGACGATGAGATTGTCCCGCGTGAAGAAGAGTGCGAACTGCGTGATGCAGTAGCCGAAGAGGTAGACCAGCATAAGCACCCCTGGGCGTCTCAGGCGACGGGCGAGGTAGAGCATCAACAGCAACAACACGATGTTGGTGAGCAGTTCGTAAATGGAGGCCGGTTGTACGGGCACATTGCAGGTAGCCGGGTTGAGACAGGCCCAGCTATTAGAGTTCTGGTAGACCGTTGACCAGGGGAGAGTACTCCGGTAGCCGATGATGTCGCCGTTGATGATGTTACCAATGCGTCCGAAGATTTGCCCGGCTGCTGCAAACAGGACCCCGGCGTCCAGAGCCACCAGGGGATTGATGCGTTCGACTCGCGCCCGCCAGAAAATGGTGGGGATGACGAGGAAGATGGCCCCGAAAAAGGCCATACCACCTTCCCAGGTTGCGAGGATGTGTTGGGGTTGTGCCAGATAGTACGACACAAAGTTCGGTTGCTGGACTACGAAGTAGAGGCGCCCACCGATGAGTCCGGCTGCGACAGACCACCAGAGGATACGATAGACCATGTCCTGGTTCATGCCCTTGCGTGCGGTATAACCGTGAATGACTCGCAGGCCGATGACGATGCCTACGACGTACATTAACCCATACCAGCGCAGTGCTAATGGTCCCAGGTAAACAATGACGGGATTGATGTTAATATAGATATAGGGTGGGCCAATGCGCAACCAACCCCAATCGATGAGATAGGCGAGTACAGGGAGAATTCCCATAAGTCAACTCCAATGCTGCTAGATAATTGACGCTTCTTTCTCCCCTATCATAGTATGCTTCAGCATTCTGCGCAAGTGGGTGATCTTCGGATCAGGGCTATGTAAAAGTCGCGTTTCGTTGTCTTTCCTCGCGCCTTCGGCGCTCGCTGAGAAGAATGGTTGAGATGGGAACAGGCTGGAAGCCTGTTCCCATCTCAACCATTCTTCTCAATGCCGGCCCGCGCGCGGGCCGGCATTGAGCCAAAGGACGACTTTTACGTAGCCCTGTCTTCGGATAATGGCCTATTTGGCCCGTACACGAAAAATACAACGTTAAGGAGTATACCACCAGGATTGAAGCGGCTTGTGACCAACCTGGCGATGTTGGTCAAAGAGGTAGCCGCTTTCGACCTGATACAGAGAGCCAGGGTGTTGTGTAACGCAGGGCCATAAATGTGCTATGCTCTTTACAGACCGGAAATGACGACGTTTCCGATCAATATTCCAGAGAAGGAGATGGTTGCTTATGGCTAAACATGCACCCGGTCAAAGTGTATACGAGCGGTACCTGCGTACTGAGGAGCTGCTCTCACTGCAAAAACCGGAACATGAGTTAGTGCACCATGATGAATTACAATTTCAAGTCGTACACCAGGTCTTTGAATTGTGGTGGAAAGAGAGCGCCTTTGAGCTACGAACCATTCGTACGTTGCTGCAGCACTATAACCTCCCGCCTGCACTGCACCTGTTGCAGCGTGTCATACGGACGCAATACCTGTTGTTGGATAACCTGCGCATGCTGGAAACCATGACTCCGTGGGATTTTCATGGCTTCCGCAAGGCACTCAACGATGGCGCGGGTACCGATTCACCGGGCTTTCATGCCTTGATGACCATCTCACCGCTACTGTGGGATGATTTTCAGGCGTTCTTGCAGCATGAGCAGGTTACGTTGGTCGATGTCTATATGCATACCGACCGCTATCCGCTACCATTGGCGTTTGCTGAGGCGCTAATCGACTATGATGAGGTGTTTCAACTGTTCCGTGCCCAGCATTTCAAGCTGGCGCAGCGTATGATCGGCCCTGGCGCTATCGGTACCGGTGGCACACCGATGGAAGTGCTGGAGCGCACCCTCAAGGATGTGTTTTACCCAGAACTGTGGCAGGTACGCAACCAGTTGACCGATATCGCCAATAAGCAAGGATTGCTTTGATATAATAAGGAATTCCCCACGATAAATCGGGGGACTACGCCAGGGCCTGGAACATGTAACAGTTGAACTGCACAGCCCGCTGCAAGTCTTCAAGGCGGATATGTTCGTTGGGAGCGTGTGCGCCGCTGGCCCAGTAGCTGGCATTGCCTGGAGCGCTTAGACCGGGGACGCCAACATGGCGGCGTAAGGCACCCAGCAGTGGCAGCGTCCCCCCGATGATGGGCGACACCGATGGGCGTTTGCCAGCAAAGGTCTCTGCAATGTGAAAAATGCGTTGGACGAGCGGGGCATCGATCGGCGTCACAACCGGCTCCGCAGCGGCGAAGGTGGTAATCTGAATGTCGTCATAGCCTTCAGCCGCCAGGTGAGCACGCAGCTTCGCCAGGATATCGTGCGGGTCCTGGTCGGGCACCAGGCGGAAGTCAATTTTCGCGCTCGCCTTTGCCGGCAGAACGGTCTTCGTGCCTTCTCCGGTGTAACCGCTCACCAGTCCCGCGATATTACAGGTGGGAGCGAAGGCAGCGCGTTCGCGCAACGCCATGCCCGTCAAGTTGTCCACGAAATGCTCCACCTTATAGGTTTCCCGCAACTGTGCCTCCGTATCCGTCTGATCGGCCAGCGCTGCCAGTTGAGCCTGTGATGGCTCTTGTACCGCGTCGTAGAAGCCAGGGATGCGGACACGTCCTTCCGGTGTGCGGAGTGTAGCAAGTGCCTGAACCAGTCGCCAGGCGGCGCTCGGTAAAATAGGAGCAAGACCAGAGTGAGCATCAGTGCCGGTACTCTGCACATCCAGTTGCACGTAGAACAGGCCTTTGGTGCCAAGTGTTAAGACTGGACGGCCTGCTGGATCGAAACCCGATCCTTCCCATAAGCATCCATCGGCTTGCAAGAGCGGGGCATAGGTTGAAGCTATCGCTTCAAAATGTGGACTGCCGACCTCCTCTTCGCCTTCGATAATCCAGCGCAGGGTAATCGGCAACTCCCCATAGGCAGCCCGCAGAGCGCGGATCGCTGCCAGGCGGGCAGCAATCTCGCCCTTGTTGTCGCTTGCGCCACGGGCATAGAGCTTGCCATCGCGCACTGTTGGCTCAAAGGCAGGCGAGTGCCAGAGTTCGAGCGGTTCAGCGGGCTGGACATCATAATGGTTGTAGAGCAGGATCGTGTAATTGCTGCGGCCCGGTAATTCCCCGTAGATCGCCGTTGGCGCACCTTCGGCCAGGAGACGCCGTGTACGAAATCCGGTTTCGCGCAGCAGCGCTTCGGTGAGGTCGGCCATCTCTGCCATGCCTAGACCCTGGGCCGCCACGCTCGGTTGCCAGCAGAGTTGTTCAAGCAGGGCTTGCGCTTCACCTGCATGGTTTTCGAAATAGGATGTTAATGCGTTTGTGTTGGTCATTGTAAATCCTTCTACCTGGTACCCGTTTCCTGGTACCCGCACGGGCATTGCAACCAGCTAAATTAAAACTTCACGTCTGTTTCTTCACTGCTATCTCCTTCAATGCTATCCAAGGGAGTTCCCGCTGTCAAGACAATTTGAGATCAAAAGTAACTATGAAAAAGAGTCATGCGCCTGCGGCGCACCACACCGGATGAAACCGAGGCTTCCAGAAGAAGTTGTTGGCAAGCAAGCACGCCGGGCGAAGCGATGGCGTAGATACATCGAGTGGCGCGCCGTCAGGCCTGGCACCCACAAGGGCCCCCCACGTCCACCCAGCCGCCCCGTGCCACTACATTTTGGGGGACGCC
>WNFS01003531.1_pt1 | contig 11882 bp, 16 predicted proteins | sample 5400141 | NCBI WGS metagenome assembly WNFS01 (sample SAMN13153358, study PRJNA577476) | soil metagenome | isolation source: 60 cm saprolite under Madrone tree | place: USA:California | collected 2016-06-14 | reverse complement strand
GGGCCCCAAAGGGTTCACCCCTTCAGCTGTTCCCCAATGGTTCAAATGCTGTGCATAGGTGCGGTGTCAAGGTAGTGGAGCAGAAACCCGCCCTGGTACGGTTCCACTCCGGCTTTGCCTTCGAACCAGTTCTCTAACAGAGTCAGAGGACACGGCCACGGAAGCAGTTCCGTAAGGATTCCCCAGACAAGTGAGGCGATGTGCAGCCAGCGAAGAACCGGGCGCGAACGTGTCAGCAAGGTACCGAACACCACCCACCCAATGAACAGCGCATGCAGGAAGAGAACGAAAATGGCGAGTGCAGAATAGAAGCTCGAAGCTGCATGCATTCGTAGAATTTACCGCATTCCAGTTTGCGATCGGCTCGATGACGGCATGTTCACAGTGTCCTGGAACCCGGAATAGTATCGTTGCCAATGGCCTCCCGCAAAATCATCCACGTGGACATGGACGCGTTTTACGCTTCGGTCGAGCAGCGCGATGACCCCCAACTACGCGGCAAGCCTGTGGTCGTGGCTTGGCGGGGCAACCGCTCTGTTGTCTGCGCGGCTTCGTACGAGGCCAGGAGTTTCGGTGTGCGCTCGGCCATGCCGGCTGTGCGAGCGGAGCGCTTGTGCCCGGCTGCGGTCTTCATCGCTCCGGATTTCACGCGCTATCGGGCGGTCTCGCACAGAGTGCGGGAGATCTTCAAACGCCACACAGACCTGATCGAGCCACTGTCGCTCGACGAAGCGTATTTGGACGTTACCGAGAACAAGACCGGCTTGCCGACGGCCACCCTTGTGGCGCGTACGATCCGGGAGCAAATCCGCCAGGAATTGAACCTGACAGCCTCCGCGGGCGTAGCGCCCAACAAGTTCCTCGCGAAACTCGCCTCTGACTGGCGCAAACCAGATGGCCTCTTTGTCATCCAGCCCGAGGATATCGACGCGTTTCTCCTGCCGCTTCCGGTTGGACGCCTTCCCGGAGCCGGTAAGGTTACTGGAGAGAAGCTTGCGAACCTTCGAGTACAGACGGTTGCGGACTTGCGCAAACTGGATTTGCCATCGCTCGAACAGCAGTTCGGACGCTATGGACTGCGCTTGCACGAGCTCGCGCGCGGAATCGACGATAGTGAAGTCGTCCCGGACCGGCCGACGAAATCGATATCCGTCGAGGATACCTTTGAGCACGATGTGTCGTTGGCAGAAACCGAGCCCATGATCCGACGCCTGGCAGAGAAGCTTTGGTCTGCTTCGCGCAAAGAATCTCGGATCGCGCGCACAATCGTCCTTAAACTGAAGACCAGCGAGTTCAAGATTCTGACCCGCAGCCATACGCCAGGCTCTCCTCCCTCCTCCTGCGAGGAACTAACGGCGATCGCCCTAAAACTGCGAGAAGGAGTAGACCTGAGTCCGCAACAACGCTATCGGCTCGTCGGCGTCGGTTTGAGCAACTTTCGGGAACCCGAAGGCGGAGCTGCGCAGCCGGATCTTTTCCAGTTGCACCACTAAAGAGCTGCCCAATGAGAGTCGCTCAAACTCCACGCCAACATGTATATCTCCGTTTCTTCACGTGACGCTTAGAACAGTGTCATGGGTGCGCTCTCAATCGGGACTTCTCGGGCATACTCTTCGTCATCGTTCTCAGGGCGATTCACGCGAGGACTCACGGGATACTTCTTCATCAGGCTGGCATCCAACGGTTTTAGACAGTCCAGAACCGCCTTTGCGTCGGTGATGCCGGGGTCTAACCAACCCTCATAGTCTTCCACTCTCAAGATTGCCGGCATGCGATCGTGAACATCTGCTACAAGGGAGTTCGGCTGGGTCGTAAGGATGGTACAGGTTTCGACGATATTGTTTTTCGGATCTCGCCACCGATCCCACAATCCCGCAAACGCGAATACTGAGCCGGTCGCCAGGCCAAAGTTATACGGTTGTTTTTCTTTGGGCCCGATTTTCTTCCATTCGTAAAACCCGTCCGCAGGAATGAGACGGCGGCGCCGCTTGATCGCTTCGCGGAACGCCGGTTTTTCCACCGCGGTTTCTGACATTGCATTGATGGTTCTCAAGGCAAAAGACTGGTCTTTGGCCCAGTACGGAATCAGACCCCACCGCATGAGGCCGAAGATGCGTGCCGGCTCCGCCGGGTGCTGGCGGATGGTTGCGATCTGCTGAGTGGGAGCGATGTTCCAGCGCGGCTCCCAAGGCGGATCTCCATCGAGACCGAAGTGATCCCGCATGTAGCGCTCTTTCGCCGAGAGTCGATAGCGTCCGCACATGGAGAATCAGTCTAGAAAACTTCGCCGAGGAGTCTTCCGATTCGATGGTTCGCCGATCACGCGTCGGAAGTCGGCATCGTAGCTTGTCACATCAAGAACGGTTGTGTTCCCTTATTTGTTTCGCCTGGCTGCTTTCCATTTCGCCCAACGCGCACGCTGGGCCGCTGCAATTCGCTTGCGCGCCGCCGCTGACATGGTTCTCCGCTTCTTGCCGGCCGTCTGAGTACGCCCGACCCTTCCTCGCAATCCCTCGAGACTGCCCAGAACCTTCAAAGCCTCGTCCAGCTGTTCGATTCTCCTCTGTGCTTGATCCCTTTCCTTCTGCAACTGCTGGACCACATTAGCCAGGTCCGACATGGTTTGCCTCGGGCGGGAATTGTACCAGCCCGCCTGGGTTAAAGGATTTCCGCCTCAACTCTTGCCAAGCCACCGCCGATTTCACCAGCCATCATAAGGAGGAATGTCATGAAGCTCCGCCGCAATGAATTCTGTCCGATCCACAAGTCCGTTTCTTGCTGTGGCCGGAAACTCATTCCCAAGCCCAAGCTGATCAGGCTCGGCGTGCAGCGGATTGAAGATTCGCATCACCCGAGAGGATATCGGGAACTTCGTTCACCGGCCGAGATGCGAAAACTTCTGAACCGGAAGATTGTCGAGCAGGACAGGAAATGTGCTCTCTGCCATGAAGAATTCACGGACTACAACGACATCGTCCCAGACCATAAGAATCCCAAAGGGATGGGCGGAGCGTGGAGAGACGACCATCCGGACAACATCCAAGCAACGCATTGGTGGTGTAACGGAGAAAAAGGGTCAACCAGAATGGATGACTGACGGCCGATTATTCGTGAAAGATTTTCCGTTCGAACACAATCGCCAGAGTTGTCAATGACTTGCCGAGATTGTGGTTTTTCGGGTGTGCCGTAAAAGGTGACGTAACTCTTTTTCGCTACGCCCGCATTTCAGCAGTTTCGTTTGCTGTGTTGTAATCCAGCGCGGCGCGAACGACGTCGAGTTCCGGATGCTGATAATGCATCGCAGTCTTTACGTCTCGATGTCCCATGGTCTTCATGACGGCGGCAAGGTTCCCCGTACGCATTAGAACCCTTGTGCCGTAGTCATGCCGGGCACAATATAAAACGAGTTCTTTTGGAAGGCCCGCTTGTTGCCGTGCCTCGCGAAACAGTCGATCGATTGAGCAAAGGTGACCCACAGCAGAACGCTTGGATGGAAACACCCAGCCTTCCATCTTTGTGCCACACCGTGCACGCAAACGCTCCAAGACGCGACTGCTCATTGGAACAAGTCGTCGCCCCTCGGCGGTCTTACTGTCAGGCACAAAGATGACCCGATTTTCCCAATCGAGATTCTCGATGCGCATGCGGTAGAGCTCCCGTTGGTTTCTCATTCCCGTATCACGCATCAGAATGATGATGTCGCGGAAAAGCTCAAAGGTTCGCTTTCTCCAAGTGCAAGCTCTAGCTCTCTCGAGCAACTTCCTTTCTGCTTCATCGTCAAGCCGAAGATGTCGCCCATGCTCCTTCATCATTTTGATTTTGGGAGCGTGGTCGATCATCTTCCATTCCTCCGCTTTGTGGAGCATTCTTCGCAACGTCCTCAAAGCGCAATTGGCATTCGCGGCCGAGCCGGGAAAATTCAATTGCTCGGCGAAATCTCCTGTGATTTGGTCGACTCGCAAACCCGCAACGGGTGTCGCCTTCAGTAGTCGCCAGCCATTGCGATAGAACTTCTTGGTTTTCTCCTCCAACCTGCCGTCCTCCACCCAAGTGTGAAAGCGCTCAGCAAATTCAGAAAGGACACTGGGCTTACTTGGAAGTGGATCGGTGCCTTCGATCACTGAGGCCAGTTTCAAGCTTGCCGCCTTAACCGCCCTCACTGACTTCGTTTCTTGAGTTGACCCACGGTAGCGACGACCTCGCACCGTGAAGTCGTACCAGTAGAACCTGGAGTTTGGTTTCCTGAAAAGCTTCACGAGTTTCCTCCTTGCTGCCCGCACGGAAGCAACTCGCATGTTCTCCACAATACATCGTGAGAACGACTACATGATAGCTCACTGGCTCTCGAAGGGACGCGCCTGCCTTTGGCGCACAAAAGCCCGCTCTAAACGCTCCCTAGTTCTGACGACTTCTCGAAGAAACAATAACTTGGGGAGTCTGCTCTTCGCTCAAGCAAATCTCCAGCGCCCTAAACGAAAGGGGTTTTGACACAGTTTCGGTACAGCCGGTGACTCTTTTTAGCGAACCTGCGGCAGGTGAGGCCGTGTCTCCAGAATTGATCGAGGGAGCCAAGCCATTTCTTGGTGGTACCCGTAGGAAGAATCCGGAATTGCTGATTCTGATCGACCCAATTGTTATTGAGATCCAGGGGATTGTCGAAATCGAAGCCGGAGAGACGAGGGTTTTCACCGATCACGGCGGCGCTAACGATGTTGAAAACGTAGTTGTAGGTTTCCTGTAGTATCTGCTCGCGATGGCGTGAGAGCAGTTGCCAGAAATTTCGATCCGAGCCGGGCCGAGTATGGGATTGTCATTGCATCACCAAGCAGACAGGCGCGATGTTTTGGTTCCGCTCTCGGTGGGAATCGCTTGCCAGACCAAATCGTGTGCCTTACCTTGAGCTCGGTGCTTGCGCTACTGCAGTTTCTGCCGATAATGTGAAATGAAACGTTGCACCGAGTCCTCCGTTGCCTGTGGCCCACAATCGGCCGCCGTGCGACTCAATGATTGACCGGCTGATCGGCAACCCCATGCCAGTCCCGTTTCCCTTCGTTGTAAAGAATGCGTCAAAGACGTGTTCGGCCTGGTGCGGCGGCAATCCCAAGCCGGTATCGCGGACCGAGATCAGCAGTTGACGATCGCAAACTTCCGACTTGATCGTCAGCTCATGGCCACGGGTCGATTCCTTCATCGCATCGAAGCCGTTCAGCATCAGATTCATGAAAACCTGCTGTAGTTGCACACGGTCTGCCAACACCTTAGGCACATTCTCAGCAAGCTCGGTGCGAATGGAAATCGAGTACCGGATCGCCTCGCTGCGCAGCAAGACAATCATTTCTCTGACGAGTTCATTTACGTCCAGCAACTCCCGCTGCAGAACACCCTTCTTGAACGAGTTGATTTCACTAATGACGTCGCCCGCGCGCGTTACGGCCTGAACGACTCTCGTTGCAGCTTCGCTTGCCTGTAGCAAATCGGGGACATCGCGCTGCAGGCACTTCAAGCAGGTTCTGGCGTTTATACTTGCCGCGGAAATCGGTTGCTTGATTTCGTGCGTGATCGAGGCCGCGAGCTCGCCCATTGTGGTCACCCGATTGATATGCGCCAGTTCGGCTTGCGCTTGGCTCAGTTGTTGATTGGCGGCCTTAAGCTCTTTGGTGCGCTGAAGCACGCGCGATTCGAGCTCGTCATTCATTTTCTTGATTTCTGCTTTGGCCTGTTTCAGTTCAGGAGTCTCGATCAGTTCCCAGTCGCCACGGCGCCTCGCTGTGGCAAACTGATGGGTAGCCACTACATCCAAGAGCTCATTCGCTCCGCATGAATTCAGCGAATAGGTGCACAACAAAATCGTTAACCGTCCGGCTACGCTGTCATTGACCAGCTGTTCGTATTCCGAAAAAGCCTTCCAGTCCTTCTTCTGCAACCAAGCGGTGTTTCCTGTGCCTCTAAGTCCCGCATACCCCCGGTCCAACCCTCGATCGAGTTTCTCATTCCACGCAGACATGACTCGGTTTGAATCGAGATTCCACCCTTCAAGTACCAGGTCTGGCCATCGAATACTTCGATGCTTCGCTTCGACAGATAGTAATCAAATTCAGGTACCGCCTCCCGCAATCCATCCCAGGCTTCCCGCTCGGACAGGGGCTCGGAGACAACCCACACGCAGAACTCGTTGTCTTCCAGTCCGGCTTTGAAATACGACAACAGCATGTCGAGCAAGTCCTTTCTGCTCTCGTAAAAGTTGCAAAAATGCGTTCCCCAAGGCCGGTCTCCTACTACGCTGATACCTGATCTTCGCACCTCATTGGCTGATGTCATTGCCGTTACCCCCACGTTGAAGAGTACACTCCTCCGGCTGAAATCAATCTCCAATAGCCGCCCGGTGTATAAGTTCTCGGCTATTGTGTAGTGAAGGTTTTTATCGGACTGCTTACTCCGTCGCTCTTGCCGCTAGAATCCATCGATTCCACGGTGTAGTAGTAGGTCGTCTTCGACGGGAGATCGTACAGGTTCACGCGGAACACCGTCGATGAATGGTAAGGGTTCAACCTGATCGAATTTTTGGCGGTTTGGCTCAAATGTTTTGGATCCGTACCATAGTGCACAAGCCCATAGTGCACGGGCAAGCCACCGGGATTGTTTACCGTCCATCGGATAACCGTCAAATAGCCACCCACCAACGGGACTTCTGGCCCCTCGCTGATCTGTACCCGCTCGGGTCTTGGAGTGATTGGACTTTCTTGAGCAAGCAGACTGCCGCTCAAGAGCGTGATTGACAATGCCAAAAGGGCTTTATTCATGTTCACGCCTCAACGAACGCAAGATGACTAGCACGATGAAAATTGGGGTCAACAGCCATCGACCATGCTTAACTCCGGCTCGTCCCGCATATCAGATTTTGCGAGATGGACGAGCCGGAGAAGCTGATGTCGCCGCTCTGTATAGCGTATTGCGCTACGGAATCGGCGGGCTTGGGACAGGCTCAACATCGCATATGGCCGACGCGCAGGGCGGCAGAGGCGGTGTCGGGATAAGTTCGCCATTGCCTTGCCGCGACGGCGAACAATTGGGATCTGTGGCGGGGTTGCAAGTCATACAACTCCCGGTAAACGTATCACTGTTAGGGTAAGGCGCCGTAAAACCGTCGGTGAGTGTTTCCAGGAAGGCAACGATCTGGTCTTCCTCCTTATCCGTCAAGCCGAGCATCCCCGTCGTGTTGTCGATATTGTTCGGCACCTCTTTCATCGGCCAGCAGGTTACCCTCTCGATCGTTCCTTCCGGGCAGTGTCCAGAAGTGACAGGGTAGGCAAAGCTGGTGTCGCGTGTATTGTAGAAATGTACCAGCTGCTTCAAGCTCTTGATGTAGCCGTTGTGAAAGAACGCCTTCTGGAAGTAAGGTTTCCCGGTGCCAGCTTCGGTGGTGGGACACTGCCGCGGTGTCATTGCCACATTGCGGACCGTGGCCACTTGGAATTGGCCGTCAACCGATGGTGCTTGTTGTATCCATGTCCGGTTGGGGTTGGGGCCGGAGCCGAAACCACTTCGGAGGAAAGTTCCCATTCCCAAATCTCTGTAGGCGAAACCGTAAGGATCCCCGATGAAACCAAAGGAATCCGGCGTGGTCTGATAGTAGAAGGCATTCCTCGGATTGAGAGGCAATCCTTCATTGGCGGAGCCGAAGCAGGTAAATAGAGGCGGATTCGCCGTGGCGGTTGTACTAGTGTCGACCTGTCCTGGGTTGAGAGTCGTTCCCCTTCCGTCGACATGGCATGAGTTGCAGTTGCCTTTTCCGTTGAATAGATTGAAGCCAGCCATCTCGTCTGCTGTCATCGTGTACTTGTTCTTGAGGAACGCGTCGAATTTCGACGTGAAATTGCTGACCTGCACGGACTGCTCGTATGCGTCAATCGATAGACCCCACTGGTCATAGACCGTGTTTGCATCTGTGCGCTCTTCCGGCGTCAACTTGATTGGTTCGGGGTCTCCGTGGAACACCGCGGCTCCTCCTGGAGTTGCGCAAATCTCCTCGGTATCGTGTGGGAACTTGATATCGAGCGAGTGTTTGCCCCACATCCGTTCGAACAGAGGTCTGTACACGGCCCGCTGGAGCCGAAACGCCACGCAAGCAGTGTCAGGGAAGCCCATTTCTTGAGTATCAACGGGCGGGCCCTGTGCCTGTTCGGCGTCGGGATTTCGCAGCCTGTATCCAGTCGCGCGTGAATCCCAGAAATTCCCACCGAAGAATAGTTGCTGTTCTGCGTTGTATTGCAGCACAGGGAAGAACGGTGAATACGTGTGTCGCTGCGGCGTCCGCTTGCCGGCCCGAAAGTGAGCTGTTCCGGGATAGGCGATCATCGTCAGGTTCACTGACGGAATCGGTCCGCCCCAACCGGCATACGGCATGTGGCAAGACGTGCACGCTTGATTTCGGTTGGGCGACATGTTCTTGTCGAACAGCATAAGCTCGCCGAGTGTTTCGATCGATTCAGTTCCGGTATCCTTCAGGACGGGCGGATTCGGGCCCGGGCGTATATCCAACCGTGTTGGCGGCGGTAAGGCGTGCCACCTTTCAATAGCTCTACCTTCAATGACGTCGATCTCTCGGAGGACCCTGGCTACCTCCGAATCCAAATTGGCGGGAAGGATCCCAGGCGGGTACGGGTTGTAAACCGCTGGCGATGAATTTTGTTGACCGTAAGTAATCACGGCGTATCCGAGGGCGATCAAGCAAACCGTGGAAGCTACCAAGAGTGTTTTTTTCAGGCGCATAGGTCTTCCTCCTCTGCTATGAGAGACACGGGCTCCTTCGCTCTGGGGAGGCGCGGTGGCACACCCCGCGAAGACGGCTCCCTCCCCTTCGTTTCAACAGTTCAGTCGTTTGGAAAAAGCGGGTGGTCGAGTAGAGCCGTTAGGGCGTACACCCAAAAAGAATCACCCGGTTCAAATCGTAAGAAAGATGCCGCTAGCCTACGACAACCAGCGTGCACCCAAAAGTGACAGCGCTATATTTCATGCGCGAAGCATTTGGTGTGCCACTCTTCTAGGCTTTAAGAACCAATAAAAACGAGTGATGGCGCGAGTTCGGCCAACCACCGTCCAGTCGAAATCCTGACACGTGTCCTAGGGCGGACGCCAAACGCTTTCGCGCACATGGCAGATCCTCTCTTGATAGCGGCGGTATAGACTTGAATTGATCCAGCTGGGAAAGGGTGGTTAGGGTACTACGGAATAGGCGCCCGAAATCTGAATCACCCGAAAACTTCGCGAGGTGGCCTTAGCTCTCCGGGTCGGCTAGTGCACGCCAAGTTAAGAACACGAACAGACTGATCCCGGCGCGTGCCTAAGGTCAATACCATGTTTACCTGATTTTACTTGTTCTTCTGGGCCGGCAATGGTAATGCGCGTGCCGTCCGGTTCGAGCTTCAGGACAGTATTCGCGGGATGCGTGAAATATACATTGCTCCTGATGCTCCGAATACAAAGTCATCCGCGCGCAGGTTGTCAGCAACTAAACCGAGCTCCCCTGGAGAGCCATCTTTCAGCACGGGAATGCGGAAGAGGGTATTCCAGTCGGTAACCGACACAAAGACACATTCGTGGTGAAGCTTGATACCGTTTGCGCCGGGCACGTGCTCATATCTGTGAGTTCTTCCAAGCAGCCTCTGGGATTACAGGGCGAAGCTCTTCCAACGGATAGGCGCGCCTGATCAGGCTGTCGGGGAAGACGAGCAGCAGCGGCTGTTCAGACGGCCGACGTCCAATCCATTTCCATACCGCCGCAGTTCCTCCGCTCATCTCAGCGAATGCCTTCATCGGCTCGGTGAAGTTCCTGAACTTCATCTGTGGGTCTTCGAGCGCTGCCCGGAACCAGCGAAAAACAAAAGAGGTGATCGATCCCGACCACCTCTTTTGCGTCTCTTCCCAGGATGAAAAAACACCGCCGCATCGACGGCTACATTGTCTGCTTCAGCACCAGTTGACCCCCGTTTCCGTCGTTCGACCTGACCTCGAGCATCATCGCGGGTGCTGTCTGCGACAGGGTAACAGCACGTTTTAAAGGCCCCAGAGTCTGTGCGATCGCGACGCCGCCAATGCCGGCGCTGAACGTTGCCAGTTTCTGAGGTTCGGAACCGCCAGTCAGGATCAGGTCATACTTCTTCCCGGGGGTAAGGCCCGTTGCCGCGATCTGCAGGTTGTCGATAGGTCCGAGCGAGTTGATCGACACACTCGCTCAAGCCCGAGCAGGTTGTCGTGGAAGCAAAGATGGCCCGCAAGGGCCTGGGCCAGAAAGAGCTCGTTACGCAACTGGCGGAGGACATTCTGCGTTATCAATCGCACCAGAACTGCAAGACCCTCATGTGCTTTGTGTACGATCCCACCGCAAAATGCAGCAACCCTACGGCGCTGGAAAACGACCTCACAAAGAAGCATGGTGGTCTGCAGGTGATTGTCATAGTTCAACCAAAATCTCGATAGGACGATTGCGTCGCAGACCGGAGACCGCCAAACTCTAAGACCCGCGCGGCTATAATCCGGAGACAGTCCCCGAATTCGTAACACATGTCGACATATGGACAGACACAAGCGATGCGCTCGCGAAAGAGTTTCTCTCACTCCGACTGTAAGTTCATTGATGTGAAGAAACGTTGCAGTGTTGCGTAATGGCAAATGACTTGCTTGGTTTTTCGGTGACAGGAAGTAGTGACCGTGGAATGAAAGGACGCAGGCATGTCTAAGAAGAATCGAAGGGAACTGCTCGTGGAGGCTGGGCGCTTCGCACTGGCTGGAGCAATCGCGCCCATATTGTCGTCAGGCGCTTCAGGTGCGTCCGAAGCGCCTGCCCAGTCGCATGACACGAAAGCGGATGAGGAGCAAACCGAAGCCGCCGCCGAAAAAGTAATCGATGCCCTCGAAGGCGCCTATGGAGTACAGCGGGGCCAGCGCCGGAACCACACCAAGGGCGTAGGTGCACTGGGTTCTTTCGTTGGAAGTCCCGAAGCCTCCACCTATTCGCGCTCCGAGCTTTTTTCGGGCAAGGCACTGGAGGTGATCGCGCGCTTCTCCCTGGCGGGCGGAGATCCCGAGGCTTCCGACGCTGAGAGGAGTCCTCGTGGCATGGCACTCCAGTTCCGGATGCCCGACGGTGGTCTGCATCATATGACGATGATTCACACGCCGATGTTCTTTGCCGCGGTGCCGCAGACTTTCCTCGATAAGTTCATCGCTCTCGCGGTGGATCCGGCGACGGGCAAGCCAGACCCGGAGAAATTCCAGGCGTTCAAGGCATCACACCGGGACAATGACGGGCAGGCGAAATTCTTGTCGGAAAACAATCCTCCGCCGAGCTATGCCAACTGCGCCTACTACGGGATTCACACCTTCAGATTCATCAACAGAAGGGGAGAGACCACGCTGGTGAAATTCCGCTTCGTCCCGCGGGATGGAGAGAAGCAGCTGTCCAATGCAGAGATGCAGTCAGCGCCACGCGACTTTCTCGAAAGAGCGCTCATCGAGCGGACCAAGAAGGGACCGGTACGTTGGGATATGATCCTGACAATCGGAGAGCCGGGCGATCCGGAGACGAATCCGACAATTCTATGGCCGAAGACCCGCAAGGAAGTCAATGCGGGGACGCTTACGATCACATCGGCGACTCCATCGGCCGAAGCGGGAAGCTACAAAATCAACTACGATCCCCTAGTGATGGCTGACGGCATCGCCCCCACCGATGATCCTGTTCTGCTATTTCGCTCTCCGTCCTACGCCACGTCCTACACCCGACGGCTGCGCGACTTGTGATCGTGATAGCAACGAACGTGGTGTGATCTGGAATGCGCTGTATCGCGAGTCTCCAGAAGCAACAGCATCGAGCTGCGATCAGG
>WNFS01003528.1_pt1 | contig 11884 bp, 7 predicted proteins | sample 5400141 | NCBI WGS metagenome assembly WNFS01 (sample SAMN13153358, study PRJNA577476) | soil metagenome | isolation source: 60 cm saprolite under Madrone tree | place: USA:California | collected 2016-06-14 | reverse complement strand
CTCGAGGTTTTCGATGGGCACTTCCGCGATTCTTGCGCCCGTCGAACTTGCCAGCGCCGGAATGAACCGGTGCAGCTCGCCGTAGAGCTGAATTTCCTGAATGATCTCGCGGCGGTAGGCCTTGAACGTGGTTCCAAAATCGTGCAGCTCGATTCCCGATAGCTTCGCCATCATCCAGTTGGCGGCGCGGCTGGGAAGCTGCCGCATCAGCCAGTGATCCCGCCGGTTGTGGCGCCAGCCACTCACGAGGTCGAAGCCTTCCTCGATTTTTTCCAGAAAGCGGGGAATTTCTTCGGGGTCGTGCTGCAGATCGCCATCCATGGAGATGATGACTTCGCCCCGCGCGAAATCAAAACCTGCCTTCAACGCCGAAGTCTGTCCGAAATTCCGCCGCAGCCGCACCAGGTTCACGCGGCGGTCGTGCTCATAAATTTCAGAGAGCACCTTGAACGAGTCATCCTTGCTGCCGTCGTCCACAAACACCAATTCGTAAGGCTCGCCGATTCCGTCCATCACCTCCGTAATCTTCATGTAGAGGGGTGGGATGTTTTCCTGTTCGTTGTAGAACGGAACGACGATGGAATACTGGATGGACGAATCGCTTGCCATTCTCTTACGCAAAGTCCTTCTTTAAGCTTCCTGGGTTACAAAGCCATAGTCTATCAGGCGAATCCCCAGCGATGCGACAAGATTTCGGATCCCTGTGTCTGTCAGGATCTTCAACTCGGTTTCCCGCGAGTCCTGCAGGCGTGTGGGCGTTTTTTTCAGCGCGGCATCGGCGTAACCAGGGTGACACATCAGCTCGGTCGTGCCGTCCGGGAGGCTCTTCACGAATTGCTCCACGCCCTCGCGCGTCAGCTCGCCGGTTTGCGCAATCCCGCAAAAAAAATCGGCAGTAGAAATACCCGCGCGCTCGGCTTGCTCACGCGCATCGCGCGCTAGAAATTTCAATCCGCGCGCCTGCACTCCTTGTTTCATGACCTTTCCGGCGTGACGTTTTGAGCCCGAAGAAAGAGCCGCGCGCAGGCTCGATGCTTCCAGCGAAACGCGAATCGCACCGATGCCATGCCGCTTCGCTAGCTTGAGGGCGATCTCAAACAGCCCGGGCAGCATGTGCACATGTTTATGCCCGTCGAGGTGCGTTGGCGCGATACCAGCATCACGGACTTTCTGAATCTGCGCGTCCCACTCGGTCTCCACTTCGGCCAGCGCGAGTCCGCGCCGTACCCTCCGCAGAAGCAGGCTTTCGGGTCCGCCCGCGAATTCGCCGTCGTCATTCAGAAGACTGGTAATGGTTTCCCGTTCGGCCACCGGGGGGCCGTCGCTCAAGTTCAAATGCACTCCCACACCCAGCCCGGGTGCCGAACGCGCGGCCTCCACACCCCCCGCAAAGGCGGCGCCGTTGGCCAGCAGCGAAGTGCTGGTCACAATCCCGTGATGAAACGCCTCGAGGATCCCGCGGTTTACCCCATCCGTCCATCCCAGGTCATCCGCATTGACGATCAGATTCTTCACAGCCTGTCCTGCCTTCGCGGGCTCACCTGTCCTGTTGGACAGCTACTCTTTCGTGCTCCTGTCTGTATTCGTACCATTGACCCCCTTCACCCGCAACTCTAGCATGGCGTGGTAGAGGCGAAAATGACGGTAAAGCTGCGTGAATCCAAGCGCCTTGGTTCGCGGCACCATGAGAAGCGTCGTGGCCGCCGTATGAACTCCCGTGTACCCGTACGCCTCGAATGGGAAGACGAGTCCGGGAAGCGCATCACTGTTGAAGGGCATACGCGGGTCGTCAACCCTTACGGCTGCATGCTGGTTCTGGCCGAGTCGCTCGATCTCGAGCACCGCCTGGCCCTCAGCAATCTCGCCACCGATACCAGCAACGCTGCGATCATCGTGTGGAAGGGCAACCAGCGCCCCGACGGGTGGGAATACGGCGTTGAACTTGTGGCCCCGGAAATGGACTTCTGGGGACTCGAGCTGTGAAACCCATTTCCCACATAAAACCTTCGCCGTACGCGAAACCTGGTTCGATAAGCGGCGTGCGTCCCGCCCTGACGGCGCGCCAGCCCACCGCCGAACAGCGCCGCCGCGCCCAGCGCGTTCTCCTGCGTATGCCTGTGCTCGTCCACGTCGCCACAAACCCCAAGCCCATCGAGGGATTTACTCATACGGTCAGCGCCACCGGCGGCATGATCATTCTTCCGCAGGGCTTTGCCCAGGGCACCAAATTCACCCTGGAGAATCCAAAAACGCAGCAGCGCGTCGAGGTGCACGTTGTCCGTTCGCCGCAGATGAATCAGGAAGGTTCACTCATTCCCGTCGAGTTCCTGTCTCCCGCTCCCCTGTTCTGGAATATCGTTTTCCCCCCGAATATCAACTGACGATCCGATAAAAGGCGGCATCCTGTTTGCCGCGCGCTCGCAGAGGTGCGTGAGCGCACGGATTGGCTCTTCGAAAAAGAGGAGAAGTGCGGAGGGGTACACACACAGGTACACACACCCCCCGCCATCAAAATGGATCGTCATAAAAACAAAGGAGTTGTGCGAAAAGCATTTTGTAAGCTGTTGAATAGAAAGAGGATCGACGACGGGAGATTTCGTTACTTCGGGCTTGGGGCATTGATGAAGCAAGGAGGTAACGAGGTAGGGATTCAGCGAGAAGAAACGACATGACCGGAAAGGGCGCGGATTGAGTGAAGGCAGGACGTAGCGAGCGGACTGGCGGCTGACTATCAAAGAAGATGTTGGCATACAAGTACAGTACTTGTCAAGCTAAATTTGGGGCGGTCGTTTCTTGGTACTGAGCGGCATCGCAGGTGACGGGCAAAAAAAGAGCGGCCCCGGATGGTCCGGAGCCGCTCGGTCCTAGAACCAGTTCGCTTAGTTGATCGTCAGGCTCACGTTGCCGCTGGCGGTCGCGGACCCGGAGGTTCCCGTAATCGGCAACGGCATCGTGCCGGTAACTGTGACGCCCAGCGCCCCGCTCGATGAAGCCTGAGTGTAGGTCGCGTCGCCAGCGTAGTGTGCGGTGATCATGTGTGTACCCACCGTGCTCAATGCAGAGGTAGTGAGGGTCGCTGTCCCTCCCGACACCGTCACTGCGTTGCCGGTCGGAGAGCCACCATCCAGCAATTGCACCTGATCGGTCGGTGTGCCGCCGGTAACTGTCGCCGTGAATGTAAAGGTGGCGCCCACGGCAGCCTTCGTCACACTCGTAACCGTGATGTGAGTAGTCGTTGCTACAGGCCCGCCTCCTCCACCGCCACTATAGCCGCCGCAGCCCAGCGTGAAGCTCAGCACGCAGACCAGGCCCAGCCCCAGCGCCGCGTGGAACCGTTTGCGCCCTGGCAACAAGAGCAAGATGAGGGCGCCGAGCCCCGTAATCCCGCTCAGTGTCCACCAGCCTCGGCCGCCACTTGCCGGAATCATGCCTGCTGCGTAGAGCTTCCGGTCCGCCGGAGTCACGGAGGCCATCGCGTTCTGTGCCGACGGCGCGGCCACGTTGATCGCCAGTTGGCCCGTTCCGTTCCCGCCGCCGCTGGGCACTGAGACGTTGAGGGCCGTGCAGCTCACTCCTGGCAAGGTCGTTCCGCAAGTGATCGCCACGGTACCCGTAAACCCGTTGGTCGGAGTCACCGTGATCGCCGAGTTGCCGCTCATGCCAGCGGTCACCGCCGCCGCCGCCCCGCTCACCGCGAAAGACCCGCCGCTCGTCACGGTGAAGGTCATGGCATTGCTGGCTACGCCCCCTACGGTAACTACGACGTTGCCGGTGGTGGCGCCCGTCGGCACTGGGACGACGATGCTCGACGCACTCCAGTTGGAGCTGCTCGTCGGCGTTGCCGTCGTACCGTTGAAGGTGACTGTGCTCGTACCCTGTGTTGCACCGAAGTTCGTGCCGGTGATCGTCACGGATGTTCCCACGGCGCCCGAAGTTGGGTTCAGGCTGGTGATGGTGGGTGCGGTGCCAGCGGCGGTGATGGTCAAGGCCGGCGGGGTTGCGTTGGTATCCGGCCCGCCTCCGGGCAGAGGGTTGAATGTATCAACGCTCACCGTTTGGGGTGTTGCCAGATTGGCAGCGGGAACCTGGACAGTTAGCGTGGTCGAGTTTGTGACGGTGACGGCATTGGCAGGGAGCGAGATGGAATTAAACTGCACGAGCGTGGCGCCGGTTAGAAAGTTGCTGCCGTTCACGATTAAAGTCAGCCCGCCGGATCCCGCAGTGGCTGTGGTGGGTGAAATCGAAGTGATTCCGGGAATGGGATTGAGAACTGTGAAGGGCACTGCGTTGGTCGTTTTGCCGGTGTCTGCGACGGTGATTTGCGCTAGAACCCCACTCTGCAGTTGAGCCACTGGAATGGAAGTAGTGCATGTAGTCGCGGTGCCGCAGGTTGTCGGTAAAGCGGTTAAGACGCCATTGGCGGTAAAATTCACAACAGAGCTGGCTGTGAATCCATTGCCGTTCACGGTAAGGTTCAAAATGCTCGAAGCGCCGGCATTGGCGGAGAACGGCGAGATCGAGGTGATGCCAAAGGCTGCCTGCCCACCGAGATTCAGATCCCACACCCCGCGGCCATGCGTGGCCGCACGGAGCGTTCGGGAAGGATCATGGAGCGCCAGCCCCAAAATTTCGGCAGCCGGGAGTGAATTCGCCGAACCAAGCACGGACCAAGTGGCGCCGCTAGTCGTGGTGAAAAAAGCGCCGATATCCGTCCCCACGTAAAGCGTATTGTGAGTCAGATCATCCGGGTCGATCACGATGGCATTCACGGGGATATCTGGAAGCCCCGCACCGTCAATGTCCGTCCAAACCGTGGCAGCGCCTAAGGTAGCGTTCACAGTCTTGAATACGTGGCCAGTTGGACCCGTGCAGCCCGCGGCACAATTGCTAAAACCAGAGAAGGTCACATACGCGATCTTATTGTCACTCGGGTCCACTGCGATTTGCGTGATCGAACGGGTGGGAAGCGCGGACGTCGTGATGCTGGTCCACGTCGTTCCACCATCGGTCGTGACCTCAATCTCCCCACCGTCAGAACCAGTGTAAACAGTGTTGGAATTGCTTAGGGCAGGCGCGATCGTGGAAAGGGTTGCGCCGGCGCCCGCGCATCCTGCCGGGTGCGTCGCCACAGTCACGTCCGGCGAGATCGCGGTCCATGTGTTGGCACCATCCTTGGTTTGCCACACACGGCAAGTCCCAAAATAAAGCGTTTGCGGGTTCTTGAGATCCATCACCAGCGGAGGAATGAAGGACCCGCGGTCCGCATTGTTAATCCCCGAATTGACAAGAAATCCGTTAGAGAGCTGCTGGCCAGTATAGGAGACGGCAATGATGGGGAAGGATGGCATGCCGGGCACATACTCACACTCGCCGTAAATAGTGCTTGGAATGCCGGGATCGATGGCGGTGAATCCTCCGTCGCATCCGAGACTCTGAGCCTGCCAGACCAGACTAGGCCCTTGGTATTGCTGGATGTCGTTATCTTGAGTTCCGCCAAGCCCGGAGAAAGGTGTGGATGGGTGAATGGAAATCCCCGGATAGAACTGAGTAATGCCGAGATTTGCGTTCAGATTGTTCCAAGTGATGGTGCCGGAGGCTGGATTTGACGCGCTGCTCCATACTCCACCATCGTTGCCGACATAGAGGCCAGTGCTACTGAAAGCCAACGCATGCGTATCGACGTGCAGGCCCGTACCGCTATTGGTTGCTGAAACTTCCGTCCAGGTGTTGCCCCCATCAACCGAACGGATCAGCGTATCAACAGAAGCCGCCCCACCGGCAAAGACCGTATTGCCAGTGGTATCTGCCGGATCAACCGCGATCACTAAATCGAAGAAGCATTGCGAATTGCAGAAGGACGGCGTACTGGACAACTGTGTCCAGGTTGTTCCCCCGTTGGTAGTCTTAATGACGCCGAGCAGATTCGATGAAGTCGTCGTGCTGTCGGCGATAGCGGCGTAAACCGTTGCGTTGCTCCCCGTACTTGAAGCGCTTGGTAGAATCGCTAAGGCGATGCGGCCCAAGCTTAATGACGGTGTTCCGGCGGGAAGAACCTGTTTGGTCCATTTTGATCCCGGTCCTCCAGGCGTTACGTTGGCCGCATCGGTGACCGCAGCGCAGGAGTTGACGGAAGTGATTGGTACGTTAGATTTGTAAATCCCGTTATTACCGTTCGCATCGCCAGCGAAGAAACCAAGTGCGACGAAGGCTGTGCCATCACTCGCAAACACGGCACCCGTCCCAACGATCCTGGGGATGCCGAATACCGCTTTCCACGTCAGACCGGCATCTGCGGAACAATAAATTCCTGATGGGAGCGCTGTGCCGCTTCCGCGAACGCCTGCGAGGAGGATGGCAGTGCCACCGCTGGTCTTCGGGTCGATGGCCAGCGCGCCGACGAACGGACCGCCGCTCACCTGAGTAAGAGGGCTCGGCGCACGAAACGTGTTGTCCTGCGTACAGGATGCCGTCGGAGGCGCACCGATAGTCGTACCGGCAGTGACCGTACACTTTAAAACGCCTTCTCCGTAAATGTTGTCAATGGCAGAGTTATCTTCGCCCGTGCCCACATATACGGTCGAGCAGATGCCCCTCCCTCCGGCTGTACAGGTGGAGGGGTCAACCACCAGTGAACCAACGGCCACAGAGGCGATGCCTGCAGAAGGAGGAAAATCCGTCAGCGGGGTCCAGATAGTGCCGCCATCGGTGGTAACCCAAAGTCCGCCATCAGCAGCGCCGAGGTAGACGTTATTGGGGTTATTTGGATTTACCGCGAGCGCTGTTACGCGGCCCGACGTGAACGGCATCCAAAACGCATCGCTCGTGGCGCTTGGACCAATGAATTGCCAGCCTGAGGTTGTCGCCCCCGGTGCGGCAAATCCTATTCCAGGTGCAAGGGAAGCGTTTAGGCGACCTTCGTTCTGCAGCATCTGATGCATGCGATTTAATGCACGCTGGCGCGCTCCTTGCGGAATAAAGCCTTGTGGAAATGCGCGCGGCTTGAAAAACCAATCCTGCCTGCGGCGAAGGAACTCAGGGCCTTCCTGAGCCGCCTCCAAGCCTGCGTCGTTTCGCGGCAGTGGCCGGAATCCCTGCTGGATCTTAGATTGTGTCTCTGGAGCGGTTACGCTATCGGGCTTGGATTGCGCGGCGGCGCGAAACGCGGGGAGAGCCAGAATCAAAGTAAGAAGGAAAAGGGAATTGCGAAGCATTAGAGATTGAAGTTTCATATCCCGTCCACGCTGCAGATTTGGATTCGATTCCCACAAAACGCATCCGGCCTGAAGGCGTGGCCATTCGGACAGCGGAACAACTTCCGCAAATGGCGTCTCGCGGACTGGGGCTTGTGCCGGAAACGACTCACCGTAGAACTTTTAAAGGCTATCACAGGCGATATGAAGACTCTCTAGTACCTCGACAGCGGATTGCGCTCAGAGACACGCCCCTAAACTGGGGCATCACCCACACAGTCGCCAAGGGCATGGCCGTTCTGATGCACCCAGGATTCCGCAGGATGCTTTAGCCGATTCTTGGTGAGCGCCGCGCCTCGGGGTGATAGTTCGCGGCGCCCGCCTTCGCAGAAACTATCCCTTTGCACAAATCCTACCGCGCCAGTGCCACTTTTATTCCATGTGAAGCACTGCGGGCGTTCCGGTTTTCCAGAACGCCCGCTCTTGCTATCCTAGTTTTCTTGAGAAGCCATTTCGCCAAAGTCAGCGACGGAAACCGCGCCGGCCATAGAAACCCGGGCCATAGCCCCAGCCATAGCCGCTGTAGAACCCAATGTACCCCGGATAGGCGTAGCAGGGGCCGTAGTAACCACACGGATAGGGCCCCGGGCCGGGATAGCCTCCAGCAACGTGGCGTGGCCCCCTGCGCTCCAATCCTCCGCCGTCCATATCCTGCTGCGTAACCGGCAAGAAGGCTTGCTGGCTTTGGGTGGTGTCAATCCTGACGGGATCGACGAGGCGGAAGCTCAATTGTTCCTCAGGAAGCAGAACCGTGGGGCGGCCTCTTGTAAGGAGCACTGCGCCGATGCCTGCAGCGGCGCCGGCTCCCGCGCCAATCGCCGCGCCTGTACCCCAGTCTGCCGCGGATCCGATCAGTGCGCCGAGCCCAGTGGTGGTGGCAATCGTCGCGGCGTCCTGCCCGTGCGAAGTTCCGCCCGAGCCTTTCCATAGTTCGGTGAGAATCGGGACTTGATGGCCATCCACGACGGTCAGGTCCGTCAGCTCAACGCCCAATTCGGAGGTGCCCTTGATGCGGCCGGCTTTGCGTACGTCCTTGACGTGGCCTACGATCACTTGACCGCGGCGGGCCACGACCCAGCCGTTCACGACGAGCGGGTTTTCCAGCACGGCCGTAAATTGGTCGCCGATCTGGTTGCGGTCGCTGGAAAGGTAATCATTGATGCGAATGAGGAGGATTGTTCCGGCAGGTACGGTGAGCGTTCCGGGGAGTTGTTGGGCCGGCTGAGCAGTCTGAGGCGGTGGCGCATTCTGGGATTGTCTCTCGGGTGGGTTCTGGCGTGGCCGGTCATGCGAATAGGGTGGCTTATCGGCGTCCTGAGGGGCATAGGACGGCTTTGCCTGGGAATCTTGAGGTGGTTGCTGCTGGTCGGGCTGTTGCCCCTGCTGGGGGTCTTGCTGGTCCTGCTGCGCGTAGGCCCCGGCACTGAGGCACAGTGCCAGGGCTGCCGCCCCAGTCGCGCGCCAAAATCGTCCAAATCCCTTCAAAATTGCTGGGTAGTGCGCCATTATCTTGGCCTCCCTCGACCTCGGATACCGGCGAATCCTCCGGACCTCTCTCGTCCTGCCCGGTTGGATGGCATCCCTTCTACCTCGGGATGCCCAAACTTCTTTCCGCTGTACCCAAGGTAGTAACCCGGCGGCGGCATTTAAGTTGCGCGAGGAGATCCCTCGGTATCGTCATTTTTGCGGCGTTCGAACGCATCCCAATATTCCTCGCCCATCTTCAGGAGTCCAGCAATTCCTAGCTCCTGCCCATCGCCCCTGGAAAGCGTGAGCCGCTCCGCGCGCAGAAATAACTCGCGGTATTCCGTGTAATTCAGAAGCCCGCTGATGCGCAGCGCCACGGAATTGTCTGCCGACGCAGCCAGCGTGGCATCTGCAATATCAAGCACCTGTTTGCATTCCAGCGATAGAGCGCTCTCCAATGCGCTCCAACTTAACGATTCCTCGCGCCACTTGGACTGGTAGAGGGCGATCAAACGAGCTTCCTCTTCGCGCGGGACGCCAGCGGGAACGGAAAATTCTCCCGGCCACACCGCATAGTGAACTACGCGCGCCGATTGCACGCCATCCAGCCGCAGAAGAAACTGCATATCCAGTGGCAGATTGTGAAATTCAAGCAAGTGATCGCTCTCCAGGTGCAGAGTAATCGTGCGCTCCAGCAGATTGGATTGGATCGAGACAATTTGCGCGTCGTGCAAGCCCGCCCACAGAGAAACCTCCGGTACGCCGTGCGGCAGGTTCATCCAATCGACGATCCCCGATTGTTCTTCAGGCATGCATCACCGTTTAAAGCGAAAACGCGGGCAGAGTATAACCCGCGCCCCGCCAAATCGAAACGCATTGTATAATCCTGCCGCTATTCCATCCATCACAGGAGGCGCCATGGCCGAGCCGACTTATGAAGAACTGAAAGCAAAAATCGCGGAAATGGAAAAACAAGGAGGCGGACGCCGCACCGGCGCGCTCGAATTTCGTGTCGGCGAAAAAGGGGGCGTCAGCGTATACGGCCTCGGGCGCTTTCCCGTCACGCTGTACTACGAGCAATGGATTCGGCTGCTTGAAACGGCGCCACAGCTGCGCACGTTTCTCGAGGAGAACAAAGCCTCCGGAAAGCTGAAGCTCAGGGAAAAATAGTCTTCTATGATTCCGTTCGAGTGCGGAAGACGGAGTAAAATCATGGGCTGAGCCAAGGCCGGTACTAGCCGGGGCGGCCTCTGGTCAACAGCCAGTTCGAAGTTCAAGCTGGGAAAGAGGAAGGCCCCGGGTGCCTGTGGGGAGGCGCCCGGGGCCGGGGGGGAGTGAGGAGGAGTCGAGAGAAGCTCTTTGCAGGGCTTGTACTACTTCGAAGATTGTGCGGCTAGCAGACAGAGTCTCTGCAGCTCGTCGTACGTGAAAACCACTTGCTCACCTCGGTCACTATTTTCGATGTGTCCTAGGCCTGATATACGCGAGAAGCGCCGGATTTCTGCCGTGGGGAGCCCCAGGAGTACTGCAGCCCGGTCCTCCGCTACTCGCTCTTGGTTGTTCATGCTCTCCTGTGGTCCCGTCGCTTCCGCGGTTCATGGGAGCATGCGATTGTCCAAACTTACGGAGAAGTAAGTCCTGCTGTTTCTATACGAAAGCCTGCGTCAGGAGGGATCCTTGCACAATGTGCCTATTTCCTTACACAAAGAGTGCATGGATTTGGCACAGGGATAGAGTTGGCAGGAGGGGGGAGACGGCTGACTGTGGGCTTGAGCTACTTCCACGGGGGGGAAGAAAGGTCCACGTTCCCGCCGGAGTAGATTACGCCGACCTTCGGAGCGGCTCCGTCAGGACGATTCGGCAGATTCAAGGACGCCACGACGCCCGGCTTCAGCAGCGGGGCAATGGCCACGGCGCTGGAGGGCTCAATGATGATTTTCATGCGCTCCCAGACCAGCCGGGCCGCCGAAATGATCTCCTCCTCGCTGACCAGGAGGATGCGGTCGACATGGCGCCGCAGGATGGCAAACGTCCGCGGTGAGAGCGAGGCGCGCAACCCGTCCGCAATCGTGTCGCTGGAGTCCAGCGATTGCAAAGTTCCGCTAGTCAGCGAGCGGTAGGCATCATCGGCGCGCTCTGGCTCGCAGCCAAAGACGCGCACGTCCGCGCGAATCCCCTTGGCTCCGAGGCACGTCCCGCTGAGCAATCCGCCGCCGCTGACCGGGGCAAACACGGCATCCAGGTCGCCCACTTCTTCCAGCAGCTCCTTCGCCGCCGTGGCCTGTCCGGCGATGATGCGGTCGTCGTCGTAGGGATGCACCAGGTGAGCGCCCGTCTCCGCCTGGACACGGCCGCAAGTTGCCTTTCGGGCTGTCACCGTCGGCTCGCAGAAAACAACTTTTCCGCCGTAGCCTTCGATGGCCTTAGTTTTCACGACAGGCGCATTCTTCGGCATGACGATCCAGGCGGAAACTCCTCGCCACGCAGCCGCGCAAGCCACGGCAGCGCCGTGATTGCCACTAGACTGCGTAACAATCCCACGCGCAACCTCTTTCTCAGTCAGTGAGAGGATGGCATTCGAGGCCCCGCGAATCTTGAATGAGCCGGTCTTCTGGAGGTTTTCACACTTGAAGAAGAGCTGTGCGCCGGTCATGGCGTCCAAGGATGCGGAGGTCAGGACCGGTGTGCGGTGGATGCGGGGGGCGATGCGCGCGTGCGCCTCGAGGATGGCCTGCCAACTGGGCGGCTGGTAGCCGGGTGCTTCGACGGACGGGGCGGTGTGCATAAGACTCACTTTGGGCTGAGAGACGCTTGCCGGTTCTTCGCGTTTGGCGCGCCCTTTTATAATGCGTTTGTCGCCGCAGTTAAAGATGCATTATGGATGCATTATGGCATGCCGATACCGGCTACGTCCTAGGGGCGGCCGTAAGAGCGGGCTCATCGGGGCTGGTACTGGTACTTCTTGGCCACGCCAAGTTTGATGCTTGACCGCCCGGCTGGGTCTGCTACGCTGGAAGTCCCGTTCACCGAATCGCAAGAGTCCACGCCAGACGTTTCGTCGCGCAAGGGGACAAAATGAAAGTAGCTGAACGAAGGCAATTGACACGCCTCAACCTTCGGACGCCCCTGCGCTTCCGCGCACTGGGCGTGGCTGCGGACAAGACCGA
>WNFS01003525.1_pt1 | contig 11886 bp, 11 predicted proteins | sample 5400141 | NCBI WGS metagenome assembly WNFS01 (sample SAMN13153358, study PRJNA577476) | soil metagenome | isolation source: 60 cm saprolite under Madrone tree | place: USA:California | collected 2016-06-14 | reverse complement strand
CCAATTTCACGGTCACGGGCCGATCCACGTGCCAGGAACAGACCGGAGACATTCAAGCAGGCCAGGCCCAACAACAGTGCGGTTACAGCGAATAGCACCCACAGCGGTTCCAATAGCCGCCGCCTTAGCGAGGAATGACCCTGAGGCGCGGCGGCGAGCACCAACGAGGAATTGAGGAATTCCCGCCTGCGTTCCGGGGTGATTACAGGAAATCCTGCGCGGCGCATATCCTCTTGCAGCATCGCTTTGAACCACGGCTGCAGCGCTGCCTCAGCTTCTTGCACCTTCACACCTTGATTCAAGCGGCCCAACACCTGCATCCAGCGCGTGCGGCGATCTAGAAGATCGCTGAAACCTGGGATGGCTTGCGCCGACATCGACGCAGGAATCCAGATGGATGGAACCACGCCAACGTCGATGCCCTTGAATGTCGAAGCAGCTACTCCGATGATGGTCAGCGGATGACGATTCACCAACACCTTTCGCCCGACTACATCTGGAGCGCGTCCGAGTTGCGTTTCCCAGAAGTCGTAGGAAAGGACAGCGACCGGATTCGCGTTTGGCGTACCATCGTCGTCGTTCGTCAAAACGCGCCCCAAGACCGGTCCAACCCCGAGCACCTGGAAGTAGTTATTGGAGACAATTTCCGCCGCCGCAGGGCGGTAATCGCCGCCAGTTGAGAGATTGACCGTGGTGAGTGCACGGCAGAATACGCCCTCGAAAAACTGCTTCTGCTTGTCAAGATCGCGGCAGATCGGGTACGACATCAGATTCCAACTGCCGAAGCCATTCGCGACTTGATCGCCGTGCCAATCTATCAGGACAAGACGTTCGGGCTGGCGAACGGGAAGGGCGTGTAGCAGCACCTGATCGACCAGAGAGTAGATGGCAGTTGTGGCGCCAATGCCGAGCACGAGCGAGAGCACGGCGGTAATACTGAAGGAGGGCATCCTGAGAAAAGAGCGGGTGGAGAGGCGGAGATCGTAGGTGAAATCCCGCAACCATCGAGACAGCCAGACGTCTCGCACTTCCTCTTCGATTTGCGCGATGCCCCCCAGTTCCAACAGGGCTTGCCTTCGAGCTTCCCCAGTTGGCAGGCCGGAGCTCTCAAGATCAGTGATTCGCCGGTCGAGGTGGTAGCGCAATTCGCGCTCTAGACCAGCTTCCAGTTTCTTGCGGCGGAACCAGTTCACTAGTTGCGTTATCATCTGGGGCCCTCATCGAAAATGAGCCGGACCGCGTCAGCCAACCGCGCCCAACTGTGCTTTTCGGCGGCGAGCTGCTTTCCTCCGGAAGCCGTCAATGAGTAGAACTTGGCTTCCCGGCCCGTTTCTGATTCCTTCCATTCGGCCTTAAGCCATCCCTTTAGCTCCAGCCTATGTAACGCAGGATAGAGGGAGCCTTGATTCACCTGCACTACCGACCGCGAGATCTGGTCCACTCTTTGGGCGATGCCGTAGCCGTGCAGCGGCTCCAGCGAGACAATCTGCAGAATCAGCATGTCCAGCGTGCCTTGAGGAATGGGGAAACGTTTCAATGCCTCAACCTTCTACCGGTCAGGGTACATTACGATAGGTCGAAGGTCAAGGCGTGCAACCATCGCGAGGTCTGGCAGTCACGTTTGTGGGCGGATTGTTTGAATGAATAAGTCGGCTAACCGGAAACTCGCCAACTACCTACGGCACCGTGAAGTTGACACCTCCAAGAGGCGCGTCTATCGTTCGAAAGAGTCGTGGAAGAGGGATCGCGGATGAAGATTCTCGTGCTGGGTGGCGGCGGACGCGAACACGCGCTGGTGTGGAAACTAAGACAGAGCCCGCGCGTGGAAAAAATTTGGTGCGCCCCCGGGAATGGCGGCATCGCCGCGGAAGCGGAGTGCGTGCCCATTGACGCGGGTGATGTCGCCGCGATCGTCGCACTTGCCGAAAAAATTCATCCCGATCTGACCATCGTGGGACCGGAACTGCCTTTGGTGAACGGGCTGACCGATGCCTTCCGCCAGCGGAATTGGGCCATTGTAGGGCCTTCTCAGCACGCGGCGCAGCTTGAAGGAAGCAAAGTTTTCTCGAAAGAGTTTCTGAAGCGGCACGGCATTCCCACCGCAAAAATGTACGGCACGTTTGACTCTCCCGCGGATGTCTACGCCGCGTTGAGTTCCGTGGCTTGGCCGGTAGTGATCAAGGCGGATGGATTGTGTGCCGGCAAGGGTGTTTTTGTGGCGCCAGACTTCGCAGCCGCGAAGGATTTTGTCGAACGCGTGATGGAAAAGAACGAACTGGGACCGGGCGGAAGGCGAATCCTTCTGGAGGAGACGCTGGAAGGCGAAGAGCTATCGTTCATCATTCTCACCGATGGAAAGCGGTACGCGCCGCTTGTGCCCACACGCGATCACAAGCGCGTCTTCGATGGAAATCAGGGCCCGAACACGGGTGGCATGGGGGCTTACTCGGCGGATGAATTGCTGCCGGAAAATCTTCGAGAGACGATTCGTTCGGCGATTGTCGAGCCGACTTTACAGGGGCTGGCCGCAGACGGCATCCCCTATCAAGGGTTCTTGTACATCGGCCTGATGCTGACGAACTCCGGACCAAAAGTCCTGGAGTTCAATTGCCGGTTGGGGGATCCCGAAACCCAGGCGATTCTGGCGCGGCTGGATTTTGACTTGGCGGACATCCTCAACAACGTTGCCAAAGAACGCTTGGACCCCTCAAAACTACGCTGGAAGCCCGGGGCCAGTGCCTGCGTCGTTCTGACGTCAGGTGGATATCCAGGAAAGTTTGAGAACGGCAGAAGGATTGACGGCCTAACCGCTGCGGAGAAGATTAGTGGCGTGAAGATTCTGCATGCCGGGACGCAGCTCGCCGGAGACAGTGTAGTCACAAACGGCGGGAGAGTTCTCGGTGTTACTGCAGCAGCCGCGTCGCTCAAGGCCGCGTTGGCCTCAGCCTATGAAGCTGCTTCACGAATCGACTTTGAAGGCATGCACTACAGAAAAGACATCGGGGCTCACACAACCCGGCTGAAAGCCGCGGGAGATTAGAAGCCATGCCGCGCGTGCAAAATCTTTTCCGCGCTCCGAAAAAGCGCCTGCCGATGGAAGAACTTTCTGAAGTCCGTGCCGTTGGCGACATCGGTTTCGAAGGTTGCGCTCACGCCCGGCCCGCAAGCAAGCGTCAGGTTTTGCTCGTGGATCGCGAAACCTTGGAAGCCATGGACCTCCGGCCGGGAATTATCCGCGAGAACATTACAACCGATGGCTTGCGGATTGGCCAGCAGCTCCGCATCGGCGAAGCACGTTTGGAAGTCAGTGAGGTATGTAATCCCTGTGATCAGATGGAAGCTATTCGTCCCGGACTTCGCAAAGAGCTTTGGGGACGGCGGGGCATGCTGTGCCGCGTTCTGGAGGGCGGAGTGATCCGCCGCGGCGATCCCATCGAAAAACTCTGGACCGGAATAAGTTCCGCTGAGGCCGTGACACGGACATGATAGACAACTCACGCAAGAAAGATAGAATGTATTTGCAATGACAAAAGATTGTGCCGCAATCTTTGATCTGGGGGGTGTGGTAATCGATTGGAACCCACGTTACCTCTACCGCAAGCTGTTCAATGGTGATGAAACGGTGATGGAATACTTCCTCGGTGCCGTTTGTACATCGTCGTGGAACGCGCAGCAAGATGCCGGGCGACCGTTTGCTGATGGTTGCGGTTCTCTTAAACGACTTCATCCAGACAAGGCAAAATTAATTGATGCTTGGTTCGAGCGATACGAGGAAATGCTCGGGGGAGAGATCCCTGGCACAGTCGACATTCTCAGAGAATTGCGGTTGCGGGGTGTACCGATATATGCACTTAGCAACTGGTCCGCGGAGACGTTCCCTATCGCTGTCAATCGATTCGAATGCCTGAGCTGGTTTAACGGCGTGTTGCTTTCTGGGCAGGTCAAGGTGTTGAAGCCAGACCGGCGTATTTTTGAGATTTTCCTGGATATTTTTCGAATCGAGCCGAGTCGGGCCATTTACATTGACGATACCAGCGAAAACGTCGAAATGGCTGTCCAGCTTGGCATGGGTGGGGTAGTGTTTAGAGATTCTGCTGGGCTTCGAACGGAATTGACGCGAACCGGGCTCCTGGTCGATAAGATACAGGGCGGGCTGCTCTAGACTTCGTCTTCTGGCACACGAATGCAATTCGTGCCGGACTCCGATAAACATGACCGACATGAATCAGAACATTCAGCCCACGGATGCGCGCGATGGCATACAACGTCTGACACAAGCGTTCGGTAAACTGCCTCAGGTCCTAGCGGTGGTTCTCGGGGGTTCGCGTGCGGCAGCAACAAGCGACGTTGCGTCCGACTATGATCTCTACGTGTACACGGTGTGGGAAGTGCCGGTCGATTTTCGACGGACACTTTTGGGGGAGAGCGCGGAAATCGACAATCGCTTCTGGGAACCCGGCGACGAGTGGAGCGATCCATCCACTGGCACGCACATCGATATCATGTACCGTTCGCCTGAGTGGATTGAGGGGCACATCGAGCGCATTTTATCGCGTCACGAAGCTTCGCTCGGGTATACCACCTGTTTTTGGTACAACATCGTTCATTCCGAAGCACTACTTGACCCGCGAGGTTGGTATCAGGGACTGCAGAATCGTGGTCGCGTGGCATATCCCGAAGGGCTCAGGCGTGCGGTACTGATGAAGAACTGGCCCGTGCTACGTCGAAACCATTCATCGTATCGACACCAAATCGAAGTCGCCCTAAATCGCGGTGACATTGTGAGTGCTCAGCACCGCGTGACCGCTTTCCTGGCGAGTTTCTTTGACGTGTGGTTCGCTCTAGAACGAAAGCCGCATCCGGGTGAAAAGCGCCTCTTGTCTCATCTGTCGGAACCGTGGGGTTCACTCGTACGAGCGCTCGCCGAGGCCTCTTCCGGGACGCTGCTGAAGCACATTGATGCACTTGTGGATCGCGTCGACGCCAGGCTAAGCGAAGAAGGCATCTTTGTGGCAAACGGACGAATCGAGCATGCAGCCGCATGGGTATCTGATCTCGAGAGAGCATGTGCTTTCTACCAGCGGTGGTTTGGAGCTACGATAGGTCCACAATATGTAAGTAGCACGCGGCCATTCACATCTCGCTTTCTCGCGCTAAGTTCTGGAGCACGCCTAGAACTCATGAACTTGCCTGGTGAGACCCCAAGAATGGCGCACATCGCGGTTTCGTTGGGTTCGCGCGATGCAGTTGACCGTCTAGTGGCTGCCATGCGCGCAGCCGGTGTGGCCATAGCTCGAGGTCCGAGGGTAACTGGAGACGGATACTACGAAGCGGTGGTGAGCGACACGGAAGGCAACCTCGTTGAAATCACTGCATCAGTCGATACCGACTCCTGCTCGGTAGGACTTCGGCGCGGCAACGACTCCCAAAAATAATCGCTTCATTCGGGCGGCGGGTCCCCGAACCGGAAGCTCTCCAGAAACGGGCTTCTGGGAAACGATGACCAAGGTTCCCGACAGATTGTCGGGCCAACCGGAATGTAATCCAGATCGGGACATGCGGATAGGTCGGCTTCCCTCCAGCGATTGGTTGGTCACTGCTGGCGCGTTTTTCGGTACTAACCCAGCGGGCGAGCTGATAACTCCCGGGTTGCCGGTTATCCGCCTCTGACGGGAGCAATTGCGCGAGGATGAGCGAAGGTCTTGCGCATTTTTGGGGCTTCTGCGCGTCGTATTTGTCCCTCGCGCTCTGAATTCTTTTGCGATTTTGGCGGGCCCAATCTCCCAGTTTTGTAATCGGTTTCAGCAAACTGTGCCCACGCTTTGTCAGTTCATGCTCAACACGCGGAGGAATGGCGAGATACGCCGTTCTGGCGATGAGACCATCTTGCTGCAACTCCTTCAGAGTAAGCGTGAGCATTCGCTGCGAGATGCCTTCCATGCTGCGCCGTAACTCGCTAAAGCGTTCCTTGCCCATCACCCAGCAGCCCCACATCCGGGATTAGGGTATTCACCCGACAATGATTTCAGGTATTCCCCTGATTGTATTTCCTTTCCCGCGTCCGTAGTCTCCCGGCGAGATGAACATCGGGCTCCGCGCACGATGTTCTTGAAGCGACGTTTTTATACAGCGCTCGACGGATTCCTCAGAGTGAGGGAGCAACCGTGACGAAAAAGACCGCGTTTACTAGTGACACCATCCCATGTCGTCGTCAGACCTTTTCCAGCTTTGGTAATACTTTCGGGAATCTCCCCAAGGAGACGGCCATGCCTACAAAAACTCTCGAACGTCTGCCGGCCCTTGGCCTGCGAGTGCTCGCGCTTCTTAGCATCTTGCTCGCGGTGATCACCGCCCAAGCGTCAGGAACGACCAGTGAAAAGCATTTCTTTTGGGCGCCGGGGCAGGCACCCAACCCCAGCTCGGTCGCAAATGACCTCATTTATCATGGCGGCAATGCGGGAGCAGGGGCTATCGGCATAGAGACCACGCCGGGGATCTACCTGATCTTCTGGGGGCCCGATTGGGCGAACGGTTTCACGACCACGGACGTGAACGGAAAGCAGTACACAAGCCAGCAATTACAGGCCTACGTGACCTCGTTCTTGACCAATCTCGGCGGCACGTCCTGGGCGGCCATCCAGACCGAATACTGCAACAATGTCCCGGCCGGGACCACCAGTTGCGCCAACGTCAGCGGGGGCGGGTACGTTACCAATCCGAGGAAACAACTTAAGGGTGTATGGACCGACTCGACGGCCGTGCCCAGCGACATCATCGCCTCGGGCTTGGCTGAAAACGTGGCCGATGATCCCCTCGCCACGGAGGCGATACGCGCATCCGCTCACTTCAGGTACGATCCGCAGGCGACATACATCATCCTCACGCCGCCGACATCCATTGCCACTGGGCAGCCAGTTTATTGCGGCTACCACACACAGACGAACAGCGTCGATGGCCTTGGCAACCCGTACCGGCTGCAATACGCCTTCATCCCGTTCCTCAATATGAACTGGCCCGGCCTCGGTACCGGCGGCTGCGGAATGAACTCCGTGAATGTGATCGGCGATAGCTTTGGCCACGGGGTCTTCGACGGCTACAGCATCGTCACCGGGCACGAGTACGCCGAAGCGGTCACCGACCCGGACAATTTTGCCAGCGTCCAGGACGGCTGGAACGATGCGCAGGGGAGCGAGAACGGAGACAAGTGCGCGTGGACGGATCTCGCCAATGTTCCCATGAATAATCGCACCTCGTTCGCGGTGCAGCCCCTTTGGAGCAACAAGGCATTCGACGTGACCGGCCAAGGCTGCGTTCGGTCTGCACCGAGCAATCCGCACGCCATGCCCGCAGTGGGCATTACGCCGCCTGCGATTGACATCTGCATGACTCTCCCTACCTGCCCGCCCGGCGTAGCCGCGGGGCAGCCCATGCCCGTCAACATGGCCTATTTCGGCGGGAAGGTGCAGGTGAATCCCAAGATCTATCTTGTCCTATGGGGCTGGGGGCAGCCGGGTGCATTCGATCACACGACCGCGGGTAGCCCGGCAAGCGATCCGGACGGCGTTGGGGCGCTCATGACAAGATTCGTGGCAGCCATGGGCGGCACCACATGGGGCGACATCTCCGCGCAGTACTATCAATCCAATTACAACGGCACCTATTCGACGGTCGGAAACCCGAAGCAGGAGTTGGCGGGAGTCTGGAACGACAACATCAACCCCATTCACGACAACCTGGCCCCCACCGACCTTGCAAGCGAGGCAGCGCGCGCGGTTCAATACTTCCACGCGACCGACCTGGCCAATTCTAACTTCGTCATCGCGACACCGCAGAAATTCAACGACGCGGGCTTCAATCAAAGCCAATACTGCGCCTGGCACGATTACACGACGCCGGCGGGTTATCCCGGGGTGCAGCAAGGCATCGCCTTCACCAACATGCCCTATGTGCTGAATGCTGGCGGCGGATGCGGGCAGGACTTCGTCAATCCCGCGCCGACGGGAGATGTTGACGGTGTCACCATTGTTCTGGGTCACGAGATTGCGGAAACTCTAACCGATCCGGGCGCCGAATCGTCCACCGGCCTGGTACCGAACGGAGGCTGGTTCGATTACCAGGGCTGGGAGATTGGCGACAAGTGCGCGTGGGTTGGCGACGGTCTCCAAATCCCGGGCGCGCCGTTCAATATGATCGGAAACGACGGCCGCGCGTACCCAGTGCAGACATTGTGGAGCAATAAGAGTCTAAGCGGAGTCGGTTACTGCTCGCAGGGATTCTAAAACGTGTTTCCGCGATAACCCGGTCCGTTTAAAATCATGGGACCGGGTTGACCGCGGCGGCCAACTTCGCTTCCACGGAGACTTGCGACGCTGAGGACCTTCGCGGCCAGGCTAAGGAGTGCTGAGGGACCGTCCGAACAGAAACAGTCTTTGATTATTGGCGGATTGTTGGCCACTGGGAAGTGATCTTACGCTCGTTAACCACGATTAGTCGGCTGGTGTAGACCTATCCGAGTTGTAGGGTTCCGTTCGGGATTTGGGGAATGCTCGGCCCTACTTCGCCGGCCGGGAGCCGGCGATGAGGATGTCGACGAGTCTTTTCGCGCTTTGCTGCCAGTCGGGGCTGGTGGCGACGTTCGCGACGCCAACAAGAGCCCGAAGCAGATCCATGGGGTCGAGGTCCTTGCGTATGCCGCCGCTCTGGACCGCGCGCTTGACCAGTCTATGAATTGCCTCGTGTACCTGAGCGTAGGAAGCTTCGAACACCTTCTTGGGATCCCCCACGAGCGCAGTCAGCGCCGGAGCGATGATGTGCTTCGTGGCGATGTTATCCACAAAAAGCAGCAACCAGGCCCGCAACGCCTCGATCGGGGACATGGTTGCCGCGAAGCGCTGCTCCGCTGCGGCTAGCTTTTCGATTCCCGTCCGGTAAACCGCCTTTAGAAGTTCTTCGCGCGTGGGGAAGTGGCGATACAAAGTTCCCGGGCCGACGCCGGCCTGTTTGGCGATGTCGTCCAGGCTCGCATCCGCGCCCGAGCGGGTAAACTCCAGCTTCGCGACCTCCAGGATGCGCTCGCGATTCCGCTGCGCGTCCGCGCGGGGCTTGCGGCTGAGCGATGGAGAACGTTTCCTTGTCATTTTCAAAATCTCTTGGTCATTTCAAAGAATCTCAAAAAAGCTTGTAACCGGAGACAGGCTCCGGTAATCTGTATATGTGGAGACACTCTCCACTTTACGCCAAGCGGCCAGACTCGTCAACACCGACTGCCCGGCGCGGTGGGGCGAGCGGCTCGAGGAGGGAAAATGGTGGAAGTATTTGGAGCAACCTCGACTACGGATGAAGTTCTTTCAGGGATCAACCTGCGCGGCAAACGAATTCTCGTAACCGGCGTTTCGGCGGGTCTGGGCGTTGAGACGGCGCGAGCACTGGCGGCGCACGGCGCAGATGTGGTGGGCGCGGCGCGCGATTTGAAAAAGGCGGAAAGGGCGACCGCGCAGGTTCGCAGAGATACGGCGGCTGCGGGCGGGAGTTTCGAGCTGATCGCGCTCGATCTCGCCAGCCTCAAAAGCGTGCGCGCATGTGCAGACGAGCTGCTCGCGAAAGGGCAGTTCCTTGACGCGATCATCGCCAACGCCGGAGTGATGGCCACTCCGTTTGGCCACACCGCGGACGGCTTCGAGACGCAGTTTGGCACCAACCATCTGGGCCACTTCGTTTTCGTCAATCGGATCGCGCCGCTTCTGCGGAAGGGTAGCCGGCTGATCAACCTTTCTTCCGCCGGCCATCGTTTTTCCAACGTCGACCTCGACGACACGAATTTTGAGCGGACGCCCTACGAACCGTTCGTCGCCTACGGCCGCTCAAAGACCGCGAACATTCTTTTCGCTGTCGCGTTTGACCGGCGCCACCGTGGACGCGGCGTGCGTGCTGCCGCTGTGCATCCGGGAGTGATTGAAACCGAGCTCGGGCGCCACATGGGCCCGAGCCAAATACAAGGCTTGATCTATCTATCACAGGAGCTACGGGATTTTTCGCTTCGCAAGTCACTCAAGAACGACACGGACGGGATATACGCGTCAACCCGGTGACTCCGGGGGCCGGGTCCATCGTCACTGCGATTTGGAACGCGCTCGGGCTCGCAAAGGAAGCCGTCGACGAATGGACGGAGCAACCCGCGACAGAAGTACCGCTGAAGCGCTTTGGGCAACCGCACGGAGTCGCGGCCATCGCGGCGTTCCTTGCCTCGCACGACGCCTCGTACATCACCGGTGTAGAGTTCAACGTGGATGGCGGGCTCGGGCAGTTCTGAGGGAGCTCCATCCGTGTTAGTTTCAAAGAGAAGGATGTAACCGGAGACAGACTCCGATTATCTAGACATTTGGAGACACTCTCCGGTTGACAAAGATTCGAGAAGCAATGCAACTGATGAGGGGGAAGAAACAATGACGAAAGAAACCAAACTGGGCGGCACTTTCAAATTTCCTGACAGTTCCACAAACGTCTACCGCATGGGATACGGCGCGATGCAACTTGCCGGCCGCGATGGCAACAAGCTGGTATGGGGGCCTCCCAAAGATGTCGATGGAGGGATCGCGGTTCTGCGAGAGGCGATCGCCTCCGGCGTGAACCACATCGACACGAGCGACTACTACGGCCCGCATGTCACTAATCAGATCATCAAACGGGCGCTTCATCCCTACCCGAAAGGCCTGGTCATCGTAACCAAACTGGGTGCCCGTCGCGGCGCGGATGGATCATGGATTCCCGCCTTCTCATGCGAAGAGTTGACTGCGGGGGTTCACGACAATCTGCGCAGTCTGGGTCTGGAGCGGCTCGACGTGGTCAATCTGCGCGTCGGTGGCGTGATGGAGCCGACGGAGGGACCCATCGAGGAGCCCTTGACGGCGCTTGCTGAACTGAAGAGCCAGGGGCTGATTCGCCACATCGGCCTCAGCAACATCACCCCTCGGCAATTCGAGGAAGCACAGAAAATTACGGAGATCGTTTGCATCCAGAACTTCTACAACGTGGCACACCGGACTGACGACGCCTTCATCGATGCACTCGCGCCACAAGGCGTAGCGTACGTTCCCTTTTTCCCGTTGGGAGGATTCACGCCGTTGCAGTCCTCCGTGCTCGACGGGCTCGCGGCGTCGTTGCAAGCGACTCCAATGCAAGTCGCGCTGGCCTGGCTTCTGCAGCGTTCTCCCAACATTCTGCTGATACCCGGCACATCTTCGCTAAACCATCTTCGAGAAAATCTTGGCGCGGCAGCGTTGGAATTGCCTTCGGCCACGATCGCCGAACTCAACGCTATCGCCAAGAATGCCGCGCCGGCTGCGCGTCAGGCTGCGCACTGATTTTGCTTTCCGTAAGTCGAAATAAAGGAGCGATTTTTAAAGATATTCGTGACAGGAGCAACAGGATTCATCGGTTCTGCGCTCGTCCGAGAGTTGATCGACGCAAAGTGATCGATTCTGGTTTGTTTTGTTAGCGTTAGAAGCTCCTCAGTCACACCAAAACACCTCATTTGCAGTCAAATGCTTACCATGCGCTTACCAAGACTTTGAGCGATTTGGCGGCGGTTTCTAAGACCGCTCTCGAACACACCGTCGCCTTGTTTTAGGCGGTCTTGGACATGAGCCAGCGAAACAAAAAATGCGAAGCGTGCTCCTACGATTTGCGCGGCGCGAAAAGGCGGCACGTCCGTGGGCCGGATTCCCGCGAAGGTAGGTTCACTTTGGTCACTCCGGGTGTGGGGGCTTCGACTCGAAATCAGTGGACAGGCTGAGTTCTTTCCAGGACCTTGCTTCTTCTAGGCGTGCGAGGTCGTTTTTCTCCGCCCCGTTGTACGCATCGCTGCCGAGCAACAGTCGCAATGGAGGT
>WNFS01004220.1_pt1 | contig 11892 bp, 11 predicted proteins | sample 5400141 | NCBI WGS metagenome assembly WNFS01 (sample SAMN13153358, study PRJNA577476) | soil metagenome | isolation source: 60 cm saprolite under Madrone tree | place: USA:California | collected 2016-06-14 | reverse complement strand
GTGCGCGATGACGCGGAGCGCGCGGCGTTGGAATTTGAAGCTGCGAACGGGCAATTGAATTTGCTGATGGTCAAAGCCGCCGAGCTGCAGGCTTCGATCGGCTCCATGCGGCAGGAACGCGAAGTGATGGCGGCGCAGGCGGACGCGCTGCGGGAGGCGGTGGTGGGAGTGCGTGCGCGGCATGCGACGCTGACGCAAATTCTGAATGACCGGTCGTACACGGCAGACGCAGTGCAGAAGCTGTTTGCCGCCAATGAAAGCGGCGCGGGACGGGATTTCCACGCGGTGGGGGTGCTGGCGGACTACGCGGAAGTGGAGGAACAGCACGAGGCGGCGATCGAGCAGTATCTCCGCGATGAGCTGGAGTATGTGGTGGTGGAGACTTTCGACCACGCGAGAGCAGGAGTTTCGTTGTTGCGCGATGAGGTGGGCGGCCGCGCGACGTTCTTTGTGGATTCGCTGCGGAACCTAAAGTTAACGGAATACGAACCGATTGTGCATTTCCGGGCCGAAGATGGTGTGATCTCGCGGCTCGATAAGCTGGTGGGATTCCGGGATCCGCTGGGAGCTGCTGCGAAGGAGTTCTTGCCGCGGCTCCGGGCCGGGTATTTGACGGACAGCGCGACAGCGGCGGAAAAGCTGGCGCGGGAAAATCCGCAGTACGCGTTTGTGACGCCGGATGGAACTTGCTATCAGGGACGTATGGTGACCGGCGGGCGGGCGGATGAAGCGGGTCCGCTGGGGATGAAGAGGGAATTGCGGGCGTTGGACGGGGAGATCGCACAACTGGAAAAGCACGGCGAAGTAGTGCGTGCGGCGCTGGAGACGCTGGTTGCGGACCTTCGCAACGCGGAGCAGTCGCTGGAGGAAGTAAGCGCGCGAAGACAAATTGCGGAACGCGAGGTTTATACGACGAAACACCGGCACGAGCAGACACAAGGGGAGCTGGCACGATTGGGGCTGGACCTGACGCTCTGCCAGAACGAGCTCGTAAGGATTCGTCAGGATGTGGACAACGCGCGGCTGCGTGCGGAACGGGCACAGCATCAGCTTGCGGCGGCGGCCACTTCGCGGGCGGAGGCGGAATCGGAAGGCGCGCGGCTTGCGGAGGAGTTGGTACAGCTTCGGGGGTCGATTCAGACGGAGCAAAATGAGCTGGCCGCGGGGCGTGCGGAGTTGGCGGCCATGCATGAACGACTGGCCGCAGCGGAAGCCGTAGCGTCGCGGTTGATGGAAGAGCGCGCGGAGTTGGAGCGGCGGAAAGCCGCACTGCGGCAGCAGGAAGTTTCGATCAACGACGAGGCGGCCGCGCTGGTGAAGCAGAGCGAGGAGCTCGTACAACAGCTCGAGGGGCTGCGCGCGGAGAAGGTGCGGCTGGAGACGCGGCAGCGGGAGTTGGAGAAAGAGTGGGAGAGCGGGCGGACGCGCGTCACGCAGATGGAGGATCACCTGCGCATGGGGCGGCAGACACTGCAGGATGTGCGCGAGCAGCGGAGTCATGCAGAGGTGGAACGCGCTCGAAACGACTCCGACCGGCAGCACCTGCGCGAGACCTGCATGACAGAGGTCAATGCGCAGCCTGAGGACTTGATTGCGACGGAGACGGCGTTCATCAGCGGCGAAGATCTGGCCATCGCGGAAGCGAATTACCGGGAGATGAAGGCGCGCATCGAGTCGATGGGCGCGGTGAACATGATGGCGCTCGAGGAGTACAACGAGTGCGAGCAGAGGTTCACATTCCTGACTAGGGAGCGCGACGATTTACTGCAGTCGATTGCGGATACGCAGCAAGCCATTGCGGAGCTGGATCTGGTTTCCCGGGAGAAGTTCGAGCAGGCGTTCAACAGCATCAATCACAATTTTTCGGAGGCGTTCCACACGATTTTTGGCGGCGGGACGGCGGAGATGCGGCTGACCGAGCCGGACAGCTCTGGAGACGCGGGCATCGACGTTGTGGCATCACCGCCGGGGAAGCGTTTGCAAAATATTTTGCTGCTGTCCGGCGGCGAAAAAGCCATGACGGCGCTGGCGCTGCTGATTGCAATTTTCCGGTATCAGCCTAGCCCGTTCTGCATTTTGGATGAGGTGGACGCACCGCTGGACGAAGCGAACGTAGGGCGCTTCACGCGACTGGTTGGGGAGATGAGCGGGCAGACGCAGTTCATCATCGTGACACACAACCGCAAGACGATGGAGACGGGCAGCGAGCTGTACGGAGTAACAATGCAGGAGCCGGGCGTCTCGAAGCTGGTGAGCGTGCGCTGGGAAGGCGAGGAAGCGCCCTCGCGAAAGCACGGCGCGGCTTCGGCAGCGTCCGCGGCCTGAACCTCGCAAACACGATTCGTTCGACAAATTGTGAGGCACGGAGCAGCCGTAGAAAAGTGCAAGAGTTTTCCGTTTGTCTAGCCCGTTCTTCTTATTGGCGGTATTTCTTTTTCTTCTCCTGTTGAAAATTATTTTTTTCGGCGCGCCTGATTGACTTCGTTTTGCGCTGCGCTAGAATGCTGCACACTCTTGCAGGGGAAATTCTTCCGTGCCCTTCGGTGCAGCAATGCGCGTAGTACGGGAAACGAACTTCGCCGGCTTATCGCCCGCCGCGCGCGGCAAAGTGCGCGACATTTACGATGCCGGCGACAAACTGCTGATCGTGGCCACGGACCGGCTGTCGGCGTTCGACGTGATTTTGCCGACGCCCATTCCCGACAAGGGGCGCGTACTAACGCAGCTTTCGCTGTTCTGGTTTGATCTGCTGCGTGATGTGATTCCGAGTCACGTGCTAAGCGCGACGGAATTTCCGGCGCCATTTGACGCTTATCGCGAGGAACTGGCGGGACGCACGATGCTGGTGCGGAAGACGGCGCCTTTGCCGATCGAGTGCGTGGTGCGCGGCTATCTTTCGGGTTCGGGCTGGAAAGACTATCAGAGGACGGGAGAAATTTGCGGCATCGCGTTGCCACCCGGCTTGCGGGAGTCGGCTCGCTTGCCGGAGGCGATTTTCACGCCGGCAACGAAGGCGGCGACCGGGCACGACGAAAACATATCGTTCGAACGGGCTGCTTCGTTGATTGGAAATGAGCGCGCGGCGCAAGTGCGCGATGTCAGCCTGGAAATCTACCGCTCCGCGGCTGCGTACGCGGAACCTCGAGGGATCTTGCTGGCGGACACTAAATTTGAGTTTGGCTTGCTCAAAGACGAGCTTATTTGGATCGACGAGGCGCTCACGCCGGATTCTTCGCGATTCTGGCCCGCCGCGGTCTACAAACCCGGCGGGCCGCAGCCCTCTTTCGACAAACAGTTTGTGCGCGACTATTTGGAGAGCATCCACTGGCCGAAAATCCCGCCCGGTCCGGAGTTGCCTCTGGAAGTCGTGGCTGCAACGCGTGGCAAGTACCGGGAAGCGTACCGCATCCTGACTGGGCGCGAACTGGACTAGCGCTGAGGCGGAATGGCGCGCTTCTCTCTGGAGTGTGTGCCGTGAAGGATCAACTCGAAGGACTCGTGAGCCAGATGGTGGAGCGGGGAATTTTGTTTGATGAGGCCGTAGGGGAGTTTGAAAAACGGTTTATCAAACGAGTGCTGGAGCGCGCAGAGGGGAACCAGTCGCGCGCGGCGCAGATTCTAGGTATTCACCGAAACACGCTGAGCCGCAAGATGGACGCTTACAGGCTGGACCATCGGAACCACCACGCCAGGTAAGCAAGCCAAAGCCTGATTTCGTGCAGAATCGTGCATTAAGAACAACGGCTTGCCGAGATTTCGGCGAGCCGTTTTAGCTTCGTAATCAGTTCGGCTGAGACCCTTCGGTCAGCAAAATACCGCTGGGCGTCAGGATGGCTTCTTGGTTGGCCGCTTCTTGGTTGTAGACTTCTTTTCTTTTTCCTTCGGAATGTCCTCGGCGTTCACTTTGGCCTTATCCCAGTGCAACATAAAGCTGGGGTCGGGATCGTAAGCCACCAAGGTGCCAGTGAAGCGCACGGGATTGCCCTTTTCGAGCTTGGCAGCGTCCGGCTGGCCGACGACCTTGACGTCCATGTCCGGAGTGGTTTTGGCGTCGAACTCGGCGTCGCTGGTAACAAAGGCAACCTTAAGCTGCACGCCGTCCGAGCCGGGAGTAATTTCGATCAGCTTGCCGGGCACATCCGGAAACTCCAGGCCACAAGAAGCTAGCCAGGTGATTTTGGCCTTGTCGCCGCCAGCTCTCAGGTCAGTAATGACGGAGGCGATGGTCATGTCTTTGCGGGCTGCGTCGAGGTCGGCGGCGCTGGACAGTTTGTAGCTGGCCGGACGTTCAGCAGAGCTGCCGGCTAACTGCAAAAGCTCATTGAGCTCCGCATCAGTCAGGTTGTCGCAAACGTTGCCGCCTTGATAGTTGGCGATAAGCTTTCGGAGATACGTTTTGACCTGATTAGATTGAGTCTGGTTTGCATTCTTGGCGCTGACCGCTTTGGCAAAATACCAGAAGGCGTCCATCTGCTGAGGCGGATTCATGGCCATGTAGGCTTGGCCAATCTTGTAGCTGGTGATCGCGTCGTCAGGATTCTTTTCGAGTACGGCTTTATAGGAATCAATGGCCGTTTGGTAGTCCTTCTGGATCATCGAGCACTGTGCCAGGGTGTAGCTGAAGAGAATGGCGGGCTGCTGTTTCTGTTTGTTGAAGTCGTCCTCGGACATTGTGTCGGGCTTCTTCAATTCGCCGAGAGTCTTGAGACCAGCCTTGGCCGCTTCGCAGGCTTTGGGGGCCTGATCTTTCACGTCCTGAGAGGTGGGCGGCAGGTTGCTATAGGAGAAGGCACGGGCGTAATAGGCCTGGTAACGAATCGGCGCCTCGGCCTTTTCTCCGAGCGCGAGGAGTTTGTCGGAATATTCGATTACCTTCGGCCAGTTCTTCAGTTGGCTGTAGGCGTTGTAATAGAGAGGATAGATGTAAATGAGAAGCGCGGAGTTCGGATACTTGGAGACAAAATCATCGAGAAGCTTGATCTGCTGGGCCGGATTCCTTTCTGCAGCGGCCGCTTGGTAGGCGTTGTACTCCGCCATTGTGTACTGCTGTTTCCCAGCACCGGCGTCTTGACCGGCGGCTGCCTGACCGAGCGCGTTTGACGCGCCGCTAATCGCCAGGCAAAGCGCTGCGATGACTACCAGGCCCGTCATTCTACGTGTTCGATTCATTCCATTCTCCTCGCTCAAACTCCAAGCCTGTTCATATATGTCTGGTACAGCCTGGAGTGCTCTTGCCGGGTATGACGCTGATTCGTAAAACTTTGGGATTATAGGAAAAGCGCACGTAAATCTGCAAGGCGTTACTCTGCAGGGACCTAAGCATTTTACATTACCAAGCCTCCGAGCGCGTTCGTACGGTACGCACAGCGGTCCCTGCGGCTGAATGTTAAGATGATTTTTGCATGAAAAGGGTCGCCTGACGAAAGAAGAATTGTGATGGCCGGCATAAGTAAAACGAATGACGGGAACACTATAGGCGGGCCGCTGGCGAATAAGATTGCGCTGGTCACCGGGGGCAACCGCGGCATCGGACGCGCGATTGCAATAAAGCTCGCCGAGTTGGGCGCGGGGGTAGCCATTTGCGGCCGCGACGGCGATAAGCTGCGCACGACGGCGGACGCGTTACGCGGTCTAACCGAAAGGGTCTTTTGGCAAACCGCGGATGTCACCCGCGCGGATGAAGTGGAGAAACTCGTTTCTGCGACGGAAGCGAAGCTTGGGCCCGTGGGAATCCTGGTCAACAATGCGGGCATTGGGCTTTTCGGCCCGGCACATGAGAAGAGCGAAGAGGAATGGGACCGCGTGCTGAGCACGAACCTGAAGAGCGTTTTCCTGGTTTCGCGCGCAGTGGTTCCGTCGATGATCCGGCAAGGCGGCGGAGACATAATCAATATCAGTTCGCTTGCCGGGAGGAACACTTTCGCGGGCGGAGGGCTGTACTGCGCGTCAAAGTGGGGAGTGCAGGGGCTCTCCGGCTGCATGGCCGAGGACTTGCGCGATCGCGGGATCCGCGTGAGCGTGATTTGCCCGGGCAGCGTAGCGACGGAGTTTTCCGGGCGAGGAGTCAAAGACACCGGGAAAGCGCTGCAGGCGGAAGACGTGGCGCACGCCGTAGAGGCGGTAGTGACACAGAAGCCGGGAAGTTTCATGAGCGAGGTGCAAATTCGGCCGCTGCAGAAGGCGTGAAAAGGAGTTTTCTTTCCTCTTGACAATAACTGTTGCAACGACTATTCTCGCACTATGAGCAGAACGCAAGTGCAGCCCGGCTCGCTCCCCACCGAGGACCGGGCGTTCATTGCGCTGCAAAAAGCGGCGGACAAGCTCGCGCAGCAAGCGGAACAGCTACTAAAATCCAAAGGCCTTACGGGCGCACAGTACAATGTGCTGCGCATTCTGCGCGGCGCAGGGCCGCAAGGGCTGGCCTGCAGCAGCATCGCGGAGCGCATGATTTCGCACGATCCAGACATGACGCGGCTCCTGGACCGTATGGAAAAGCGCCGCCTGATTACCCGACAGCGCCAGAGCGACGACCGGCGCGTAGTGAAAACGAGAATCACGAGCGGCGGGCTGGGGGTGCTGAAACGCCTCGATCCGAATGTTCGCGAGCTCCACAAGCGACAATTCGCTCATATGGCGGCCGCACACGTAAGAACCCTGGCGGATTTGCTGGGTGAGATATGCGCGCAAAGCGATGAGTGATTTTGCGGTAGTGGACAAGCAAGTAATTCTAATCGCTATACAAAGGAGAAAATAATGGGCCACTTCCTAACTCGGGCGATTTCTGTCACGACACTTGCAGCGGTGCTTTCGCTGCCGGCGAGCGCGGGAACTTCCACTTGGCAGATCGATCCGAACCATTCCGCGGCGCAGTTTGCAGTACGCCACCTGGGGATTTCGACGGTGCGGGGCGCGTTCACGAAGGTAAGCGGAACGGTTCAGTTCGACGACAAGGACATCAGCAAGTCTTCCGTGGAGGTCACTATTGATGCCGCTTCGGTGGACACGCGCGTGCCGGATCGAGACAAGGACTTGCGCAGTGATCATTTTTTCGAAGTCGAGAAATACCCGACACTAACGTTTAAGTCGACCAAGGTGGAGCAGGTAGAGGCCGGCAAACTGAAAGTGACCGGCGACCTGACCATTCACGGCGTCACCAAGCAAGTGGTGCTGGACGTGGAAGGGCCGACGTCGCCGGTGAAAGATCCGTGGGGCAACCAGAGGGTCGCGGCGAACGCCACTACCAAGATCAACCGGCAGGATTTCGGCGTGAAATGGAACGCCAAGATGGACAACGGCGGATGGGTAGTCGGCGACGATGTGACGATCACAATTGACGTCGAAATGCTACAGAAGGGCGCTCCGAAATCTGGGGATTGATTGATACGCGCCGCTTGCGCCAACAATTAGGGCGGGATGCATGCACCGCCTTCCGCATTGCGTTCATCTAACGCACGTCGTAGTACAACATCTACAAGGTTCAGACCATGCACAAACCAGCTGTTACCGATGTAGGGCTCCATGAACTGATACGAAACCGTTGGAGCCCGCGTGCGTTTGCGGAGAAGCCAGTGTCGCCTGAGGTGCTGCGGAGCCTTTTCGAAGCGGCGCGGTGGGCGCCGTCCAGCAACAACGAGCAGCCGTGGGCGTATCTGGTGGCTACAAGAGGTGACTCGGGGAACTTCGCTAAAATGCTGGGCGTGCTGGTGGAATTCAATGCCAACTGGGCAAAGCACGCGCCGGTGCTGGCATTGTCCGTGGCCCATCTGAAGACGCAGCGTGAAGGCAAGCCGAACCGAGTGGCTCTGCATGACGTGGGCAGCGCCACCGCGCAGCTAACGTTTGAGGCGAACGCGCGCGGCCTGCAGGTGCACCAGATGGCCGGCTTCGATGCGGAGAAAGCGCGCCAGACATTTGCGATTCCGGCGGATTGGGAGCCGGTGGCAGCAATGGCCGTCGGGTATCCCGGAAATCCGGAATCGCTACCGGAGAAGTTGCGTGAGCGCGAATTGGCGTTGCGGACGCGCAAACCGCTCAGCGAATTTGTGATGACTGGCGGTTGGGGGCATACTGCTTCCTTCGTTGCGACGTAAACTTCCTAGGACCCGGCTCGATCATGCACAGCGCACTGGAATTCCTCCTGCACCACGGCTATGCGGTTTTGCTTGCGTGGGTATTTGCCGAACAGATCGGCTTGCCCGTGCCTTCGCTGCCGATTCTTTTGGCTGCGGGCGCGCTGGCTGGGACGGGCCGATTCAGCTTCGCGGGCTCGATTGCCCTTAGTGTGCTCGCCTCGCTGGTTGCCGACTCCGCATGGTACGGGCTGGGGCGCGTGCGCGGCATCAAAGTTCTCCAGCTTCTCTGCAAAATCTCGCTTGAACCGGATTCCTGCGTGCGGCGCACAGAGGGCCTTTTCGCGAAACAGGGTGCGCGCTCGTTGGTGTTTGCGAAATTTGTGCCCGGCCTGGGCAGCGTTGCGCCGCCGCTCGCGGGCATTTTTCACATGCGACCAGGGCGGTTTTTCTTTTTCGACGTGCTCGGCGCGCTTCTTTGGTCGAGTGTTTATGTTGGGCTGGGTTATGTTTTCAGCGGAGAGATTGAAAGAATCGCCGAGCATGCGTTTCATCTCGGCAGCGGCCTGGGCGTTCTCGTCATCGGCGCATTGGGTGCGTACATTGCGTATAAGTTCATTGCGCGGCAGCGATTTCTGCGAGAGCTGCGCATCGCGCGCATCACGGCAGAGGAGCTGAAGCAGAAGATCGACGCCGGAGAAGACCTCGTTATTGTGGATCTACGGCATTCCGTGGATTTCGAGGCTGACCCGCACACGATTCCCGGCGCGTTCCGCATGGACGCCAAAGATTTGGAAGAGAAGGATGACCGGTTGCCGCGCGACCGTGAAGTCATTCTTTACTGTACTTGACCAAACGAGGCTACCAGCGCCCGTGTGGCGCTGCTCTTAAGGAGTAAAGGCGTACGGCGCATCCGGCCGTTGCAAGGCGGCTTGAACGCCTGGCGCGAGCGTGGGTATCCGTTAGTCACTGTGGCCTTGGTCTGAGTTCCCGCGAAATAGACATTCTCGCCTTGGATCGCGCAGGCCTAGCGCGAATGAGATCGCTCGCTATCAAGAGCAGCATGTTGCAGAAATTGCGAGCAAGCTTTTCCGATGATGCGGTGAGCAGGTTTTGCCCTTATAGCCGCGGCAATACGATGCCGCCCTGCGATTGGTATTTTCCCTTTTTATCTTTGTAGCTGACTTCGCAGTCTTCATCAGAAAGGAAGAAAATCACCTGGCATAGACCCTCGTTGGCGTAAATTTTCGCGGGGAGCGGCGTGGTGTTGCTGATTTCCAGGGTGACGAAGCCTTCCCATTCGGGTTCGAACGGCGTGACGTTCACGATGATGCCGCAGCGGGCATAGGTAGACTTGCCCAGGCAGATGGTCAGGACGTTGCGTGGAATCCGGAAATATTCGATAGAACGTGCCAAAGCGAAAGAATTCGGCGGGATCAAGCAGGACTCGCCTTTGTAGTCGACCAGCGAGCGTGGATCGAAATGCTTTGGATCGACAATGGTCGAGTTCACGTTGGTGAAAATGCGAAATTCGTCGGCGACGCGGATGTCGTAGCCATAAGACGAGACTCCATAGCTGATGACCCCTTCGCGGACCTGGCGGTCGGTGAAGGGCTCGATCATTTTGTGCTCCAGCGCCATGCGCCGGATCCAGCGGTCGGGCTTAACGGACATCCATGCCTCCTGAGTTGCGCGCACACTTCTTCGGAGCGAGCGAATGCAAAAAGGAAGGTCAGTGTAGATTAGCCACCACGTCTTGACAACCCACGATGCAGCCTCTAGCATCTGCCGAGTCGCTGGAGGCGCATGTGATTAAGCTCGATATCGTAAATGCCGTTGTGACAACGACTAGTATTAGCCGCACGAAAGCCGAGCAGGCCGTCGAGACCGTCTTCGAATCGCTAAAAAATGCGCTCGGCCGCGGCCAGCGCATCGAGCTACGGCGCTTCGGAGTCTTCAGCGTAAAGCCGCGGAAGACGGGGATCGGCCGCAACCCGCGGACCGGCGAAGAAGTGAACATTCCTCCCGGCAAGGCGGTGCGCTTCAAGCCCGGCAAAGAGCTGCAGGGAATCGAAGAATCCGCGAAGGCCTAAACTTCTGTTTTGTCCAAATCATGTAAAGCAATTTCTGCGCACCTCGTTTGTTTAAGACCGTCGGAGCGATTTAGCCGCTTCTGCAGCGCCCTGACACTCGTTGATGTTTTCGCTATACTAAAAAGCTTGGCGCGGTACCCAAGTGGCCCAAGGGAGAGGTCTGCAAAACCTCCATTCGTGGGTTCGAATCCCACCCGCGCCTCCAACCTTTTCAACCACTTACGCACATCCTGCCTCAATCCTGCTAACAAAGCTGCTAACAGAATCCGCTGCATCCGGCTTCCGGGTGGGTACGCGCAAACGCCGGGACACGGCATTTGCGGCCTCTACATCCGCATGCTGCGAGAGATGCACGTAGTGCTTCATGGTTGTTTCGGCGCGAGAGTGACCCAATCGTTCCTGTGCCACCTTGATCGGAACACCCTCATCATGCAGGACTGTTGAATGCCAGTGACGTAACAAGTGCCAGGTCACACGCGAGATGCCAAGGTTCTTGGCGGTCGGGCGGATGACCCGTTCGAGCAGATTGTCTGCCCGAAACGGACCCGTCGGCAGCTTCGGTGCGTCTTTGGCGAATCGATCTCGCCATCGTGCACCGCCTCCCTGATCCAAAGGCACTTGTGCTTCCAATCTATGGAATTCCAGCGCAGTCCTAACAGTTCACTGACGCGGACGCCGGTCGCACAGCTAAGCCAAACCATAGTTCGATACGGCTCATCCAATGCGTTCTGGAGTCTTTGCAGATCTTTATCTGTTGGCAACTGCGGTTGGAACCGGACCGGTTCACTGGGCATTTCAACGAGGCGTGCAGGATTCGATCGAACATAGCCATACTTCAAGGCCGTAGTGTAGACGGCGCCGAAAACAGAAAGGATGTTCTTTACAGTGTTCCACGCCGCTCCACTCCTAAGCTTGCGGTTGACGAATCTCTGGATATCTTCGTGGGAGATTTCAGCCATCTGCCGGTCCTTGAATTCTGGGAGGATGTGGTGATTCAAAATCACATCATACCCGTGGCGGGTCGTTCTTTTCCGCAACGGCAGAATCAATTTCCGGTAGACGTTGTCCACGAAGCTCCCAAGCGTCAATACTGACCGAGGCTGATAGTCTGAGCTGTTCACCTCGGCTAGCTCTTCCGCGAGCTTTCGTTCGGCGAGCTTCCTTGAGGGTATTTCTTCGATCCGCCCCAGGTTCACCGCGCGCTGTTTGCGCACGATTCTCCCGTCTTCGAGGCGAAGATCTTCCCAATAGAAGCCCTCCCAGTACGGATTCTTTGTCTCACGCACTCGTACGTGTCCTTTTTGAAATCGCTTTCGAGCCATTTGGCGCTTCCTCCTATCTTCGGCCCGAGCGATTCCGTCGGTCGCGGCTAGACTAGCACTGGATAATCCTTTCTGGCGAGCCTCGATATAGCCAACTACGTCGTTGTGTTTGAATCGGACGAGGCGGCCTAGACGCACACATGACAAATGGTCTGATTTGTTGGCGTTGGCGTGCTTGTACACCCAGTCGCGGGAAACTCCGAACGCGTGACAGACTTGCTTCACGGTTAGGAGTTGATCCTGGTTGACCCCGGTGTGAGCACTTTCATCGTGCATACAACGATTCGCCTGTCACCGTGGAAAAAAGGAACGGCAAAGTTTTTGTGCCGAAGGGCGGGAGCGACCCCACAAAACTTTTGGGCGGCTTGGCCGCAAAAAAGTGGGGTCGCTCCCGCCCGATTTGGACTT
>WNFS01013236.1_pt1 | contig 11893 bp, 13 predicted proteins | sample 5400141 | NCBI WGS metagenome assembly WNFS01 (sample SAMN13153358, study PRJNA577476) | soil metagenome | isolation source: 60 cm saprolite under Madrone tree | place: USA:California | collected 2016-06-14 | reverse complement strand
AATGGCCGACGGCCAGGCCCGAGGAAGCACCCGTCCCAGACAAACCGATGAAGTGCTCGGTGGAAATATTGGAGACGAACAACGAGGCGCCGATGAAAAACCACCCGATGTCGCGACCTGCCAGGAAATAGTCCTCCGAAGTGCGTTCTTTGCGGGCGAAGTACATGCCGATGCCAAATACGATGGCGAAATAGATCCCGATGATTACCAGGTCTACCGTTGCCAGGTTACGGTGTGCGACCGCGACCTCAGACGCATACAGCATCTACACCTCCTCTGAGACTTGCCCTTTTTGCCTGCGCCGAATCTCGACCGCGCAGTGAACGAATGGCGCAGGAGAATCGGTCCGCTTGCGTGGATAACAAATACCGAACGAATGCGCGCGAAGTTTATACCAGTGAGAGTGCAGGCTCAATGGGCACAGTGAGACAAAGTGGTGAAGAGGAAACATGCTTTCAGGGGGCAGCGAGGCATCCGGTGCGACAAATGCGCTGATTTGCAGCCTGCCATGATTCCATGTAAAAGGATAACGGAGGAAAAATGACCCGATCATTGATTCCGGCAGTGCTGGGCATGCTTTTCTTCGCCAGCGCCATAAGCGGCGCCGACAAGAATGTATTCGACTATACGCTAAACACAATCGACGGCCAGCCCGCGCCTCTCTCCGCATACAAAGGCAAAGTGGTGATGCTGGTAAACGTTGCCAGTCGCTGTGGCTTCACGCCGCAATATACGGCGCTCGAATCAATTTACGAGAAGTATAAGGAGCGCGGTTTTGTGATCATCGGTATTCCGGCCAACAATTTTGGCGCACAGGAGCCGGGAACGAACCAGGAAATCAAGACTTTTTGCCAGTCGAAGTACAGCGTGACCTTTCCGATGATGTCCAAGGTCTCTGTGAAGGGCAACGACAAAACCCCGCTCTATCAATACTTGACCGACAAATCCGCTAACCCCAAGACCGGCGGCGATATTCAGTGGAATTTCACGAAATTCCTGGTCGGGCCGGACGGGCAAATCATCGCACGGTTCGAGCCTAAGGTAACTCCCGATTCGCCGGAAGTCACCGGAGCGATTGAACAGGCGCTGGCTACCCTAAAGCACTAGACCAGCACGACGTGTAGCTGGTCCGGCGTTTTGCGTTTCGGTGGCGAGGCAATGTTGCTGCCACAGCCGTTAGCTCACCATTTTCTTCATGCCGATTCTTTCTCTCCAGAGCGTCACCAAGGACTATCTCGCGGAAGGACAACCTGTTCGGGCGCTGCATAATCTTTCGCTCGAAGTCTCTCGCGGCGAATTCGTTGCACTCGTGGGGCGCAGCGGTTGCGGCAAATCGACATTGCTGAGCCTGGCTGGCGCGATGGACTTCCCCAGTTCGGGCGTCGTGCTGGTGGATGGCGTGGCAACAACGTCGTTGCGAGATGATGCGCTGGCCAGGATCCGCCGCGAGAAGATCGGCTTCATTTTTCAGTCGTTCCAATTGATTCACACTCTGACCGTGTTCGAGAATGTCGAACTGCCGCTGCTGCTGGCCGGCAAGAAGGCTGCGCGCGAGGTTGCTCGCGATCGGCTTTCTTGGGTGGAACTGGACGGACTGGGCGCGCGCTATCCTCATCAGCTTTCGGGCGGGCAGATGCAGCGCGTCGCAATCGCGAGAGCTTTAGTGCAAAGCCCGGCCATCCTGCTCGCCGACGAGCCTACCGGCAACCTGGATACTTCGACCGGAAACTTGATCCTCGAACTCCTGCGGCGCCTCACGCGCGAGCAAAATACTGCCACCATCATGGCCACGCACAGCGTGGAAGCAGCGGCCATGGCAGACGTCGTCGTCAAGCTGCGGGACGGTGAAATTGCCGAAGTGACCCGGCGCTAAAAATGTCGCAACTGTTTCTTTTCTATCGTTTGATCCTGCGCCCGCTGTTCCGGGAACCGGTGCGCTCTTCGCTGACCGTGCTGGCGATCGCGCTTGGCGTTGCGGTCGTCCTGGCCATCGACTTGGCCGGAACTGCGGCGGCCGGCTCATTCCGGTCATCCATAGAGACGTTGGCCGGCGAAAATGACTTGGAAATCGTAACCGCAGGCGGCGTGCCGGAAAATGTAGTCGCCACGCTGGCGTCTCTGCCCTCTCCGCTGCGTGTCACACCGCGGATTGAAGATTACGCGGTTGTCGCGGAGACCAAGCAAACGCTCCCACTAATCGGCCTGGATCTTGTTGCGCAAGCTGATCGCCCAACAACTTCTTTCAGCTTCCCTGGCGTTGACGACGCCTGGAAATCTTTGGCTGCGAAAGACGGTATCTGGATCGGTGAGAGCCTAAAACGGAAACCCGGCGAGCACATCGATCTGCTCATCAACGACCAGATTGCAACGTACACCGTGCGAGGCGTCTTTGCAGATTCCAACGGGAGCACGCCGGCCGTAGTAATGGACATTTCCGCCGCGCAACATGCCCTTAATCGTTTCGGGCGCATTGATCGAGTCTTGGTCCAGGTTCCGCACGCTCCAAGCTTGGAGGACTGGCAGCAACGGCTTCGCCAAGCGCTTCCCGCAGGCGTGCAGGTGCGCGCGGCGGGCGCGGGAACGAACGAGAATCGCCGCATGCTGGCTGCCTTTCGCTGGAACCTGCGGCTGCTGAGTTATATCGCGCTCGTCGTAGGCGCGTTCTTGATTTACAACACGATCTCCGTTTCCGTAGTGCGGCGCCGTTCGGAAATCGGCATCGTTCGTGCGCTCGGCGCAAGCCGCGGGTTGGTTCTCGCTGCGTTTGTGGCAGAGGCTGCCTGCTTCGGCCTTTTCGGTGCCCTGATTGCCATGCCCTTGGGCCGGCTCATGGCTGGCGGAGCCGTTCAAATGATGGGCGCCACCGTGGAAGCACTGTACGTCAGTAGCCGTCCCGGCGTGATCGCACTGACCCCATTTTCGGTTTTACTTGCGCTTCTTGTCGGCGTAGGCGTTGCCGTTGCTTCGGCGTATTCACCAGCTCGCGAAGCATCCTTTGTGCCGCCGATTGAAGCCATGGCCCGCGGACGGCGAGAGTACACGACGCGAGTGCATAAGACGCGCGACGTCTTCATTGCTCTTGCAGTGGCGTTAACGGCCACTGCAGCTTCTCGCGCACCCGCGATTGGCGGCAAGCCGCTATTCGGCTATCTCGCATCACTCCTGCTGATCTGCGCGTCTGCATTCGCCATGCCCGCGTTGGTGTATGCAATTTCCTCAGTTGCTTCGCGATTGCTGAAAGGCATGTTGGGCGTTGAGGCGTTGCTCGCGTCGCGAAGTCTTTCGTCGTCTCTTCGGCGCACCTCTGTGCTCGTTGGAGCCCTTTCCACAGCTATTGCCATGATGACCGCCGTAGGAATCATGGTCGGCAGTTTTCGCGAAACGGTCCTGCTCTGGATGGGCGATCAGCTCCCGGCCGACTTGTATATGCGCCCTGCAGGAAATCCCGCGGCCGACCGGCATCCGACAATTTCGACGGAGCTGACGGAGAAAATCGCGCGACTTCCTGGCATCGCAGCAATCGACCGGCTTCGCGAATACGAGATCAGCTACGAGGGCATGCCCGCTGGCCTTGGATCAATAGAATTGAATATCCTGCGCTCCTATCACAATGCGGACTTTCTGTCCGACCGCAAGACCAACGAAGTCCTGGCTGAGCTGCGCGATTCGCACGCTGTTCTCGTTAGCGAACCATTTGCTAACAAGCATCACGTGCGCCCCGGCGACTCACTCGCTCTCTCTCTGGGTGATAACGTCGCTTCTTTTCGCGTGGTGGATATTTACTATGACTATTCGAGCGAGCGCGGCAGCATTCTGATGGACCGTAATGTCATGCTGCGCTATTTGCCGGACCCTGCAGCCTCGAATCTTGCCATCTATGTCGCCCCGGATGCGCGCATCGAAGACGTTCGCGGAGAAATCGAGCGCGCAGCCGCAGGTCACCGCGTTCTGATGTTCACCAATCGCGATCTGCGCGGCGAGGCCCTGCGCATTTTCGATCGCACGTTTGCGATCACGTATGCCCTGGAAGCAATCGCCGTTCTCGTTGCCGTGATGGGTGTGGCTGGCGCTCTTCTTGCTTTGGTAATCGACCGGCGGCGCGAGTTAGGGCTGCTCAGGTTTCTTGGCGCCGCGAGCGGGCAAATTCGCAAGCTCATCGTTATCGAGGCCGGATTGATCGGCCTGCTCGCAAATTTTGCCGGTATCGCACTGGGCTTCGCACTTTCTCTCGTTCTGATCTTCGTCATCAACAAGCAGTCGTTTGGCTGGACGATTCGCTTCCACTGGCCGGTGGCGGTCCTATTGGGCGCGCTGACAACGGTGTATGCGGCCACGGTGTTGGCGAGCTTGTATCCAGCGCGAGTTGCTGTGCGGCTCAATCCCGTCGAGGTCGTGCATGAAGAGTAGACGGACCTGTGCCGCAGCCTTGCTCTTCCTGTTCACGGCCACGGCGTTCGCGCAGTACAGAGCTGCGCTTCCCGGTTATCGCTATGACTTTCCTCGCGATCACTTCAACCATCCGGATTTTCAAACCGAGTGGTGGTATTACACCGGAAACCTCACATCAACCGAGGGCCATCGTTTTGGCTTCGAACTGACGTTTTTTCGGCAGGCTGTTGATCGCGACTCAAAACCGACGAACGCCTGGGACGTGCGCGACCTGTACGTCGCACACCTTGCCCTCAGTGATCTGGATAGCCGCAAATTCCTTCATGCAGAACGCACGAATCGCGCCGGCCCCGGAATCGCGGGTGTAAGCGAACTGGACCGTCGAATTTGGAATGGCAACTGGCAGGTTACATGGCGAGGAGACGACCAGGTCTTGCAAGCCATTGACGAACGGTTTTCACTTCAGTTGATCCTGCAATCCGCCAAACCGCCCGTGATTCACGGAGAGAATGGTGTCAGCCAAAAGGCGGTCGGAGCGGGCCGCGCGTCTCATTACATTTCTCTGACACGCCTGAAGACAACTGGAGAAATCCAACTTGGCGGCCGGAAATTTCAAGTCACCGGCACAGCTTGGATGGACCATGAGTTCTTCACACATCAGCTCGATACAGACCAAGTTGGTTGGGACTGGTTGAGCGTCCAGCTCCAGGACAACACGGAACTGATGCTGTTCCACATTCGTCGCAACGACGGCTCAATTGATGGCCATTCCGCGGGAACGTTCGTCGATGCCAGCGGCAATACAACGCATCTGCGGAAGGACGAATTTACTTTGGAACCTCTCGGGGTGAGTTGGACGAGCCCAGAGACGCATGCGGTTTATCCGCTGCGCTGGAGAGTCTCAATCCCCAAGCTCGGACTTGCACTAGAGTCCTCGACCTCGTTACCCGCTCAGGAACTCGCATCGCCGACAGGATTACTGCCGGCCTATTGGGAAGGCGCTATAGTCTTTGACGGACTCAAGGGTGAGGCACCAATCCGTGGCGTCGGGTACTTGGAAATGACCGGGTACGATCACCCAATGAGACAATTACGGTAATTCTTTGAAGTGAAACGAAAAGAGCCGGAGCGTAACTAACGCTCCGGCTCTTCCCACAATTTAAAACCTTGTCTTGTACCTATCGTCCGGCGGTGCGAATTCGATCGCGAGTAGTCGTCTCTTCCGTGCCGTACGTCCGCGAAAAATCGTCCACTTCGCGCTCCGCCTCATCCTTTGCAACGCCGTAGCGCTCCTGGATCTTCCCCACTAATTGATCGCGTTTTCCGCCAATCACCTGAAGGTCATCGTCAGTCAGTTTGCCCCACTTCTCTTTGATCTTGCCGACCGCTTGCTTCCACTTTCCCTCGACTTGGTCCCAGTTCATCTGAACCTCCTGTTAAGTAGTCCGCGTTCAGGGGAACACAGACCAGTTGTACGAAGGAATAGGGTGGAGCATTGAGGGGGCCCTAGATACAGACGTTTGACAGCCTACCGAAGAGGATCACGCTTCTATGATGTTGTTGCGAACTGCATACCGTACCAATTCGCTTACCGAGTGGCAATCAAGCCTCCGCATAATATTCGCCCGATGCGTCTCTGCGGTCTTCACGCTCAGCCCCAGCTTCACCGCCACTTCCTTGCTGCTCTTTCCTTCCGCGAGCAACTGCACGATCTCTCTCTGGCGTGGGGTAAGCCGGGTCTTTGGAGACTCGGGCTGCGGCTTCTCCTTCTTCGGCGCTTGATCCAGGTAACCATCGAGCACCATCTGCGCTACCTTGGCCGTGAAAAATGTCTTATTACTGCGCACCGCGTTAACCGCCGTCACCAAGTCTCGGCTGGCATCTGTCTTGAGCACATATCCGCGCGCGCCTGCATCCAGCACGTCTCGGATCAGGGGGTCGGACTCGTGCATTGTCAGGATCAGGATCTTCGCACGCGCGTCGTTCTTGAGCATTTGGCGCGTAGCCTCGAGTCCATTCAGCGACGGCATGCCGATGTCAAGTTCGCTGGCCTCCCCGGCAATTTGCCAACCGGGTTGGGCTTCCAGAAGCGAGCGCAAACCCTTGCGCACGATTTCGTGGTCATCAGCGACTAGCAAGCGAAGAGGTTCCATTGTGTTCCTCCAAGGTTCGTGAGAGGGCAGTAGTCCCTGAGAATTCTTCCCGCACGCACACTTCGAATGTCCAAATCAGGGAAAGCATGAATTTGGCCAATTGCGAATTGAATTGCGTCCTTACCCAACTCACTGTAGGGCAGTGCTTTACGGGAAACATCGGTTTTAGTACTGCCCCAAGCCGGCTGAAGTTTTTACATTTGTGCATGCCAGAATGCGCGATGGCTGCGAAACAAGCTGTCTGGGGGCGAACTCCAAATGCTCGGCTACACGATGGTTGAGAAATGCCTAGGGTGTAGCCCGTATGGAGTAAGCTCCTATTCTTCGCAACACTAAAAGCAGAATCGTGGCCCGGGCGCGTTAAGCCAGGGACCATGTCGCAGCCCCGATTCCGAAACTGGGCGCTTTCCAACCAGCAGAACCTAACGAAGCATAGGAGGTCAGATGTTGCGCTGGGCACTGGGGTTTTTTATCGTCGCATTAATAGCGGCGCTGCTCGGATTCACTGGCATTTCGGTGGCAGCCGCGGGAATCGCGAAAATTTTATTCTATCTGTTCTTGATTCTATTCCTGGTCACACTAATGGGCCACCTGCTGCGCAGATCGTAGCGAGAAGAAATATATGAGACTCCTTGGCATCGTGCTGATCGTCGTTGGCATGCTGGCACTCGCCTATCAGGGCATTACGTACACCACCCACAAGAAGGTCTTGGACATCGGGCCCATCCAGGCCACCAAAGAAGAGCACAACACGATTCCGATTCCACCCATTGTCGGAGCGTTGGCGTTGATTGGAGGGGTGGTCATTTTGGCTTCCGGTCGCCGCGTTTCTTGAGGTGACAACAGTGTCCTGGTCATTGTCGTTAAAGGAGGCAGTTCTGATGAAAAACAAGCGATTCGCGATGCTAGTAGCTGGAGGGCTGGCGCTGATGCTCTTGTCATGGCCGGCGATTTCCTCGGCAAAGGACAAGGACGAAAAGGAAGTCGACCGTATTAAAAATGCCGCTGCGGTTCTCAAGGAGATCCTGGACATTCCAGACGATATTCCGCAGGACCTTCTGGACAAGGCCCGCTGCGTCATAGTGTTTCCCTCGGTCGTCAAGGCCGCATTCATTGTTGGAGGCAGTTACGGTCGCGGCGTGATGGTTTGCCGTTCGGGCAAGGATTTTTCAGGCCCCTGGGGCGCCCCCGCGATGATGGCCCTGGAGTTTTGGTTTGCAGATTGGCGGCCAAGCGACCGACTTCGTGATCTTGGTAATGAATGCCCGCGGAGCGGAGAGCGTGCTTCACAACAAAGTGAAGCTCGGAGCTGACGCCTCAATTGCTGCCGGCCCGAAGGGGCGAGACGCTCAAGCCGCCACGGATGCGGCGTTCCGCGCTGAAATGCTGAGCTACTCTCGCGCGCGCGGCGTATTTGCCGGTATTTCGCTGGAAGGCTCTACGCTTCGCCCTGATGACGATGCCAACCGCCGACTCTACGGCAAGGATGTAAACGCCGAGAAGGTCATTACGGAATCCAAGGTTGAGGCTCCTCCTGAAGCCCGTGAGTTGATTGCGATCCTGCAGAAGGCTTCATCGCACGTGAAACAGTAAGCTCTCCTTGTCTCATACGTCAAAGGGGCGGGGAGTGATCTCCGCCCCTTTTCTTTTGCAAGATAAGATCTGAAACCGGAAATGCTCATTAGTCCGTTTGTTGTAACTCAATCTCTGCAGCCGAAGCAGGCACCGGTTTCTCGACGGTCCCCGATATCGTCTGCCAGCCTCGCCGTCCCAGGCTCCAATAGACCAAATAACCTGCTATCGCCGCGCAGGCGAACAACAAGAATCCGGCCAGCCACGCTTGCAACACCAACTCCCCAATGCCGAACATCGCGCAATAAACCAAAGTGCAGCCCATAATCCAATCGAACGTGTTCGCCGCAAAATCGCGAACAGGAGCAATCTCCGGCGCTAGCGCCGCGATGCGCTTCCAGCCATGAACGGTGGGCTGCACCCGCCGGTAGAATTTAACCAGAAGTGTGTCGCTCTCCGGCTGCGTAATTAAGGTGGCAACCAGCCACACTGCCGTAGTGGCGAGTGTAGTGATCATCGTGCTTTTCGCGAATACCACGGAACTGTTCCCGGAAAAATGAACCCATTGCAGCGCCATGGACACGACAAATGCGGCGGTCATTGACGAAATTTCGCTCCACGCATTAATCCGCCACCAATACCAACGCAACAGCAACACTCCGCCGGTTCCTGCTCCCATGCCAAGCAATAACTGCCAAGCCGACTGAATCGAGTTGATGTGCGCCGCCGTATAGCCGCTCGAGATCACCAGAAACACGATAAATAGCTTGCTGACCAGGACGTAGTGCTTCTCGCTGCCTTTGCGCACCACAAAGCGGCGATAGAAGTCATTTATAAGGTAAGACGTGCCCCAATTGAGTTGCGTGCCCACGGTCGACATGAATGCTGCGAGAAATGCCGCGACCATCAAACCGCGCAAGGCGGGCGGAAGGAAATCCCGTAGCACCATCACATAGCCTTTTTCCGGCTCAGCGGCGAATTCTGCGCTCGGATGCAATCCTCCAAGGGGCGAGTACACTGCAACGGCGACCAGTCCCGTAATAATCCACGGCCAGGACCGCATCGCGTAATGCGCGATATTGAACCACAGCGTCGCACCCAGCGAATTTTTCTCGTCTTTGGCGCTGAACATCCTCTGTGCGACGTAGCCGCCGCCGCCGGGCTCCGCGCCCGGGTACCAGCTTGCCCACCACTGCAACGACGGAAAAAACGATAGTGCTGAGCCCGTCGCCTGACCACTCTGCCTCACCGCGTCGTTAACGTGTGAAAGCTGAACCTTGAGGAGCGTCATTCCCCCGACCTTTGCGACCGCAACCCACGCGAGCACAATGATCATTGACATCTTCAGAATGAACTGGAACAGATCGGTCACCAGAACGCCCCAAAGCCCGCCGATGAATGTGTATATGCCCGTGAAGGGGACCAGGATCAGCACGCAAATCAGCAGCGCCGTGTGCGCCGGATCGCCCAGCGTGTAGTGCATTAGCGTGTGTCCGCCGATGGCGACCTCCAGCACGCGGCCCTGCGCGATGGCGTCACCAAGCAACACGGTCGTGATGCTGATCATTGCCTTGATGACCCAGACGAGAATCAGGCAATTCATGAGCGCACCCAGGTAGAGAGCGCGAAAGCCGCGCAAAAATGCCGCCGGCTTTCCTCCGTAACGCAATTCCACAAACTCCACGTCAGTAAGGATTTCCGAACGGCGCCAGTAACGCGCGAAGAAAAAAACGGTCATCATTCCCGACAGGCACTGCGACCACCACAGCCAATTCCCCGAAATGCCATTCTTCGCGACCAATCCGGTCACCAGCAACGGTGTGTCGGCCGCAAATGTCGTGGCCACCATGGACGTGCCCGCCAGCCACCAGGACACATTTCGCCCGGAAACAAAAAATTCCTCGGTGCTGCCCGAGGAGCGCCTGCGGTAGTACAAGCTGATCAGCAGGTTCAGCGCGAGGTAAATTCCGATGACTATCCAGTCGGTCGCGGTTAGCGCCATTTTTTCCTCGCTTCGTCGAGGCGTGCTCGTGCGTGAAATAGCTATATAGCTCTGCAAACGGGTTGTCAACAAATTGTCACGTCTTAAACCGAATTAGGCGTTACACTCTACGGCTGGCACGGCCAGCGCTCTATAACACGCCCACCGGAGATCGAATGCCGCAAAAGCAGAAGAGTCGGAATGGCATCCCGGCTTACCAGCAAATTCAGACCGTCATTCGCAAACGCATTGAGTCCGGGCAGTTGCGAACAGGCGACTCCGTCGCGTCCGAACGGGACCTCGCCAAGATACATCGCGTTAGCTTGATGACCGCCCGTCACGCGCTGGCCACTCTGGAGCGAGAAGGCATTGTCGAACGTCGCCGCGGAATCGGCACGTTCGTGGCCGGGCCTAAAATTCATTTCAACAAACTGATGAGCTACACCGAGCAGATGGCTAGCCGCAGTCTCACTGCCGGCTCAAAAATTTTGTTCGCCAAGATTATCTACGACGAGCAGGAGATCGCAGCGCGCCTCGCTCTGCCCACAAATACGGGCATTATCAAGCTTGAGCGTCTTCGACATGCCTCCGACGAGCCCTTCGCGCTCGAAAGCTCCTATTTCTCTTCCGCTGAATTCCCAAACCTCCTTTCCGCGCCACTCAACCGTGAGTCACTGTTCAAAATTCTTGAGCGCGATTACAAAGTGGAACTCGGCTACGCAGACGAGGAAGTTGATGCGACTGCCGCCGACGCAAGAACCGCCGAACTGCTGTCCGTCCCCCGCGGAGAGCCGCTCATGCGCATTCGCCAGTTAATCTACTCCACTAAAGGCAAAGCGATTACGTATGTGCTCGGGTTTTACCGCTCGGATCGCCACAAGCTCTTGATTCGGCGGTTCCGATAAGATCTTTGCACTCTCCGTTTTTCGTGCGAAAAAGGCTTCTTAAGACGAAAAGATGCTCCTGGTCCTGAAACCAAACTCAGAAGAGGTCGGCCGCGAAGCGGCGCGCGTTGTGGCCAATGCCGTACGAAGAAATCCTGCATTGCGCCTGGGGTTGGCCACGGGAAGCACCATGGTGGGCATGTATAAGGAGCTCGTCCGCCTGCACCGCGACGAGAACCTGGACTTCTCCCGCGTCATCACGTTTAACTTGGACGAATATCTGGGCCTGCCGCCGCACCATCGACAGAGTTTTCACCATTTCATGCAGCAGGCCTTTTTCGCGCACGTGAACGTGTCGCCCGGTAACATCCACATCCCAGATGGCGCCACCAGGGGAAATTACCAGCAGTATTGCGCGTCCTATGAGGAGACCATTCGTAATGCCGGCGGCATCGACTTGCAGGTTCTCGGCATCGGCCGCAACGGCCACGTTGGATTCAACGAGCCGACTTCCAGCCTCGGCTCGCGAACTCGTCTGAAAGTTCTCAGCACAGAAACGATCGAGGACAATCGCAAGTTCTTTGCGGCCGAAGAAGAAATTCCGCAGTGCGCCATCACCATGGGCATTGGCACCATTCTCGAAGCAAAACGAATTCTCCTTCTCGCTAGTGGCTCTTCCAAGGCAGCGGCCATCGCCAAAGCCATTGAAGGACCGCTTACGGCGTCGGTGACTGCGTCGGCATTGCAGATCCACAGTGACGTCACCTTCATCGTTGACCGCGAAGCTGGCGCGCAACTGAAGCAACAGGAGTACTACCAGCGCGTTCTCGAAATGACCGCGATTCTCACTCCCGAGCGCTTGTAACCCGCCGTTTCATTGCTTCCGCCCCGCGCGTTCCGGGCTGCGCTAGAAT
>WNFS01005898.1_pt1 | contig 11894 bp, 10 predicted proteins | sample 5400141 | NCBI WGS metagenome assembly WNFS01 (sample SAMN13153358, study PRJNA577476) | soil metagenome | isolation source: 60 cm saprolite under Madrone tree | place: USA:California | collected 2016-06-14 | reverse complement strand
CGATTGGCGCATCACCGCGATGGGCGTCTTGAAAGCGTCGACATTGTCTTCGGCTCGCCGGCGAATGCTTTCGGCGCTTTGTCCCAGTGTCGCCACCATCCGGTCGAGCTCTTCGGCGACGCTATGAAGCTCGGCCAATTCGTTCTGTTCGGCGAAGCTGCGTTTGCGCTTGCCGTCCAGTCGCAATTGGCGGGCTCGAAAGCCAAATTGCAGGACGTTGCGGCGAATGGTGAGAAATACGAGCAAGGTTACAAAAGCGAGGCCGAGATAGATGAGCGCGGCCCGATGCAGTTCCAGACGCTGCCAGAAGGGCACCGCGCTGTCGGCGCCCAGCAGGTCCGCGGTCGGATATGAAAAGACAATGGCCCAGCATCCAGCCGGCGTCCGGACCGGCGCAATGGCGGCCAGGTATTCAACATCGTCGGCCGCTTCCCGGTAGCGTTTGGCCAGTGAACGAATCGGGTTGCAGGACAGCGCCAGATCATCGAGCACGCCTTGCCGGATGAGGTCCTTGCGTTCCTGATCCAGCGTGCCGGCGTCGATGCGCGGCGCCGCGGCGATCAGGTAGAACCCGGCAACCCCAGTCAGCTTCGCGGGGCGAAACAACAGGCGCACACGCGACTTGCCGATGGAAAAGCGGGTCAACTCGTCGGCGGCATCGTCGAAGGTTGCCCGATCGCCGCCGCCGCCGAGCAGGGGTGCTACCGCATTGGCGACGATGCGCCCCTGGGCATGGATGGTACGGATCAGGAGAGCTTGGCGATCGCTATCCGCCTGCTGGAATGTGAGATAAAGAGCGATGGGGACGGCGATGAATCCCATGGCGAGGAAAACCAGCGGCCCGGCCAGCGATCGGCGAATATAGCCGAGGGCGCTTGCCATCCGGGTGGGCTTCCCCACCTCAGCTCTCGACGCGCAGGGACATCGTCCCTTTGGCCTCGCCGATCCGCTCGGCGATTTGCGCGACGGTTTGCACAACGATCCGGACCGCGTCGCCGAGGCGACGATCCGTGGATCTGAATTGCAGCCAGCCCAGCGGTCCAACGCGGGCGCGAAGGATGCCACCCACGTGGATATCGAACCGGGAGATGGAGATGAAGGTCAGCAACTTCCGCCAGCCGAGCACGTGGACGCGCAAGGCATTGCCGATCAGCGACAGGTCAACCACACTGCCTCTTCTTCTGGCGGCGCCGGCGACATCGCGGCCCTCTCCGCCTATTTCGCCACCCGCGCCGCGACGCTTTTGGCGATCTGGGAGGCCGTATTCCTAGTATTGCGATCGAGGTCGCCGCCCGCCAGAACGAAGCGGGCCGCGACGACAGCCGGGTTCATGGTGATGATGGCACCCGGCATCTTGCCGCTCTCGGCTTCCGTATCGACCTGATAGAAGGGCTGGGGCGCCCCTTGCGACAGATCGTCCAACGTTGTTGCCACCGTCAGATCGGTCTTTCCGGCGCCGAAGCCGATGATGGCCCGGCGCATGCGGTTGCCCTCATCGACCTGGGTGAATATTCCGCGCAGCAGCCAGCCCTCCCGCGGCCAAACCCCGCCGGCCGGGATTCGCTGCGCCTCGAATCCCTCGGCCTTCAGATCCTTGACCAGGGAACTGGCCATCAGTTCCACCAAATCATGGGCCGTGGTCGCCTTATCCTGCGGCAGAATGCCAAAGGCCCGGGGCAGGATGCCGCCGCCCAGCGGTCGCGCCGGCAAAGCCGACACGAGCCCCGAGCCCGACTGGATATCCGCGGCATCGAGATCGAAATCGGCGACATAGATCAACAGCGGCCGGCTCGTCGGTCCAGCGCCGGTGTCGCTTTGTTGGGTGACTTTCGCAGTCCCGCAGCCGAGTAGAAGAAGACAGAGTCCAAGAATAAGGATAGAAGGTGATCGGCTCATGATGTCGTCTTGTCTTTCTTGCGATGGCGCGGAGCTTCGGGCCAGACGCGAAAAATATAATGGGTTATGGCATAAAAGTATGAGGAATTGGCGCTATTGCACCCTCTGGTCTCAGTTATGTGTCACAAATATAAAGCACGTATTGATAGCGTTGAAAGATGCCATGCACCACAGGCCAACAACTGAGCGCTTCAGGGCGTTGGGCTCAAGCGACCTCATTGATCGCTTCGACTTCCGGCTTCTCGGACCTGGGCCGGCCGCTATTTTCCTTCCGGTTGGTAGCGGCTGACCTCTTGGCCGGCGTTGCCGGCAAGAGCGAGAAAGAAGGGGATCGACAGCAGCGATAGGCAACCCAAGGCGGCGAAGACCGGAAGAAAGTCGCTCGGCTTCAGGCCGAGCGTGGCGTGGTGGGGGTTGAGCAAAGCTAGCATCGCTGCAGCCAACGCCACGCCGACGCTGAGGGAAAGCTGCTGGGCTGCACTCGACAGGCTCGTGGCCCGGCTCATGCGCAATTGGGGAATGTCCGAATAACCGATGGCATTGATGCAGGTGAATTGCAGCGAACGGAAGAATCCGGTCACCAGCAAAATCCCGGTGATCAGCAGATAGCGGAATCCGAATCGTCGCACGATGGGCGGGGCGACGATCTTCATAAAGAGCGCGCCCAGGGCCGCGGCAAACGTCAGCGAGCCAGACTGAAACGGCGTCAGACCGAAACCGATCTGGAACATCATCGGCAGCAGGAAGGGCACGCCGCCGATGGAGATGCGGAAGAGGGAGCCACCCAGGATCGAGGCTCGAAAGGTGGGCAACTGCAGCAGTGTGAAGTCGATCGCCGGGTTGGGTGAACGTTTGGCATGGCGGGCAAAGAGCCAGAGGCAGGCGAGCGAGATGGCGACCGTGGCGATCTCGACCAGGCCGGGCAAGGACCCACGGCCGACATTGTCCAATCCCAAAGCCATGGCCCCAAGTCCGAAGCCGCTCAGCAGCAGGCCGCGGATATCGGCGAGGCCGGGGTTGGGCTGGCGCGCGTTGGGGATGAGCTTCAAGGCCAGAACCAGGCCCAGGATTCCGATAGGCAGGTTGATATAGAAAATCCAGCGCCAGGAGGAAAATGTGGCTATGAATCCGCCCACCAATGGCCCGATGGCCGGGCCGACCAGGGCCGGTATGGTCACGTAGCTCAGCGCCTGGACCAGTTGGTGCTTTGGCACGGTGCGCAACAGTACCAGGCGGCCCACCGGCGTCATCATCGCCCCGCCCATGCCCTGGAGGATCCGGGCTGTGATCATCTCAGGCAGGTTCTGGGCGACGCCGCAGAGGAGCGAACTGAGAGTAAAGACGGCAATCGCGGCGGCGAATACGTCGCGGGCTCCGAATCGATCGGCGAGCCAGCCGCTGGCGGGAATGAAAAGCGCGAGGCTGAGCAGATAGCAGGTCATCGCGACATTCAGGGTCAGAGGACTTTGCCCCAGGCTGTGCGCGATGGCCGGCAAAGCGGTTGCAACCACCGTGGAATCGAGGTTTTCCATGAACAGGGCACAGGCGACGATCAGCGGCAGGACGAGCGGCGGACCGTCGGCGTGGGGGGGCAGGAGGGCGCTAGGGACGGGCATGCTCAAGTCACAGAATAGTGCGATGGCGGCCCAGCGGCGATGTTCGTCCAACAATTCCGCCTTGCGCTCCGCGCAGGACGGAGGCGCCTTGCGCGTGTAAGAGCGGGGGAATACGTTTTTATTCCGGCGTTCAGGCGATCTTGGCCTCGGCGAGGCCCAATTCCTCGATCATTTTCTGGCGCATGATGAATTTCTGGACCTTGCCCGTAACCGTCATGGGGAAGGCTTCAACGAAGCGGATATGATGGGGAATCTTGTAATGGGCGATCTGGCCGGCGCAAAACGCTACCACCTCCTCATGGGATAGGGCCTGGTCTTCATGCAGGCGAATCCAGGCGCAGAGTTGCTCGCCAAATTTGGCGTCCGGCACGCCGAAGACCTGAACATCGACAATTCTGGGATGCTTGTGGAGAAATTCCTCGATCTCGCGGGGATAGATGTTCTCGCCGCCGCGAATGACCATGTCCTTGATGCGGCCTACGATATTGCAATAACCCTCCTCGTCCAGGGTGGCGAGATCGCCGGTATGCATCCAACGCGCTTTGTCGATCGCCTCACGGGTGCGCGCCTCGTCGGCCCAGTAGCCGCGCATCACGGAATATCCGCGGGTCAGCAATTCGCCGGTGACGCCTGGCGCCACGATGCGGCCCTGGCCGTCGACGATCTTCACCTCCAGATGGGGCTGGATGCGCCCGATGGTGGAGACGCGCCGCGCGATGGGATCGTCGGTGGAACTCTGAAAGCTGACGGGGCTGGTCTCGGTCATGCCATAGGCGATGGTTATCTCGCCCATATGCATTTTCTCGATGCAGCGTTTCATGACCTCGATGGGGCAGGGGCTGCCCGCCATGATGCCGGTACGCAGACTCGATAGATCGAACTTGGCGAAATCCGGATAATCGAGGAGCGCGATGAACATGGTGGGCACGCCATGCAGGCCCGTGCAGCGTTTCTCGGCAACCGTCTCCAGCACCGCGCGGGGATCGAATCCCTCGCCGGGCTGCACCATGCAGGTGCGGTGGGTGATGCAAGCAAGATTGCCCAGCACCATTCCGAAGCAGTGATAGAGCGGTACGGGGATGCAAAGCTTGTCCCGTTCGGTCAGCCGCATTGCCTCGCCGATGAAGAACCCGTTGTTCAGGATGTTATGATGGGTCAGCGTCGCACCCTTGGGATTGCCCGTGGTGCCGCTGGTGAATTGGATATTGATGGGATCGTCGAACTGCAGCTCGCCCTGAAGCGCGGCGAGGCGTTTTCGGCTCTCCGGCGTCGCCGCATCGACGATGTCGGTGAAGTTCAGCATGCCGGCGCTGCACTCGCTGCCCAGGCGAACGACCCAGCGCAGATCCGGCGCCTTGGCCGCATGAAGCGTGCCGGGCGCCGCACCGGCGATTTCCGGACACAGGTTAACGATCATGGCCAGGTAGTCGCTGGTCTTGAAACTCGGCGCCAGGATCAATCCTGCGCAACCCGCCTTGTTCAGGGCGTATTCCAACTCATGCAGCCGATAGGCGGGATTGATGTTCACCAGGATCGCGCCGGCCTTGGCCGTGGCGAATTGAGTTACCACCCATTCGGCATTGTTGGGCGACCAGATGCCGATTCGATCCCCGGGCAGAAAGCCCATGGCAACCAAGCCGGCGGCCGTGGCATCGACCTGGGATTGAAATTCGCCATAGCTCCAGCGGACCTTCTGGGCTCGCGCGATCAGCGCCGGCCGGTCGGGCGAGAGGCTTGCCATCCGGTCGAGATGAACGCCGATCGTGTCGCCGATCAGCGGCCGGTCGGATGTGCCGTGAACATAGCTCTGTGCCAGTTTTCCCATGGCGGCCTCCCAGCGTCGCTTCGCCTTCTTTTGAGATAGGATCGGCGCAAACGAAGCGTCGCACAAGACGGGGCGCAATGGTCTTGCTCTTGACAGAAACAGGCCAAAGCCGCGACAGCTTTGGTGTATTGAATCGAAGCAAGGGCCCAGCAGGCGGAACATGGCGGAAATTACGAGTCTGGCCGAGGCGGTGCGGCATCTGATCCAGGACGGCGATAGCGTCGCCTTCGAAGGCTTTACCCATCTGATCCCCTCGGCGGCGGCGTTGGAGGCGATTCGCCAAGGCAAGCGCGATCTGACATTGATCCGCATGACCCCCGATCTGATCTATGACCAGATCATCGGCATGGGCTTGGCGCGCAAGCTGGTCTTCGCCTGGGGCGGCAATCCGGGCGTGGGCTCGCTCCACCGATTGCGCGAGGCGATCGAACAAAATTGGCCGAAGCCGCTGGAGATCGACGAGCGCAGCCATTCCAACATGGCCAACGCCTATGCCGCCGGAGCCAGCGGATTGCCCTTCGCCGTATTCCGCGGCCATATCGGCGACGATCTTCCCAAGGTGAATCCCACGATCAAGCGCATCGCCTGTCCCTTTACGGGCGAGCAGCTTGCCGCCGTTCCGGCGATGCGGCCCGATGTGGGTGTGATCCATGCCCAGCGCGCCGATCGCCGCGGCAATGTGTTGCTGTGGGGAATCGTGGGCGTGCAGAAGGAGGTCGTCCTGGCCGCCAAGCGTTCCATCGTAACCGTGGAGGAAATCGTCGAGCGCCTGGAAGCCCCGCCCAACGCCTGCATTCTCCCGCATTTCATCGTGGGCGCCGTCTGCCTCGTGCCGCATGGTGCCTGGCCGTCTTATGCCCAGGGCTATTACAAGCGCGACAACGGATTTTATAAGGCCTGGGACGGCATCTCGCGCGAGCGCGAGACGTTCCAAGCCTGGATGACGCGCCATGTGACGGGCACGGGCAATTTCGCGGATTTCGAGACCAGCCTCAAATCCGCCGCGAAGGAGGCGTTGCGTGAGTGACCTTGGATATACCGCCGACGAGATCATGACGATCGCGGCGGCGCGCCAGCTTCGAGACAATATGGTCTGCTTCGTGGGCATCGGCATGCCGAGCGCGGCTGCCAACCTGGCGCGCCTCAGCCATGCCCCGGAGGTCGTGCTGATCTATGAATCCGGCACAATCGGGGCGAAGCCCGACGTGCTGCCGCTTTCCATAGCTGATGGCGAACTTTCGGAGACGGCGCTCAGCGTCGTCTCGGTGCCGGAGATGTTCCGCTATTGGCTTCAGGGCGGGCGGATCGACGTCGGGTTCCTGGGGGCAGCGCAAATCGATCGCTTCGCCAATATCAACACCACCATCATCGGCGATTATCGCAAGCCAACGACGCGCCTGCCCGGCGGCGGCGGCGCGCCGGAGATCGCCACATCGGCGCGCGAGATCTTCGTCATGCTGCGCATGAGCCCGCGCGCCTTCGTGGCCAAGCTCGATTTCGTGACATCCTTGGGCCATGGCAGCGGCGGCGGAAGCAGGGCGGCCACCGGCGCCCAGGGTCGCGGGCCCACGCGCATCATCACCGATCTCGGCATCCTCTCGCCAAATCCGGAAAGCCGGGAGCTGGAATTGGCCTCGATCCATCCCGGCATCTCGGTGGAGCAGGCGAAGGCCGCCTGCGGCTGGCCGTTGCGCATCGCCGAAAGGCTGGCCGAGACCCCGGCGCCCACCGCGGTCGAATTGGCGACGCTGCGAAATTTCAAGGCCCGCAGCGAGGCCGCCGGCACCGGCCGGCCGCAACGCGCCACGGTTCCCTCGTGAGCGAGGCCTTCATCTGCGATCCGCTGCGCACGCCCATCGGGCGTTACGGCGGTTCTCTCTCCGCGATCCGCACCGACGATCTCGCGGCCTTGCCGCTGAAGGCGCTGATGGCACGCTATACGGCTCTCGATTGGCAGGCCATCGACGATGTCATCCTGGGTTGCGCCAACCAGGCGGGGGAGGACAACCGCAACGTCGCGCGCATGGCGGCCCTGCTGGCGGGATTGCCTGTCAGCGTGCCGGGCGCCACCATTAACCGGCTCTGCGGCTCGGGCATGGATGCCGTCGCAACAGCCGCTCGCGCGGTGAAGACGGGCGAAGCAGCGCTGATGATCGCCGGCGGGGTCGAGGGCATGTCTCGGGCGCCTTTCGTCATGTCCAAGGCCGAGAGCGCCTTCAGCCGACAGGCCACCATCGAGGACACCACCATCGGCTGGCGTTTCGTCAATCGGCTGATGAAGAAGAGTTACGGCGTCGATTCCATGCCGGAGACGGCGGAGAACGTGGCCGAGGGGTTCGGCATATCGCGTCAGGACCAGGACGCTTTCGCCTATCGATCCCAGATGCGCGCCAAGGCGGCCTTGGCATCCGGGCGGTTGGTGAAGGAGATTGTTTCCGTCGATGTGCCGGGCCCGAAGGGCGAGATCAGGCGCTTGGAGCATGACGAACATCCCCGCGCGGATACAACCCTGGAGAAGCTCGCCAAACTGCCGACGCCATTTCGCGCCGGCGGAACCGTCACCGCCGGCAACGCCTCGGGCGTGAACGACGGGGCAGCGGCGATGTTGGTCGCCTCCGCCGAGGCAGTGGGCCGTCATGGTCTGAAGCCCATAGCCCGCGTGCTGGGTGCCGCGGCCGCCGGCGTCGAACCGCGAATCATGGGCTTCGGTCCGGCACCTGCCAGCCGCAAGCTGTTGGCCCGCCTCGGGCTCGATCTTGCTCAGATGGATGTCATCGAGCTGAACGAGGCTTTCGCCAGCCAGGTCCTGGCGGTGACCCGCGATCTTGGCCTGCCCGACGATGCCGAGCATGTAAATCCCAATGGTGGCGCAATCGCGCTCGGCCATCCTCTGGGCATGAGCGGGGCGCGGCTTGTCGCCACGGCGGCCCATGAGTTACTAATGCGCCAGGGACGTTACGCGCTCTGCAGCATGTGCATCGGCGTGGGGCAGGGCATCGCGCTGATCCTGGAACGGGTTTAGTGCCGAAGGGCGAGCTCGACGATCTGCGCGGCGCGATCAAGCCATTCGGGCTGGTCTTGCGCGGCGGGTTTCATCCCGAGCCTGGCGACGGCGTTCCCGCGATGCGTGGCGGCCGGGCCTGCTCCAGTCTGGTTCTGTTGGGCAACATCGGCGCTTCGATCTGGCCGGCGTTCAGCGCCTCGCCCGAGAAAGGCGACGGCCGGCCACATGCTCTCGACCGCTGGACGCGCCGCGTCATCGACGCTATCGCCGCCCAGGTCGGTGCCACGCCGCTTTATCCCTTCGGCGGGCCACCCTGGCTTCCGTTCCAGCGGTGGGCCCAGCGGGCCGAACCGGTGGCGCCGTCGGCCATCGGTATCTTGATTCATCCCGACCACGGCTTGTGGCATGCCTATCGCGGCGCTCTTGCCTTCGCCGGGCGTTTGAGTTTGCCGGCGGTGAAACCGCGCCCGCGGCCCTGCGATTCCTGCATCGAACGCCCCTGTCTGTCGGCCTGTCCCGTCGGCGCCTTCAAGCCCGAGGGTTACGATGTGAACGCCTGTCGAGACCATGTGGGCAGCCCCAGAGGCAAAACATGCCGGGTGGGCGGCTGCCTCGCGCGGCTGGCCTGCCCTGTCGGCCGCGAGGGGACATACCCGCCGGCGCAGACGCGTTTTCACATGGCCGCATTCCTTTCCAGCCGGTGATCTGCTAGGAAAGCGCGCCATGTCGGATAACGCGGCCGAGAAGATTCTGTTGATCGCGCACAGCGACGGGCGCGATGGCCGTCTCGTTCCCTTGCTCGAATCCAAAGGTTATGCGGTGGAGTGGCGCTGTCCGGCCGGTGGCGACAGCCTGCCCGCCGATGACGAAGCCTATGCCGGCGCCGTTGTCCTGGGCGGGGTGCAGAGTGCCAACGACGCCGAATCGCAGGCCTATCTGCGCCAGGAAATCGACTGGATCGGCCGGCGGGTAGCATCCGGGCGTCCCTATCTCGGCATCTGTCTCGGCGGCCAACTGCTGGCGCGCGCGTTGGACGCCAAAGTGGCGCCCCACCGCGATGGCATGAACGAGATCGGCTATTATCCGGTGTATCCGACGCCCGAAGGTCGCGATGTCATCCCCGCAGGCTTGCACGTCTATCATTGGCATAAGGAAGGGTTCGAGCTTCCCGCCGGCGCCACGCTGCTCGCTCGCGGCGACACCTTTCCGCATCAAGCATATCGTTATGGTTCAAGCGCCTATGGGCTTCAGTTCCACCCGGAAGTAACGCGCGATTTGGCCGCTGCCTGGATCAAGAGCGCCGCCGACCATTTGATTCGTCCCGGCGCCCAATCCGCCGAGCGGCAGATGGCGCTGGCCCCGCGCTTCGATCGAGCTTTGCATGATTGGTTCGATAAATTTCTCGATCATTGGCTCGGACGTTCTTCGCCGGCCACACTGGCCGCGAAGTAAAATATCAATTTTGCATCCGGGCGCGATCGAGAGACGCGAATTTCTTGTTGCCCGCCGGCACAATGCGCTATGTAGGACCACGCAGGGGCCACAAACGACATCACGGAATTTCGGAGGATAGAGGGTGCGCGCACTGATCCTGGCAACCCTGGTCGCCACAGGATTTATAACTGTGGCGCTGGCCGCTGGCGAAAAAAATAGTGGCGTTGTCGTCAAACCGCCGGCGCCGCAGGTGACCACGCCGCCGGCCCCACCGGCGCCCGCTCCGGCACCCGTCGTTACGGCACCGCCACCCGCGCCGCCGCAGGCGATCGTCGAAGCGCCATGGCCGGACAACGTGCCGAAGATAAAGCCGGGCACCGGCGGCACGCCGCTGGTCGCGGCGGCGCCAGCGGCACCCGCCGTCGGTCAGAGCTTGACGGCGACCGAGCCTGTCACATCGACCCAGACCGCCTCGCTGCCGGCGACCCCGATTCCCAGCGGACCACCCACGAAAGTAACGCTGCAGGCCTCGGTCATGCAGGGCGCCAAGCCGCTTCGCGATTCCTTGATCTGGACGATTAGCGTGCCGCTCGCGGGAACAATCGATCGGCCGGGTGCCCAGGTCGCCACGCAGAATGGGCCAAAGGGCGAATTCGCGCTGCCTCAGGGCACGTATATTGTGACGATCAAGGACGCCGAAGCGATCATCGATAGCGTGATGATCGTGGGCGCTACGCCGATATCGAAGGTGATCCCACTCAACGTCTCCGTTGTCGGGGTCAAAATGATCCCGTACACGGGCGCGAAAGTGATCACCCAGCCGATCCATTGGGAGGTCTTCAGAAGCGCCTTAGGCGCGCCGGGGCCCCGCTCCAAGGTCGTCGATGCCTTTGCGCCGCAGACGTACTTTACCTTGGCTGCAGGCTACTATGTCGTCCGGGCGCACTATTCCGATATTCATGCCGATCTCGCAATGCTGGTCGAACCCGGCGTGACTTATAGCTACACCGTCGATCTTTACGCGGCGACGGTGGCCGCAAAGGTGGTTGACCACGCCGGCAAAGCGCCCAAGGGCGATGTCACCTGGGAAGTCATCCGCACCGCGGCCGACGCCGGGCAGCATCAGGTGGTAGCCTCGAATACAGGGGCAAACCCGAGCTTTCTGCTGCGCGAGGGCAATTACTTGGTCATCGCCACGGCTGCCGATGGATCGAAGGGGCAAACGGCGGTCGCCGCGCGTGCCGGGCAGACGAGCCGCATCACGGTGAAGCTCGCGAAACCGGGCACCAGCGGCTAAGCGCCGCCGAATGCCCTGTTTCAGGCCTCGGCGTCCAGCATCGGAAGATTGAGGCCCTGCTCGCGGGCGCAAGCCTTGGCGGTGTCATAACCGGCATCGGCATGGCGCATGACGCCGCTCGCCGGGTCGTTGGTCAGAACCCGTTCAAGACGCCGCGCGGCCTCCTTGGTTCCGTCGGCCACGATGACCATGCCGGCATGCTGAGAATAGCCGATGCCGACGCCGCCGCCGTGATGGAGCGATACCCAGGTCGCCCCCGAGGCGGTGTTCAAAAGCGCGTTCAGCAGCGGCCAATCGGAGACGGCATCAGAGCCGTCCAGCATCGCTTCGGTCTCCCGGTTCGGACTGGCCACCGAACCCGAATCCAAATGATCGCGGCCGATGACTACCGGCGCCTTCAACTCGCCCTTGGCCACCATTTCGTTGAAAGCCAAGCCCAGGCGGGCGCGATCGCCAAGGCCGACCCAGCAGATGCGCGCCGGCAGGCCCTGGAACTGAATCCGCTTGGCCGCCATGTCGAGCCAGTTGTGGAGATGCTTGTCATGGGGCAGCAGTTCCTTGACCCGGCGATCGGTCTTGAAAATATCCTCAGGCTCGCCCGACAGCGCCGCCCAGCGGAAGGGGCCGATGCCGCGGCAGAACAAGGGGCGGATATAGGCAGGGACGAATCCGGGGAAATCGAAGGCGTCGGCGACACCCGTCTCCAGCGCCATCTGGCGAATATTGTTGCCATAGTCGAGGGTGGCAATCCCCAGGCGATGAAACGCCAGCATGGCGCGGACTTGTACCGCCATGGATTCCTTGGCCGCGCGAATCACCGCC
>WNFS01003520.1_pt1 | contig 11897 bp, 6 predicted proteins | sample 5400141 | NCBI WGS metagenome assembly WNFS01 (sample SAMN13153358, study PRJNA577476) | soil metagenome | isolation source: 60 cm saprolite under Madrone tree | place: USA:California | collected 2016-06-14 | reverse complement strand
ACTGAGTTCACCCAGGCAGACCCGAGACATAATTCCCAGACTTTCGCCCGCAACAAAATCGAGCGTCCGAGCGGTATGCCCTGTCTATCCGGCTTGATGTTTCAGCGTAAAAACTGACAGTGTGATCTGAAGCCTGCTCTAGTCAAACTTGTGGCGACTGTTTTGACGCAGCCGCTTGAAACAGCAGGTGGTCGCTCTCATCGTCCGAATTTCGGGCCGAGGAAAAATTGAATGAAATCCATCAGCCAGTCTCCACCTTCTACCATACCCGATCGTGGTGCGATCTCTGAGGTCCAGGCCGGCGCCAGCGCGCCTCTCGGGGCATCAGTCACTGCCGACGGCGTCAACTTCAGCGTGTTTTCGAAGCGCGCGACTGGGATCGATCTGCTCCTGTTCGAGCATGTCGACGACGAGAAGCCAGCCAGCGTAATCCATGTTCATCCGGCTTCCAACCGTACGTACCACTACTGGCACGTCTTTGCGCCGGCGCTGAAAGCGGGACAGATCTACGGCTATCGTGTTTACGGTCCGTTTGAACCGTCAAAGGGCTTCCGTTTCGACGCGACCAAGGTCCTTTTGGACCCATATGGACGCGCCGTCGTGGTTCCCGCCAGATACAACCGGGCGGCAGCACACGAGAAGGGCGACAACGCCGCAACCGCCATGAAGAGCGTTGTAGTCGACCCGAGCCTTTACGACTGGGAAAGCGACCGTCCACTCCACAGGTCGTCCTCGCAGACAATCGTGTACGAGATGCATGTGCGGGGATTCACGAAGGATCCAAGCTCAGGTCTGCCAGAGGCGACGCGTGGCACCTACTCTGGCGTCATCGAAAAGATACCATACCTGCAGGAACTCGGAGTCACGGCGGTCGAGCTCATGCCGGTGTTCCAGTTCGACGCACTCGACTGCCCGACAGGGCACGTCAATTACTGGGGTTACGCACCGGTCTCGTTCTTCGCGCCGCACCAGGCGTACAGCTCGCGGCAGGACCCGCTCGGTCCAGTCGACGAGTTCCGCGACATGGTGAAAGCACTGCACCGGGCCGGCATCGAAGTGATTCTTGACGTCGTGTTCAACCACACGGCCGAAGGCGATGACCACGGTCCGACGCTGTGTTTCCGCGGCTTCGAGGACAGGGCTTACTACTTGCTTGAGGGACCGCAATCTCGGTACGCAAACTATACCGGCTGTGGCAATACGTTGAACGCGAATCATCCTGTTGTCCGCCGGCTGATCGAGGACAGCCTGCATTACTGGGTGCAGGAGATGCACATCGACGGCTTCCGATTCGACCTCGCCTCAGTCCTGTCGCGCGACCTGAACGGATATCCACTGCCCAACCCGCCGATTTTGTGGGATATCGAATCTGATCCAGTGCTCGCTGGAACAAAGCTCATTGCCGAAGCGTGGGATGCCGCCGGCCTCTATCAGGTGGGCAGCTTCATCGGCGACGCATGGAAGGAATGGAACGGCCGCTTCCGCGACGACGTTCGAAGTTTCCTGCGTGGCGACGACGGGTCTGTCGGGAAGATTGCGGATCGACTGCTGGGCAGCCCAGAGGTGTACGGGCACAAGCAGCGCGAGGCCGAGGCGAGCATCAACTTCGTCAGCTGCCACGACGGGTTCACGCTAAACGATCTTGTTACCTACAACCAGAAGCACAATGAAGAGAACGGTGAGGGTAATCGCGACGGCGGCGACGACAACCGCAGCTGGAACTGCGGCGTCGAAGGACCGACCGACGATCCATCGATAGAGAAACTCCGCAATCGCCAAGTCAAGAACTTCCTGACGCTGACGATGCTCTCGCTCGGTATACCGATGATTCTCACGGGCGACGAAGTACGGCGGACGCAGTGCGGCAACAACAACGCCTATTGCCAGGACGACGAGTCGAGCTGGTTCGACTGGACACTAGTGCAGAGGCACGCGGACATCCATCGGTTCACGCAACTGCTCATCGCTCGCCGCGTGCTGCGCGACGTCTCATCGGAACGACAACGCGTGATGCTTACGACCTTGTTGCGTCAAGCGACGACCGCATGGCACGGCGTGAACCTGTGGCGGCCGGACTGGAGCTCCAATTCGCATAGTCTGGCACTTAGTGCCGATTTGCGCCGTGCGGGGCTCAGAATGCACCTGATTATGAACGCGTATTGGGAACCGCTCGACTTCGAGATACCGGCGCCCGAAGGTGGGAGAACGTGGCGGCGGTGGATTGACACGTCGCTCGACTCGCCCGACGACATCGTGCCGTGGCTGGATGCACCGGCTTTTACAGGTGCTGCGTATCGGGCCGCCCCGCGTTCGGTCATCGTCCTTTGGGCGCCGCTGGCCGTGGGTGAGGCGACTGCAGCGGGCTCCGCCGCTGCCTAGTTAACTGACATGGAAGCCGACCTCGGGCAGCGGACTGCGCAGGTTGGTCCACTCCTTTAGCAATTGCGTCGCGTGTCACGCGATATCCGGCCACGATGTTTCCCCGGATGGACTATACATCATGATCTTCGTGGTACGCGGCTGGAGCAGGCCGTACAGCCACGCTGCCCAGGTTCCTTCTTCAAAAGTCCCGTGCAGGCTTCCATTTAACCCTTGGATAAACTGGAGAATCATGCTGGCCTTGGTCTCGATGACGCATTCCATCACCAGCTTGCCGGAGGAATCTAAAACCGCGATTGAGATGGCTTCCTTGTGAACCTCCGTCCCGATATACTCCGCCCTATTCATGTGCGTTACATCATCGTGCCCTTCCTCAGAAGATGACCTTGAGAAGTCGCGTCAGTAGTTCTTCGAGTGGCATAATTGTAAGCAGCAGAGGCAAGACCGGTAATAGTGTTACGACGGCCAGTCGGGCTACGTCGTTGAGCGCAAAAGGCACTAGTCGCATTTCGCGCACGACCTCGTAACTGTTCGCGAGGTCAGCAAGCGACTGGATGTCAGCGGTGCCCAGAATTTCCTCGCCTTCCGCACCCCCGCAGACCCACTTCTGATCAAACTCGTCGACGTAGACCGAAGCCACCGTCCCGTATTCGTTCAAGCCATTCCGCTTGGTGCGGGCGAGATGGGGGGTGAACATAGTCAGCGGGCCAAGAATCACCAGAACGAAGAAACCGGTGAGAACGAAAATAGTCACTTTGAACGACGTAAGGGTCTGCCCCTGGTAAAAGATGCGGCTGGCGATCAGTCCTGCTAGCATCGTACCCTCCGCGAATAGAATCGGGCCAAACGCGTAGCTAATCCCCCCAAGAAAGCCGATTCCGCCAGCACGGTCGGGGTGCGTGGGCAGCAAGTGCAGATTCAACCTGGACGCACGCCACAGAAACAGAAACCAGATCACAAGCCGCAGATACCAACGGAGCAAAATGAATTGGAAGATGGGGATACTCACGAAGCTATACCAGTAACCCGCTAGCGTAAGGTGTATATCCGTCCTGTCGGGGGCGGCATACCAGGTTGCCGCTCCCAAGGCGATCAGGTGCTGCCAGAACCAGTGGCCCACGGTAAGGGTAAAAACCAGCAGAGCGAACTCCAACCAGGAGGAGTCTCGCGCTCGCATGGTGGCTCCGAGGGCCGCATAGAATTTCGGAGTGTCTTCCTGAGTAACCACTCCGCGCTCGAGAAAGCACTTAACCACCGACCCGAGGCGGCGGTGGACCGGCAGCTCTGCAAGGATGAGGACCGGCAGTGCCACCAAAAAGCGAACATGGAGCTCAACGTCGCGCAGGAAGGTCAGATTCTGGCTGCCGAGCAGATGACCTTCGATGGCTGACAACACCGCAAGTGGCAACCACGCAAAGAGCGAGATGATCAGCACCCGACGTCGGAGAAGTTCCAGTGCTGAGCCGGATAGATGCGCCTGCCTGAATATCTGAAAGAGCGGGCCTCCCAAAACCAGTGAGAAGTCGGGCTGTTCCTGCAAAATTGCGGGGGCGGACATCGCGGATCATCCTTCCTCAATGGTGATCGTGTATATCGCAATCACCACGGCAATTGAAGAACGGTCCCATCCTGGCTCTTGTGCTTTGCGATTTTTGTGATGGGTAGCGGAACGAACTCTTCTTCCGCAGGCGTCGGCTTGACAGCATTTTGGAGGTCGATCTCCTTCTTGAACGCTTGTCGTAGAACCGCCTGTTGGCATAATTATCAGCTTCTACTTATATGTGTTTAGTGGCACTCACCAACTGGCTAAAGTAACAGGCCCCGGCGTACACCAGATCGGAGCCGATACTCAGAACGATATTTTGAAAAGTGCGTGAGTTCCATAGCCGCGGCGCTATAAAGATTCACGGCGAACCGTATCACGGGATCCCGGGGCCGGAGCGGTGGACCGTCTGGAAAATCGCCGAAGAGGGTTCCCTCCAGGGTGCCATCCGTCTAGAGCCTATTTCAAAACTGGGTACAAGAGTCTGAATTGATGATTCTTAAGCAGCCGAAAATGGGAGATAACTTCCGGCAGCAGCGCCAAAGGAGGACCGATGGCGCGATACGGTCGACTGCTGACCTGCCCCAATGGGAAAAGATCGGTCCCTTGCTCCCGAAACGGCGCAACCGTCCCAAGGGGGAAGACCTCCCAAGGACGACCGCAAAGTGCTGGAAGGCATTTTGTGGATTCTGCGCAGCGGCGCTCGCTGGCAGGATCTGCCCGAGGAATTCCCCTCACCGTCCACCTGCTGGCGGCGGCTTCGAGACTGGGAAGGGCAAGGGGTCTGGCTCACCATTTGGCGCGCATTCCTGGCGGAATTGAACCAACAGGGGCAACTCGATTGGAGCGAATCGTTTCTCGACGGCAGTTTCGCGTCGGCGAAAAAAGGGGCCCGAAAGTCGGAAAAACCAAGCGGGGCAAGGGCACGAAGTGGATGGTGGTGGTCGACGGCGAAGGTGTTCCTCTGGGAAAGCAGCTTTACTCTGCTTCCCCGAACGAAGTCCGGCTCGCCGAAGAGACGCTCGCGTCGGTCCGCGTGACCCGGCGGCACCGTGGTGGACGCCCTCGTCAGAAACCCCGGCGTGTGATTGCCGATCGCGCCTACGACAGCGATCCGCTGCGCCAGCGGTTAGCGGCCCGAGGCATCGAATTGGTCGCCGCGCATCGCGGGAATCGCAGCAAGCCGCGCACCCAAGATGGCCGAGCGCTGCGCCGGTACAAGCGTCGGTGGAAGGTCGAACGAACCATTGCCTGGCTCGGCAATTTTCGCCGCCTCGTCGTTCGCTACGAGCGCTCGGACACCATCTACGAAGCATTCTTTAACATCGCTTGCTTCATGATCGTCTTACGGAGGGTTTTGAAATAGCTTGTAGGGTGTTGGGTTGACGACTGCATTCAAGACCTTGAGCGACTAAGTTATGGAGTGTCCTACATCCTGGCCAATCGCTCAAACACGCGGTAGAGGGGAATTTTCGCATTGTAAAGACCCTCACAGATTTCCCGGAACTTCGGGCCAGAAAATCATGAAAGCTTCGATCCCCTCGCGTGTTGGCTGATCCACCTCTGTAGGTAACAAGACCTGTCAGAGTTGACAGTTTTGGCCAATCCCAACCCGCTTTAATATTTCCGGCGGTACGGTGCTGTTTGAAACATTTATACCAGGAGACTTCAGTGTCCCACGTCAATGCAGGTCCAGTCCCGGAGTCACCGAAAGTGTCAGTCACCCTCTGGAGATGTTCGAAATGCAGTACTTTCGTCTCAGTCGAATCATTGGAACCTGTTTCCGTCACAGTCTGTCCGGCCTGTCACCATGCGCCTCTTGACCTTTGCGGGAGTTTCTGCCACCTCCTAGACCTCCGATCGGTAGATGACACGTGTTGTGACTATTATCCAAATGGTTGGTAAACAGAACGACGATCACTAACGCCGCGAAAATGAGAAAAGCCGCCATGAGTCCAGGCGGCTGATTGTTCAACATAGAAAGAGGGACAGGTTGTCGAGGGCCAATCGAGCTGCGAAAACCCTCAGAAGATAATCCACTGAGAGGCGCACACCTTCCCTGGCGCCCGCCAATGTGGTTGATTCGCTCCGCGCACATCGATCGAGTGGGGGAGAGGTTGGCCGACAATCGTCCGTTCCTTCAGGCATCGGTTTCCCGGTTTGGGCAAGGAAACCAACATAGCAGCCATACGAGTACTCGTATTGCAAGATCACAATTCCTCTTGCACTGCTTTCTCTCTCGCAGAATTTTTTAAGTTAATGTTTCGCCAGATGAGGTTTTGACTCGACTTCGCTACCAGGCTGGAATATGCGTCCAGCGAGAACTTCGCGGAGCGCAAAGACCAAATCGGAGTTCATTCGGGATTTCAAAACATAGCCGTTGCCGCCTGACTCAAGAGTGCACGTTACAAATACCGGGTCATCGAGCGCAGACAAAACGACGATTTTGCTGTCTACTCCCATCTTACGGATTTCTCGCATCGCTTGGATCCCGTCCATCACGGGCATAGAGATGTCCATCACCACGATATCTGGGTGAAGTCTCGCAACAGCAGCCACCGCCGCTGCGCCATCGCTCACAGCCCCCGCGATCTCAAAATCAAGAGACAGCAGCTGTGACAGCTTATCGAGGATAGCTGGATGATCGTCGGCCAAAAGGACGCTTGGCTTCGCCTGCGACATGGACTCTCCTGAGGAAACGCTTGTCCAGGGCCCCCGACTTCGGATAAGGCAGAGCTTAGTGCACAAATTCCTTGAGTCAATTAAAAACGATTGTCGTGTGCTGTGGAAATTACTGTCGTTGTGGAAAACTTGCGGCTCTCCTCGATCTGGTATGGCTTCAGCGGGGAGTTTAGGCCATGTTTTCAATATTCGTCTCTCAGCCACGCTCGAACTTTGAAAGGCGAGGTCAGTATCGAAATCTCTTCCACGAGCGCGTTCATCCTTAAGACTTCAGCCTCCCGCTTGGGCCATTCCGATCTCGGTCGAAAGGGGAACTCGAATGTTTATCTCAGTGCCCCATTGCGGCTTCGACGTTATCAAAAACGTGCCCCCGACCAGGATAATTCGCTCGCGCATACTGATTAGGCCAAGACCTCGATTGTTCGTCAAGGCCTCATCGGAATCGAAGCCTCTACCGCGATCGCGAATCATGAGTTGGATCTCGCCTGATGCCCCCCGCATTTGCACTTCGAAGTGTCGCGCCCCGGAATGTTTCACTGCATTGTGCAGAGCTTCCTGTAAAACCCGAAATAGGCAAAGTGAGATCTCCTCTGGCAGTGTGGGCGGAATGTCTGCGTGGGTAAAGTCAATCGCCGCCTTGTGCTGCTCGGACAGCTCTTGGCAGAATCCTTTGGCAGCCGCCACGATGCCGAGATATTGCAGCTTCGAGGAGTGTAACCGGTGCGATATCGCCTGGACGTCGGTGCCAATCTCATGTACGCGCCTCAAATGTTCATGGATACGCTTACGGACTTCAACGGCCGAATCGGGAGGATCTTGTTCCATCATCTCGAGATCATTCGCCAGCAATGCGAGCCGTTGATTGATATCGTCGTGAAGTTCTCGTGCGATCCTTCTACGTTCCTCTTCCTGCGCTTCAATCAACCTGCCACCTACTTTTGAAATGGCCTCCTCCGCTAATTTGCGCCCGGTGACATCCGCCACCATGCCAATCATCCGGACCATCCTGCCTTGCTCGTCAAAGAAGGCGTGCGCGGTTTTCTCCAACCAAAGTACCGAGCCATCAGGGCGCAACAAGCGGAAATTAATCTGGGTGTTTGGGCTCGCGGGAGTACGCTCGGTATTCGAGGCAATAAAGATTGCCCGGTCTTCGGGGTGAACACTGGCCAAGAATTGCTCGTGGCTAGAGCCAATCTGCTCGCTAGCGAAACCCAAGATTTGGCTGGCCTTCTCAGATCGCATGACCACGCCAGTGGCCGCGTTCCAGTCAAAGGCGTACATCTTTCCCGCTTGAGCAGCCAAACGCAAACGCTCTTCGCTTTCACGCAGAGCCACCTCCATCAGTTTGCGCTCAGTGATGTCTACCGCCATGCCAAGCATGCGCTCAGGCGCACCGTTCGGTGAGTAGTAGAATTTTCCCTTGGCTGTCAGCCAGCGCACGGTACCGTCCGGCCAAAGGATGCGGAACTCTGCCGCATACGGTTTCTTGCCTTCCATGGCAATCGTAGCGGCTTCCAGGACCCGCCACCGGTCCTCCGGAGGTAGGTAACGATGGAGATCTTCGACGAGCCCGACGCAGTTCTCCGCCGGCAATCCAAAGATGGTTTGTAGGTCGCCGAACCAAGAATTTCGTCCATTCTTAATGTCCCAATCCCACCCCACTGATTTACCAGATTCCATTGCCAAACGAAGCCGATCGTTGGCTAGCGTAAGCTCTGTTTCCGCGAGCTTGCGCTCGGTTACGTCTTGAGCCGTGCCACGTAACCCAACGATGCCACCCGAAGTATCGCGCTGCACTTCGCCCCGCGCTCTGATCCATGTCGTGGGGCCATCAGGATGGACCATCTCAATGTCAAGTTCGTACGGTGTTCCGCTGCGCAGCGCTTCTTCGACGGCGCGTTGCAGTCGTTCCCAACTTTCAGCGGTGTAGAGCTCTGAGTGTTCCTTATAGCTGACTGCAGGCAGGTTGGGATCGCGGCCAGCGATTCGGTAAAGTTCCCTTGACCAAGCGACAGTGTCGGTCTGCGGGTCCCATTTCCAACTGCCAACTTGCGCCAAACGCTGCGCTTCCGAGAGTTCCATCTCTTTCTGACGCAGCGTTTCCTCCGTCAGTTTGCGCTCGGTAATGTCCGCCACCATGCCTACCATCCGCACCATCTTGCCGCGCTCATCAAAGAAGGCGTGCCCGCTTCTCTCCAACCAAAGTACTGAACCATCCGGACGCAAAAAGCGGAAGCTAATTCGGGTGATCGGGCTTTCCGGAGTAAGCTCGGCAACCGAGCTCATAAATGTTGCTCGGTCTTCAGGGTGAACACTGGCCAACATTTGCTGCAGGGTAAAGCCAGTCTGCGCGCCAGACAAACCGAGGATATGGGTGCTCTCCGCGGATCGAATGACCACATCGGTGGCCGCGTCCCAGTCAAAGGCGTACATCTTGCCCACTTGAGCAGCCAACCGCAAACGCTCTTCGCTCTCACGTAGAGCCACCTCCATCAGTTTGCGCTCAGTGATGTCTACGGCATTGCCAAGCATGCGCTCAGGCGCACCGTTCGGTGAGTAGTAGAATTTTCCCTTGGCTGTCAGCCAGCGCACGGTACCGTCCGGCCAAAGGATGCGGAACTCCGCCTCGTAAGGCTTCCGGGCCTGCATTGCATCATCGATCGCTCCCACAACCCACTCTCGGTCGTCCGGGTGCAAATAACGATGGAAATCTCCTACGCGCCCGATAAGGGTCTCCGATGGGATTCCAAAAATGCCTTGCAGGTCGCCAAACAAAATATCTCGTCCGCTCTTTACGTCGCGATCCCACCCCACTGATTTCCCGGATTCCAATGCCAAACGAAGCCGATCGTTGGCTAGCGCAAGCTCGTTCTCTGCGAGCTTGCGATCAGTAATATTCGCCACCATGCCTACCATCCGCACCATCTTGCCTTGCTCATCAAAGAACGCGTGCCCGCTTCTCTCCAACCAAAGTACTGAACCATCGGGACGCAACAAGCGGTAGCTAATCTGCGCGTCCGGACTCCCGGGAGTACGCTCGGTATTCGAGGTAATAAATATTGCTCGGTCTTCGGGGTGAACACTGGCCAACAATTGCCGTTTGGTAAAACCAATCGGCCCGCCGCCAGCAAAACCGAGGATATGGGCGGCCTCCGCGGATCGAATGATCACATCAGTGGCCACGTCCCAGTCAAAGGCGTACATCTTGCCCACTTGAGCAGCCAAGCGCAAACGCTCTTCGCTCTCACGCAGAGCCACTTCCATCAGTTTGCGTTCAGTGATGTCTACCTTGATCCCAAGCATGCGCTCGGGCTCGCCGTCCGGGGAATAGTAGAATTTTCCCTTGGCTGTCACCCACCGAACAGTCCCGTCCGGCCAAAGGATGCGGAACTCCGCATCGTACGGTTTCTTGCTTTCCATGGCATCCTTGGCCGCCTCCATGACCCGCTCTCGGTCGTCCGGGTGTACGCGACGATGGAAATCTTCAATGCGCCCGACGTAGCTTTCCGCCGGCATACCAAGAATGTTCGGTAGGTCGCCGAACCAAGAATTTTGTCCACTCTTAATGTCCCAATCCCACCCTAGTGATTTGCCAGATTCCATTGCCAAACGAAGCCGATCGTTTGCTAGGGAAAGCTCTTTTTCCCCGAGCATGCGCTCGGTAATATCGGTTGTCATGCCTACCATCCGCACCACCCTGCCTTGCTCGTCGAAGTGTGCACGACCAATCCTCTCCACCCAAATCACCGTACCGTCGGGACGTACTCTGCGATAGCTGATTTGAAGGTTGGGCTTCTCTCGGCTCAGCTCTGCAATCGCGACTCTAAGTCTTTCCCGGTCGCCTGGGTGGACCAGAGCCATTAGCTCCTTACCGGTAGTTGGCGTCGCCTCATCAATCCCGAGAATCTGAGCGCTCTCTCCCGAGCGCACGACCGCATCGGTGACAGTATCCCAATCATAGGCAAACATTTTCCCGGCCTGAGCCGCCAGGCGAAACCGTTCTTCGCTCTCGTGTACTGCTTTATCCACGCGCCTTCGTTCAGTCACATCCACACACGATCCGATGTAACCAGCGAAAGACCCGTCCTGATTGAATCTGGGCACCCCAATGCCGAAAATCCACCGGTATTCTCCGTCATGCCGCCGAAGGCGATACTCCATTCTGAACTCTTCTCGCCGCTCGAAAGCTTGCGTGTAGGTATCCAAACACCTCTGAAGATCGTCAGGATGAACCCCCTCCGCCCATCCGTTTCCCCTCTCCTGATCCAAAGACCGTCCGGTAAAATCGAGCCAGCGTTTATTGAAGTAAGTGCAGAGATTGTCAGGACCGGACATCCAGATAAGCACGGGAGCGAAATCGGCCATCAACCGGAAGCGTTCTTCGCTTTCGCGGGTTTCGCGCAGAACCGCTTCCGACTTCTTCAGTTCTTCCACACGACGAAGCTCGGTCGCGTCACGAATTGAACTGATGACGAAAGTGCCGGACTCGGTGGTTAAGGGACTGAGGTTGATCTCGACCGGAATTTCGGCGCCATCGCTGCGCAGCGCGAAAAGCTCTAGCCACGTTCCAATCGGTTGGACGTGTGCGTCGCCGAAGAAATTTTCGCGATCCTGGGCATGGCGCTCGCGAAACCTTGGCGAGATTAGCGATTCGACGGACTTTCCAATCAACTGCTCACGGCGGTATCCAAAAAGCTTCTCCGCTTGCGTATTGGCGACAACAACCTCCCATGCCTGGTTGACCACCATCATGGCGTCGGGGGCGGCGTCTACCAGCGAGCGGAAATCGGTGTTAGTCCATTCGGGCGGGTCATGTCGAAGACGAGAAGGAGTACTCATGCGGCCACCTCCAAGTCAAACTAGAGTGACCCCAGGCGGGTGCACCACATAAGTAAACGGCCGGGGGAATAATTCTAGTACTGGCTCTCTCGATAACAAAACGTTTTCTTTAACTTCTTCCCTGATCTCGACCGCCACAGGTAACTGTCAACTCTGCCAGTATCCCAGTCCGGACCTGTCGTGTATGTTTCTGTGGCGATCAGTTGTTGATCGAAACGCCCGACTCTGTTTTCAGTGAGCGAGTTCCACGATTCGTGTTGCCGTTTCATGGATCTCCGCAGCAATGATGGATTTGGTCCAGAAACGAAATGAGTCTGAGGATACTCTGGTTGTGTCACACACCCGGCAGACCCACCCAGACCTTAACAATGGGGGTGACCAAAAATGAGGACTGTAAGCTTATCAACGACAATTGGCGTAGCCATCGGTTCCCTCTTCATACCAGGTTGCGCGA
>WNFS01014568.1_pt1 | contig 11899 bp, 11 predicted proteins | sample 5400141 | NCBI WGS metagenome assembly WNFS01 (sample SAMN13153358, study PRJNA577476) | soil metagenome | isolation source: 60 cm saprolite under Madrone tree | place: USA:California | collected 2016-06-14 | reverse complement strand
GCGTCAGAAGCCGTGGCAGCGAGGTGATCAACGTGTCCATCCCCTTGTACCGCTCCTTCCTAACCCAGCGGCCCACCGTAAGTATTACGCGCCCCTGGGGATAGCCATGAGGCAGTTTTCCCGGTGGCGCGTTCGCCGGAATTGCTTCAAATTCCGGGTCAAGCGCCCAGGGCAGTACACGAATTCTCTCCCGCCGTAAGCCCTGCTCGGCCGCATGATTCGCCGTATCGTGGCTTGGCGCGAGCACCACGTTCGCCCATCGCAGAGCCAGTCGTCTCAGCATCGGAAGCGGTTCCCACACTTCCACTCCGTGCGTGCAAACAATCGACCTGAGCCGTGGCGCCCCGATCTTCATCGCCTGCGCCACCGGACCCAGATTCGGATGCCCCGCCAAGACCACCTTCCCGTGGCGGCTCGCCGCGCGTATCGCCGCGGTCGTGAACCGCGCCTTGCTTCTCTCGCATCCCGTAAACACGAATTCCTTGCTGCCCACCGACATGCGATGCAGTTCCGGTGTGTCGTTCAGGGTCAACAGCCGGCAGTCCATGTGCCGGCTCGCCGCGAATTCGCTTAGCACGGCCGCTAGGTGACGGCTAGCCCGTTGCACACCACCGGTCCCCTCTAGTTCACTAAACAGTCCGATAAGCACGCGCCGAGTGTGCCTTGTGCAGTAACGTAAGGCAAGCGCTCCCGAGATTTATTTGACCGATTTCCGCGGAGAATTGCTGAAGTGGGTTGCCAGTGTTAGACTCGCGGTGCTTATCCACTTGTGAATAGACTGTCCACGCCTTCGCCTTCCCAGCTTTGGCCGCTCCTAGGACTCGCCGCAGCCGCCCTCCTCTTCCACGTCCGACTCTTCGCGATCGCGGCGGCCACGTCGCAATCAGTTCTGCCCCACGAGGAGCTGCACGGCGTCCTTTCCCGCCAACCGCTGAAGCCTCCCCTCCGCAACGCCGATGTCATGATGCGGTACAGTCCCGACGGCCGCACCCTCGTGATCCAGAATCCATCCGGCGTTTACTTGTTTTCCCGCGAACCGCTCACTTTGCGTGCGCACATGGCTGCCGAGGAGGTCTATCCCGCTCGCTTTTCACTGGATTCGCAAGAAATCGCCGTCATCGGCCATGGCTTGATATTGAACCGCGAAAAACTCCCCGGCGGACCGATTCTTGAACAAAGAGAGCTGCCATTTCACGACGGCTGTCTCGACGCGGAACTCGCTCCCGGCGCAGAGTTCTTTGCTTGCCTCACACTCGAGCTCAACCTCGTCATATACCGGCTTTCCACCAATGAGCCGATTTTTTTGGCGTCATGGGACCAGATCAATTCTCCCTATCGAATCGTATATATACCTCTCGATCCGGACAACGCCTTCCCCAGTCCCTTCGGATTTCGCCTCGCAAATAACTGGGACTTCATGGCCAACAAAGGCATGAAGTTTATCTCCATGAATTTTTCGCCGGACGGCAAAACGCTTTTAGTGAGAAATGATTCGGAGGCCTTCACTGTGAACCTCACAACCGGGCGAAAAACATCGCTTGCCGGATGGCTCCAAAAACGCTTGCATGCTTCCTTTGCCTTGCAAAATGACCTGAGCGTTCTCATCGCCTCGGGAGAAAAAGAGGCCGCGCCTGTAATCGTCTCCTTGAAAACCGGCAGTATAACTGGAAATCCCTCATTCAAGGCAGAAAGGGTGCGACTTGCGACCAACACGCGATACGCGCTTTTGTCGGATGCTGGCGTACCCGGCGTCCGCGTCTTCGATTTGGAGCAAAACCGCGAACTGGATCCGCCAAACAACGTCTCCATAGACATCTTCGGAAACGAAATGGCAGTCCTGAACGAAAGAGGCTCTTTATTTGTCTATCGCATCGGCGAAAAACTCCCCTTTATTTCCGCCGATTTGCCACTCGACTCTCTGCCTGTAATTCGTGCCGCCGCCGTCACTCCCGCTCTAGACCGCATCGCTTTTTCCGTGGACGGCAACTCTGCCGCCTTCCAAGTGGCCACCGGCGAGCGCACCTACACCGGCCCGCGTTTTTCCGCCGCGAATTTCTCCGATCAAGATACTGCATCACTTCTTCTTCCTCGGGATCGCAACAATCCGCCCCGTGTGCTTCAGCTCGCCCTCGATTCCGGCCAGACTACTCCAGCATGGAGCGGCGGAAAGGACCACCTTCGTTCCGGAGGCCCAGTCCTTTTTGAGTACGCCTTAGAGGCCGTGATCGGACATCGCTTCATTGTGGACCAAGAGAACGATGCCCCCTACCGCCTGCGCGCCCTGGATCCAGTCACCCGCAAGGAATTCTGGAAGCGCGAGTTTTCCGAAAATAGCCCGGTGCCGTTCGCCGACCCGCAAGGTGAACGCCTCGTCCTTGGTTGGAAAGCGCAAAGCCCCTACGCGCAATCCGCCGCAAAACGAATCCCCGCGGTTTGGGAAATGTTCAAGCGCGCCAAAATATCGAAACTGGATTCTTACTTCGAAATTCTCGACGCCCGATCAGGAAAATCCGTGGGCGGAGCCCTCATTCAGGTCGGCAGCGGCCCCGCGAGCTATGACGCCGCATTTTCTGCCGGCGACGCTCTCTTCCTGAGGAAGGACGGAAAACGCGTCTCCGTGTATTCCCTCGAAGACGGCAATCTGAAAGCGCGCCTAGTTGGCGGCATTCCCACTGCAAATACTCGGAACAATCTCTTCGCAATGGAAGAAGGACCGGGCCGCCTACTCCTTTACGATCTGGCCACGGCCACCAAACTCGATCAACAAATTTTCCCGGAACCCATCGCCTACACCCATTTCTCTTCCGACGGCAATCGTCTGCTCGTTCTAACCAGACACCAGGTAGCCTACGTCTTGGATGTTAGTGGCGTGCGCGCTGCTCGACCGTCCACGCTCGATTCCCAGCCTCAATAACTCCGTGCGTTAATTTGCCCAACAGTGAGCTGTGCCTCGGTGCTCAGAGATAAGGGCCGCACAGCAGGCTGTTGTACTTGTACCCTCACACGCTGGTAGACCGCCTGGACACCGATTTTATTCTCGATGTTGGCCCATTTTCCCCGCGTAAACAAAGAAACACAACATCGCGAATGATTTTGGAATAAGCCGCTCTCCGCTCCGGTCGAAATGAATGCAAGCGCGTTCAAATGTGATGCGAGGCAATTCGTTGCATTCTGCGCCGCAATCGAACCGCGCGCGGAAATATTCGGGAGACAAAGGAGATTTGCAATGAAACTGTTCTGTGGATTGTTTGCCCTGGCCTGTGTGCCCGTGGTTCTCGCAGGAAATAACGCACTCCTTCCTAAAGACAACGTAGCCGAGTTCGTGGGCCAGAAACTGGATGTCACAACGCTTCCCCTTTCGATTCGTCCGAAACCACAAAAGAGCAAGAAGACCTTCAGTGACTATGGCTACGTCATGCAGCGAACAGACGACAAGCAGAAGCTCGTCGAAGCGACTTCCGAGGGCTCGCAAATTAATATCAGAATCCTGGAACAAAATGATTCCGGAATCTACATCTGCGTGCGATCTCCGGGGCAGACTCCGCAGAGCGGCCCCGTCCAGCGCGTACTCCTACTCAAGCTCAAAGATGCGAACGGCCTTTTGAAAGCCAGAGAGTCCTGGAAGGAATTTTCCGGCTGCCCGGTGCTCGGCGGCGACTCCCAGGATTCTTCAGCAAGTTCTTACGGCGGATAATGGCTCATTTCTCGAAAGCTTGCCCCGCGGATCTGGCTGGACGTCTGCTGCCTCCCCATGCTGACAGAAGGTCCGCGGGGCGCTCTCTAAGGCATCCGATAGCAAGCTCGGTTTTCTCTATCGAATCGTCAAGTGTTCGCACTCCAAGTGCTCCGCAAGACTCCTGCGACAGCATCAGGAACACGCAATCCGCAATCCGTCGCGAGATGGGCCTTTGAACGGCGGTTTCCTGGGAACAGCCGCGCCTCTCGACGCCGACCTCATTCTGCTACTCGAGATCGCCATAGGAGTCGGGCTCCTCATCGGTGCTCTCCTCGCTCGTCGGCGCCGTTTCCGTGCGCATGCCTGGTGCCAGTCGTGGCTCGTGCTTCTCAATCTTGTCCTGATCGTGCTGACAATGATTCCTTCCTTCCTTACCCGCGTAAGTCCAAAAATACCCCTCAAGCTGAACAAGACTTACTATGCCCTGGCGACCGCGCACGCGGCTCTCGGCACCGTAACGGAACTGACCGCTCTATACATTCTCCTGGCCGCGGGCACGAGCGTTCTGCCCCAGAAGCTCCGCATCTCCAATTACAAGCTCTGGATGCGCTCGGTTTTGCTTCTCTGGTGGATGGTGCTCCTCCTGGGATTCGCAACTTACGCCCGCTGGTACGTCCCGCATCTTTTTCGGTAATGAACTCTTGTGGTCTTCAGCAGCAAAGGTCTTTCTATACTTCAAAAAAACCCTGAGTAGACCATTCTCATGGTCGCCATAGCCGGGTATTTTCTGGACCCCCATCAACTGGCTAGACGCCAACCGCGTCGGGATGACCTTCTCTTTCCTGTTCGGTCCCGCCGCTTTCACTTCTCGCTACGCTCCGTCGCCACAGCACCAACTCTCCTCCCCGCGCAAGCACTCCTAGCCCAGGCCACCATCGGTGGAATCCTCCTCGTCGCTGTCGTCGGAGGCTTCTTCCGGTTCCCATGGCCTTCGATGTCGCCATTGCTTATATCGCCATGACCAAAGGCGTCCCGCTCCCTTACGTTGTGACCATCCTCTGCACTCTCGGCATGATCAGCGTCTTGTCCCTCTCCGTCGTGGGGTAAACCATCTCCTGGAAAGTAGCCGCCGCGACCTACTCGACTGTCGCAGCACCTGGTGCGCTAGCCGGCCTCCTCACGCGCGCCCTCGGCTAAATGGCCGCATCTCCACTACTTCTCGGAAGTGCGCCGCGGAAAAGTATGATCTCGACATGGCAACTCCGCCAGTCGTTGCAATAATCTTCCGCAAGATTTGCGGTATCCTCTTCAATCATGGATTCGCAGGTCACGCGCAGCCGCCAGCGCATACTGGAGTCCGCTGTGGTGTTGTTGAGAGAAGGCGGCATGCCTGGACAGTTGGTCGAAGCGGCTGCGGAGGCGGCCCGTGTTCCCCTACCGAGCGCTAAGCAATTTTTCCAGAACGACGAAGAGCTGATTCTTGCGTTTTATCTGCGGCTTGCCAACGACCTGGAAGTACGCGCCTCGGCTCTACCGCCGAAAGGCGTGGCTCACCGGTTCCGCACGCTGATGCTGGCCAAACTCGAACTCGTTGGACCTTATCGCCAGGCGTTTGCTGGTTTGTTCGCGAAGATGCTGGATCCACGTGCAAATATCGGAGTGCTCAGCCAGCAGACGGAATTAGTGCGCCTACGCGCGCGAGCTGCCTTTAGAAAGGTAGTCCAGGGGGCGGACGATGCACCCGGCGCCGCGACGCAGCTGATTCAAGCTCTTTATGCCGCCCACCTGGCTTTGTTACTGATCTGGAGCCAGGACCAGACAGCGGATTCCAAGAGCACTCACGCCGCCCTCGAATTGGTTTGCAAGCTGACGGCTTTCGTTTGCCGGTTTCGTTGGACGCCGATAGCCGCCTCGATGCTCGAAAGCATGGGAACCATTTGCGGACCCCTGGTCGATCCTCCCGCGGATCCAGACACTACGCGTCGAGCCAGGGAAATTCTTCGGTGCGTGTTTCGCCATCGGCGGACCCTGTCGGGCAAGGAGAAATGTAGGCAGGCTGCGAATGATGACGCCTGCGAGCACTGTTTGGAGCCTCACCTTCCTCTGGTCCGCCGGTTTATCGGAGCAGGTCTTCCCATCCATTTCGTGCTACCAGCCTTTCCTGCTAAGTCGCCGAATCCCGCCAAGGTGCTCGGTCGTCTCCCAGACATGGCCGAGGAGTTAAGTCTCCGCTCCTTGCAGGATCGTTGTATGGAAATCCAAACGATTCACCCGCCAGGAGCGCGCATCACGATTTGTTCCGATGGTATGGTCTTCAGCGATCTGGTAGGCGTGGTGGATTCGGACGTTAACAACTATGGCGAGCGAATCACACAGATGATCGAGCAGTTGCACTTGGATTCGCTCGAAACCTTCCACATGCAGGATCTTTACGACGAGGCGGGATCGGGCGAGCAGATGCGCGAGTGGCTCTGCCGCCATTACGCCGAGTCGCAGGAACGAGGACCAGATTGCACTTGAGAAAGGAAAAAGCCGCAGCCGCATCCGTTCAGAGTGCAAGGAGCGCACCTATGAAGTGGTCCGCCGCAGCGACGCTTGGGGCCGTCTCGTCGCAGACTGCTTTCCCGCCTCACTCCGCCTTTCCATTCATCCGCAGCCGCCGCATTCCGAGAAGATCGGCATTCTGTTGGCCGAATCGCGCGATGTGTGGTTGACTCCCTGGCACTCCGTCGCTCTCATGGAAAACGGCCACTTTCGGCTCGTCAAACGCCGTGAAGCAGAGGAATTGGGCGCGATTGTTGTTTCGAATGACGGCTCGCCCTCGTACATGGAGCTCTAGCAGTGATCAACCTCCTCGAAAACGTCCTCACCGCTCGAGACCGCTACCTGGCCGCCTCCGGCTTTACCACGCAATCCTATACGGACCCCAATTTCAACGTGAAAGTCGCCTTTATTACCCTGCGGTTTCCGAACCCCGGCCTCCTGCCCATGCATGATCTCCACCACGTCGCCACCGGCTACGATTCCTCGCTGCTTGGCGAAGCAGAAATCAGCGTTTTTGAGCTGCGCGCCGGATCGGGAACCCCGCTCATCTTTTTCCTATGTTGCGGATCGATTCTTGTCGGCCTCTTTTTGTCTCCGCGACGCATGTGGCAGGCGTGGCAAGCGGCTCGCGGCGGTCGGTCGTTATACACGACCAAGACACCCTACGAAACTCTGCTAGCAATGGACGTCGCTCAACTTCGAGAGCTGATAGGTTTCGAGGTCCGATGAAGAACCAAGCCTGGCAGACTCGCTCGCTCTCTCCATTCGGCCTCGAAGTGATCGCCGCAGAGAGTGCCGCCAGCACCGGAGAAATCCCGACGCCAACTCTCAAAGATTGGATAGCGGAACATCGATACGTCCTCCTCCGCGGATTTGCGCCGCTCTCCACGGAATCCATGACTCGCCTGGCGCTTACCCTCGGCAAGACCCTCGAATGGGAATTTGGCGCGGTCAACGAACTCGTTGCCAAATCGGATGCCAAAAACTATATCTACACCACCGGTGCCGTCCCTTTTCATTGGGACGGTGCGTTTATCGGAAAAATCCCTCATTACATTCTCTTTTCGTGTGAAGTCGCCCCTCCTGCGGACAGCGGCGGCGAAACCATCTTCTGCGATGGAGCGAGGTTGTTGCTCGGCGCAACGCCCCAGCAGCGCGCGCTTTGGCACACCACATCCGTAACCTACAGCACCGATAGGGTCGTCCACTACGGCGGCTCGTTCATCTCGCCGATGATCGCGCCGCATCCCATAAGCGGCGAGCAAACTCTGCGCTTCGCCGAGCCCGTGCGCGACCTCAATCCCGTGTCGCTCGACATCCCCACTATGACCGCCGAGCAGCGCGATGCACTCGTCGCCGAAATGGCCGAACTTCTCCGCCGGCCGGAATACTTCGTTGCCCATCAGTGGCGCGCAGGCGACGTCCTTATCGCCGACAATCACGCTCTCTTGCATGGCCGCAACGCCTTCGTCCACGCCGCGCTCCGCCACATCCGCCGCATCAACATCCTCTGATGACTAAGCTTCTTCATTTTCTCCGCGACCTGCTCCTTATCCGCCGCGTGGAGTTCCGCATCGCCGAAATTCCCATTGTCGCGATGCCCGCGCTTCTCGTTAATAAGAATCTTGCTCCCCTCAAAACGCAATCCTTCTGGGAAGGCGTCCTCATTTTCTTCTTTCTCTTCGCCTTCGGAGACATGATCAACTGCCTCGCTGACCGCGACCTCGACGCCAAATACAAGCCGCATCTCTCTCGCGCTGTCTACAACCTTGGCGTGCCCTTCGTAACCTTTCAAATCGTTCTCTGGGCTTTTCTAGCGCTCGCTCTTGCGGCCCATGTCTCCTGGATGCTCCACCGCTGGCAGTTGCTGGCCTTGACGGCTGTTGGCCTCGCCCTGGGTGCGGCTTATTCCGTCGAGCCCGCGCGCCTAAAAGGCCGCGGCATCGCCCAGCTGGTTTGTCTTTGGCTGATCATTTTCGTTGGACCAATGCTGATGATCGCCACTCTCTTCGGCACTTGGCCCACTCCCGAGCTCGTGGCGTTCGCCATGGCGTATGGCGCGGTACAAATGGGCATCATCTTGGTGAATACGGCGGAAGACTATCCCGAAGATCGCGAAGCCGGCGTCCGCACAGTAATCGTTGCCCTGGGTCTTACCCGGGGGATCGCCCTGGCTTCAGCGCTTGCCACGGCGGGTGCCGCAGTAATGCTCGTAACGCTTGCTACGTTGTACCGGATCCGAGGAGTCCCGTTGTTGCGGAGCCTGGCGTTGCTGCCCGCGGCAGCCGCGTGCCTCTGGCTGACCAACGCCATCCGCCGCCTCTCTTCGGAGGTTGCCGCCGCGCCGCTCGAGATTGGCATTGCCCGCGTGAAAGCCGCGGCAAAAAACGTCCCAGCATGGGTCACCGTCGTTGCTTGGACGTCCTTCGCAGCCGTCGCCGTCCTTTTTCTCTACTCCTCGAAGTTGTTCTAACGCGCTATCTGCTACCCAAAAGAGTTGCGAGCTCCCCAAAACGATCCAGATAAATGTCCGCCGGATACGCGCCGCGGTCATGCACTCCAAATCCGTAATTCACCGCCGCGGCCAGCATGCCCGCGTTGCGCGCCGTCTGAACATCCACTTCGGAATCGCCCACTAGCAACGCCTCCCCGGGCTCGGCGCCCAATTCTCGCAGGATCGTTTTAGCCCCCAGAGGATCAGGCTTCTTCGTTTCAAAACTGTTCCCCCCGTAGACGGCTCGGAAATATTTCGCAAGGCCCATTTCGTCCAGAATCCGCACGCTAATGCGCACCGGCTTGTTCGTCAACACCGCCATCGGGATACTCGCCAGCTTCTCTAGCGTTTCTGCCACTCCCGGATACGCGCACGTCGTGTCCATTTTGTGCAGCTCGTAATAGCTCAGAAAAAACTGCAGCGCCCGTTGCCTTTCCTCTTCCGTGGACCCATTCCCGAGCGCCCTCGCCACGAGTCGCGGCGCGCCGTGCCCTATGTAACCAGAAATCGTTTCTTCCGCCAGCTCCTGGCGCCCCAATTCGCGCAGCATTGCGTTGACGGAATGAATCAAATCCTGCTTCGAATCAATCAGCGTGCCATCCAAATCGAAAATCAAAGCGCGCACGGAGCTCAGCTTCTGGTCAGTCATGAATCCTTCATTTTAGTATGTCTACCGCCGGTTTCCCCGCCCCGTCACGATTTCTAACCCATCATGAAAGCTGCATTAAAGAAAGCGTTCTATCGTTTATCAGAATCGTGCCCACTTCACGTAAACTAGAGGACTTGTCGCTTAGCTCGATATACGACCGGAGACCCACACCACATGGCCAAGGTTCACCCCTTCCAGGCGTTTCGCTACAATCCCCAGCGAGTCCCTTTCGAACGCGTTCTCACACAGCCCTACGACAAGATTTCGACGTCTATGCAGGGCAACTACTACGCCGCCGATCCGCATAATTTAATTGCGGTAGAAAAAGGCCGCTCCTATGCAACTGACAGCCCGCAAAACAATGTCTACACTCGCGCTGCGGTCGCGCTGGAAAATTGGATTCGCGAAAGCATTGTCGTGCAAGATCCCGTTCTATCTTTTTACGCCTACACGCAGGAATACACTGTCCCCGGAACTGGCGAGCAGCGCATTCGCCGTGGCTTCATCGGTGCCGGCAAACTCGAAGATTATTCCGGGGGCATTGTCTTTCGCCACGAGCACACGCACTCCGGTCCCAAAGCCGACCGCCTCGAACTTCTCCGCCACACGCGCACTCACACCGGCCAGCTTTTCATGCTCTATTCCGATCCGCAGCAGCGCATCGATGCCATCCTGAAAGATGCGGAGTCCGCCGCTCCCGCCACCACGTTGCACGATGAATTTGGCGTCGTTCACCGCCTGCGCATCATCGCCGATTCAGATCGCACGGCCGCCATCAAGTCAGTGATCGAAGAGCAAAAGCTCGTCATCGCCGACGGCCATCATCGTTACGAGACCGCGCTAAACTATCGCAACGAGCGCCGCCTCACTGCCGGCGGTTTACATCCCTCGGCGCCGCACGCCCTTGCTCCCTACGATTTCGCGATGATGACCTTCGTCAACACCTGCAGCGAAGGCCTCACCATCCTGCCCACGCACCGCCTCGCCGCAAACTTGCACGATTTTTCCTGGAGCGAAGCTCGCCGCTACCTCGAACCCTGGTTCGAAGCTCAGGCATTTCCCTTTGCGGACGATGGGCAAAAAGCGGAAGCGCAAAACAAATTTCTCGCTCATTTGCGGGAAGCGCGCGGGCAAAGGGCCGTCGGCGCGTATCCTGCGTCGGAACATGCGAAGCGCGCCTATTACGTCTTAACGCTGCGGCCCGGCGCCGACCTCTCGCAACTTCTCCACAGCGTTTCGCCGCTTCAGCGCGAGTTGGACGTGGTTCTTTTGCACGATGGGATTCTAGAGCCTGCATTCGGCATTACGCTGCAAGCTGTGACTGCCGAAAAAAATCTCAGCTACGAGCGCGAAGCCTCCGCCGCTCTCGATGCTGTGGACCGCGGCGCCGCACAGATCGCGTTTCTCCTCAATCCAGTGGATGTCGATCAGGTTATGCACGTCGCCCTCGCGGGAGAAGTGATGCCGCAAAAATCCACCGACTTCTATCCCAAGCTTCTCAGCGGCATCACCATGTATCGCATCGGCGAGTAGCCGCAGCCTGGGAACGTCTCTGAACGCAAAACTAAAAGCGCAAAAAGAGAAACTCGAGGCAAAAAAGAAGAACGCACTCGATTCGTTCGCCCGGCGTCAAAAATGAAAAGGGCACGCGCACCCGTGCCCTTTCGCAAATACCATTCTCTATGCTTCGGCTTGACTTACTTCGCGAAGCTGGCCACTGCTTCCGCTTCGCTGTTGTACACGTCGAACACCGTCAGCAACTTGGTGATTTGCAGCACTTCCTGGAACTTGCTGCCGAGGTGCGCCAGTTTCAGCGCCGCGCCCTGCGACTTCGCGCTGTGATGCGCGGCCACCAGGGTGCCCAACCCCGCGCTGTCAATGAAAGTAATGTTCGCCATGTTCAGGACAACCTTTTTCTTCCCTTCGGCGATCAAGCTCTTCACTTTTTCGCGCAGCGCATTGCTCTCTTCGCCCAGCACGATGCGCCCGTCCAGCGCCACCACGGACACGCCGTCCACTTCCCTGTTGGTCATCTTTAAAGCCACAGTGTTTTCCTCCTCATCGGATAGCAGTACCGGCGGCAACCCGGGCCGGGACCACAAAGCTTATCAATAATAGTCCGCGCACGACATGTAATAACCGCAGACCGGGCAAACCAATTTGCAACGCCGCGATTCCAGCCGCTGTGAGCACACCGGACAATAGCGCGAAGCATCTTCCCCCGCGACCCCCACGGTCCCTTCAACTTTTGCCGGCGAGGCATCTTCCACAGATACCTCAACCCGCTCCCGCTGAACCGGGGCAAGCTCCTGTTTCGCGGCACTATTCACGGCCCGACTCTTATAGCACATCCCCCGCCAACTGTGTAGCGCAAGGGACTCTTCCGACTCTCCCCCCTCGTGCCCCGTCAAATCGTGCCGCCTGTTCCTCGTCCAACTGTTTCTCTGCTATCCTAGCTCTTCGCCCATCGTATGTCCGCACTCACCCCGGAAGTCCGCGGCCTAAACCTCGATCCCCAAACCCGCTGTCTCCACTA
>WNFS01003518.1_pt1 | contig 11900 bp, 6 predicted proteins | sample 5400141 | NCBI WGS metagenome assembly WNFS01 (sample SAMN13153358, study PRJNA577476) | soil metagenome | isolation source: 60 cm saprolite under Madrone tree | place: USA:California | collected 2016-06-14 | reverse complement strand
AGCACCTCTAACCGATGTCCCAAACGCGCCAGTAGCGCCTGCGGCGGCAGGAGTTTGATACGTGCTCCTGCCAGCTCAATGGCCAGAGGCAACCCATCCAGGCGAATACAGATCTCGGCGATGGCACGAGCGTTGGTGGGAATCATCTTGAAATCTGGCCTGGCGGCCCTCGCCCGCTCCAGGAAGAGGGCCACGGCTGCATACTGTGAGAGCGCTTCACTTTCTGGCAGATAGGTGAGGTCGGGTAGCGCCAGTGGAGACACAGGAAACTCGTGTTCACCACGGATGTGCAGCACGGCACGACTGGTGACTAAGACCTTGAGCTGAGGACACAGCGCGACTAGTTCTGCCAGCTGTGGCGCTGCCGACACCACTTGTTCGAAGTTGTCCAACAGCAGCAACAAGTGTTTGTCTTGCAGAGAGGCTTTCAGAAGGTCGAACAATGGTCGCTCCCCGGTTTCTTTGACCCCAAGCGTCCAGGCGATGGTAGCGACGACCAGTTCGGGATCACTGACGGGAGCCAGCTGGATAACATAGATGCCGTCGCCAAAGTTATCAAGCAATTCAGTCGCTACCTGCAAGCTCAGGCGTGTTTTGCCGACACCGCCAGTCCCCGTGAGGGTTACAAGGCGCAAGCCTGGTCGTCGCAGGAGCGCACATACAGCCTGTATCTCTTGTTCGCGCCCAATCAGAGGTGTGAGTTGCGCAGGCAGATTGTGGGACCGAACACGCAAGTGGCCTGAGATATGTTCAACTTCGACTGAGTGTTCTGCGAGGGCATCAGAGACAAGCACAGGAAGTGTTCGCCCAGATGCTTCCGCCTTGCAGGCCTCCTCTAAGGCAGTGGCAAAGGCTTGCACAGTGGCAAAGCGTTCCTTGGGGTCCTTGGCCAGGGCCTTCAACACCACGTGCTCTATCGAGGACGGAATCGTTGGAACCTTCTCATGCAAAGGCGGAGGAGACACAAAGAGGTGCTGGCTATAGAGCTCACCCACTGTTCCGTGAAAGGGACGATCCCCACAGAACCACTCATAGACCACGACTGCTAACGCATACTGGTCACTCGCCGGGCATGGCCTGCCCCGAAGCTGCTCAGGTGCCATGTAGGCGATGGTGCCTGCCGCATCCTGGGCCCGCTGCTGGCCTGAACTCGCGGCCATGATGGCAATGCCAAAATCACTCAGCAAGACCTCGTTGTTGCGCCCCAAGAGCATATTTTCCGGCTTGATGTCGCGATGGACCAGCTTTTCCTGGTGCGCATACTGCAAGGCATCGGCCACTTGCATGACGTAGGCGGCGATGGTGTCCAGCGGGAGCCGCGTCCCTTTGGGGTGACGCTGCCGCAGGTTCCCATTAGGAGCATAGTCCATCACCAGAAAGGGGGTCGTGCTTTCCACCCCAAAGTCCAGGACCTGGATGATATGGGGATGCCGTAAGTGGGCAATCGTGCGTGCCTCGGTGAGAAAGTCTGCCCTATCATGACTTGCCAATTGCCCACGAAGCACTTTAATGGCGGCCTGGGTGTGCAGATGAATGTGTTTCCCCAGGTAGACTTCCGCGAAGTTCCCTTGCCCTAGCAGGTGGATGAGATGATAGTTGCCAAGCTGCTGTCCCACGCAGTCGGCCATGCTCGCACCTCCTCCTGGGGGCAGACTGACAAGTTCATCAATGCGCCGATACGAAACGAGTCCAATGGACAAAGGGAAGGCTACTCTCAAAGATGGCGCTGATATTATGTAGCGCCTGCCATTGCACTTACTATACTCTATCGAAGACAGGATTTCAACTCTGCCAATTGCTTAGGGTGTAAGACAGACTTCCTAATTGATCAGAAGGAAGTATCACGGGCCTTCACCTCTCCGTTAGAGAGTTGGTTTTGTATGAGCCAGGCATAATATCCGCTTTTCTCCAGCAATTCCTGATGCGAACCGGATTCCACAATCCGCCCCTCGTCAAGGACGAGAATACAATCTGCATTGCAGATTGTGCTGAGGCGGTGAGCGATGATGATTTGGGTACACTTCAAATTTTGCAGATTGCGCTCTATTATCCGTTCAGTGATGACATCTAATGCGCTCGTTGCTTCATCAAGGAGTAAAATGGCAGGCTCGTGTGCCAGAGCACAGGCGATAGCGAGACGCTGGCGTTGTCCACCAGAAAGCATACTGCCGCCTTCCGAGGCAAACGTCTCATATCCCATCGGCATCTGTACAACATCATCATGGAGGGCCGCTGCCTGCGTTGCTTTGACGATCTGCTCCATGTTGATATCAGGATGGTTGAAGGTGATATTTTGCCGGATTGACCCACTAAAGATGCGCGTATCTTGCATGACGGCACCAAATTGAGCACGTACGAGTTGATAATTGAGCTTGCATAGAGGGATGTCATCATAGAGGATCTCTCCCTCCGTTGGAAGATAAAGGCCCAATAACAGTTTGCCCAGCGTGCTTTTTCCCGATCCTGTTCGTCCCACGATGGCAATCCTTTCTCCTGGCTCAATCTGGATATCTATATCTTTCAACACTTTTGGGCCTGTGGGATCATACTGAAAGCTCACCTGCTTGAGCGTAACTTGTCCTGTCAGGCGAGGTGGTTGTTGCACACCTTGCACGTTTTGTTCTGGTTCGGCTCCCATCACATCAGCAAGCCTTTCAAGGTGGGAGCGAACCACTTGTAATTGCTGCCCACTACTCGCTAATGATGTAAGTGGAATCAGGAATTCCCCAGCCAATGCACTCAACGCGAGCATTGTCCCTACTTGCATGCTGCCATTGAGTACCTCGATTGCTCCTATCCATAGTAATGCCAGAGGCGCAAGTATACTTAAAGCGCTTGTAGCAGTACCGATAACTGATGTCATGTAGTTCAGGCGCACAGAGAGATTTAATTGGGTAAAAAATAGATTGGACCAGTGTTGAAATGCTTTTTGTTCTGCTCCTGCTGCCTTCAGCGTAGTTACTCCTGTTAACATTTCTGTTACATATCCTTGAGATTCTCCTATTGCGTCTAACTCACGGCGGGCAAGGCGACGAACAGGACCACCTGTTCCTACTAATAAGATAACCTGGGGTATGCCGATAAGCAGCGCAATGGCTGCGAAGACGAGCGACTGTGAGAGCAAAATAAACAGATAGGTAATGACCATACTTCCATCGAGAAGGGTTGCAACCAGTTCATTGCTGACAAGATCGCGGATGGTCGTGTTACTTGCCATTCGTGCCAAAATGTCTCCGCTCGAACGTTGTTGAAAGAAGCGCAATGGGAGGGTAAGCAGATGTTCAAAAAAGCTCGACGTGGTAGAAGCATCGATGTGCGCTTGCAAATAGATCAGCAATGTTGCACGAATAAGCATAGTTACCAATTGAGCAAGTAGTACGATAAGCAGACCAACACCTAAAAGAGAAAGTACATTCATCATCCTGAAGGGGATAATTCGATCTACAAGCACTTTGGTGAATAGAGGGAGGGCCAGTCCAAATACTTGAAGAAGGAGAGAAGCCAGAATGATTTGCAGAAACACAAAAGGAGTCTGCTTGACGTATTGTACAAGGTACGTTCGTAATGATATCGACGGTGCGGTGGTATGAGGATCAAACTGTGTGCCTGGTTCTAATAGAATGACGATACCTGTGAAACCTGCGTCGAACTCTTGTGCTGTCAGGCGTTTGCGTCCTGAAGCAGGATCAACTACATCAACAAAAGATGGGGACCAGCGCTCAAGGACCAGGAAATGGTTAAATTGCCAATGGATGATGGCAGGCAAATGAACGAAGCGAAAATCATTGACTCGTAATGATATTGTTCTGACCCTCAAACCATAACTCCGGGCTGCTTGAACCATCCTCAATGCCGAAAGGCCATCCCGACCAACACCACAGCTTTCGCGTATTTCCGCTATGCTGGTCTTGCGGCCATAATATCCAAGAATCATGGCTAAACAGGCTGCGCCACACTCTACAGCGCTTGTTTGTATGAGTTCTGGCACTCTGCGTCGAAACATTCCGTTTACCAATCTTCAATCGCTTAATTCGCTACAAACAACAGTGAGAATATGTAACTATTCAGGTAGCCTCTCAGCCGCACGTGCTCGATAAATCGGCACTCTACTTACGGCGGCTGACTCTTTTTGAGTGGCTGCGGGCTTTTTCGCCTGCGGCGAAAAAGCCCGCAGCCACTCAAAAAACACGTGCGAAGCACCGGAGGTGCTGAGAAGTCATGTCAAAAACCAGGGGACCTGAAGAGTTACCTTGCACCTGAGCATTCACGAGATCTCCCGCTGTCAAATGAGGCGTACTCGTTGCTGCCAGTAGTGACCCAGTAGTAAAGACGGGGACTACTTCCCACCAGACCAGTAGCCCAGCGAGTAGTAATAGTAACAACAATAAGTATAAGAAGATAAGTATGGAAGGAGCCATCATACGAGGGAGAACATCTTTTTCCCGCCTCTGCATGTATTCCTTTATTGCTTTTTCGCGAAAAAGTGAATGATGTGGTTCCACTCTTTATCTCCTCATATATTCTATAGTCTACAAGTTTCGTAACTCCTCAGGACTCCTCACCACACGTGCTCGATAAATCGGCACTCTACGGTGGTGCGCAAGAGTTTTTTGCTGTGGGCTTGGCAGCCGCAGGCTGCCAAGCCCACAGCAAAAGACGACACGCTCAACGCGCTCCGCAACCGGAATGACGCGAGCCGCCGCAGGCGGCGAGGAAGCAAACACCTGAGTAGTTAGCAAATTTCACTACCTCAGGTAGTTTGTACCGATTTACTGCCAAGTACAAATTCTCCAACAGAAGTTTCTTTTAGATAGTTGGAACCTGATAATTTTGTGAAGTGATCGGAATCACCTACCCCCAGAGCACAAGGGGCTAAGTCCATAGCAGTAGCCACAAGATACATAGTAGAATAAATTACACCTACATTTTTCAGTATAAGCGCGTAGGCTATACTTTGGTACTTCCATGAAACCCTCTGGAAACGTGCAGCAAGGGTGATCAATATCTGAGGGCGACAGGGTCCACCTGTAGCTTGATAGGCATCAAGTAGCAATCTTTCAGTATCTTTATTTGATTCTCGGATAAAAGATAGGGCATGATTCAATGGATCATACCAATAGAAACCCGGAGCGAGACCTTCACATCGATCAATAGTCAGGTAAAACTCCATTTCATAGCTTGCACCGCTACCGGGATAAGGCCTTTTTGTAAAGTCACCTATTTCCCCACCATTATCGACCTCTTTGACACGTGCAACCCGATAGAGAAACTCACCAAGTTGAGCAACCGTAATTGAGCTATCACCATAGTCGCGTATCGAGGTTCGAGCCTCCATCACAGCGGTTAAACCAGGATCTACCATACGAATCCTATCCATGTCGGGTCGGGGTAATGGTAGAGTAACAGGCCATTGAGCTTGCTTGACCGCCGGTTGAGGAGGAATTCGATGAAGAAAACGGAATGTACCCCCAAGCATGTTATTGTGTCTACCTACCCGACTACGGCTATGAAACAGGAGGTCATGAAAGTCCCAATGCATGAGAGCTTCATCATCATCTTCACTAAGCCGACCTTCACTCGTTATTGGAGACACGAAGTTGCCCATAACCAGTAGAGCTAGCAAACTGGTAACATTATCCACATCCTCTTCAGGTAGAGTTTGAGCAAGCTCAAATGGAGTAACTGCTGTACCAAGTTGATAAATTACACTCACCGTAATGGAACAATCAAGTCTCATACGAGCATGAGAGAGGGGAGATTCCAGATAGTTAAACCCATCCTCATCTCGCCTTACGTAAGCGAAACGTGACATCCTATAAGATTGATCTGCCTGAATGTTGGCCCATCTATGCTGAAAGTACGATGAAATTGGAATCAACGTTGCCAAAGGTATTTCCTTATCTTCACTTCCTGCACAAATATAGATCATCTGACGCCGTATCAAAGAGGACAAATAACGATAGAAAGTAGGCAGCACGCTCTCTCCATGAGCTGTGATAAGAGATTCGTTAATCCATCGCACCGAACAGGCTCTTTGGGTAAGCATCATCATCACGTGGCGTAGAGCTGGGCTAAGGTGAGAGATAGTAACCTGGAAGAAAGGAGAGGTGGCAACTACTCTATCCTCGCTTTCAAGCATCTCGACATTCTCTTTTAAACGATAAGAGATATGTGAGGTTTTTGTTGTTAAGTTCATAGTGAACTCCTCTCATAGAAACATGAGAACAGGAATTTCCTAGTAGAATGGATGAGGATGTGGATTGACCTCTGCCTCTGTTAGAGGATGGCTCCGATATCCCAGGGTAAACGGTAGTTGATGCAGCCGCTCAAAACCTATGACCCGACGATTGTGTTGTCCAAAAGTCATGGGCAACATACCGGGCATGAGAACCTTTACACAGCGCAAACCACAGAGAGTGTGTTCTGGCGCAGTTTGATCGACCACCATGATGTCTATACCACGCTTGAGATAGTAGCTGATGAGGTACTCGAGATCGTCTCGCAAATCCATGTGTTCTGGTGGATGATGATAGAAATCGCCAAATGCTTCCTGGAAGGTTTGCTGTTGCTGTGTGCGGTATAAGAAATGAAGTCGGTCAAGTGCCTCTGGCAGGTAGTACACTAGTGGGTGATCATGCATTGTTTTGACGAGGCTAGCATTTGTGAGCATCTCCAGTGCTGTTCTCCTCTGTTGATTTGATTGGGGAGGGAGATCAAGGGACGTTGTAAGTTCGCGTAGCGCTCTCAACAGAGCTTGCTCTGGATGGGGATGTGAACCCGCCACTATATGAGCCTTCGGCATACCTTCACGATTCTGTTCATCGATTCCCAGCAGGCAGAGGCAGGCAATCGCATGATCTAAGGTGGCATTCAAGGCATAGATGGTATAACCGGAATGATACTCAAGGTGTTCAACTAGTAAGCGGATCGTGGGATCTGTGACCGAGAGAAGGTTAAGATGCGGCAAACTAAGTTGAGCATACCACGTGAGTAAGAATGCATCGCGCTCTACTACTTCCATGATGCCATGGAAGATAGCCTCTTCAAGACAGTTACCAAGAGCACAGCCATTCGATATTTCGTAGACAAATGCCGGATTCTCTTCGCTCGTGGGGATACCATAATAGGCATAGTGCTCTGGTACAAGAATGGGGGACTGGCGTTGGAAGGAATAACCCCAGACCCAATTGCATGTCAGATCATGATGATACGGTACTAGATGACTATGGTAGTGATTTTGCTTGTGTTGCTCATATTGCTCTGGACTATGCAGCCCCAGGGTTGTAGGGTCGAGTGCTGGTTGTGCTTGTTGAACGAGTTGATGGTAGCTTGCCTGCACTGTTGTGCGTTTGCTTCTGGGGCGCAAACCTGCATAGCGTTCAGTGGCTTCTAATAGAGACACCATCTTGCTCTGTTCGGTGCGCAACGTACAGCCAGTACCTATAGTCTCATCTCCGTCTTGTGGTTCAAAATAAAGTAGGGACGAGGCAATCGGAAGCAAGTTTTTGTTCTCTGCTGTAAGGGAATAGACCAATCCCATCCGCTCATCAACATATGCTGAGAGAATCTGTTCTGTGTTGGCTTCAGGCTGTTGGATACGGTATGTAAACGCATCCACTTTTGGACATGACTGCAGGGCAATTACAGCCATCTCAGCTGTATCTGTGGCTAGTTCTCCACAATCAGGACAACAAGAGAGAGGAAGGAAAGAATGTCTGCGACAATCTAAGGTCTCTAATGAGACGAAGAGCAACGCATGCCCTGTCCGTATCTGACCTGGTCTCTGGAAGTACGTGGTGATTTCCTCTCCAACCAGTACTGCGAGCATTTTCATGCTGAACGATGAGAGCCAGGGCTGAGATACTATCGGTTCACGTTCCTCATAGAGATACTGGTGCAAAAGCTCACGTTCAGCTTCAGAGGAAGTTGCTCCGAATTTACGTAACTCAGCACAACTCGTACACCCTTTTTCTTGTGGAACGACACAGGGTCCGATAATGCCCTCACCAAATTGCGTATAAACAGGGAGCAAGGCCACATCTGATTGAAGACAGCGACGATTGATCTCCTGGAGTGTTTTGGGAGACCAGGTATCACTGCAAGAGACAACGATGCTGCAGGTTGCAAATTGCCGGGGAGAACTCTCCCTTGCGAGTGGGATGATCCGATACATGCTCTCTACATGACGTTTCACGTTCTGGTAAACAACTCCTTGTCCAATGAGTCCAATAGAGTACTCTTTGCTATCTTTTATTGAGTTATTATCCATGCTTTACCTCTGCTCTGATCAAGAGAACACGCACGATATAGGGTAACATCTGCATCAGGGCGGGGTCATGGTTCAGAGGAATAACGAGTGCGCGTAAACTGTTGGCCTGGAATTTCTGCAGTAACCATTCCAGCCGGGCTGACCATGCTTCTGGCAGCGTATAGCGCGGCACATACAATTGATTACTGCGCAGGGTCGATGGGAAATCTGGTACGGGAACTACCGCATACTCGGACTGCTGGAATTGCTCCGATTGATACTGCTGTAACGTTTGTTTAAGTCCCATGCTAAGTGCCTGTGCTACATCACAATGTGTACTATAGGCAATAACCTTCTCACCTAAACACGTGGCGAAGGTGGGCACTTGCAACGTACCCGTTATATCGTAGACGGTGATCTGCCCGACGGCTGCTTTGAGGAGATGATGCAAATGTGCACCTTCTGGAGTCATGGGAGACCTGGCAAGGTCAACCTGGATAGACGACTGTTGAGCATCCTTCAACTGTCCAACCGTAAGGTAGTTACACCAGTCTAACAGTGCCTGGCAGATCGCTTCCTCCCAGATCATCCCTGATGCAATTCCACGCTCACTCTCAGTTCCCCGCTCTTTATTGGAAAGAGAAAAGAAGACTTGCGTTGCAGGCACGAGATAGGCTTGTTGAGTATGCAAGTCCAGTGCCCAGGTCCACATCTCACCTTCTGTAAGAGGTGGTTTTACCCCTATCAATTGATCGGTGGATATGGCAGGCAAGGTCTGTTGTTGTACTGCCTCACGGGGAAGCAATCGTCGTCGATCCACAAGATTGGCCGCATAGCGTTCGCACGCTCTTTGGGAGGCATGCAGCCTGGCGCTTATCGTATCTGTGCTCGCCGCAACGACGCTGAGCGGTGCGCTCTGGCTCTTCCTGAGCATAGGATTGGATAGATTTACTTTATAAACCGCAAGAGGTGCCTGGACGAAATTGTCGTCATCAATTGCAGTAAAAAGCCCAAGCCTGTTATCAACGCAACGAGCAATGTTTTCAGAGAACGTCTCCAGGCCGATTGGTCCCTGGTGCTGTAACTGTTGGATCTGCTCAAGGAACTGTAATGCAGTTGGAATAATAGGATGCTGACAGGCCAGACAATGGGGATGTGGAAGAAACGGATGGCTCTCACTTAGGAATGTTTCGAGATCAATATCTATCAGATTTCCCACAGTTTTTGTGAATCCAGTCTGCGTAACATATTTAAACAACTCAAAGATGAGCCGATTCGCAGTTATGGTCACGGCTGGCATCGCGAGGAACCGACTGGTAGAGACGATCGACTGATCCTGGAATTCGTAGTGTGAAAGTTGTTCTGAGCAACGCGGCAGATTTGCTTGCAGACGCCGCCAGGCACACTCCCAGCATCCTCCAGTTTCTGGACTCACCAGCGGGCCGACCCAGGCATGATCATCAACCATGATGGCCTGGATGAATGTTTTCTGCTGTTCAACGCACAGCCTATTTAACAGCTGGGCTCGTGCTAACATCGGTCGCTCAGAGATATGAAGAATGGCATCGTAAACCTGGATCGTGTCCAGCACTTCGGTCTCATCATCCCAACAGGGGGCATCAATTGATTGCACGATTTGTTCAGAATCGCAAGTTGCAAACAAATCAAGCATGTCTGGGTGCGAGCTTGAACCAATGTCACTTTCCGGCGTTATGATCATGTCGATCTGCCTCACTCCACATTGCAGGCTTGCTTGCACAAGTAAAGTGAAACTGAGCCCAGAGCCAATGATAAGAAGTCGCTTGTTACGAAAACGCTCAAACTGGTAGGCAGCAGATGTTTGAAAGGACTCAATAAAAGTAATGTCTGAGGAGTAGATTTCTAGCTCCGCTGGACGAAGTGTATGAAGTTGATCCTGGCTTGTGTCTTTAAGAAAATGATGGACGAATAATTTCTCTATCAGATTCGTGACCATCCTTTTTCTATCTGTGTCCAATCCCCCCGTTATCTCTTCAAGAGTAGAGTTTCCATTGAGATGGGGAACAAGATGTTCTAACAGGCGATATAAGCTTTTTCCTTTGAGCATGAGGCGACTGTTGTTACTGCGTAGATAGACGCCATCATGTACCGAGATGTAGCAAGTATCTGCGTTGAATTTTGGTCGCATATTCTGTGCCAAAAAATGTTCCATTCTTCTTGAACGCTGCTAAAGGACGAAAAAGATTACCGTTGCTCGGGGGAAGCTATCACGACTGTGCTATGACTCCCATAATGTACAGATAGTAATAACTTCCCCGGCTTGAGTCAAACGATAAATTTGAACCTCTTGTTGAGGTACAGTTCACAACAACTCCTAATCACCACACCCACCGCAATCACCACCGCAATCACCACCGCAACCACAATGTCGACGACGGTGTCCGCAAAAGCAAAAAAATCGACGACGACGACGACGACGACGACCGCAACCGCAATCACCACCGCAATCACCACCGCAATCACCACCGAAACCGCAATTACCACCGCAACCGCACTCACCACCATGAATGTCGCCAAGCTCAAGAACATCGACCTCTTCCAGGTCTTCATCGGTCAGATCAATAAACTCAACAAACTGGTCGGAGAGCTTTTTCCCTGTTGCCTGACTGTCACAATTGTCGCGATCCATGAGTCATCCTCCTTTCTTTTGAGGAAAACATGGGGTAACTACTTAGGTACCCTTTTTAAGCCGCCTCCAAAGCCAAACGAGTCAAAGGCGATGACAACGAGGATAGCTCATGATCGAGTCTGGGAACAGGCTTCATCATGACATCTACCTGAGTAGTGACCTCAGGTCTTTGTTCGCTTTGACAGGACGGTTTCAAAAGTACGCACTACGAAGCGAAAACACCACGGAGGACGAAGGGATCAGGAGCCAGCAAGCCTGGTAGGAAGCCATGAAAAGAGCACATCCTACCAAAAGCAGGCCACCACTAGCATCATGAGAGTACAATCCCTACACAAATATGCTACGAAGTCTACAACAGCACAAAAAGCAGTTGTGCAGAAAGGGGATGAAGGATACACTGGAAACAACACTCCCCGGTATTATCCCTAACAATAAACTATAACACATACTTGCTCATAATGTCAAGCGAGCGAATTACCTCTCCATTAAAAATGTTACAAAAATAATTCGTTACCTCACGAGTAAATGTTACTAGTACAACCACATTAAGATACTGTTGGCGAATTCGACTTTCGTAGGGATGTTCTAACTTTCCTAAGCACGAAAGGTGGTCGACGAAGAATCAACAAGATAACTCCCTTGTGCTGTCTACACGAGCAGGAGAATTCAGGTGAGGTGGTGCTCAATGGCATAGCGCGTCGCGGCACTGCGTGAGCTCACACCCAGCTTGTTATAGATGGAACTGATATGGGTATGGACGGTACGAGGACTGAGAACGAGCTTTTCGGCTATCTGCAGGTCGGTTAGACCACCCGCCAGCAGGCGTAGCACCTCGACCTCACGTGCCGTCAGCCCTTCAGGATAGGTCGATGATGGGGTCACTCTCGTCGTCGGGGGTGGAGCTGGCTTTTGCCCCCTGGCAGCTAGTGCCTGCTCCGGCATCATGGATCGCCCCTGGGCCCAGGCGGCAGTGAACGCTTTTTC
>WNFS01003517.1_pt1 | contig 11901 bp, 12 predicted proteins | sample 5400141 | NCBI WGS metagenome assembly WNFS01 (sample SAMN13153358, study PRJNA577476) | soil metagenome | isolation source: 60 cm saprolite under Madrone tree | place: USA:California | collected 2016-06-14 | reverse complement strand
CCTGGCCACGAGGGCCGCCGGCAAAGCATTGGTGACTCGCACAACCCGTATCGGCAACGAGGATGTTGCCATTGGCTTCAAGGGCTATGCCGAACAGATCGACGAACGGGGGGCCCGCATGGACGACAGTTTGAGTTCCTGCCAGAGGATTCACTCGAATGATGCCCGATACGCGATCAGCAACAACGATATCGCCGTCAGCCTCGATAGCTATTCCGACAGGCTCTTGAAAAAATCCATGTGCAGACACTACCGTCTGGGCTCCCGTTGTCGGGTCTATGCGAATAACTCCACCTGATCCACCTTGCGTGCTCGGATCGACGGCCAGGATGTCGCCTGGATTGATAGTCACCTGGGCCCAGGCCGAAACTGAACTCCATGTCAGTAATAGAAGTACGATTGTCTGCGCAAAAAACGATCCTTTGAACTTCCGCCTCATTTTCCTCCCACCTCTGTTGTCGAAAGCGGCTTCTGTTGATCCTGCGCAAAACCGGCAGTTGGGCGTTTGAAACTCCCGTCCTAAGTTAGGAGGGGTGCCTGCAAGGCCATCAAATTCCAGAAAAGGCCGAGCAGGCGGGGTGGTTCCAAAGCGGAACCACCCCGTCTGCGCCAAGCTTCGGTGGCTTCGCGGCATTTTCTTAATGGCGCAGCCACCCCTCCTAACTTAGGAAGGGGAATTGTCGCGTTCTTCGATTCATTCACACCTTCACAGAGCCGCTACAGCTCAGGCTCTCCCCTTGGCAAGCAGTGGACCGAAGAAGCGGTCCACTGCGGACGTGGCAAAGAGCCATGATTTCCAGGAGTTTGGCAGGACCTGATCGGGATCTTCAGGTATCCGAGGTGGCAGAGCGCCGCCGCTTTGAGTTAACGGAAGGCAGGATCCTGCCAGGTCATCGTGCGGAAGCGCTACGTTGTTTTGGTTTGGCGATCAATCTCTGGACCAGCTCTATGAGCTGCTCGACGTCGATAGGTTTGCTGAGGTGGGCGGTATAACCCAGTTTTAAGGCATGATCGACATCCGGCTTCATGCCAAATCCCGTCAGGGCAACGACTGGCGTCGCAGAAAGCGCCGGAAGTGCGCGAATACCTCGAATCAGCTCATAGCCATCGCCATCGGGCATCTTTATGTCGGAAACGATCAAGTCCGGCAACTCGCGTTTGGCGATCTCCAGTCCGGTTTTTCCCTGCCGGCTGGTCAGGACGGAATATCCTCTGTGTTCGAACTCCCTCTTCATCATGAAGAGAATATCCGCAACGTCGTCGATGAACAGAAGCTTCACCGGCCTCCCCGGGGTCTGTGGGAACTGGGCAGAGACCTTCCGGCTGGAATGTTGCGGTGAAGCCAATGGAAGGCGTACATAGAACGTGCTCCCCTTTCCATCGCCACCGCTTTCAGCCCAGATCCGACCGCCGTGTAACGCCGTGAGGTGCCTGGCGATGGACAGTCCTATACCCAGGCCGGCGCCACGCGCCAGGCAGGCGTTCGTGCCCGTCTGGAAAGGCTCGAAAATTTTGTCGAGGAACTCTTCCGAAATGCCGATGCCGGTGTCCCTGACTTGAAATTCAGCTTCCTCATCGCGCGTTCGGACGGTAACCGCGATCAGGCCGGTGTCCGTATACTTCACGGCATTCATGAGCACGTTGACTACAATTTGCTCTAACCGTGTTCGATCCGCCCAGATAAGCGGCCCGGACTTCGGCAACATCATGAAGAGGCTGAGCCCTTTTGCATGAGCCCGATCTTCCACGGCCGTCACGGAGACGCGAACGATCTCGTTCAAATCAACCACATCGTTTTCGATCGCCATCTTTCCAGTTGTGATGCGTGTCATGTCCAGGCAATCGCGGACAAGACGGGACACCTGTTGAGCGTTGCGCTCCAATGCCAGGATCTCTTCTCTCAACAGCACATCTTCCATGAGGGCAGTCCGGCGCTTTAAACTGCCGACGAAGCCGATGATCGGCATAACCATATTGCCTAACTCATGACTCAGCATCGTCAGGAATTCGTCTTTCGCAATGCTGGCTTCTTCGATCCTGTCTCGTTGGGCCATCAGCTGGCGATGACGCAGGCAATTTTCGAATCCGATCGCTATGCGGTTCGCGAGTTCCTCGGCCAGCATCAATCCGGAAGGTCCGTAATGATCTTCGGATTCAGCGATCAGGAGAGTCATTCTCCCCAGAATCCGATCTTGACTACGAAGGGGCACAAAGATCGCGGACTTCACACCGTCCTCTTCGATTTCGGAATACAGTTCTGATTTTCCTGTAGTCAATACACGGTCTCGCGCGCCGCACACGAAGGCAGAGGGAACGTTATCGTCCCATCGCTCTTTCAGGGACTGGGTGCATGCAACCGCGATAGTCCGAAGCTGGTCTTCTTCAACGACATCGATCGCACACCAATCCGCGAGGTACGCGCCGGCGCGGTTCCCATTGACCAGAAGGTTTGCAAGGTCCGGGAGAACCGCCTTGTAGTCGAGAGATGTGAGGAGTTTGCCCGCTTCGGACAGCAAGATGAACCGTTGCGCCCGAACTTCTTCGGACGGATATGTCCTGCGTCCCTCCTCCGAGGGATTGTCGCCCATCGTATCCTCTTGCACGAATCGTGTGAAAATCGTCAGATCACTTCTGTAGGTGAATTATTCCTGGTCTTATCCATTTGCCATTTTTTGATCTTACCGCGAAGCGCCCTGTACGAAATTTGCAGCCGCCGCGCCGCCTCCTTGCGATTCCATCCGGTTTCATCCAGCGCCTGAGCGATCAGTGCCTTTTCAGTCTGTTCTGCAGCTTGAGAAGAATATGCGTGGAGGTTGAGGCTGCCGGGCACTCGATCCGTTTGCGGCCTCGCTTCGTTCAGCCGCTCGATGACAAGGTTTACGTCCTGCAAGATCAAGTAGCTTCTGATGGCATTTTCCAGCTGGCGCACATTACCAGGCCACGAGTAATGAAGAAACGCACTCAGCAGCTCGAGCGGCAACCGTTCCACGGTGCTGCCTTGAAGGCCGCGGTACTTCTGAATGAAATAGTTGGCGAGCATGGGAATATCGTCGCGGCGTTCCCGCAAAGGCGGGATTTCGAGCTTGATGACGTTTAATCGGAAATAGAGATCTTCCCGGAACTTTCCGGCAGCAAGCAAGTCCTCCACTCGTTTGTTGGTCGCGGCAAGGACGCGGGCATCCACTCGGATGATTTTCTTTCCGCCGAGCCGTCTAAACTCACCGTCCTGGAGGACGTGAAGAAGTTTTGCCTGGAGATGAGGCGTCATCTCGGCAATCTCATCCAACAGTATCGTGCCCTGATGCGCAAGTTCGAATTTGCCGGGATTATCCGAGATGGCTCCTGTAAACGCGCCCCGTTCGTAGCCAAACAGTTCGGATTCGAGCAATTCGTTCGGCAAGGCGGCACAGTTGACCTTGATGAACGGTCTGTCGCGACGTTCGCCAAAGTCATGAATGAAGTGCGCCATTACCTCTTTGCCAACCCCCGATTCACCAACGATGATGACAGGTAGACTTGTGTCGGCCACCTGCCTCGCGATTTCCTTGATCTTCATGACCTTGGGGTCGCAAGACACCAGGTCTCGTTCGTAGTTATCCGCCAGTTGCCGACGCAAGCTGCTTATCTCCTTCAGCAAGCTCTGTCGTTCCATGATGGTCTTGACTGAAAACTCGAGTTCTTCGTTCTCAAAGGGTTTGACGAGGTAGTCTGCAGCGCCCAGTTTTATAGCTCGTACGACCGTGCGCGTTTGGCGTTCCGACGAGAGAATAATGACGGGAATCGCTGAGCCGGTTTTTTTTACGTATTCGAGTAACTCGAGTCCGCTCAATCCCGGCAGGAGAAGGTCCAGAATCATCAGCGAAGGGTATTTCCCACGTTTCAGCCGGGCGACGGCTTCCTCGCCCGAGGAGGCGCAATCGACAACATAGCCACGCGAGGACAAAAAGCGGGCAACGTAATCGCAAACCGTCCATTCATCATCCACGACGAGCACAGGTGTGTTCTGCATTGCTCTCGTTCACAGCTCCAGGAGATTAGTTGGAGTCACGGGAAGCCTGACCACAAAACTCAGCCGTTCCCCAAACCTGTTTTCTATTAAGAAATGACCTCCGTGTCGGCGAACGATGTCCCGGACCAGGCAGAGTCCTAATTCAAAGTCATCCTGAATCTGAGTGGGCCCAAGTTCGAGGATTCTGCTCAAATGTTCAGGTTCAAGGCTTGCCCCTTCGTGAGACACGTTAATCGCTAACTGCGAGCTTTCATCGCTGCTGAATGCCTCGACGACAACCTTCCCTGTACCTCGGGAAATCCTGAGCATGTTTAACATCATCAAAAACAATGCAATGCTGAGTGCCGGCCTATCGGCCAGGACCGAACACGGTTCGCTCAGCAGCCGCTTCTCAACGCGTGTACCGATGGCCCGGGCACGGTCTTCGATCAATGCCAGATTGTCTTGAAGTAACCCCAGCACATCCACACGCTCCGAAATTTGTTCCCGATCTGGGAGGAGGTCGCCTATTGAAGTCAGGCGGTCAGTCGCTCTGTTGGCGTTCTCAAACACGACCGCGAGTAGCTTGCGCTGTTCTTCATTAACCGAACCTGCTGAGCCCTCAATCACCATCCGAGTGTAGCCCCGAACGGCCAGCATCATGCCTCGTACTTCGTGGAGTAGACGCGACGCCAACTCATACCTCACTCGTATCAGTTGCTCGAATTGATCTCTGCGAGCGATCGATCTCAACGATTGTTGATTTACCAGGTTCTCGTTTCCCATGTCGGCGGGTTGCAGGCAATTTCGATTCCACGCACCATTGATCCCATTGGGATTAATCGGTAAGTTCGTGTCAGCTAGCGTACAAAAGACTTATGAGTCCTGGGTCGGACTACGGCAGACGTCCCGGAATCCTGCTAAAGGGAAAAATGTCCGCCTCCGTGTAGGAGTAAATCCCGCGCTGCACCAGGATGAACACGGAACAGGTTGGAAGCCTTTCTTGCCAATTACGGTGCACGTTGGTCGTGTACCATGAAGTAGCCCACCACATGATAGTCGGGAAAAGTGATTTCAAGACGCATCTCACCCGACGGCATGTTATCGAATCGGAATTCGCCAAGATCGTTGGTCGTTGTTGCGAGGCGCCCGGTTTCATACTGCAAAGCGATTCGAGCGCTTGTGTAAAAGTCGTCGCTCGACCGGGGCAATACCTGGCCCAGAATAGTTTTCTTCCCGGCCGTGCTTCCCTCCGCAATCGTGAGGTCGATGTCTAACTCATCCGTTCGGAAAAGAATGCGTCGCGCAGCGTTTGCATGCAGGCCGGATCGTATACCGATATCGCGAACAGAAACTATCTGAGCAACCGCTTCCTCAATCTTTCGCACTTGATCTCCGAATAGAAATAATGCATTTCGTCCTTCCGCGACAACATTTGTACTTCAGTCGAACCGAATACTCGGTAGGAAAACGGCGAATTATGCGACCCATGCTACCTGGGCCGCGCCGGGGCCGGTCTGGCGAATCTCGCGGCGTCGACCGGGACGTTCACCTGTGCTTCGCTCAGCTCGGTGGTTGCCTGGCCGTCCGTCCATGTCGCGGTCCACTTGTAGGGTATCTTGATGCCGGAGACGTCCCGATAGTCACTATAGTCGGTCTGGGTGGGAACGCGGCCGACCGGCGTATCGACAAAGCGCAACGTCCGTACCAACAGGCCGGTATTTTCATCGAAGTAAAAGTTTGCGGGCGGCTGTCGCGGGTTGGTTCCCTGGATAACCCGCACTTCGCTATCGTTGATGGAAGTCGCGCCGACCCGCCATTGAGCAAACATCTGTTTTATTCGTGCCTGTGTTGGAAAAGACAGGGCCGCATCGATCTTGGCTCCATCCAGATTTCCTCCGGTCAGCGACAACAACGGCACTGGTTTGTCCGACCCCGCGACCCAGGCTGCGCGGCCGTCGTAAACCCTGACGCTGTCTCCGATGCGCGGGCGGACGATGGTGGTGCGCTGAGCCGGCGCTTTGGCAAAGATTTCGACAGGAACCTTCGTTTGCTCGGTATCGAAACCTATATAGGTACCCTTTCCAGTAAAGCTGGTAAAGTTGGCCAGCCGCTGCGTCCCGCCGAGTGCCTGAATGTACTTGTCGAGAATCTGATCGACCGAAGGTCCCCCGGAAATCGGAACGATTTCAACTTCATTTGCATCTTCGACAGGAACAGAGTACTGCAGAGCAAGATTCGGTACGATCTTGGGACGCAGGTCGCCGCGATGGCAGGTGTAGCAGCTCACATTGCGCACCCCCGCGAAGTTGTCTCTGTTGATGGTGCTCACCATCAACATCATTCTGCGCGCGGTCCGCTTCAACGGTGTGTCGTCGCCAAACTTGTCCCAGCTGCCACTGCTTTCGGGCGTGTGGCAATCAATGCAGTTCAGGCTCAGGGCGGCGGCAAACATGCCCATCGTGTCCATGAATTCGTCGACGGGAATTCCTTTGAGAATCTGGACGTTCTTGAAGACTTCTTCCGCCATCTGTGGTCTGGGTTGCTGCGCAGCCTGGCCGCTCGCGAACGCGACGGCCAGCAGGCAGACGGCCACTGTTCCCACGGTGCCGACAATCATTCGCCTGGATGTGAGCTTCATGTTGTCTCCCTTCAATGCGGTGCGCGAAAGTATACGCTTGGATGTCTCTAACAGGCAATGTTGAGGTCGAAGTTTGCGCCGAGCTAAATAGCTCGACCCGACTTTCCGTATGTGATATATCCAGACGGGGTTAAACAGGAGCTTCATTTCAAAATTCGAGCGGAAGCAGAAGACCTTGGGGCCGCTAAAAAAAGGAGAAACTAAATGCGAACAAAGCTAGCCGTGGTGATTACGGGTGCTGTTTTACTGCTGGCCGCGGTGCCGGTGTGGGCGCATCACGCATTTTCAGCCGAATTTGATGTCAACAAGCCGCTCACAATAAAGGGAACACTCACGAAATGGGAAATGATAAATCCTCATTCGTGGTTCCATATCGATGTAAAAGGACCGGACGGAAAGGTCTCCGAATGGATGATCGAAGGCGGCAGCCCGAACACCCTGATCCGGCTGGGCGTGACCAAATATACAGTTAAGGTTGGAACGGAGCTTACCATCGACGCGTATCAAGCCAAGGAAGGTACGAACAAAGCGGTCGGCAGAAATTTCACTTTGCCCGACGGAACCAGGCTTTTCCTTAGTGCCAACGGGACAATTCCGGGCACACCGGGTGCGGCTCCAGAGAAACCATAAAGCACAGAAAGAAGCCGGAAGCCAGAAGCCAAGAAGCCAGAAGCCAGAATAGGGACCAACCCATTCTGGCTTCTTGGCTTCTGGCTTCTTCTATCGGCCGAGCGGCGCGGCCTGGTTCACGCGAGGAAGCAGTTCGCAGGGTGTCGGATTCCATTTGGAAGCATCGGGCTCGCGCTTGAATTGTGAGCTTGTGATGTAGGGCTGCGACATATATGTGGGATCGTCGACGATTGTCTTGACGATAAGCCACTCGGCTCCATCGGGTCCCGGCACGCGATCGACATAGTCGGTGACGACAGCCGTCTCGCTGACGGGGACACCGTTCATGCGCAGATATTGAGCGCGGATGTTGGTCGTCACGATCTTCAGACCTCCGATCTGATTTCGCGCAGCACCGCGGCCGCCAGCCTCGGGGGCGGCGCCTCGACGCGCGGACGGATCGTCTGCCGTACCGCCGCGAGGAGGCTGCGGTGGGGGCACGTCGATCCATTGACCAATCGCATGGCCCTGCCAGGTTCTCTCTCCGAGTGGTTTCGACTTGTCGAAATAAACTGTCCGGCTCTGCGTACCGAGATCAAAATCCATTTTCAACGTGGAATCATCCACCCAGGTGATGTGCACGCGTGTCGGCAGCCGGAAGATGGCTGCCGCGCCGAATGGCTTGCATTGATTCCCATTCCTGACGTCGGCGTCAGGATCCCAGGCCTTCGCGAGCTTGTCGCCTTCGGTATTGAGAGGAACCGCAATGAAATCTCCCCTGGCCGGTGTGACAAAACGCCACTGCCAGTCTTCAGTCACTGCCGAGGCCCAGTAGCCCGTCGGGTCGAAGGGCGCGGCAGCGCGCGGCGCGAGCACGGGTTGCGGCGGCGGGGGCGGTCCCTGCGGAACCTGCGCGGCAATCACGAAGGCGATGAACAATGCAAGCATGATCAGTCCACAACCTCGCCGGGCTTGCGGCCCCACGTGAATCCATCGGACGGCCGCGTAATCGTCACCATAAGCATCCGGTGATCGACCGGATTGCGGCCGGGATTGGCCTCGATAATCACATGATCGCCGACCTTGAGCGTCTTTCCGTCGATGCCGGTTCGAGACAGCGCGCTGGCGCCGCCCCATTCAACGGCCCATCGCTGCATCTCGCCCTTCTCGTCTTTGGCCAGCACGTGAACGAATGAATGCGGACTTCGGATGAGGACCTGCGCCACCTCTCCCTCAATCGTCACCTTCTTCCCACCCTGGTACACGGCCGCCTGGGAGTGGTGTGCAAACACTCGAATGCCCGAAACGATCACGAGGGTGACCAAAAGGACTATCAGCACAGTACGTTTCATGAATCTTCTCCTTGAAGCTTCTCCATTATCTGGATGGACCATCATTTACTAATGGCTGCGCCGTTTCTCGAGGCTGCGCGCTATCGCGCTTGCGCTTCGCCTCGGGCTTGCATTCGCTCCGCTCATCGCGGCCTTTTCAAAGTCTTACTGACATCGCGATACACGGCCTCGATGAACATCGCAGGTGTCCAGGCGGGGTTCGCGTACACTCCATCGAAATCCAGTGTCGGCTTTCGCGCCGTCACCTGGTCGAGCGTCATTTCCTTCTTTGCCAGGTCCAGAATCCGATCGCGAATGATCGTCATGAAGTTGCGGTAATCATCAACGTCGGATTCGTTGCACAACCGGCCATGGCCCGGGATCACTCGCGTACCGCCCTGCTCATTGAACTCGGGAATCGTGAGATCCAGAATCCGGTTCAGTGCGTCGAGCACGCCCTGGATGTTGCCGCCTCGCTGCGCGTCAATGATCGGATAACTGTTGGTGACGAACAGATCTCCGGCGCTGATCACATCCGACCCGCGGAAGAACACCATCAGGTCGCCGTCTGTATGTCCACCCGCCTGGTTGAAGATCTCAATTGGTTCGCCGTTGAAAAACAGCTCTTTCTTCTCGGTGAAAAACGTCGACGTGGGCAGCGCATCGTCCGGCGCAGGCGTCTCGCCTCTGGTCGCGCCATTCATCCTGTTGAGCGTGGTTTCATGCGCGATGATGCGGACTGCGGCATTGTTGTTGCCGCCTCCGCCGCCTCCGCCTCCGCCACCGCCACCGCCTTGCCTCGCCGCTCTGACGGCGGCTTCCGCTTTCTGAATGGCTGCATTTCCGCCGGTATGATCAGCGTGGACATGCGTATTGATAATGATTCGAATCGGTTTGTTTCCGAACTGTTGTCGAAGCTTCGCCAGAAGCTTTTCGGCGAGGTTGGCGGGACCCGAATCCACCAGCAGAATGCCCTGGTCACCAACCTGGGCAGTGAGGTTGATGTCGCCGGGCAGGTGGATCATGTATACCTTACCCTGCACCGGCAGCACGCCAATCTCGTCGCTATTCTGGTTCTGCTGCGCAAGGATGAGCGGAGCGAATGCAAAGAAGAGGACCCAGCCGCGAATGACGCGAATTACGCCAAATGGACGCGTCAAGAATCCTTTGATGCGCCCATTTGGCGTAATTCGCGTCATCCGCGGCTGGCTCCTCCTCTTTGCTCCGCTCATCTCTTGGATTCCATCTCGCTCATCAACTTCTTGAGCTTGATGAGATATTCCGGATAGATCGTCTCCTTGCCGCCCTGCGTGGCCTCGAACGGCAGCCCGAGGTCATTCGCAAACTCGGTTGGAAGTGTGTCGAGCGGGAAGCTGGGCACGTATCCCTTCGGCCAGGTGACAATTTCGTCCACGATCTCGTTGCCGAGTCCTCGTGCCCCGGTGTTCTGGGCGGGGTTCAACTCGAAATCCGTGGTTCGAATGAGAGGCTCCTCCAGATACACGGGATCCTCGGTGAACTGGACGTGAGTCAAATGAGTGCCGTCGCGGCGGATGAAGTATTCGGTCAGCCTGGCCTTGACGCTGGCAGGGACGCCGTTGCGCCGATGGTACCCGTATTTCATATGCGTGGTGGTGACCTTCAGCATGCCGCGTTCGCAGACAGCGGTCGAAAAGCCGTCCCACGTGAATTCCGCGTACTCCGGCGGGGGTTGGCGTCCGTCGGTCCAGATGGTCCGGTCGGCACGCCCATAAACGCCCAGCAGCTTGTACCCAAGCACGTCGCCGTCTTCATTCGTAAACTTCGTTATACGGAAGTTCGGTCCGGGTCCGCGCATAAAGTACTGCGGAGGGTGCGGCAGGGCTTGCTGAGTTGTGAGCGACAATATGGATGCGTCCCACGTTCTTGCGAGCTGGCGAGCGGCATCATTGATGGGGAGTCCGGTATAGTCGCCCAGATGCGTGCCCAGAAGGGCGCGATCTTCCCAATCTTCTCGAGACCGGGCGCTCCATTCGCCCGACATGTCACACGTGTTGCCGTTACCGCCCGGCGGAGCCTGAGCAAAGGCGGGCGCACTCGCGGCCACTGTTATCAGCAGGAGTAACCAACTCGCAACCTTCATTTGTTCTTGTCGATGTCCGGAGCGTCGGGATTGGACGAACCAACGAACAGCTTCTTGCCGTCGGTGAACGTCACGATACTGCCGTTTGCCCGCTTTGCTCCATCTTTGGCCTGATAGCCTTCGACCAGGATCTCGGTGCCTACCGGCAGGGAACTCTTCGTCCAGCCACGCCGGAGTAAAGCGTTCGGCGCGGCCAGCTCGATCATCCAGTTGGTCATGGTGCCGTCGTCGCCTTTCACGTCGATGTTGACCCAGGCGTGCGGATTGATCCACTGCATCTTCGTGACTGTTCCTCGGAACTTGACCGGCTTGGTCCCATCAAACTCCGCCGCAAATGCATGGTGCGCCCATACGGGCGCCGAGACCGACAGCATCACAACACCCGCAACCATAACTAAAAGTGTTTTCCTCATTGTATCTCCCACTGTAGCGGCGCTCTGTGCTGCGTAATTCGGGGACAGACGTATAAATCACCCAATTACGGATCAGAGAGCGTTAATCGTAATTGGGTGATTTATACGTCTGTCCCCGAATTACGCAGCACAGAGCGCCGCTACAATCATTTTCTATTTGCCTCTTCAGCTCGAGCCGCGCTCAGGATATTGTGCAAAGCGTAATTACCCTCGTGACATGCATTCGACGATCAGCGAAGTCTGCTCTTTGGCGCGGTCCAAGCCTTCGGAGCGGCCTTCGACGCTGCTTTCGGCGCGGCCTTTAGCGCCTGTCCAAGAATGGCGACCGGCACCACTGCCAGGATCGCGATACCTAATGAAGCGAAAAATCGATTTCTCATCCTCTCTTCCTTTGGTCTTCCTTTGGGCCCTTCTTTTACTTCTTCGGCTGCCTCCGCAGATCGCCATAAAGCAATTCTTCGGCAAACTCCACGCATTTGAACTCCGTGAGTTGCGCATTCTTGTCCAGGCGGCGATAGAGGGGCAAACTGATCTTCCACGGCCGCGTAAAGACCATCGGATCTTCAATAGTCGCTTCGTAGTTGATGACATCGGGATTGCGGAAGCTGTATCGCTCAACGACGTGCAACGCCTCGCTGTGGAAGTTGCCGGCCCTGTCGAACCATGTTTGATCATTCATTCCTGTAACGTCAACGACCAGCGTATCGCCTTCCCAGTGCCCGTTCGACCATCCCATCCATGTATCCGTGGGGGCCTCCGTGGGTTTGCCCATATTGACGACACGATTCGACGTCGCA
>WNFS01004854.1_pt1 | contig 11904 bp, 10 predicted proteins | sample 5400141 | NCBI WGS metagenome assembly WNFS01 (sample SAMN13153358, study PRJNA577476) | soil metagenome | isolation source: 60 cm saprolite under Madrone tree | place: USA:California | collected 2016-06-14 | reverse complement strand
ACGCGCGTCGCGCAATACGAAATGGCCTATCGCATGCAAACTTCCGTGCCCGACCTGATGGACCTCTCCAAGGAACCCGAATCCACCTTTGAACTCTACGGCCCCGATTCGCGCAAGCCTGGAACCTACGCCGCCAATTGCCTCCTCGCGCGGCGGCTGGCCGAGCGCGGTGTGCGCTTCATTCAGCTCTATCATCGCGGCTGGGATCAGCACAACGACTTGCCGCGAGATATCGCGCTGCAATGCAGAGGCGTCGATCAGCCCTCCGCCGCTCTGGTGCTCGATCTTAAGCAGCGAGGCATGTTGGACGACACTCTCGTCGTGTGGGCCGGCGAATTCGGCCGCACCGTGTATTGCCAGGGCAAGCTCACCGCCGCGAACTATGGCCGCGACCATCATCCCCGCTGCTTCGCCATTTGGATGGCCGGCGGCGGCATCCAGCGCGGCTTGAGCATCGGCAAGACGGACGATTATTCCTACAACGTCCTCGAAGATCCAGTGCACGTCCACGACTTGCAGGCCACCATCCTGCATTGCCTCGGCATTGATCACCTCCGCCTGACCTACAAATTCCAGGGACGCTACTTCCGCCTGACCGATGTGGCCGGCAACGTAGTGAAAAAGATCCTCGCTTGAAACCTGGGTCGCAGGAAACCGAAATTGCCTCTTTAACCTTAACCTTCGACCCTGTGGTCGGTTTCCCGGCTAGTGCTCAAAACGCCGGATATACCTGATATTTTGACTTTCGTATTAGGATTGTCTTGTTATGGCTCTTGAACAATCACTCGCCTCCCGTCGAAGTGGCATCTCCGCTCCACCACACTCCCGCTTTCATTCGCCTAATTCGAGGTGCATCCGTGTCTCACTACACCAGACGTGAATTCGTGAAAACCGGGCTCGCCGCCGGCGCCCTTGCCGTCAACGGAACCCTCCCGCTGAGCGCGGCGCGCCAGACCGCGACAGATTGGGTAACGCTAGGAAAATCTGGAGTGAAGGTGACGCGGCTCGCGTTTGGCACAGGCAGCTTCAGCGGCAAGGTGCAGCGCGACTTGGGACAAGATGGGTTTACGAGGCTGGTGCGCTACGCCTACGACAGCGGCATTCGCTTCTTCGAGACTGCCGAGTCTTACGGCGACATGCACAGGATGCTCGGCGTAGCCCTAAGGGGGATTCCACGTGATAGTTATCGCCTAATGTCGAAGGTGACTACCCGGCGAGCTGTGAATCCGCAAGAGAAATTCGACGAGCTGCGCAAACTCGCGAATACCGAATACTTCGACGTCATGCTGTTGCACTGGCAACATACCGCGACATGGCCCGCAGACACGAGCAAGTGGCAAGATGGAATTCTGGAGGCTCAGTCGAAGAAGGCTATCGTAAGTCGCGGTGCGTCGGTTCACGGGCTTCCGGCGTTGCGCCAAGTCCCCGGAAACAAGTGGCTCGACATCGCCATGATCCGGATGAATCACAAGGGCATCAGAATGGACGCCGAGGATTACGACACGAATGGGCTCGGCAACGTCACCGAAGTTGTCACCCACGTCCAGCAGGTACGCAAAGAAGGAATGGGCGTAGTCAGCATGAAACTTGTGGGAGAGGGTACGTTTAACCGTGAAGACCGCCGTTTAACCGTGAAGACCGCAAGGCGGCAATGAGATTCGCATTCAAGAACGCCGGGGTCGATTGCGTTACGGTCGGCTACAAGAATGCTACGGAAATCGACGAGACCATCGAGAATCTGAATCTGGCACTCGCCTAGTGACCCGGGGCGGCAAAGCCCAGAAATTGACCGGAATTGTTCTGGCAGGTTATACCGGACTCATCGCATGAACGCAATCACTCGACGCAGGTTCCTTAGAAAGAGCGCGACGGCGACAGCCGCCACGATGCTGTCGCCTTTCTTTCTGCAGACATCTAGCAAGTCCCGTAGCCGTTTGCCGGTGATCGGCTCTGGAGTACACACCTACGAGTGTGTTCACGACTGGCTGGTGCCGCCCGACGGCCTGGTTTGGGGAGACACCCATGGTTTGGCGCAGGATGAGCAAGGGAACATCTATGTGGCGCACACGGTGAACAAGTCCAGCATGCGCGGAGAGGCCGTGGTTGTTTACGACTCGTCCGGGCGCTTCATTCGCGCCTTTGGGGAGGAGTTTCGCGGGGGCGCGCATGGGCTTGGTGTGCGTCGAGAGAAAGGCGCGGAAGTTCTCTATCACTGCGATATCAATCAGTGCAAGATGATGAAGACCACGCTGAATGGCGAACGCCTTTGGGCACACGGCTACCCGCGTGAAGACCCTGCCTATGCAGGGCGACCCATTGATTTTGTCCCCACCAACGTCGCCTTCGCTCCAAACGGGGACTTTTATGTGGGTGATGGCTATGGCTCGCACCATTTGCTGCGGTTTTCTTCGGACGGGAAATTTCTTGGGGAAGTCGGCCGGCCGGGCCACGGTGACGGCGAATTCGACACGCCACACGGGCTCTTCGTGGATACCCGTGGTGGGGATGCGATCCTTGTGGTTGCGGATCGCGGAAACCGGCGCGTGCAAACTTTTTCCTTGGACGGTTCACATCTTCGCACCATTAAAGACGACTCGCGACTCCGTATGCCATGTCATTTTCATACGCAAGGAGACTGGATGGTCTGTCCGGACCTCGACAGCCAGGTTTGCATTCTCGACCGCGAGTACAATGTCGTCACGCAATTGGGAGACGGCCGCGCTTCGAACGGGGAAGTTGGCTCACGCCGCAGGCAGTCGCGCAGCGAATTCGCTCCCGGGCAGTTCATCACACCCCACGCGGCTATTTTCCTTCATGGTGGCGACATTCTAGTTGCCGAATGGCTGCCAATCGGGCGTATCACCCTGTTGCGCCGCGTCTAAGTCAGCCCGGATGACCTCGCGCACAAGCTTACTGCTCTGTGGTATCAGCCTATTTCTGGTAATCGAGACATGGTCACGATATTCCATGACTGCTGGTTGGCGAGCAACCGGCCAGCTGTATCCTCCCGCAATCGCCTCATCATCACAGTGGCCGAAGGGTTTGAATGAGCTATTAACAGCATTCCAATCCTTTAGACGGTCTGCCTCGTCGAATGCGCCCTCCGCCTCATCCTAAGTACGACCTTTTTGGTTTGCCGCTGCAGCGAAGTAGCGACCATGCGTTTCGGGGACGGCGGGAGCGAACAACATGCTAAGCTTCAACCCCTTGTTGGGGGTCCACTCTCTGCATAAAGAAGTTTAACGCGCCAAGAAGAGTTATGATGACAAAATGATTCTCAAAGAAGTTCCGACGCCCGTTCCTCGCCACCACGGCGGCTCGACGCTTGATTCACACCGTCCAATGCAATGGCGGTCGACAGTACAAGCGCCTAGCTTACCTTTGCACACTCGCTCACTCGCTGAATGCTGAGCGCCCGGAGCAGCTAGACTAGGCGATCATGCCCGGTTGACGGGCAAACAGGAAGTAATGCCTCCGGTTGGCAGATTGCTCCCGATAAACGCCCTTGTGTTGACCGAACCAATCAACTCCGGGATGGTCGGCAACCGTTCGACGAAGTTTTCCCGCGGCTGATGGCCACGATGAAACGTAGTAAAGACGTAGTATCAGTTGCGGCGAATGGCAGCGATCACTGCAAATGCGCGGCGAGGTTTCTCCCGTTTGCTACGAGGCGCATAGCGACAACCGTCGGAACAACTGAGGTGTCGTCTTTTCGCATTTTGAAGGCCCGTTCTGCCGTCTCTAGACACTGTTCACCGTCAACGGTATAGAAGGCTTCCACGCCGGAGTGAAGATGAACACGCGAGTTCATACCAGCGGGGATATACGCTGATATCACGAGCATCGAATGTTTGGCGGCCTCTGGTAGCCGCGATAGTTTGACCTGCGCGACATGTTCGCCTCCATGATGGTTCTTGGTCTCTGGTCCGACTGACTTAAGCCACCAAGCACCGTGGGCCTCAAACGCAATACTTGCAGGACCAGCGGCTGCTCGGGCATGCTCCCCACTCTCAAAGGGTCAATATGCCAGGAGACCGGCTCCTTGAGATTCGCAGGCAGCGGCTTGATTTCAACGATACTGCGCCCGATCTCGCCCCGCCGCTCCGGTGAATTTTCAACACACAAAGGCTCTTCTTGTGCGGACCCAGTCACACCAGTACCGAACGGTGGCCGCCTGCCGTCCTGCGATGATGAGTGGAAGCAACTGCGGTTCAATCCAACTCATTCCCGCGCTTTGACTGGTCCACAATCCACGTGCCGACACGCAGAGCATTCGCGACAGTGGTCACCATCGGATTTAGACCGAACCCGGTCGGGAAGAAACTCGTGTCGACCACAAACACGTTCGGCACCTCATGAAGCCGGCAGTTGCGGTCGACTACCGAAGTTGCAGGATCGTCGCCCATGCGGCACGTCCCCATCTGATGATCGCCGATGAGATCCACAATCGCTTTGCCGAACGTGATGTCCGCGTCCTTGAGAATCCCCTTCTTGACATACAAATCGCAGGTCTTTCGCAGTCTCGACTCCACGAGTTGGAACATCAACTGTTCATTACCGCCGAAATTGCGGGTGATCCGCGCGACGGGAAATCCGTACTCGTCCACAAAGGCTGGGTCTAAATCCACGCGGTTACCTGCCATCGGAAGATCATCAGCCGTCAGGCGAACTTCCAATGTTCGATTGTAGGCTTCCATTGCGGCGAGCAAAGGACGTTGGATAAGAGACTTTCCTCGCAGCTTGCCGTCCGCGTTCTCCAAGGGATTTTTCTTGGCGGTGCTCGTCATCGTGCCGGCTTTCCACCAAAGACCCGCCGTGTCGCTCTTGGTGACGTCATCCTTAACGAAGTAAGGCTCAAACGAAGTTGTGTTTCCCGTGTGCCCGAATTCGCCGTGCAAAAGTCCCTGAAACTTCGGCGGCAGCGTTGCGGTGATTCCCAAACCGAAGAGATGAAACAGCGCGTAGCGACCCACTCGATCGTTGCTGTTACCGAGGCCCGCAGGTGGACCGGACATCAAAAGTAGCCGCGCCGACTGCACGGCGCCGCAGGCCACGATGACATGGCGCGCGCGCTGCACGACCGGACGCGGGTTGTCCGGATCGGAGACATCGAGATAGCGCACACCCGTAGCACGCCGGGTCCGCGCGTCATAAATTACTTCGTACGCTTTAGCATTCGGTATGATCTCGGCATTTGGCAGGTCCCGAAGTTCTTTGATCGTCGAGAAACGACTGCTGGATTTGGGGCCTTCTTTCCCCCAACAGAGGTATTCACCGCAGTATCCGCATAAGTTGCACGCGCTACGCACGCGGTTGGACCAGATTTTCTCCGCCGATTGTTTCCAAAACGATCCGCTGGGGCGTCCGGATTTGAGCGCCTCCTGTATCTTGGCGCGCGTCTTGTAGCTCGGAGTGCCCGGCGCCACCATGCCGCTCGGCAAAGGAACCGGGTGTTGGCCGGCGGCCTCGGCGCCCTGCCAAAAGAAGTCGCCGACCGGCGTTATCGGATACGAAGGACACGGGAACGGAAACTTTGGTTGCCAGTTGCCTGCCTTGCGAAAATAATCCAACCTTGAGAACTCCTTGTACCACGCACTGTTCCGAACAGCGGCGTTGACCGCTGCGCGATCTCCACTCACCGCCAGCAAAGTTTCCGCGACATTATAGAAAGGCTCCATCTCGGCATAGGACACGGGCCAGTCCGGAATCGAATAGCCCCATTGCTTTTCAAGTTTGTCCAACTGCCCGGTTGCCGCAAAGTGGGTGCGCAGCCGGAAGTCAATCGGTAGCGCGCGGAATGACCACGTACCCCAAATAACGGACCCGCCACCCAACACGGAAGCGGTCCATGCTCCACCAAAAGGCGCGGCATCCACACCCGCGGATGAACGGAAGGTGTTGTATTCGCCTCGAAGCCGGCGCTTCGGATCGGGCCGTTCGAGCCGGAAGCGGTACTCATCGTGCGGATACGGGTTGTATTTAAGACTCTCCGCATCGATGTTGCCCTTAGCGTCGAGCGGATTGGCGAGAGCGTCTTCGAGCGGCTTCGCGATGTCAGCGCCTTGTTCGAGTACAACAACTTTTAATCCCGCTTTGGCCAGGAGCCAACTGATCGTCCCGCCCCCGCCGCTGCTCCCAACGACCACGAAATCTGCGATTTCCATGTATTGTCCCTTTCGAGTGTTCTATATGCCCGCAGCCGCTTCAAACTTCTTAACTGCTACGCCCGTGTCGCTCGATGTGTATTCGTTGCCAGGATGCCGGTATTCGCCCAACTCGATCGACACAGCCCGACGCCACGGCTCTGGCGCTGAAGTTCGCATTCCGAGCATGGCGTAAAGCATGTCGCTGGCAAACTGGAGCAGAAATGCGGAAGAAGGTGGCTGCGCGGTATTGGGCCACTCGGGTGCTTTGTTGGCCAGCAAATCGCTCGCCGACAAAGCCCAGTCCATGGCTCCTGCCTTCTTTCTTGCGTCCACCACACCTTTCAACAGCGGCCAGCACGGAATGTAGAAAGTCGCGCGCGAAATCACGCTACCGGCCGCATCGGTGAGCCAAATGTCGCCGCTCTTCACGATGCCGAACTTCGGTGCATTGCTGAGGCCGCGGTTTTTGCGCCAGGAATCGGCATTCGGCAGTGGTGAGAATTTGAGGGGACTTGCAGTAACGGCCGCCCAACGGACGCCCAGATCGTCGTCTCCGGACGACTCTCTCAGCAGATTCTCGAAGAAGGGAATCACGGCGAGATCACTCGGGGTAAATGTGTGGCCTACGGCACGCCACGGTAAGTCTCCGTCCGGTTTGTATTTGGTGGTTTCCTTGACCCAGGCGTCAAGTCCGAACAAACCAGCTGCGAGGTTACTGAGTGTGTCGCGCAACTCTGGAGTGAGCGGGTCGTCCAATTGAGCGGACATGATCGGTGTTCCTTTCCTGCGAGAATACCGCGGCAGATAGCCTAGACAGGTGGCAGTTTTGCGCCAGTCTTCTGGTATTGAGCGAACAGGGCGTTGAAGTACTGGTTGTAAGCCCCAGCCAAGGCGGCCGATTCGAAGATCAGCAGGTTTTCATCGTTGGCTTCGGCGTTCTCGGAGAAGTTATAGCTGCCCGTGATCACCACCTTGTCGTCGATGATCAGCACCTTGTTGTGCATGAAGTCGTTCTTGTCGCCCGTACCATTGAAGGCGTGGGAGTTACCCGCCACGAATCGAGGATCCCCGTTTGCGAACCAGAAGTTTGGATCGCCGGTCTTGTTTTTCATCACGACTTTCATTTCGTGCGGGTCCAGCACACCCTTGATGTCCTTCTTCTTGAGGGCGAGTACCCTCGTCAGAATCCCTGGGTCGCTGACCAGCATGGCGATCACACGGATTTTCTTGGCACCCTTCAGTCGGTTCACAATCTCAGTCTCAATGCCTTCGGTCGCACCGACTTGTGTTGAGAAGAAGACCGTCACAGGAATGCTGCCAATCTTCACCTTGATCGGCGCACTTGTGACGCCGGTTGTGTGACTGGCTGAGTGACCGGGCGATCCGAGGTCACCAAATGTTTTGGAATACGCGGAGGCGATAGCGGGCGAATCCATGGTGAAGAAATGGTTGTCCTGTAACAGCAAGCCGCCGTTCGTGAAATTGCCAGACCCGCTCCACACGGACGCGCCGTCGCGCACAATAAATTTGTCGTGCATCAAGTGCCCGCCCTTTTCCTTCACCGGTTGAGCGAAAGCGCTCAGCCCTGCGGCCTTGATTGCATGTGCTGTGGTGGAGACTTTGGGGTCCACAGTGGTGCTATTTCCGCCCGCTTTCCCGGCGTCGTAGAGGATATGGAGCTGAACCTTAGAGGACATGCCTTTCAGCGCCTTGAGGACATCTGCATTCCTCATGTCGTAGATGGCTACATCCAGAGAATGTTTTGCGCCCTGGATAAACTTGACGAGCTGAGAAACCACCTTCCCATCGATCTTGGCGCGCGCGGACTGGAAGTAGAATTTGAGGCCGGTCGCAGAAAACATCGAAACGCCTGGCATGATGCGAACCTCTTTCCGGTGAGTCTGAGGCGGATTCTGCTCCGTCTGCCTGTTTTAGTCAACGCCAATTACTTCGCACAGCAACACCCTCGTGTTGTCGGCGGGCCTTCTAAGTCTGAGAGAGACCGCGACATGAGGCTCGTCGGCCAGTTCTTCAAACACTAGGGCGAGAGTGACCCATCACGCAGTCTATGAGTAGTGAAGACTTCCTGAAGATCGTGTCAGCAAATCTTCAGTAGGCGCTTGCCAGTTCGGTGCATAAGATGCACAAGGGAGAGCACGGGACTTGCGCATTCTCATTGTGGAAGACGAAGTGAAGGTGGCTCGTGCCCTTCGGGAGGGATTGGAGCGCGAGAAGTACGAAGTTGTCGTTGCGCCTACCGGAGAAGAAGGATTCTTCCTGGTAAATGCCGAAGAATTCGATCTCGTCCTTTTGGATCTCATGCTTCCAGGGCGCGACGGGCTCCAGGTGCTGTCCACTCTGAGAAAACGCGGATTGCAAACTCCAGTTCTCGTCCTTACCGCTCGTGATGCAATCGACCTCACGGTTATTCGCGCATTGTTCCGTTGATCGCGATAATGGTGAGTAATCCGGTAAGACAATACGAACAGTATCCGACCAGGGCCGCCGCTGATGCGTGGTACGAGCGGATGACGCAGGGTGCCTATAAACATGCAGACGCCAATGACCGGCTTTACCAATATGAAGCTTCCAGCGACTACAACCCAGCTCCTGATCTCGAAAAGATCAAGGCCAAGCTGACCTTGATCGTCTTCGAGGACGATCAGATCAATTCCCCAGAGTTCGCTGCGTTGGATCGGGAGATGCCGCGTGTAAAGAATGGCCGATACGTGATCATACCAGCCGACAAACAGAGCAACGGCGAGGGCAACAACACCATCGCCGAATTGTGGCAGTCTTATTTGCAAGACTTGCTTCGCTCGCTTACTCACTAGTTCAACGCGCCGGGAGAAGCATACAAACCCAATTCGACAACAGAGGATCACGGGCAAACCGGAAGGAACCGAATTACTTCTGGTTTGCCGACCAACCGCTAGGTGACGGGTCGCTGTGGGTACTGGATTGCGCAAGGTAACAGGTTGATGTAGCTTAGCGCCATGAAAGCTACGCTAGTCTTGGCGGTCCTTGCCTGGGCATACGCAGCATGGTTGCCGGATGGTTCGTCGTCTGCGCTTGAAAGCGAGCGGAGCGCGACGCCGCGTGAAAGCCGCATTCCCGTCGGAGGCGCCGAGTTATACGCCCGTGAAGTCGGGCAGGGCACGGCGGTCATCGTCCTCCATGGCGGACCCGATTTCGACCACAGCTATCTCGTGCCCGACCTGGACCGCCTCTCCGATTCGTTCCGTCTCATCTACTACGACCAGCGGGGACGGGGCCGATCCGCCGATCATGTGCAGCCCGAAGACGTCACACTCGCATCTGACATCGCCGATATGGAGAAGGTGCGGCAGTATTTTCACCTGGACTCGGTGGTATTGCTGGGGCATTCCTGGGGCACTGTGCTTGCCCTCGAATACGCGCTTCGGTATCCGCAGCAGGTGTCTCGCCTGATCTTAATGAATCCTGCGCCAGCATCCACAGACGACTACAAGCAGCTTCGGAAGGAATGGCTCGAGAAACGGGCCGACGATATGGACCGGCGGAAAGCCATAACAGCCACTACTGCTTACAAAGAGGGCGATCCTGACGCGGTTACCGCTTACTATCGTATCCATTTCAAGCCGGCACTGGCGCGGTCGGAGGATTACGAAAAAATTATCGCAAGGTTTAGGTCAAGCTTTACCAAAGAGGGCATCCTCAAGGCCAGAGCAATCGAAGACCGGCTCATGAACGACTCCTGGTCCTCACCCTCATACGACCTTCTGCCCAAGCTCACGAGCCTGAGGGTCCCGACGCTAGTCATCTATGGCGATCACGACTTCATCCCCGCCGCTACGGCCGAGCACATCACTCAGGCGATTCCAAATGCCCGCATGGTCACTTTGAAGGACTGCGGACATTTCTCCTATCTCGAATGCCCCGTCGCCGTTCACAAAGAGATCGACGCTTTCTTTCGTGCCAAATGAGGCCCCCTCGTCTCCAGTAATCCACGAACGACGAGGGGTCCCACAGCACAGTGACCAATCCGGCTTGCGCCGTTCTTGTTGAAGATGCCAAAACGACTGGTCGCTGCTTGCGGGATGGAGGCGAAGCCTTCGAGGTGGGGTCCGTCTCGTGTAACGGTAAACTCTGACGTAACGCGATTAGGTAAGGGTTGCCGACGATCCATCCCAAAGCCTTGCTTTCGTTTCTCGCTTTCTGATTAGTTCCGAGCGAACTGCTCATTCCTTACAAAACGCCCGAATGGCTTCCTGCAACGCCTGCACGCTAGGCAACCCCAGGGCCGAGGCGGCTGCAGGGAGGCCTCCAAACTGTTGGGCCAGAGCTGAGACACTTTTGCCGTGACAGTTTGCCTGACCAGGCGTCCCAGCAAACTGGGCAGAAGGCGCAGACCCCTCGATTACGAGATAGTGATTGCCGACCGCGCCTGCGCGGAAAATCGCGTTTGCGTCCGTGAAATAGAACCCTGTCCAATACGGGGGCGTGGTGGATGAGATCCCACCACCACCATTGATCGTGTCGGTCCCGAAAAGAAAGGCGTCGGTTATGTTTGCAAGGGGCACGATGAACCCGAAGGCAAGCTGCGCGCCCGCACGCATCGTCGCTCCAGGCGAGAATGAAATCGTGATCGGGCAGCCTGTGAAGCCCGACGCGGATGTCACGCAGTCAGGACCCGAAGTCGAGGTGGAGACCGGAACGGTAGCCGTTGCCCGTACGTCAGACGGGTTCGGGAATGAGATCGAAATGCCCGCGAACGTTCCAGTGTTGAGCCCGACGATGACGGCGGTCGAGGGAGTGTTGACTGCTCCAAAGATCACGACCTTGTCGATGACCACGTCCGCGCCCGTGTTGTTCGTGAAGATCTCGTACAAGTCGGTTCTCACCGAACCATCTCCAGCATTGAGCCCAAGTTCATCGAAGAGACCTGGCACGACTCCTGTCGATCCTCCCAAGCTTGTCTGCGAGTACACGATGGTCTGTGCACCCACAGGCGCAGCGATCAACAGTGAGGCGACCAACAACGGAAAGACTATTCGTCCATGCATGGTGATTCCTCCTCTGGAATGAGAATCGCGTTCAGGCTGAAGGCGATGGAGGAGGAAAGGCGCTGGCCAAGAAGCTCCTACGGCAGAGTGTGGGCAACATAAACTGGAATTTCTGATATAGAGCTCATCTCAACCATGTATCGCGGAGCATTGGACGACGGTGTACTCCGCGAATCGGTTCTTTCCTCTTCCTGACGGGTTGCCATGAGCCCCTCTCGCCAAAGCACGGCCCGCAATGTGCCCGAGTCTTTACCCAAACGACCACTCACGTCAAGTACATAGGTGGGACTGGTTGGGAGCCTATTGGCATCGCAGGGGCTGGCCTTCTCAATCCGTTTTCCAACCAATGGCAAAAGAGGACCAGTTCCCTGGATAAGAGCGAATTCCGCTACCCGTTTGTGGCGTGAAATCGCGGGCGCACGCGGGAGGGCGGAGCTTGCCGGAGGCAAGAGCGGCCAGAAACCTGGCGATTGTTGCCGCGTGACGGGCCACTCGGAAGTAATCCACATGCCAGATAAACTTGCAAATCGGAGACTGATCCGCTACTAGTGGCGGGTGATGAAATCACGACAGGCCATCCGGGCGCTTGCGGGTGTCATACTCTGCGGCGCCGGAGTGTGGCTGGCGGTGCCGACGCCCTATCGCGAGCGAACCTTTCTGATCGATGCTGGAGGCTGCCGGCTTGAGACCACCATCGTGGAAAAGAAAGAGGG